>Ga0194057_10001243_pt1 | contig 12983 bp, 14 predicted proteins | sample SepL4415m_MetaG_FD_155474 | JGI IMG/M metagenome (GOLD analysis project Ga0194057, IMG submission 155474) | Anoxic zone freshwater microbial communities from boreal shield lake in IISD Experimental Lakes Area, Ontario, Canada - Sep2016-L442-15m | ecosystem: Environmental > Aquatic > Freshwater...
CTAAGGGCCTATCCCGCCAGGTCTGCACGCACGGATACGCCCGTGGACACGTCGCGGATGCGGCCCCTCCCCGATTCCCACGTAGCTTGGCTACGAGGGAACCGTCTCGTGACCACCCCGCTCGGTCCACGAACGCCCCGCACACACATCCCTGGCGAGATAGGCCCTTACCAGTACTCGCCCTGGTGCAGCATCATGTCCTCGGCCTTGCACTTGGGGCAGGCGTACGAAGAGGCCTTGTCGAGGAAGGCGAGCTCGCAGCCGCAGACCACGCAGCGAAACTCGTCGATGAGCAGGTCGGCGCCGGTGAGGTCCACCTCGACGATGGCGCCGCACTCCACGCAGTAGCCGGGCATGAAGCGTTGGCGCGGGTCGTGGACGCCCACGCCCCAGCGGATGCGCTCGGCGGTGTAGCCGCACTGGCGGCACTCGAAGGTCGTGTACTCTCCCATGGTGAGCCTCTCTGGACGCGGGGTGTCGCCACGAGTATCGGCAGAATCGTGGCGCGGTTGAGCGTCAGGCTCGGGGCTCCTTGTACCGTTGACGATCGGGGTGCTATACTTCAGCCGCTGGAAACACACCACGAGGCGGACTCTTGCGCGAAAAGTCGGTGGCAACCGACTTTTGTCTTGTCAGGGGTCGTTCATGAGCGAGAGCAGAGAGGAACTTGAAGCGATGATCGAGGCCACGCTGGCCGCGCGCTTCCCCGAGGTCGAGCTCGTCGATCTCGAGGTGCGCGGCGGCCCCGCCGGCACGCTGACGCTGTTCGTCGACCGGCCCGGTGGCGTCGATCTCGACCTGTGCGCGGCGCTCAGCGCGGCGCTCGACGAGGTCCGCGAGCACCACGCCCTCGAGGTTTCCTCGCCGGGCCTGGACCGCCGGCTGCGCAAGCCCGCGCATTTCGCCGCGGCGCTGGGTCGCGACGTCGCCGTCAAGCTGGCGGCGCCGCGCGCGGGGCGCGGCAACTATCGCGGCGTCCTCACGGCGTCCGACGCCACGAGCGTCACGCTCCACCTCGCCGACGGCGGCAGCGCCACGCTGCCGCTGGCGGACATCGCCAGGGCGCACGTGGTCTACAACTTTAATGACGACGGAGGCCATCGTGAGTAGAGACATCATCGAGGCTTTGCGACAGATCGAGAAGGAGAAGGGCATCGCCTTCGAGGCCCTCGTCGTGGCGCTCGAAGACGCGCTGCTCTCCGCCTACAAGAAGACCGCCCACGCCGTGGAGCACGCCAAGGTCGAGGTCGACACCGAGACCGGCGACATGCGTGTCTACGAGCTCATCTTCCCGGAGCACATCGACGTCGAAGCCCTCAAGGTGCACGACGAAGAGGGCGAGGAGATCGGCCTCGACCTCTCGAGCATCGACATGAGCGAGGTCGAGCGCGTCGAGGTCACCCCCGACGACTTCGGGCGCATCGCCGCGCAGACCGCCAAGCAGGTCATCCTGCAGCGCATCCGCGAAGCCGAGCGCGACCTCATGTACGACGAGTACATCGACCGCGTCGGCGAGCTCGTCACCGGCATCGTGCAGCAGAGCGACCCGCGCCACAACACGCTGGTCGAGCTGGGCCGCGTCGAGGCCGAGCTGCCGCGCGGCGAGCAGATCGAGACCGAGCACTACGACCACGGCGCCCGCATCAAGGCCGTCATCATGCGCGTCGAAGACTCCGCCAAAGGCCCCCAGGTCAAGCTCTCGCGGCGCAGCGACGAGATCGTGCGCAAGCTGTTCGAGCTCGAGGTCCCCGAGATCGCCGACGGCCTCGTGGAGATCAAGCAGATCGCCCGCGAGACCGGTTACCGCGGGCGCGACGGCAAGCCGGTGCCCGGGCGCTGCAAGATCGCCGTCATCTCGCACGCCGACGGCGTCGACCCCGTGGGCGCCTGCGTGGGCCCGCGCGGCTCGCGGGTGCGCATGGTGGTCAGCGAGCTGCGCGGCGAGCGCATCGACATCATCCCGTACAACGACGATCCCGCGCGCTTCGTGGCCAAGGCGCTCTCGCCGGCGCGCGTGCGCGAGGTCATCGTCGACGACGAGGAGAAGACCGCGACCATCGTCGTGCCCGACGACCAGCTGTCGCTGGCCATCGGCAAGGAGGGCCAGAACGCGCGCCTTGCGAGCAAGCTCACCGGCTGGCGCATCGACATCAAGAGCCAGCAGCAGATGGCCGAAGCCGAGAGCAATATGGAGTTCGGCGACGACGAAGGCGTGGACGGCCAGTGCATGGCCGTGATGCGCACCGGCAAGCGCTGCCCCAATCAGGCCGAGCCGGGCTCGCGCTACTGCAGCATCCACGCCGAGTACGTCGAGCCTGTGGCGCTCGCCGAGGCCGCGCCTGTGGCGGTCGCCGAAGCCGCGGTCCCCGCGGCGGAGGCCGGCGAGGAGTGACGGTGGCGCCGGCCCCCGAACGCACCTGCATCGGCTGCCGCCGCAAGCGCGGCCAGGCCGAGCTGGTCCGGCTCACCAACCAGGCGGGATGCGTGGTTCCCGCGCGCCCCGGCGCGCCGGGGAGAAGCGCGTACCTGTGCCCCGCACAGACATGTCTTGAGGCCGCGGACAAACGGCGCGCTTTCGCGCGCGCCTTCCGCGGCCCGGTAGTCCTCGATCCCGCAGTGCGCCGCGCTGTGGCGCGACACACCAGTGATGAAAGGCGGTGAGGTGAATGGCGACGAAGCGCAAGGTCTCGGATATCGCTACCCAGCGAAAGACGAGCGTCGATGACGTGCTCGCCCACCTCAAGAAGGCGGGCATCGAGGTTCTCAACGGCGAGGTCGCCGTTGAGGACGAAGCCATCGAGAAGGCTTTCGCGGCCCCGGCGGGCGGCGTGCGGCGCCGGGCCGGAGGCCCGGGCGGCAAGCGCCGCCGCGTGATCATCGACGCGGGCGCCTCGCGCCGCGGCGGCGGCCCGCAGGGCGGCCGCGGCCGCCGCGGCGGCCGCGGCCGCGGTCACGACCGCGACGAGCAGCCGGCCGCGCCCGTGATCCCCACCGGCCTGGTCAAGGTGCCGTCGGGCTCCACTGTCAAGGACATCTCGCAGCTGATGGGCGTGTCGACGCCCGAGATCATCAAAGCCCTCATGGGCTACGGCGAGATGGTCACCATCACGCAGACCCTCAGCGATGAGGCCATCGAGGTCCTCGCCGGCGACTTCAAGCGCGAGGTGGAGATCACGCACGCCGCCGACGAAGAGGCCGAGCTCGAGGCCGAGGCCGTCGACGATCCCCAGGACCTCAAGCCGCGCGCCGCCGTCATCACCGTGATGGGCCACGTCGACCACGGCAAGACAAGCCTGCTCGACGCGATCCGCGACACCGCCGTGGCGGCCGGCGAGGCCGGCGGCATCACGCAGCACATCGGCGCCTATCAGGTGCGGCACAACGGCCGGCTCGTGACCTTCATCGACACGCCCGGCCACGCCGCGTTCACGGCGATGCGCGCCCGCGGCGCCAAGGTCACCGACATCGCCGCCATCGTGGTGGCCGCCGACGACGGGGTGATGCCCCAGACCGTGGAGGCCATCGACCACGCCAAGGCCGCCGGCGTCCCCATCGTCATCGTCGTCAACAAGATCGACAAGCCCGAGGCCAACGTCGATCGGCTCAAGCAGCAGCTCAGCGAGCAGGGCATCATCCCGGAGGACTGGGGCGGCGACACCGTGTTCGTCGAGGCGAGCGCCAAGCAGCGCATCGGCCTCGACGAGTTCCTCGACATGCTGCTGCTGGTCGCCGAGGTCGCCGACCTCAAGGCCAACGCCGACGCTCCGGCCAGCGGCTTCGTCATCGAGTCGCGCATCGACCCCGGCCGCGGCGTGGTCGCCACCATCCTTGTGAGCCGCGGCACCCTCCATGTCGGCGATGCCGTGGTCGCCGGCGAGGCCAGCGGCCGCGTGCGCGCGATGCGCGACTTCAAGGGCGACCCGCTCAAGAGCGGCGGCCCGTCCACGCCGGTCGAGATCGTCGGCTTCGACGACCTCCCCGTGGCCGGCGAGTTCTGTCGCGTGGTCAAGGACGAGCGCATGGCGCGCTCCCTCGCCCACAGACGCGCCAATCGGCTCAAGACCGAGGCGCTCGCCAAGCAGCGCGCGCTTACCCTCGACGACGTCTTCGCGCGCATCGCCGCGGGCAAGGTGCTCGACCTCAACCTCGTGGTCAAGGCCGACGTGCAGGGCAGCCTCGAGGCGCTCAGCGACGCGCTGCTCATGATCCAGCATCCCGAGGTCAAGGTGCGCGTCATCCACTCGGGCGTGGGCGGCATCAACGAGAACGACGTCATGCTGGCCAGCGCCTCCGCGGCGATCATCATCGGCTTCAACGTCAGGCCAAGCCCCCCGGCCACCGCGCTCGCCGAGAGCGAAGGCGTCGATGTGCGCACGTACAAGGTCATCTACAAGGTCACCGAGGACATCACCGCGGCTCTGGTCGGCATGCTCAAACCGACCATCGAGGAGGTCGTGCTCGGGCAGGCTGAGGTGCGCACCACGTTCAAGGCCTCCAGGCTGGGCACCATCGCCGGTTGCATGGTCACGCACGGCGTGATCACCCGTAACGCGAGCGTGCGCGTGCTGCGCAGCGACGTCATCGTCCACGACGGCAGGATGGGCTCTCTCAAGCGCTTCGCCGAAGACGTCCGCGAGGTCGCCGAAGGGTTCGAGTGCGGCATCCTGCTCGATGGCTACAACGACCTCAAGGAAGGCGACGTGCTGGAGGCGTACGAGACCCGAGAAGTCGCGCGTGAGGCCTGACGCCTGCATCGGCGTCCTGCTCGCGGAGCTGCACTTCCCGGCCAGTCGCTCGCTGAAGGAGAAGCGCGCGCCGCTCAGCGCGTTGCGCGACGTGGCGCACGGCCGCTTCCGCGCCTCGTTCAGCGAGGTGGGCCTGCAGGACGTGTGGCAGCGGGCGCGCGTGCTCATCGTCCTGGCCGCCTCCTCGCTGCAGCAGGCGCGTGAGCGCCTCGACGACCTCGACCGGCACCTCCACGGGCAGGACTTCGAGGTGGCGCGCGTGCTCATCAAAACGACCGACACGGTGGGTACCCTGTGGGACATCGACTCCTGAAGATCAACGAAAGCATCAAGGAGACCCTGTCGTCGATCATCACCGCCGAGGGCCTCAAAGACCCGCGCGTCGGCTTCGTGACGGTGACGGGCGTGGAGACCTCATCAGACCTGCGTCACGCCAAGGTCTACGTCAGCGTGCTCGGCAGGCAGGCCGAGCGCGCGGCCACGATGGAGGCGCTGGACAAGTCGAAGGGGTTTCTGCAGGCGCGCCTCAACGCCTCGCTGCACATGCGGCGCACGCCGCAGCTTGAGTTCGTCTACGACAGCACGCTCGACAACGCCCTGCACATCGAGAGGCTCATGAAGCGCGAGGAAGAAGCGCTGGGCAGCGAAGCCCCGGAGATCTTCGTGGACGGCGAAGCCGACGACGGGGAAGAGGGGCCGGCGTGAAGGCGCTGCCCGCCGACCTGGCCGCCGTGTGCCGGCGCATGAAGAGCGAGCGCCGCGTCGCGCTGGCCGTGCACGAGCGGCCAGACACGGACGCGCTCGGCGCCGCCGCCGGCATGCTCGACCTGTGCGCGCGGCTCGGCGTCGAGGCGCGTCTGTACGTCGATGCCGCCGAGTCTCTGCCGTTCGAGAAGCTGCTGCTTCCCGGCGGCGCGGTGATCCGCGGCCTGCCGCCCGCCGCCGGCCCCCTCTACGCGCTCGACTGCGGCAGCCTCGCGCGGCTGGCGCTCCCGCTCACGTCCTGGCACGGCGTCGTCGTCAACATCGATCATCACCACGACAACACGCGCTTCGGCGACGTGGTCTATGTGCGCGGGGCGGCGAGCAGCACCAGCGAGCTGGTCTGCGACATCGCCCGCGCCCTCGACCTCGAGCCGTCCCTTCAGGCGGCGACGGCCCTGTTCGCCGGGATCTCGTTCGACACCAGCCACTTCCGCCACGACAGCACCTCCGCCGCCACCTTCGAGACGGCGGCCTGGCTGACCGGGCTCGGCGTCGATGTGACCGGGGTGTTCTCGATGCTGTACGAGCAGGGCTCGCTCGAGGCGCTGCGCCTGGGCGCGCGCGCCGTCGCCGGCGCCCAGGTCGTGGCCGGCGGCCGCGCCCTGGTGGCCACGCTGCGGCGCGCCGACTTCGTGGCCGTCGGCGCCGGCGAAGAAGAGACCGAGGGCATCGTCGACAGCCTGCGCGCCGTCGGGGGCGTCGAGGTCGCGGCCCTCATCAAGGAACAGAGCCGCGGAGCGCGCGTGCGCGCGAGCCTGCGCTCGAATTCGCACGACGTCAGCGCGATCGCCGCGCTCAGGGGCGGCGGCGGTCATCGCCTGGCCGCCGGCTTCTCCAGCGACGACAGCCCGCAGGAGGTGACCACGTGGCTCAGTTCCGAACTCGAAAGGCGCCTCTTGATGGCGTCCTGCTGATCGACAAGCCCGAGGGTTTTACGTCGCACGACGTCGTCGCCAGGGTGCGTCGTCAGCTGCGACCTGCCGTCAGGAAGGTGGGCCATGCCGGCACCCTCGACCCGTTCGCCACGGGTCTTCTCGTGGTGCTCGTCGGCCGCGCGACCAAGCTGGCGCGCTTCTTCGTCGACCTGCCCAAGGAATACGAGTGCACCCTGCAGTTCGGCGTGCGCTCCGACACCGGCGACCTCACCGGCGACCTCTCGGAGACCGGTGAGTCGACGACTCGCGCGGCCGTCGCAGCCGTGCTCCCCGGCTTCCTCGGGGCCGTCGTGCAGCAGGTGCCCATGACCTCCGCCGTCAAGGTCGACGGGGAGCGCCTGTACAAGAAGGCGCACCGCGGCGAGGTCGTCGAGACCCCGCTCAAAGAAGTGCGCATCGACGCCATCGACATCCTCGGCTTCGACGCCGGCGCGCAGACCATGCACTGCCGCGTCGCCTGCTCCAAGGGCACGTACGTGCGCCAGCTCGCCATCGACATCGGCGAGGCGCTGGGCGCCGGGGCGCATCTTGCGCAGCTGGCGCGCACGGCCACCGGCGAGCTGCGTCTGGACGACGCCCAGACGCTGGCCGCCTTCGAAGACGCCGTGGCCGCGCGAGAGCCGGGCGACGAACGCATCCCCGGCCTGGTCGATGCGGCGGCGGCCCTGCGCTTCATGCCCGGCATCGAGCTCTCGGCGGCGCAGGTGACGGCGGTGCGCAACGGCGCCCGCCTGCCCGGGGGGCCGCCCGAGCCCGTGCGGCTGACCTACCGCGGCGAGCTCCTCGCGATCTACGGGCCCGCCGAGGAGGGCCACGCCCTCAAGCTGCTCGTCAAGCTCTGATGCGCGTCGTCACCGATCTGGCGGACCTTGAGCGCCGTCCGCGGGCGCTGGCGATCGGCACCTTCGACGGCGTCCACGTGGGTCACCGCGCCGTGATCGGTCAAGCCGTCGCCCAGGCCGCCGGGCGCCGCCTCCTCGGCGCGGTGGTGACCTTCGACCGGCACCCGCTGGCGGTCGTCGACCCCTCTCATGCGCCGCGTCTGCTGACGCCGCTCACCGAGAAGATCCGCCTCATCGGGGAGCTGGGCCCCGAGGAGCTCGTGCTCCTGCCGTTCGACGAGGGGCTCGCGGCGCTCACGCCGGCGAGCTTCTGCGAGCGGGTGCTCGCCGAAGCGCTCCAGGCGCGCGTGGTCGTCGTCGGCGAGAACTTCAACTTCGGCGCCGGCGGCGCCGGCGACGCCGCGCGGCTGCGCGGCTGCGGCGCCGCGCACGGCTTCGAGACGGTTGTCGTGAGCCTCATCACCGAGCACGGCAAGACCATCAGCTCGACGCGCATCCGTCGCCTGCTCAACCACGGCGAGCTGGAAGAGGTGCGTGAGATCCTCGGCCGGCCGCCGTCGGCGACCGGTCTTGTCGTCGCCGGCGACCGGCGCGGCCGCACCCTCGGCGTGCCGACCGCCAACATCGACGTGGAGGCGGGCACGATCTTCCCCGGCCGCGGCGTCTACGCCGCCGGCGTCCTCGTGGACGGCGTCTGGTACCGGGCGGCCGTCAACATCGGCCACAACCCGACCTTTCGCAGCAAGGCCGTCGAGACGACGCACGTCACCGTCGAGGCCTTTCTGCTCGCTTTCAGCGGCGACATCTACGAGCGCCCCATCCGTGTCGACTTCCTCCACAAGATCCGCGACGAGCGGCGCTTCGACAGCGTCGCTGAGCTTGTCGCCCAGATGCGCCGCGACATCGCCGAGACGGCCGACCTCCAGGACCCCGCGTTCGCCGGGATCGGCCTCGCGGCGCCGGCCGCGCTCTGAGACACTCCCCGGCGCGCAGCCGGAGGGCAGGCCCGACCGGGCGCGCCCGGCGGCGGCCCGGTTTCTCCGCCGCCGCTCCCTGTGCTACCCTAGCGCGACCGTTTTCCCGGTTGCGGGCAGCCAACCCGCTACTGGGTTCCCGGATACTCCTCGCGAGGGAGGTGAACACCATGGCAGTCACCAAAGAAGTCAAAGAGACGATCATCGCCAAGCACGCCAAGCACGAGGGCGACACCGGCTCCCCCGAGGTCCAGATCGCGATCCTCACGGCGCGCATCGCGACTCTCACCGACCACCTCAAGACCCACAAGAAGGACCACCACAGTCGGCGCGGCCTCCTCAAGATGGTCGGCCAGCGCCGTCGCCTCCTCAACTATCTGCAGGCGCGCGACCTCGAGCGTTACCGCGCGCTGGTCAAGGAGCTCGAGCTCCGCAAGTAATCTAGCCACACGGCGCGCAGAGCGCCTACCCAGTCGTCACGTGCACATGAGTCACGGACGAGAGAGAACCCGCGCGCAATGGGGCGCCGGGTCATCAGGAAGACGAAGGAAGAGATGACCACAGTAGAAGTAGAGGTCGGGGGCAAGAAGATCACCCTCGAGACCGGGCGTCTGGCCAGGCAGGCCAACGGATCGGTCCTCGTGCGCTGCGGCGACACGATGGTGCTCGTCACCGCCACAGGGCGCACCTCGGGCCGCGAGGGACAGGATTTCCTCCCCCTCACGGTCGATGTCGAGGAGCGGCACTATGCCGCCGGCAAGATCCCCGGCGGCTTCATCAAGCGCGAGTCGCGGCCCAGCGACAAGGCCACCCTCGCGGCGCGCCAGATCGACCGGCCCATCCGGCCGCTGTTCCCCAAGGGGTACATGAACGAGGTCCACGTGGTGGCCACCGTGCTGTCCGTCGACCTCGAGAACAACTACGACACGCTCGCCACTCTGGGCGCCTCGGCGGCTCTGGGCCTCAGCGAGATCCCGTTCCTCGGCCCCATCGGGTCGGTGCGTGTGGGGCGCATCGAGGACGAATTCGTGATCAACCCCACGCTCACCGAGATCCAGGACGAGTCCACGCTTGACCTCGTGGTCACCGCCACCAAAGACGCCATCGTCATGGTCGAGGCCGGCGCCGACCAGGTTTCCGAGGCCGTCGTGGTCGAGGCGCTGCGTCTGGCCCACGACGAGATCAAGAAGCTCATCGACGTGCAGCTCGAGCTGCAGCGCCAGTGCGCCAAGCCCAAGTGGGAAACGCCGGAGTGGACGGTCGACGAGGGCATCCTCGCCGAGGTCCGCGGCGGGTACGGCGCCGCCCTTGACGCGGCCACACAGGTCGCCGACAAGAAGGCGCGCCAGGACGCCACCGCCGAGGTCAAGAAGGCCGCCGTGGAGGCGCTCCTCAGCGACGACTCGGCGGACGAGCGCGTGACGCACGTCAAGCGCGCGCTCGGCAAGGTCGAGAGAGACCTCGTGCGCGAGCGCATCGCCGTGCAGAAGCGCCGCCCGGACGGCCGCAAGACCGACGAGGTCCGCCAGATCACCTGCGAGGTCGGCGTGGTGCCGCGCGTGCACGGCAGCGCCCTCTTCACGCGCGGCGAGACGCAGGCCCTGAGCATCGTCACGCTGGGTGGCACCGGCGAGTTCCAGCGCATCGACGGCCTCGGCATCGAAGACAAAAAGCGCTACATCCACCACTACAACTTCCCGCCGTACTCCGTCGGCGAGACCGGCTTCATGCGCGGCCCCAAGCGCCGCGACATCGGCCACGGCGCCCTCGCCGAGCGCGCTCTGGTGCCGGTGCTGCCCAACGAGCTCGACTTCCCCTACACGACGCGCATCGTCTCGGAGATCCTCGAGAGCAACGGCTCGTCGTCCATGGCCAGCGTCTGTGGCTCGACCCTCGCCCTGATGGACGCCGGCGTACAGATCAAGGCGCCCGTCGCGGGCACCGCCATGGGTCTCATCAAAGAGGGCGACGCCTACGTCGTCCTCACCGACATCGCCGGCGTCGAAGACCACCTCGGCGACATGGACTTCAAGGTCGCCGGCACCGCCGACGGCATCACGGCGCTGCAGATGGACATCAAGATCACCGGCGTCACCTTCGAGATCCTCACCGAGGCTCTCGAGCAGGCGCGCCTCGCCCGGCTCCACATCCTCGGCAAGATGCTCGAGACCCTCCCCGAGCCGCGCAGCGAGCTCTCCGAGTGGGCGCCGCGCATCTTCAGCATCCAGATCAACCCCGACCAGATCGGCCTCATCATCGGCAAGGGCGGCGAGACCATCCGTGGCATGACCGACGAGTTCGGCGCCGACATCGACATCCAGGAAGACGGCACGATCTTCATCTGCGCCCCCGACCAGGAAGCCGCCGAAGGCGTCATGAACCGCATCCAGACCATGACCAAGGAGATCGAGGTCGGCGACGTGTTCACCGGTCGCGTGGTCAAGACCACCGATTTCGGCGCCTTCGTGGAGCTCAAGAAGGGCACCGACGGCCTGCTGCACATCTCGCGTCTCGGCCAGAAGGGCGAGCGCGTGAAGTCGGTCGAGGACGTCGTCTCCCGTGGCGACACGGTGACCGTCGAGGTCGTCGAGATCGACAAGGCGCGCAACCGCATCGGGCTCACGCTGCTCAAGAAGCCCGAGGCGGAGTAACAGGGAGCGGGAGACGGCCACGGAGGCCTACCGCCTCTCCACGCTGGACAACGGCCTGCGCGTGGCCACCGAGCGCCTCGAAGGGGTGCGCTCGGTGGCCCTCGGGCTGTGGATCGCCGCCGGCTCGCGGCTGGAGCCCCTCGAGCTCGGCGGCGTCTCGCACTTCATCGAGCACCTCATCTTCAAGGGCTCCGAGCGCTTCAGCGCCTGGGACATAGCGCGCATCTTCGACGACATGGGCGGCGAGCCCAACGCGTCCACGTCCAAGGAGCACACGCTGGTCAACGCGCGCTTCCTCGACGAGGACCTCGACACCGCCTTCGAGGTGATGGCAGAGATGCTGGCGCGACCCACGTTCGCCGATCTCGACAACGAGCGCGAGGTCGTGCTCGAAGAGGTCGCCATGTACGAGGATTCGCCGCCCGAGCTCATCCACGACGACCTCAGCGAGGTGGTCTTCGGCGAGCACCCGCTGGGGCGCTCCATCATCGGCCACAGCGAGACCCTGGCGCGCCTCGACCTGCCCACGGTCAGGGCCTATCACGACGCCCACTACGTCAACCCGGGCATCGTGGTCTCGGCCGGCGGCCAGGTGGACCACGACCACCTCTGTGAGCTCACGCAGGCGCACTTCCGCCCCGCGCCCGGAGCGGCCGTCCTGCATCCCGCGCTGAGCGCTCCGGGATTCCAGCACGTGGCCCGCTTCTCTCTGAAAGACACCGAGCAGTACCACATCTGTCTCGGCGGCCCCGGGCCGCGGCGCGCCGACGCGGACCGCTACGCGGTGTTCGTCGTCGACACCATCCTCGGGGGCTCGTGGAGCTCGCTGCTGTTCCAGGAGGTCCGCGAGAAGCGCGGGCTCGCCTACTCGGTGTACTCCTACACGTCCCTGTACACCGACGCCGGCCTCACGGCCATCTACGTCGGCTCGCGGGCGGAGGCGGTGGAGGAGGCCATGACCGTCATCCTCGACGTGCTCGAGAGCCTTCCCGAGGACGTCTCCGAGGAGGCCGTCAAACGCGCCCGCAACCACCTCAAGGGCCAGCTCGTGCTGAGCATGGAGAGCCCGGGCAGCCGCATGCACTCCCTGGGGCGGGCGGTGCTCATGGAGCAGCCCGTGCTCAGCGTCGACGAGGTCCTGCAGCGCATCGATGCGGTGACCCGCGACGACGTGGTGGCCGCCGCGCGGCGGTACTACGACATCGAGAAGTGGTCCACAGTGTGCATCGGCCCGCGGGCGGAGCCGTTTCGGGCGGTCACCGACGGGTTCGCCTGGGAGGAACGATGACAGACGTGCTCGTGACCGGCGCCGCCGGCAAGATGGGCGGCCTCAGCGCCGCCACGATCGCCGCCCAGGACGACCTGCGCCTGGTGGCGCTCGTCGACCCCAGGGGCGGCGCGAGCGCCGGCGAGGCGCCCTGCTTCGCCACCGTGGAGCAGGCCCTGGCGCTCACCTTCCCCGAGGCGGCGCTGGAGTTCAGCGTCCCGGGAGCCGTGTTCGACAACACGAAGCTGCTGCTCGCCGCCGGCGTGCCCACCGTGGTCGGCGCCACCGGCCTCGACGAGGCCCAGGTCGAGGAGCTCGCCGCGGCCGCCGCGGCGGCCGGCGTGGGCCTCGTGATCGTGCCCAACTTCGCCCTCGGCGCCGTCCTGCTGATGCGTTTCGCCAGCCAGGCGGCCAGGTACTACGAGCACGCCGAGATCATCGAGGTGCACGAGGCCGGCAAGCTGGACGCGCCGTCGGGCACCAGCCTGCGCACGGCGCGCCTCATGGCCGAAGCGCCGGGTTCCGCCCTGCGGGACGCGCCCGGCGAGCAGCCGTCTCGCGGCCTGGCCGCCGACCACGTACGCATCCACAGCGTGCGCCTGCCGGGCGTCGTCGCCCATCAGGAAGTCCTCTTCGGCGGCGGCGACGAGCTGCTCAGCCTGCGTCACGATTCGCTCTCGCGGCGCTCCTTCATGAGCGGCGTCCTGCTCGCCCTGCGCCGCGTGACCGGTATCGAGGGGACTGTCGTGGGGCTGGAGAACCTCTTAGACTAGGGGCCACGTACCGCGCAACCATCCGCCTCCG
>Ga0194057_10001244_pt1 | contig 12979 bp, 9 predicted proteins | sample SepL4415m_MetaG_FD_155474 | JGI IMG/M metagenome (GOLD analysis project Ga0194057, IMG submission 155474) | Anoxic zone freshwater microbial communities from boreal shield lake in IISD Experimental Lakes Area, Ontario, Canada - Sep2016-L442-15m | ecosystem: Environmental > Aquatic > Freshwater >...
CATCGTGGTGCTCTCGCTGCTCTATGTGACCGATAGTCGCGACGAGCACATGGGCAAACATCGCGACATTCTTGGCTCGTTCCTGTCGGCGTTTGGTATCGCGCTGCTGGTCTTCGGCCTGATCGAAGGGCGCAACTACGGCTGGTGGACCTCAACCGGCGACCGCTATCTGCTCGGCCACGAGTTCCCCGAGGGGTCGCTCTCACCGGTTCCGATCGCGCTCATCTCCTCGGCCATCCTGCTGACCCTGCTGTTCTTCGTCGAAACCCGCCGGGTGGAGGCGGGCAAGACTGTGTTGCTTGACTTCCGTCTTTTCGCCATCCCCACCTTCGGGTACGGCTCGCTGGCCGCCATGATCGTGAGTCTGGGGGAGTTCGGCATCCTGTTCTGCGTGCCACTGTTCCTGCAGTCGGTACAGGGCTTCTCGGCACTCGGTGCCGGAGCGGTGCTTGCATCGTTGGCACTCGGCGCCTTCGTGGCGGGGCCGACTGCCGCCAAGTTGGCCGAGGCACGTCACCCGCGTTTCGTCGCTCAGTTGGGCCTCGTACTTGAGATCATCGGAATCATCGCACTGGGAGTGTTGATCAGTCCCACGGTCAGTGGCTGGTGGGTGTGTTTGTGCTTGGTGGTTTACGGCGTCGGAGTTGGTTACGCCGCCGCTCAGCTCACGGGCTTGATTTTGGCCGACGTTCCCATCGCTAAAAGCGGTATTGCCAGTGGTACGCAAAGCACCGCGCGACAGATTGGCGCCGCTCTCGGAACGGCCATTTTGGCGACCGTACTCTTTGTCAGCCTTGGCAACGGCACCGAAACTCGGGTGGCTCAGATTGAGGGTGTGTCCGCCGAACAGGCCGCGCAGATTTCGACAGTGGTTGAGAGCAGCGCTGGTACGGCCATTCCCGCAATTGCTGCCAAGCCAGGGGGAGAGGCTGTCGCTGCTGCGGCAAGTGACGCCTTCGCCGTATCCGTGCGCTACACGGCGTTTACGGCCGCCGGATTCATCTTGATCGGTTTGCTCGCCACCCTGCGGCTGCCCCCCGGGCGCTCGCGCGAAGAGGATGACGAGTGGGAGAAGGGACATGGCCATGCAGGACTCGACGGTCTGGAGACGGTATGACCGAGGACACTGAAGTTCGAGGCAGCGGTTGGCTGTCAGCCGACCAGCTCGAAGGGGCCCGAGAAGCGCTGCCGATCGTGTACGTCGACGTCGTACCTGTGCGGGTCGATCACACGGGCACCATCACTCACGTGGGACTCCTACTGCGGGCGCGTCCTGACGGTTCCATCAGTCGAGCGGTGGTCAGCGGCCGAGTTCTGTATCGCGAACGACTGCGAGACGCACTCCTGAGGCACATTGAAAAGGACCTCGGACCGATGGCGATTCCTCGGCTGCCCACTTCTCCCGTCCCGTTTACAGTGGCCGAGTACTTCCCCGACCCGACGGTCACGGGCTTCCACGACCCTCGCCAGCACGCAGTGAGTTTGGCCTATGTCGTTCCCATCGATGGGGAAGCCAGTGCCAGCGGCAGCGCGCTCGATCTTGCGTGGGTGACACCCGAGGAGGCGACGGGACCTGACGTGGTGTTCGAAATGACGGGCGGTCAAGACCGTCTCGTTCGCCTCGCCCTCGCCGCCTCGGGACGACTGCCCTCGTACTCAGCCCTTCTTGGCGAGGAACTGCAAACTGTCGCGCTTGTAGCGATTGAGGAATCGGTCGCAGCCCTCTTGAATATTCGAATCCACTTTGTGACACACCGGAGCGCCGTCGGCGTCGTGGGTGAAGTAGAAACCGGCAACCCACCAGTTGTTCATGTCGAGCACCATCGCTCGTTGGACGCCCGCCGCCACGAGAGTGTCTGCCATGGCTTCGGCCGAGAGGCCAGGGGACCCGATGTACACGATGCTGCCGTCTTTGCGCTGGCCGATTGCTGACCGCCAGGCCAGATTCTCACCGTCCGTCGTGGCACCCCAGGCGAATCCGTCACCAGATTTCACCTTCGACTTACCTCCATCGATGATGAGCGCGAGATTCTGGCGCACAACCTGATAGTCGCCTTTGGCTTTCACATCGCGGCCCCACTTGCCAATGCTGATGGCGCCGTCTTTAGCGATCGCGAAGGTGGCTTGGCCGTCGACAAGCGGTTCGATGGTTTGGCCTTTGTAGATAAATCCGCCCTGCGAGTCCTTGAGCCGGAAGGCACCGTTGATGTTGGCGACCAACGACTCCCAATACTTCTTCGGCAGGGCACCGTCAAACGGATTCACCGTGCCTGGTTCTTGGTATCCGGGAACGTAGATGGTGGAGGCAAGCTTGGTGTCAATCCACATCAGGGAAGCCAGGACGCTGGTGTGGGTGGCGTCGGGGCGTACCCGCGTTGCGTAGACCGGAGCGATCCCGTCGACCTTCCACGACACCGGCTGCCAGACGCCTTCATTTTTAAGCGCGGGCCCGTCTGCGGCGCTCGTGAGGGTGGCCGGCGGGGTGAGGTGCTCGCGAGTCACCGTGGTGGCACTGGCGGAGGGGGAGGGCGCTGATCCGGAGGCACTCGGCCCCGGCGACGGGTCACCTGCAGCAAAATCGGTAGATTCGGTCGGAGCGCCGCCCTCAGGTGTGACATTGATGTACGCGTAGTAAAAGTCCTCGGCCACCGCCACCGCCGGGCCGAGCCCGTGATCACGTCCCCACGTGGCCAGAAGAACCTCCTTGGGCTCTCCCTGCGAGTCACGGACGTACGGAATGAAGGTGACGGTGAAGAAGGCCACGGCCAGCACCGCCAGTGCTAGCACGCCAACGAGCGTGCGCCGCAACCAGAATCTCGGTGGTTTGCCGGGTGGCGCCGGCAGTGGGGGACCGGATGGGTCTGGCAGCACTTCCGGCGCGGAGGATCCCGGCTCGGTGTCGGTTGCCATCACTATCTCCATCCTCAGGGGTGAAATGTCTGGATCAAGAGTAACCCGGGAGTGCCGAATGTTCGCCAAGGCGACACCGTCACCGATACTGGGGAAATGCGCAGACTTACTGTCGGCCTGACGACCGCTGCACTGGTGTGCCTCGCGGCCATGACGCCTGCGACGGCAGTGCCGTTGCGTCCCGAAGCCGTTCAGCCCACCTCTGCCACCGTCAGTCGGGTGATCTGGGCCGCTGGGGTGCAGCAATTCCTGCAGTGCCGGGGGTCGAAGTCTGGCGCAACGGTGGTTCTCATCGCTGGCCTTGATTCCAGCAGTTCCAATCCGAAGTCAGGTTGGCTCGATGTCACTCCGCGTATCGCCGGGGCTACACGTGTATGCCGCTACGACCGGCCCGGCCTCGGGCGTAGCCCGCGTCGTGGATCGCAGGTTACTCTCACCCCGCTGCAGCACGCGCACGAACTCGACGCACTCTTGCGCGCAGCAGGCGAAACCGGGCCGTACCTGCTCGTCGGGCATTCATACGGAGGGTTAGTGGCGCGCGCGTTCGCGATGCGGTACATGGTGCGCACGGCGGGCGTGCTCTTGGTCGATTCGGCATGGGCGGGACAAGGCCAATCCGATGGCTATCGATGGCCTGAGCCGGATAAGGGTGCCAACCGGGCCATCATCGACATGCAGCGCACCAGTGAACTACTCGGCGGACGGCCCCACCTCAATGGTCGCCCGCTCATCGTCATCACTGCCGGAATCGATAACACGGCGAGTTGGATGAGCCACCAGGTATCGATGTCGCACCTCAGTTCCAATTCCGTGCACCTCATTGCGCCTGGATCTGCTCACGAAGTGCAGCACTATCGGCCGGCACTTGTTGAGCGTGCGATTCGCGACCTACTGAGCGCCATCCGTTCGCCAGTCGGCAGTTCGCGGCATCGGCTTCGGTCGTGTGCGGCGAACTCCGCACACTGGGCGGCCGTCCGCGGCACCTGCGCCTAAACAGCGCCGCCCGCGGGCGAACGCCAATGACAATGGCGTCAGGACTATCCTGCCGAATATGTCACTCGACGCGCCCTTGGTGGCCGCCGCCACCTTACGTCGCGAATCGCTCGCCGATTTCGATTCAACGGCTGACGACGCCACCTATCAATTGCAGTTGGCCCACGTTCTGCTCGACGGTGGGTACGACGGGGTATCAACGATGGGGGAAGCCCTCGAAGGCGGCGATCACGGTCTTGGAACCCTCGATCGCCTGGATGGCGAACTTGTCATCGTTGACGGTGTCCCTTGGCAAATCGACTTCCGAGGCGTGGCGACCATCGTTGCACCCGAAGCACCCATACCGTTTGCCATCGTCAGCACGTTGCACAATCCCAGCACCAGCAGGGTGCGTGACTGCAGTCTGGAGAATTTGGCTTCGCAGATTGAGGCACTCGTCGATGACGCCGGTGCCGTCGTTGCCGTGCGGGTCGAAGGGACCTTCCAGCGAGTACTACTGCGCAGTGTTCGGCCGCAGGAGCGCCCGTACCGCCCCTACTCCGAGGTGGTACTCACTGATGAGGTGCGCTGGGAACTTGCGCCGTTTGAGGGTGTCTTCATCGGGTTTCGATTCCCCGACATCTCAGGCGGAGACATCATTCCTGGGCTTCACCTGCATGGCCTATCTAGTGACCAGAGCACCGGCGGTCACAACTATGAACTTCACGTCACCGATGCCGTGGTCTCCGTCGGCGTCTCTCACGAGATCATCGTCGCGCTGCCGGACCGAGGAATGGTCGATCTACTCGAGACTCCACATTCGCTGCGAATGGTGCAGAGAGTTCTCCTCCGGCGTGGGCCGCGCTCTGCAGAGGAGGTGGCCGGATCGCTATCTATCAGCCCGGGGGAGGCCGTCCGCAGACTCGAATGGCTCGCCGACCGCGGATTTGTGGAGGAACTGGCGGCCGGAGTCGCTGGCCTCGGGGGAACCACTCGCTGGCGTATGCGTCTGGCGCCAAAGAACGCTCGTACCGGCCGCCGTCCGTCTGACCTTCTGACCGACCTGTGACCGGTCGGTACGGCATGCCGACCCGTTCATCGACCATGCCCTAGAGTGAGGCATCCGAACCGCTAGTGGAGGTATGTAGGTGTCATTTGAACTGCCGACGCCAGGCTCATCTCCACAGCGCGCTCAAGCACTGGTGTTTCTCATTGAGCAAGAAGCTGCTCGTACCCGTGACGTGCGTGACGCCACCGTACTTACCGCGCTACCAGGTGACGTCCCGGTCGACCTCACGTCGTTGCTCGACAGCACGGCCCTTGACCTGCCCACCCCTACCGGCGATGCCCTCCATGACATCAGTTCCTACGGACTGGCGCGTCGACCCACCGACGAGGTCAACGGCAAAGCACTCGAACGCACGGCGCAGGTCTGGGCACCACTCGTTCCTGCGAACACCCATTTACGTGCCCAAGCCCTGCTGATGCTCCTTACTCGCCATCGCATCGTTGCGAGTGCTAGTCCCCGATTCCGCGAAGCGCTCGGGGCTGATAATCCCGACGTTCAGACCGCATTTGAGGGTCTGGGTGAGGGAACGCTCGACAGCCACTACGCTGAACCGTCAGGCCTTCAGAAGTTCGTTTCCAAGTTCCGTCGCTGAGCAAAGGACCCCCCATGACCACCGTGATCTCCGTGCACTCATTCCGCGGCGGAACAGGCAAGAGCAACACCACTGCCAACGTTGGTGCCCAACTTGCCGCTGGCGGCGCCCGCGTGGCGATTGTCGACACCGACATCCAGAGCCCGGGTGTCCACGTGCTGTTCGGGTTCGAGGACGCAGTTGATCCCACACTCAATGACTACCTCTGGGGCAAGGCTTCCATTGCGTCAGCGGCTCACGACGTCACCGACCGGGTCGCGCGCCTCACCACCGTTGCCGAGGGCGGACAGTTGTTCCTAGTGCCTTCGAGCATCAAGGCCAGCGACATCGCTCGCGTGCTGCGCGAGGGCTACGACGTCGGCACACTCAACGACGGATTCCGCGATCTCGCCAAGGACCTGTCGCTTGACTACCTGCTGATCGATACCCACCCGGGCTTGAACGAAGAGACTCTGCTGTCAATCACCATCAGCGACATCTTGCTGCTCATCCTGCGCCCCGATAAGCAGGACTTCCAAGGCACCGCGGTCACCGTCGATGTAGCCCGACGCCTTGATGTTCCCAACCTGTTGCTGGTACTCAACAAGGTGCCCTCCGGCGTCGACCTTGACGATCTTCGCTCGCAGATGGACGCTGCCTACGGAGCTGAGACGGCAGCCATGCTGCCGCTTTCCGAGGAGGTCGTACAAAACGCGTCAGGCGACCTGTTCTCGCTGTCCGACCCCGACCACCCGTGGTCGGCCGAGATTCGCAAGATCGTCGAGCGCATCCACAACTAATCGTCTAGTCGATCTAGTCGATCTGGTCGATCTAGTCGATCTAGTCCACAAGCCGATCAAGTAATGCCGCCGATCCGGCCAGTGAGCGTCTCCTGGCGCTGATCGAAAGCACACCGTCACCGCTGCGACGCAATGCGGATTGCGATAGCAGCGACTCGATAGCGTCGGTGACCGCGGCCGGCTCGACGTCAGGCAACATCGCCATGATGGCCTCGTCGGTGGCATTGGCCGACCTCAGCACCGCGGTCACAACGCGCCGTTCGACAGGGTCGGCATCCAGAAGGCCCATGACTCCTGCCGACCACGCCTCGACGCTGAGTGTGCGCACGAGCGTGTCGTGCACCGCTCTGACTGTGTTGCTGTGGCGTGTTCCCGGCCTGTCGATGTCACCGCAAAAGTTGCCCGGTCCGATCTCTGCCACGCGGCGTTCGATTCCGTCTGCGTCGGATGCAAGTACCGCCACCCGACCGGTGATGATGTACATGATCTGATCGGCCGGCGAACCGCTGCGGAACAGGGTTTCACCTGCAGGGAACTGTTCCGTGGCAATCCTCGACCGCATCGAGTCTCGCTGCGCGTCCGGTATCGACTCGAGAATGCGCGTGTCAGCCGACATCGCAGATTGCCGATCCCAGATTCCTGAGTACTTCGGATTGCCCATCAGTTCGGAATGAGGCGCGCACAGAATTTCGTCGGGGAACAATGCGATGACGTGCCCGGCTCTACTCGCCAGGTCTGGACTACGAGTGGCGACAATGACCAGCCGTTGTTCCGGTCCACCGATCGACGCCAACAGAGGCAGCGCGACATCAACATCTGCAAGCAGCGCCAACGTCTCAACCATCACGATGTCAGCGTTGCTGGTCATCGCCATCGCAAGCAGCAATCGTTGACGCTCGTGCACGCTGAGCGTTTCGGCATGCGTGCCCAGCCTGGCGTCGACACCTCCATTCGGCAAGTCCTCAAGATGACTCAAGCCAGCCTTCGCCAAAGCGGTTGTGACGCCTTCGGCTGTAATCGTGGGGTCGGCCGCTCGCAGATGTTCGCGAACGGTCGCATCCATCAAGAAGGTTTCGTGCGTGAGCAGCACGATGCGTCTCTTGACCATCGGGTGTCGCACATCAGTTCCGTCGAGCGTGACGCATCCTGCATCAGCATTACCGTCGCCACCCAATACTTCGAGCAGGCGGGAGGGAGCCATTCCAGCGTCAGGGACGATAGCGACAATTCCTGAGGTCGGCAGCCGAAGCGTTCCGAGCGTCAACAGGTTGTCGGGCTCAAGCGCCATATCGTGGATCGCCAGACCGGGTGCGGGTGCTTCAGGATTTGGTGACTCGCGATTGACTCGCGGAAGCGCTCGCGTGATTTGTTCGATCCGACGCTTGCTGGTCACTGCGAGTCGGCCATCGCGCAACCACGGTGGAAGCGCTTCGAGACCGCGCACCACCGCGTCGATGTACAACAGTGCAGCAGCAATCGCACCCGCCTCGCTTTCGCCGCCGACGAGGGCGGCAACGATGACACCAAACAGGGCGATGTGCCCGACCGTACGTGCGGCGACGACCAGCCTGCGTGCCTGACGCTTTTGAACGATCGTTGCGTGATGGAGACGGTCGATGCGCTCGGCGAGTCGCTCGCGCATCCAGTCAAGCAAGTTCATTCCCGAAGCGTTGCGCGCCGCCGTGATCGACTCGTCGACCAATGCTCCGACGTCGCTGCTGGCATCAAGGCGAGCCTTGTCGACAGTCAACAAGCCGCGACCAATGACCGAGTACACGATCAAGAAGAGCAGCGTTCCGATTATCATGATCACCCCGGCCCGCGGCTCGACGTAGTAGAGCAGCCCGAGACTCAGAATGATCCTGAGAACACCCGGTAGCCCTTCGTCAAGAGTCACATCGACGGCTTCTTCGATGCGATCAATGTCTGATGTATGACGGCTGATGACGCTGGGCCGACGAAGGCCGATCTGTCGCATCATCGGACTCTCGAGGGTGGCAGCGTAAACCTCGGCCGTGAGATGCCGAGCCATCGACGCGGCTGCGCGGTAGGACAGCCGTTGGCCAGCCCACGACATCGCGATGTCGATGAGCATGAGAAGCGCCAGGGTCCCCAATGCGTGGGCCTCCACACCATGTTGCAGTGCGTCTTCGACGACGAGGGGAATTGCCGCGGCCGCGAGCAGTGCCACCAATCCAAACGTGATGGAACCGGTGATCAACTTGCGAACCGGCCGTAGGTAGGGACGCAAATAGCGAATGAGTTCGCCAGCGCCGGCAGAGGTGCGGTTTTCGAGTCCGGCTAGCAGTTCGGGGTCGGGAGAATCGTCGGAGGGCTCGAAATCCTCGCTGTCAGGGACGGTCACTCAGATTCCTTCTGATTGTTGGGTGAGTCGTCCGACGATTTCGCTGACGAACCGGTGAGGTTTGTAACCACCTTTGCGACCACGATGACGAGGAAGAGTTGCCCCAACATCGCCTCGAAAACTGCCAGCGTTTGTCCCGGATTGCCAGCCGGAACCAGATCGCCATAGCCCACAGTCGTGAGCGAGGTGAAACTGAAGAACAGGTCCTGCGCCAGTGATCCGGCACCGTGAATTCCGAAGAAAGGCTCGGACTGAACGATTCCAACGAGCTTATAAACGAAAGCGAACGACATGCCGATCATCAGGTAAGCACTGATCACGCCGAGAAGTGAATCGAGGTCAACCTGAGTGCGGTGAAGAACGTGACGCACGATGACGATCGGCGCCACCAGATACAGCAGAGTTGACAGCACAAACCACCACTGGTTGATCGTCTCGAGAGCCCCTGAACTTTCGCCGAGGATCACGCTGATCGCCAAGAAGATGGTGAGCACGATGAGCGCCACGCCAGCAACGGGGGCCAACCTGTGCGAATCGGACACACGCAGTGCCAGCCACACGGTGGTCAACTGAAACAAGATGATGATCGAAAACACCACTTGTGAATTGCTACTGAACAGTGACAGCACGTAACTACTGAGGATTGACACGAGTAATAGACCGTAACCCCAACGTCGCGATTCCTCGCTGGTCTGTACCACCCGTATCCGCATGTGGGTATTCTGCCGTACGGCGTGAATTCAGGCTCCGCTACCGTCGCACCATGACTCCCGAAGACTCGGTTCTCGCCGCCGCCCGCGCGGCCCTTGCTGAGGGTGACGTCGTGACCGACCCCGATCGATTGGTCTCCTACCGCGCTGATCGATCGACTGGTAGTGCGGTGGGGGAGCCGTGTGGTGTGGTGTTTCCCCGCACCACCGAGCAGGTTTCGGCCGTGTTGGCCGCGGCGTATGAGCACCGAGTACCCGTCGTTCCACGAGGCGCCGGTTCAGGACTCTCGGGCGGTTCTAACGCTACCGACGGTAGCGTGATTCTCTGCGTCGAACGCATGCGAGACGTACTCAATGTCGACGTCGGCAATGGCTACGTCGAGACTCAGCCCGGCATTTTCAATACCGATCTGCGCGACCACGTGGCCGACTACGGAATGTGGTACGCGCCGGACCCCGCCAGTAAGGACTTCTGTTCCATTGGCGGCAATGTCAACACCAACGCGGGCGGCCTGTGCTGCGTCAAGTACGGAGTCACCCGCGATGCAGTACTGGGTCTTGAGGTTGTGCTGGCAGACGGTCGTGTGATGCGACCGGGGCGCAAGACTGTCAAGGGCGTTGCCGGCTACGACCTGACTGGGCTCATCGTGGGAAGTGAGGGCACCCTCGGCGTGGTCACGATGGCACGACTGCGTTTGCGGCCACTCCCGCCGCCGCCCACCACCGCCATCGCAATCTTCGACGACGTTGCGGCCGCTGGTCGAGCCGTCGAAGCCATCATGACTGTCACGTCGCCCAGCATCCTCGAACTCGTTGACCGCACCTCGTTGGAGGCAGTGGAGGCATACCGTCCGATGGGTCTGGAAACCGACGCAGTCGCAATGCTCGTCGTTCAGAGCGATCTGCCCGGACCGGCAGGAGTAGCTGAAGCTGATCGGGTGCTTGAGGAGTGCCAACGTGCGGGCGCAACAGTTGCTCATCGCGCCGAGGATCCGCAGGAGGGCGAACTCTTACTCGGAGCACGACGCATGGTCATTCCCGCACTGGAGGCGATGGGGGACTGGCTTCTTGATGACATCTGTGTGCCGCGCACACGCCTTGCCGATGCGGTCGTCGCCATCGAACAGGTTGCCCTCGCGCGTGAGGTCGTCATCGCCACCTTCGGACATGCCGGTGACGGCAACCTGCACCCCACGATCGTGACTCCGCGCGGAGATGTCGACGCTGCCGCTCGGGCTCAACTCGCCTTCGAGGACATTCTCGACATTGCACTCCGACTCGGAGGGACAATTACAGGTGAACACGGAATCGGGCTACTGAAGCGGTCGGCCCTCGGGCGTGAACTCGACCCAGTGGCAGCGGATCTGCACGCTCAACTTAAGGCCGTGTTCGATCCTCGAGGCATCTTGAACCCGGGCAAATCGCTTCCCCGGTGGTGACGGGGCCCTTACGGCATTGAGCACGTCTTTCAACTCCGAGCATGAGTCAGGGCCCCCGACCGTTGTGGTCGAGGGCCCTGACTCATGTGTGTGTCTAGTTTGCGCCGGTACCACCGAGGTACTGAGCCCACGGTGCGTACACGTACGTGAACGTGGCCGGAGCTCCGGTGATCTTGTTGTTCATCCAGAGTCGACTTGCACGCTGCAGACCGTTGCCCATAGTGAGGTTCTCACCAGCGAGCTTGTTCATCATGTCGGCAGTCAGTTGGCCGCGCTTGGTGTCATCCTTCTCAGCACGCGCCTGCAGGTACAGGCTATCGATTCCGGAGTATCCCCACTGGTTGAACGAGGCACCCTTGGTCGATGTCGTACCCATCCAGTCAAGTGCGTTCGGGATGTTCGACCAGAAGTCAGTGAACAGCATGTCGACGCCTTCACGAGTCTTCGGGTCGTACAGGTAGTTCGTGTACTGGTCAACCGGAATCACCTTGAGAGTGGCGTTGATGCCAGCCTTCTTCGCGCCGTCAACGACAGCGTTTCCGAATGCACTTCCGGTAGCGCTTGCGATCGTGCCAATGATGACTGGCTTCTGGGCATCGGCACCGGCTTCGGCGACAAGCGCCTTGGCCTTCGCGATGTCAGGAGTTCCATTGGCGGGAAGCGCAGCATAGGCCGGTTCAAGCTGAGCCTTAGCGTCATCGAAGGTCGTCGGCGGCAGTTCGGCCTTGATCGGAACGGCGGTGTCCTTGAAGACAACCTTGGCGATTCCGTTCCAGTCAATCGCGTTCTGCAGCGCCAAACGCATCTTCGGGTTGGCCATGGGGCCCGTCGGGTTCGTGTACGTGCAGGTCACGTTCGACGGCATGGAACCGTAGAACAGCTTGCCGGTGGTGTTCGTTGCCAACTGCGACAACCCTGAAAGCGGCGGGTCGTACGATCCGTCGATTTCGCCGGTCTGCAAAGCAGCGGTGATTGCGGCCTCATCGGTGAGGAACTTGAACACCAAGGACTTCACCTTGGGCGTCTGCTCTTTGTTCCACCAACCGTCGTAACGGGTCAACGTGAGGTTGTCGCCCTTGGTCCAGGAAGTGAACTGGAACGGTCCGGTGCACATGACACCCACATCAGGCGACCCGACATCCTTAACGTGCGCCTCGTAAAACTTCTTCTGAACCACAACGCCGGCATAGTCGGCCATTTCGCGGTTGAACAGGTAGTCGGGGGCGGAGAGCTTGACCGTCACCTGATTAGCGCCGGTCGCTGTGACGCTCTTCACGTTCGAGTACAGATAGTGGTAGAACGACGTCGCATCGGTGAGGTTCTTGTTCATGCTGAATACCACGTCATCGGTGGTCATCTTCGAACCGTCCCAGAACGTCACGTCATCGCGCAGGTCGTACACCCAGGTCAACGGGTCGGGGTTGCTGAAGGCCTTCGCAAGCCACGGCTTGAACTGGTACGAGGGGTCATAGATCATGAGCGTTTCGCACATGTTCGAGTTGACCGTATTTTCCTTGTAGTCGGCCGAGGTGTACGGATCGGTCGTGTAGGGCTCGCCCTCCCACAGGTTCCACGTGACCTTGTCGATCTGCGCAGTAGCGGGTGGGGTGAGATCGACAAGCGATAGTCCGCTTGCTCCACTTCCGGAAGCGGAACCGGATGCGGAAGAACCGCCACCTCCTCCACCTGAGGAACACGCGGCGAGCACGATAGCCGCTGTTGTCAGCGGGATCGCAATGCGGGTGATGCTTTTGACTCTCACCGGTCGGACTCCTTCGTGGCGGTGTTCTGGTCGTCCGCGGTGGCGATGGCGCCCTCGCGGGAGATCTGGTGGGGGTCCCAACCCGGACGTGGTACGCTATCGCGTAACCGGCGGGTGTAGGCCTCCTGAGGATGGTCTAGCACGCTTACGGTCGACCCCGCTTCGACAACCTGCCCTCGGCGCATAACGATTGCGTCGCGAGTCAGTTGCCGAACGACCGCGAGGTCATGGCTAATCAGCAGATAAGTGACTCCCGTGGCCTCACGGATATCGGCGAGCAGGTTGAGAATCTGTGCCTGAATGGACACATCAAGGGCCGCCACCGATTCGTCCAGAATCAGAACACGCGGCTCGGCCGCCAACGCGCGGGCGATGGCTACC
>Ga0194057_10001246_pt1 | contig 12976 bp, 12 predicted proteins | sample SepL4415m_MetaG_FD_155474 | JGI IMG/M metagenome (GOLD analysis project Ga0194057, IMG submission 155474) | Anoxic zone freshwater microbial communities from boreal shield lake in IISD Experimental Lakes Area, Ontario, Canada - Sep2016-L442-15m | ecosystem: Environmental > Aquatic > Freshwater...
CCGATGAGGAACTTAGACGAGTACGCGTCAAACGAAACGAATTCCATGGCGAATGGAATTACACACTGTTACCACGAAGATAAAAATTGTTCAGGTTATTTTTGCGCGGTCGCTAAGCACTCCAGGAACCAGCCGAGCCAGCGTGTTAGGTTCACATCGCCACGCTGGGCGATCTCTAACTCTTGATAGTACTCCTTGCGTTCTGCCGCGATTTGCGATGACATACTGTAAAAACGATCTTTCGTCCCGTCGGCGCGAGCAAGCGCCATATCGGTGATGGCGCGGGCGATGCGGCCGTTGCCGTCCTCGAAAGGATGGATCGTGACAAACCAAAAATGTGCGACTCCAGCCTTGATGACCGAATCCATGACGGCAGGCCTATTGAACCACTCGATAAAGTTCTTCATTTCCGATTCAAGCCGCTCAGCTTCCGGTGCCCTGAAATGAATTCTCTCATGTCCGATGGGGCCGGATACAACCTGCATTTCCCCAGCTTCCTCGGGACGCCATTTGCCGACGGCGATCTCCGTCATACCGCTGCGTCCGGTTGGGAACAACGATGCGTGCCAAGCAAACAGACGTTCCTTAGTGAGTGGCGTGCTAAACTTCCCGGTCGCGTCAAGCATCATTTCGACGATGCCTTCAACATCGCGGCCAGCCTTCGGAAGGCCCGCTCCATCCAGCCCAAGCCGACGGGCGATCGACGAACGAACCTCTTCGGGGTCAAGCGTTTCGCCCTCGATCGCGGACGACTTCACCACGTCGCTTGTCAGCACGATGAGGCCTGCTTCGGCGCGCAGGTCGAAACCCAATGCCTCCATTTTGCCGAGGAGCCTTCCCTGCTTGTGCCTTACTGCTACTAGGGGGGTGGCCAGGGAATCGCCATTCCAAATAAGTTCTGGCCAGCCTTCTGCTTCGTGGATATAGGGCATATTCACCGCATCCTTTGCGTTGATTATAACCAATAATCGCCGCATGGCAAGCTATTCACCGCATAATGTGCGGCGAATGGGTCATCTAATCACCGCACGAGGCCGGCGACCAAATGAGTATGTTTCCATAGTATCTGGAATTTGCCCCCCAGGGCTACGGCAGCACCGAAAACAGCTCGCCCTTGCAATCGTCACAAACGTGTAAATCATCCAGAGCAGATTGCCACTTGCGGCCGTAAGCTAAGATTGATCAAATAGACGGAGTTGACCACAGTGTGGTCAGCTATCCTCCCCACACAGAACCGAAAGGTAAGCAAGACATGAACGCGTTCCGTCAATCCAGATTGGTGACGATCTTGATGGTGGCTTTCGTATTCAGCAGCCTGCTGGCCGCCGACAAATTCGTCGTGGGCGGCGAGTCGGGTGCCGCTGCACCGGCGGTCAGCGTCCCGACAACACAAAACGTGGCGGTCTCGGCGGCCAAGATTCGCAAACTTCGTGAAGAAACAGCGAAGGTGCCCCAAGTACTACAGGACGGACCCAATGGCTGGAGCAAGAGTACCGTGAATCCCAATAAGGTCCTGGAGTTGTTCAAACCGCTGCGTCTTCGTAAAGGCTATGTGTTGCGAGCCTATCAATACAAAGAAGAGGGCAACGGCAATGGAGTCGTCTGGGCAATGCCGGTCGACGGGGAGTTTCCCGAGCCGAAAGACTGCCCAATTCTCGAAAATCATCTGCTGAAGGCGCCAAAGCCGTCCGAGGCACTCGACGATGTGATGGAAGCGATCGAAGGCGACGGCACGCCATGGTCCTATCTGGCGGCATCCCTGCTGCGTCGCGAATTGTCGGATTTCGGCGCATTCTGGCACGGCTCCAATTGGAGCCTGCACTTCGTTCTCGATGAAGACCCATGGATGGCCGATCCGCCGAAGCCGGACGAGGCGGCATTGGATCGGCCCACGACCAAGGCAGTCGAGTGGACTTGGCTTGAAGAGGCGCCAAAAGATTGGCGTCCACGGGTCACCGTCGAAAACGATCGAGTAACCGTAACCTTATACACGTACTGCGGACTCGAAACACAACGTCTCTTCCGGTACACCGACACCTATAAGCCCGGCAAGCTACGGCCCAAGGTTGAGGAGAAGCCGATTGCCAAGGACGGGCCGGGTTACATGCGCTGAATCGCACATTCTTCGGCCGGGAACGGGCAAGGGTGATTTGCGAGAGTTCGATGTCGCATCTCCCGCCGGGAGATGGCTAGGTTGAGAGCGATTTATTAGAAAGGCACACGAACATGACTTCATTCCGAGCACTACGCTTTGTAGTACTTCTATCGCTGAGCCTCGGCTTCCCGATTGCATCGTTGGCCGTGGACAAGAACCAGGCATCGACGGACACAAATGCCGAAAAGGGCACACCGCACGCGGTCGATGCCGGCATGGGCTATCCGACCGACGGCGGAGTCGGCATTCAGGCTGAGAAGCAGCCGGGCAGTTTCACAATCCCAAAAAATTCCACGGGCACGAAACTTCAGTACGAGTTTTTTAATCCCAAGTCGGGGCAAACACTGACGAAGCTAAACGGCAGGAACATCTACTCCACGACCGAGCATCGCTACATGGACGAGTTGGACAAGGATCCAGACTTCCAGCTTCCGCCGGGCGACTACAAGTTCGTCGTGGGCGGCGAGCCGGGCGCCATGGGCAAACTGCGCTACACCACGGTGCCTTCCCCTGTCATAACGCCGCCGCCCAAGGGTGCCGTCCACACGGTCGATGCCGGCATGGGCTATCCGACCGACGGCGGAGTCGGCATCCAGGCCGAGAAGCAGCCGGGCAGTTTCACAATCCCCAAAAATTCCACGGGCACGAAACTTCAGTACGAGTTTTTTAATCCCAAGTCGGGGCAAACACTGACGAAGCTAAACGGCAGGAACATCTACTCCACGACCGAGCAACGCTACATGGACGAGTTGGACAAGGATCCGGACTTCCAGCTTCCGGCGGGTGACTACAAGTTCGTCGTGGGCGGCGAGCCGGGTGCCACAGGCAGGCTGAGCTTTACCACGGTGCCTTCCCCTGTCATAACGCCGCCCAAGGGTGCCATCCGCACGGTGGATGCCAGCATGGGCTACCCGACCGACGGCGGAGTCGGCATTCAGGCTGAGAAGCAGCCGGGCAGTTTCACAATCCCTAAGGGTTTCGCTGGCGCGAAATTTAAGTATGAGTTCTTCAATCCCAAGTCGGGGCAAACACTGACGAAGCTAAACGGCAGGAACATCTTCTCCCTTACCGAGCATCGCTACATGGACGAGTTGGACAATAACCCCGATATTGAGCTTCCGGCGGGCGACTACAAGTTCGTCGTGGGCGGCGAGCCGGGTGCCACAGGCAGGCTGAGCTTTACCGAAGTGGCCTCTTCCGGCACGAAGCCGCCCAAGCCGCCTATTGACAAAACAAGAAGGCATGACCATTTTGCACCACCTGTCAACCCAATCCCAGGCTCCGATACGATTGCCGTAGACACCCTCAATACCACTGCAACCGATCCGGTTGACGAGAAACGTGGCCCAGAGTTCGTCGATGATCCGGTACGAGCAGACGAACCGCCCCCGCCCCCACCGACGGTGCAAGAGGTCGGCCGGTGCCCATACTGCAATCAATATCATAACGTATCGCACACGGACGGCTCTTCGGGAATAACAAAGACTTTGCCACCCATATCAACAACAACGAAGCCATGGCCGCCCGTATCGACAACAAGGAGTTCGCCGCCGCTGTGGCCAACGAAGACTTCGCCGCCACAGACGACAAAGAACGCACCGCCGTCGATAACGCGGAGACCGCCGCCCACGCAGACAACGAAGAAAGCGCCGCCACCCACACAGACGACGAAGAACCCGCCGCAGCAACAGGCAACGAAGAAAGCGGGAACACCCTCGTTGGACAAGAATAAGCCGAATTACATCAAGAACGTGCTTCAGAATGGTGCCATTCAGAAGAAATCGAATTAAGCCCGGAATCACGGAATCAGACTGGGCCGGGTGGCCCCGGGCCGCAGACTGGGGAAGGAAACGTACGTTCTTCCAGACCGCGATTGCTTCTCCTGAATGTCTCTGAACATGGCGTCCAGATCGTAGTTAAATCTCCGCGCATACTCCTCCCGAATCTGGTGAATTTCTGCGACAATCGGGTCTTCAATCATTTTTGTGCTCCTCAATCTTTTTCCAGCCGCTCCCCCGCACGGCCTCGATCTTGCCTGCAACTTCGCCGTTGCAAAGTGCCGCGATGAACTCGGTTTCATCGGCGTACAGGGCGTGGCTGAGGAACTTGACGGCCCAGTTGTGTTTCATGGGGCTAATCGTGAGGATTACCGCCCCGTGCTGGTGAGCTTCCCACATTTCGATGGCCGTGCCCATGGATGCCTCGGGAATGAAGGCTAGGAGTACATCGACCTCGCGGCACATGAGGTTGTGGCGAAAGAAGACTTCCCGCCCGGTCAATTGATCGTAGTCCAGCGAAGTCTTGTGTTTGGCCAGAGGATCGTAGATTTCAGCACCCGGAAAATGTTCCTCCAGTAGTTGCGAGATGCGCTGACGGTAGTCCTGATCGTGCATGTGGTTCACCGTATGGGAACCTTGCATGATGCCGGCGATAAAAAAACGCATGGAAAGATTGATAACCCGGGGAATATTGAAAAACCAGCGGCAATGGTCGATAATGGGCAACTGGCGTGGAAATTTCCACCGCCAAATGGTCCGTAATCGTACAGGAATCTATTTAGCATACGCACTTTTCCTTGCGAAACCAAGCAGGTGTTGATTGCCAAATCTGAAATCTGAAATCCTCAATTTCCGAACCCTTCCATCAAAATGTTGACAGAAAAATAAGGGACAGAAAAATACCAGGAAAGGAAAATGGAGGAAAAGAAGATCAAAATTCAGATTGGGTCTTCTTTTCCTCATTTTTCTGTCCCTCATTTTTCTGTCAAAGACTCTGATTCTGAACCCAGCCCCCTCCCCCTTTCTTATGTCCAAAAATTACTTGCAACGCGCCGATGAGCTGCTGCTCCAGGCACTTTCCATTCCCGGTCTCAGCCGCGAGGAGGGGGCCATTATGGCGTTCCTCGTCGATCAGCTCCGCAAGGCAGGAGCAACCGACGAGGTGCTGGGCTTCGACCAGGCCCATCGCAAAATCCCCCACGGCGGGGCGGTTGGCAATCTAGTCCTCAGATTACCCGGCACCCGACCGGGGCCGCGAAGACTGCTGATGGCCCACGTTGATACGGTGCCCATTTGTCGCGGTGCAAAGCCCGTGAAGAAAGGGAAATACATCGTTCCGGCCGACAAGGGAACGGCTCTCGGTGCCGATGACCGCACCGGCACCTCCGCGATCTTGGCGGCCGCGTTGTACGTATTGACGGAAAAACCAGAGCATGGGCCGCTGACGTTCCTTTGGACCGTGCAAGAGGAGCTCGGTCTCTATGGTGCTCGCTATGCCACGCTCGGCATGCTCGGCCGGCCAAAGCTGGCCTTCAATTTCGATGGCGGATCTACGGGCAAAGTCACGATCGGGGCCACGGGCGGCTATCGTATGGCCATTTGCATCTCCGGCATCGCCAGCCACGCAGGTGTTGCGCCCGAACGGGGCATCAACGCAATCACCATCGCTTCACTGGCAATTGCCGAGTTGCACCGCTCGCGCTGGCTCGGCAAAATCGAAACGACATCGGGGTGTGGCACTGCGAACATCGGGGTAATCCAGGGTGGCGAGGCCACGAATGTCATCACCCCGGAAGTTCATCTCCGCGCCGAGGCCAGGAGCCACAACCCGGCTTTCCGAGAGAAAATCATCAGGGCGATCGAGGAGGCGTTCAGGAAGGCTGCCCAGAGTGTCAAGAACATTGATGGTAACTGCGGTTCCGTGAAAATCGACGGTCGCCTGGACTATGAGGCGTTCCGCCTGCCTGACGACTGCCCCTCGGTCCTTGTGGCCGAAGAGGTGATTCGTTCACTGGGCAATAATCCGGTCCGAGCGATCTCCAATGGAGGTTTGGACGCCAATTGGATCAGTGCCCGGGGTATTCCGACGGTAACCCTCGGCTGTGGGCAAGAGAACCCCCACACGCCGGCCGAACGGCTCGATTGTGGGGAATTCCACCGGGCGTGTGAAATTGCTCGGAAACTGGCAACCGGGTGAAAAAACGGCTATCTCGGAGGCTCCTCTGGTCCGATGGCGTTTTATTCGCTAGAATATGGTCCACCGTGTGCATTCAGCATCGGGGATTCGGTTTTTGGTTTGTTTAGAGGAAGAATATGGCTCGCAAGATTCTCAACCGCAAAGCGTTACGTGAGGAGTCCGATTCGGCAGAACGTGCTGAAGGCCAAGAAGAGGGCACCCCCGCGAAGACCAAAGAGAAGAAAGCTCCCGTCAAGCGCAAGAGCCGTGCTAAGGCCACCAAGGAGGTCCGCCTGAAAGCCTTTTGGGGTGTCTTTAACCAGACGTTGCGGCGGCACTCGCTGTTTGATTACAGCCAGCGGGCTGAGGCCGACAAAAAAGCGACCGAATTGACCGAGTCGCAGAAGTCGCCTCACTTTGTCCAACTCGTCAAGGAAGCCATCGAGGAATAACCCTTGGCGGCTTCTTCTTGGAACGGAATTCATTCCGTTCCAACGGATTGAAATCCGTTCTACTGACGGGTCGTCTCGGCATTGAGCCAAGCCAGATAGCTTGCGCTGCCTGCAACTACAGGTACGGCAAGAATCTCGGGCACTTCATACGAATGAATACGGCGAATGGCCTCTTCAACGCGGGTGAATAAGTCACTGCGGGTCTTGACCAGGCATTGCCATTCTTCGCCCGTCTCGATCTTGCCCTGCCAGTGATAAGTGCTGGTGATCGGTCCCACGATTTGCACGCAGGCCGCTAGCCGCAATTCAACCAGTTCGCGAGCAATCCGTTCAGCTTCCTCGCGCCGTGCCGTCGTGGTGAGAACTTGGATGTAGGTAGACATGGAAAACTCCCTCTGCAAAGGTATGTTAGGATCGGCACATCAATAACTGTCGTGTTTTGTCCCCTCGCCGAGCGGGGGCGGACGGCACACGGAGTGTGCCTGCTACTTTTCTTGCGACACTTATTGATGCGCCGGTCCTTAGCGTCAATGTACATTGAGATCGCCAATCCGCAAAGTTTTCTCAAACTCTTCCTGTCCTGCAAGAAAATCGATTCCCACGCGGATCGCCCAGAGCGGCCGATCACCAATCCGATCGACGCCGATCTTGACCAGATCTTTCTGCGTGCAAACCAGGGCTTCGGCACCGGTTTGCCGAACGGCCGCCGCCAGGGCATTCAGATCGCTCGGGCCGTAGGCGTGATGATCGGGAAACTCGTGGAACTCGATCACGTCATAGCCGCAAACTTCGAGCGTATGCCGAAAGCCCGCCGGGTTCCCCAATCCGCAGAACGCCAGCACCCGCTGCCCGCGAAGAGTTTCCAGCGGCCGCTGCGGTAGCGTAGTACCCGTCCCAAAACTATTCCATGGTTTTTTCGGATATCCCCTCACCTCCTGCCCCTCTCCCGTGTATGGGAGAGGGGAGTTTTTCTCAGACGAGTCCTCAGTCGCATCGTCTGCCTCCCTCATCCCTTCCTCCGCGGCCACGAGTGCCAGCGGCGCATGCACGACCTCGATCCACACCGCCTGCGGCGACAACTTTGCCACGCGATCGCGGATTGCTTCTCGTTGCTCTGCCGTCAGCAGATCGGCCCGCGACAAGGCGACGACATTCGCTCGAGCCAGCCCTTCAACCGGTTCGCGGAGCGTGCCGCGGGGAAAGACGTGCCCATAGCCCAACGGCTCCAACGCATCCAAGAGCACGATATCCAAGTCGCGAGCGATGCGGCGATGTTGGAAGGCATCATCCAGCACGAGTACCTGGCATTCGTGCTCCTCGATCGCCCTATGGGCTGCGGCCACGCGATCCGGGTTCTGCACGTGCGGTACGCCCGGCAGTTTCCACGCCAGTTCCAAGGCTTCGTCGTTCGGTTCGCCATGGGTGCCGTATCCGCGGCTGATGATTCCGACTATTTTACCTTGCGCGAGGAACTGGCGGACGATCCATTCCACCATCGGCGTCTTGCCCGTACCGCCTAGCGTGAGGTTGCCGACGCTGATCACGGGCACATCGACGCGGTACACGGCACTCAACCCGCGATTGTAGCCCCGATTCCGCCAGCGGACGGCCCAGGTATACGGCACTTCCGCAGCTGCAAGAGTACCTCTCAGCACTACCGCCATGGCTCCGCGCCGCCGGCCGCTTACCAGGTCGCGAAAACCCGTGGGAGAAAAGAAAGCAGAGGTTTTTGTGCTACGAGTTTTGTTCATCCCTTATCACGAAGTCGGTGCATGGACGGGGGGGCGGCCTTGATAATAACTTTGCCAACTACTGTCACTGCTAGCTCGACGTAGGGTGGGTGAAGCATCGAATGGTGCGTTACGCGAACGGATCTGGAACAGCGGAAAATTCTTTCAGCGTCTCGACTTCGTGCGCAACCCACCATTTCCGGGGTGGTTCGCTCCACGCACCCTACGGGTTGCTGTCACTGCTAGCCCCCAGGATTTACCGGATTTCGTCTAGTCCATAGCGTCGGATTTTCCTGTCCAAGGTCGATCGCTCGATCCCCAAAATGGTGGCCGTGCGGCTTTTGTTCCATCCGGTATGGCTCAGGGTGGCCAGGATATACCTGCGTTCGATGTCGGCCAAGGAAGCGGGCAGGAACTCTCTGGACGCTGACTCGGCTTCGTCCGTGTCACCCGCCGTAGCCAGTTTGGTCAACAGCAGATCGCCCTCGCCGATCTGCTGCTCTTGGCAAAGAACGACGGCCCGCTCAACGACGTTTTTGAGTTCTCGAACATTGCCGGGCCACAAATAAGTGATCAATTTTTTCCCCGCTTGATCGGTGAATCCGGCGAGTTTTCGGCCGGTTTCAGCGTTGAATTTTCGCAGGAAGTAATCGGCCAGTATGGGAATGTCCGCGGGCCGCTTCCGCAGGGGGGGGACCGTGATTTCCAGTACGCGGAGCCGGAAATAAAGATCGCGGCGGAAAATGCCCTCCACGACCGCCTTCTCCAAATCGCGATTCGTGGCGGCGATCACGCGAACATCGACCGAGATTGGCTTGGTTCCGCCGACGCGCTCGAACGGGTGCCCCTCGAGTACGCGGAGGAACTTGGCCTGCAAGCCCGGGCCCATCTCGCCGATTTCATCGAGCATGAGCGTGCCGCGATGGGCCGCTTCAAACTTGCCAATCTTCCGCTCCGTGGCCCCCGTGAAGGCACCTCGCTCGTGACCGAACAGTTCGCTGGCCAAGAGATCCGCCGAGAGGGCCGCGCAGTTCAGGCAGACGAAGACGTTGTTGTGACGTGGGCTGGAATAATGGATGCCGCGTGCGACAAGCTCCTTGCCCACGCCGCTTTCGCCACGAATCAAGACGGTGGCGTTGCTCGACGCCGCTTGGGCAATTTCATTGGACACCTGGCGAATGACGGCACTGTTGCCGATGATCCGGCTTTGCACCCCCAGTCGCTCGCGAAGCTGCACGTTTTCCGTGCGGACCTGGGTCAGGTTCTCGGCCAATTCCTGGCGGCGTTTGAGGTTTTCCAGGGCCACCGCCACCGTGTCGGCCACGGCCAGCGTAAACTCTAGGTCGTCCGGATCGGATACGCGTTCCGGATCGATGGAATAAAGATGGATCAGTCCGTGGATCTTTCCGCTGCGCCGCACGGGAGCACAAATCACGCTTACGGTGTGGATTTCGCCTTGGCTGTCGCGGCTGCCCAGCGAACTGTCGCCCATGACATTGCGGGCCAGGACCGCTTCGCCCTCGCGCATCACGGTTTCGGCCAGAACGCGCGGCAAGCGATGATAACGATGCGTCGAGGAACTGCGCGAGGCCACCGTCTCCAAGGCATCGACCTTCAGCGGTCCCTGGTAGTCGTTGGGCAGGAGCATCACGGCACCGGCATCGCTCTGGGTGCCTTGAGCCAATCCATCCAAGGCCAACTCCGCCACGCTGGCGATGTCGGGCGATTTGGCCAGTTCAAAGGCCAGACGACAGAGCTTGGCTGCCGCCCTTCCGACCTTCGACCCCCCCGCCTCTTCCGCCTGCTCCGGTTCGAGGAACCGCGTCTGCCCCCGACGATGGGTGATCGTGGTCGGTCCGTAATCTTCCAGTGATCGGACGTCGTCGTCGGGAAGGAGACATTCCATGCCGTCCTGCGCCATCCCGCTGCGAACGATCGCGCTGGAATCGGAAAAAGCCTCGGCGAGGGCATGTACAAAAATCAACTGGGTGCGGCCGATGCGAATAATGTCGCCCGCCTTCAGGAGGTGATCGCCCACAATCCGCTGGGTTCCGATCGTCGTGCCGTTACGGCTATCGAGGTCGCGAAGAACCCACTGCCCATCGGTGAAGAAGACCTCAACGTGATTTCGGCTGCAACGGTCGTCTTTCACGACAATCTGGTTGGTAGGCGCGCGACCGATAGTCGCCGTCTGGCCGGGCATGAGCCGGAAGACGTCGCTCCACTTTCCACCTTCGCGAATGACGAGATAAGCGAGTTCCGACACGGACTTTTTACCTTAATAGAGACACTCTACTATACCTTAACCTAGGGAAGGTGGTTTCCGCAAGATGCTGGAACACGAAATTGTTGTCAACCTGTAATAACCTGCCCCTCGGCAAAAACCGGCCGTCATGCTATAATTCTTGGCTCTCCGCCGGGTTTGCGGATAATTGTGGTGCGGGCGTCCTGCCTGCCCAAGATGTTGTGGTTGAACTAGGCAGGCGAGACGCCCGCACCACAAACTTGGCGGAGAGCCAAATTCTCCCGTTCGATCCGTGATTTCATCCGCTTGAGGAGTATTGCCCGTGATTCTGGCTGAACCGCCGCCGTCCCAAGGCGACCTGCATTTTTCGCTGCTTGGGTTTCCCGTGCGAATCCATCCCATGTTCTGGCTCTCGGCAATTTTGCTGTCGAATTTGAGTGAAAAGCCGATCTTTGTCCTCTTGTGGGTTGCAGCCATGATCCTGTGCATTCTCTTGCACGAGTTGGGGCACGCGGTCGTCATGCGGGCCTATGGATATCGCCCGTCGATCGTCCTGTATTCCTTCGGTGGCCTGGCCATTCCACATCCAGGCCGCAATGGCGTCCGCCGTCCCGGCCCATTGGGCGATATGCTGATTGCCTTCGCCGGCCCCGCCTCGGGCTTTCTCCTGGCGGCAGTTTTGACTTTAGGATTATACTTGGGTGGCTATCAGGTCGAAATCTTCATGCGCGTCGTGCCCCAGGTGTTTATTCCCAATTTCATCTTGCGAACCTTCCTGAATTCTGTTCTTGAGATCAGCGTGATGTGGGGTCTGCTGAATCTTTTGCCGATCTATCCGCTGGACGGTGGCCAAATCGCTCAGCAGATATTCGTCATGAACAATCCGCGCGATGCATTACGCCAGTCGTTGATCCTCTCGGTGATTGTCGGCGTGATAATGGCCGTGATCGCCTTCGTGCAATGGGATAGTTTCTTTCTGCCGGTTCTCTTCCTCTGGCTGACCTATTCAAACTACACAGCGCTCCAGTCCTACCATGGCGGCAGGCACTAATCAAAAAATCGGCTCTTCCGGTTCCAGGTGCGGAACGCGAATAATTGTAGGGTGGGGAGAGCGCAGCGAGCCCCACCAATTCTGTTGCAGTCCGCTTTGGGTGGGGCTCGTTTCACTCTCTCCACCCTACTTCTGCACCTAAAACCGGAAGAGCCAAAAAATCTTGCGGGCATCCTGTTGCAATTTATTTGAGAACTGTTACAAATATGTTTTAGGACGTTTAGTAGGACTTCGTTTTCATCCGAGTTGAAGACTTCGATGAGGCGGATGTCTTGTTTGGGCGTCTGAAGGCACACAGGAGTGTGCCAGGTCGCTTCAAGGATGCAAGGCGAAGGAATCGCATCGAACGAAGTTGACTAGTTTTTTTCAGTCCCAATGCCACGGTGAATGCTCTCGATCAGTTGTTTGATCGAAAGTGATCCGGCGGCGCAAACCCTTGGACGGAGGATATATTATGGCCAAGAAGAAAGTAGCGAAGAAGGCAGTTAAGAAGGTCGCCAAGACGGTCAAGAAGACTGCGAAGAAGAAAGCCTGCAAGAAGTGCTAGGCTGATTTTTCAGCCGCGATTGCCCTCAAGCGGCAATCCTGTACTTGTCGCAGCGTGAGATTGTAACGAGAAAGAGCCGCGGGACCTTCGGGTCCATGCGGCTCTAAGCCTTTCGGCGCATCAATAAGTGTCGCAAGAAAAGTAGCAGGCACACTCCGTGTGCCGTCTGCCCCCGCTCGGCGAATGTGCAAAACACGACAGTTATTGGTGCGCCGGTCCTAAGCCTTTCGGCGCCGAGCAGTTGGCAAGGTTATGATCAAGGCTGGACTCGCACGACCCTACTTCAGCCCCATCTCGGCCATCAAAATCTGAATATCGTTCCACACCTGCTGTTTGGCGGGGGGGGTGATGGGTGGGTTGCGCAGCACATAGGCGGGGTGATAGGTGCAAAGGACTCTCATGCCGTTGAAGTCGATCATGCGGCCACGAAGCTCGCCGATGGGCGTATCGACGTTCAATAAATTCTTTGCGGCAGAAGCACCCAAGCAGCATATAAACCGCGGCTGGATGATCGCCAGTTGGGCCTCAAGGTACTCGCGGCAATTGGCTGACTCGGCCGGCAGCGGCGGGCGATTGTCCGGCGGCCGACAGCGGAGGATGTTCAGGATGTAAACGTCCTCGCGGCGGAGCTTCATCCCTTTGGTGATGATGTCGGTAAGCAATTGACCCGACCGGCCAACAAAAGGTTCGCCCTGCCGGTCTTCGTCCGCGCCGGGGGCCTCGCCGAGAAAGACGAGCTTGGAGTAGGGATTGCCGGTGCCAAAAACCGTCTGCGTGCGATTGGCGACCAAGGCCGGGCAGCGCGTGCAAGCAGCCACCCGCTGGGCCACTTCGGCTAGGGC
>Ga0194057_10001248_pt1 | contig 12973 bp, 9 predicted proteins | sample SepL4415m_MetaG_FD_155474 | JGI IMG/M metagenome (GOLD analysis project Ga0194057, IMG submission 155474) | Anoxic zone freshwater microbial communities from boreal shield lake in IISD Experimental Lakes Area, Ontario, Canada - Sep2016-L442-15m | ecosystem: Environmental > Aquatic > Freshwater >...
GAATGTAATTATTCACCTCCCCCTTTGAAAAAGGGGGATTGAGGGGGATTTATCTAATAAAATCTCCCCTAACCCCTCTTTGTTAAAGAGGGAGGACTGAATAATTACCCCGGAATCAGTATCGCTTGAAAAAATGGCGGTTTTAATGTTCAATTGCAGTTTATTATATTCAGATATTCCAACGACATGAGGGCTTAAAAATGCTACAAAAAACTTTTATGGCAGCGATAATTATCGTTGTTACCGGCTCTGTTAGTACGGCGGGCACCATCAGCAACGGAACCTGGTCAGCCAATGCCTGTGGTATTGAACCTGAACTGCCGGTTATTAAACAAGATAGTATTGAGACCTATAACCAAAGCATCAAAACCATTAATGAATGGCAGAAAAAAGCCAATGATTATATTTCTTGCATGATTAATGAAGCGAATGCCGACAATGCCATCATCGCCAAAACAGCCACCGAGCAACAAAAAAAATTTCAGGCAGCCGCAGAAAAAATCAAGCTTGCCACGGATGCAGCCAAAGCCACGTTGGATAAACAATAACCCCGCGCTTAACCGGTAGATGTCGGCTTCGCTCATAGAACACGGATTACACAGATTATACGGATTTCAACGGATTTTATTTTTAGTTGAAAAAACCTTACGTGTTATAAGCACTTACCTCCCCCTTTGAAAAAGGGGGATTAAGGGGGATTTATCTAATAAAATCTCCCCTAACCCCTCTTTTTCAAAGAGGGGGACTGAATAGTTACTACGTGTTTATCGTTACTGTTTTTCGCCCAGTTCCCACGCTCCGGCGTCACTGCGCACAGTTAAGCATCGTAATAATATAATGCTGCGGCTGGAGTAAAACCGCTTTAGCTGTTGTACAGGCAATAGCTGAAGCGATTGCACTCCGTTTTTAAAAAACTTTCGCTTATCCGTGCCTATCAGTCAAATCCGTGTCATCCGTGTGCTATTTTTTTAACGGCTGAATATTCGCCAAAAAGGTTTAACAATGAACAAAATTGGACTGGCAATATTTTTTTCGGTGCTGATATGGTCAGGCATAAATCCCAAAGATTACCTGACCTGGCTACTTGAGATCATACCGGCAATCGTGGCTTTTATTGTGCTGACAGCGACTCGGACGCGCTTTCCCTTAACCGGTCTGGCTTATGGTTTGCTGCTGTTTCTTTGCCTGATTTTAATGATAGGCGGGCATTACACTTACGCCGAAGTACCTTTGTTTGACTGGTTTAAGCAGGTATTTAAGCTTGATCGCAATAATTTTGACAAGCTGGGTCATTTTGCTCAAGGCTTTGTTCCTGCAATCATTGCCCGAGAAATCATCATCAGAAATGAGGTCTTAAAAAATGCCCAGTGGCTTAACTTTTTCGTTATCTGCATCTGTCTGGCCATTAGTGCTTTTTACGAATTAATTGAATGGACTGTGGCAATCCTTATCAACGAAGCCGCTGATGCCTTTTTAGGGACTCAAGGTTACATTTGGGATACCCAATCAGACATGGCTTTTGCGTTACTGGGCGCAATATTGGCGCTGACGACCTTACATAAAGCACATGATCGACAGATTAAGGCGCTAAATCAATCTTAATTGTTACTGACCCGCAAGTAGTTTATGATTGCGGGCAAGTACCCACTAAACAACGCACCGAACCGCCTGCCTGTCCGTGTCGCGCCCCCATCACAACGCCGTAAACCTTACCCAATCAAACAACAACTCACTAATGGCTATTAAAAAATCAGAGCTGTACAGCTCGCTATGGAAAAGCTGCGACGAATTACGCGGCGGTATGGATGCATCCCAGTACAAAGACTATGTGCTGGTATTGCTGTTTGTTAAATACATCTCCGACAAATACGCCGGTCAAAAAGATGCCCTGATAGAAGTGCCGGTCGGTGGCAGTTTTGCTGACATGGTGGCGCTTAAAGGCGACAAGGAAATTGGCGATAAAATCAATATTATCATCAGCAATCTTGCCGAAGCCAACGACCTGAAAGGCGTGATTGATGTGGCCGATTTTAACGATGCCGAGAAGCTGGGCAAAGGTAAAGAGATGGTGGATAGGCTGTCCAATCTGGTCAGCATTTTTAATACCCCCGGACTGGATTTTAAAGGCAATCGCGCTGAAGGCGATGATATTCTCGGTGATGCTTACGAATATTTAATGCGCCATTTCGCCACTGAATCCGGCAAGAGCAAAGGCCAGTTTTACACGCCGGCAGAAGCGTCGTTGATTATGGCTAAAGTCATAGGCATTGAAAAAGTCGTTAGCGCGAATCAAAGCCTCTATGATTTAACCTGCGGTTCGGGGTCATTAATGCTTAAAGCCCATGACGAAGCGTTAAATAAAACCGGTCTGGACATCACTATTTATGGACAAGAAATGGATAACGCCACCGCCGCGTTAGCCAAAATGAACATGATTTTGCACAACTGTCCAACCGCAGAAATCTGGAAGGACAATACGCTATCCAGCCCTTATTTTAAACAGCCGGACGGACAACTAAAAACTTTCGACTTTGTGGTGGCCAATCCGCCGTTTTCTACCAAGGCCTGGAGCAACGGCTTCAACCCCGCCGAAGATGAATACCATCGTTTTTGCTTTGGCATTCCACCGGCCAAAAATGGCGACTACGCATTTTTCCAACATATCCTTGCCTCCTTAAAAAGCACCGGTAAAGGCGCGGTGATTTTACCGCATGGCGTATTATTCCGTGGCGGTGCCGAAGGCATTATTCGTAAAAACGTCATTCAGCGCGGCTTTATCAAAGGCATTATCGGCCTGCCTGCCAATTTGTTTTACGGCACCGGTATTCCCGCTTGCATTATTGTCTTGGATAAAGAAAATGCAGCCGCCCGCAAAGGCATTTTTATGATTGATGCGAGCAAAGGTTATATAAAAGACGGCAACAAAAACCGCCTGCGTGCCCAAGATGTTCATAAAATTGTCGACACTTTTAACAAGCAAATCGAAACTGCCAAATATGCCCGCTTGGTTCCGGTGGCCGAAATTGAAGCCAACGACTTTAACCTTAACTTGCCGCGTTACATTGACAGCAGTGACGCAGAAGACTTGCAGGATATAGCCGCCCACCTCAATGGCGGCATACCGCATTATGATATTGACGGGCTTGCCGCTTACTGGCAAGTATTTCCTGCCGTGCGGGCGCAGTTGTTTTCACTCGCCGAGCTGGGGCTCAGCGTTCCCGGAAAGGCCGAGCTGGGGCTCGGCGCTCCCGGCTCCGGCTCCGGCTCCGGGAACGCCAAGCCCCAGCTTGGCATAAACACCTACAGTCAACTCAACGTTGAACCCGGCCAAATTAAAGCCACCATCTTTGCACATCCCGAATTTACTGCCTTTAACCAACAAGTCACCCAACGGTTTGCCGATTGGAAAACCGGCAACACGCCCTTGTTAACCGGCATTCAGCCCGGTGACCGTCCCAAAGCGTTAATCGATGTGTTATCAGAAAACCTGCTGGAAACATTTCGCAGCGTACCGCTTATTGATGCTTATGATGTCTATCAACATCTACTGGATTATTGGAGCGAAACCCTGCAAGACGATGCCTGGCAACTGGTTCATGAAGGCTGGCAAGCGGTTTTGGACGGCAAAGCCAACACGGATTTAATCCCTACACCCTTAATTGTTGACCGATATTTTAACGCTGAACGGCAAGCCATCGAACAACTGGAAGCCGACCGTGAAGCCATCAGTCGGCAAATGGAAGAGCAGGATGAAGAGCACGGCGGCGAAGACGGATTACTGGCCGAAGGCAAAACCGACAAAGGCAAACTCAGCGCCAAAAGCGTCAAAGACCGACTGAAAGCACTTAAAAACGACCAAGAAGCCCTTGAAGAACAAACCGCTTTGGAAGCTTATCTGGCGCTGATTGAACAAGAATCAGCCGCCGCTAAAAAAGTAAAAGCAGCCCAAAAAGCCCTGGATACCCAAGTCATCCGAAAATACGCGCAACTCAGCGAAGCCGATATTAAAACGCTGGTGGTGGAAGATAAATGGCTGGCCGCCTTGGCTACCAGCGTGCAAAGCGAATTGGATCGGGTCAGCCAAGCCTTAACCGGACGTATCAAGCAACTTGCAGAACGTTATGCCACCCCGTTACCCAAACTAACCGAAGAGCTGGAAACACTTGCCAGTCGGGTCGATGAGCATCTAAAAAAGATGGGGTTTGTATGGAACTGAGACCAGGTTATAAGCAGACTGAGGTGGGAGTGATTCCTGAGGATTGGGAGGTTAAGTCATTAAATGAATTAACGACTACAGTTGCATCGGGTAGATCAAAGGTTACTTCGGCTTATGGCAGCTATGCAGTTCATGGATCAACTGGCATCATAGGTTTCAGCGAAAACGTGGAATATGAAGGTAATGCGATACTTGTCGCACGTGTTGGTGCCAATGCTGGAAAATTAAACATTGTTTCTGGTAAATATGGCGTTACTGATAATACTATTATCTTGCGCTTAAGAAGTGACGCTTATTTACCATTTTTCTGGATGCAATTAGAAAGTAAGCGCCTAAATAGTTTAGTTTTTGGATCTGGGCAGCCGCTAATTACTGGATCGCAACTAAAGGCTTTGGCTGTCAGTGTGCCTCCTTTGCCAGAACAACATGCCATCGCCTCCGTGCTATCTGATGTCGATGTTCTGCTCGCCAAACTCGACCAACTTATCACCAAGAAGCGCGACCTCAAACAGGCCGCCATGCAGCAACTGCTCACAGGCCGGACTCGTTTACCGGGATTTAATTCCAACTTTAAATATAAAAAAACAGCTGTGGCGGTCATTCCGGAGGATTGGGATATACAGAAGATCAGTTACTTGCTTGAAGATAAATCAATACTGGAACATTTAGATGGCAATCACGGTGAGTTGTATCCAAGAAGCTCAGAATTCAAACAAAATGGTGTTCCATATATTGGCGCAAATGATTTTGTTAATAGCCTTGTTTCTTTTGATAACTGCAAATTTCTTAGCAAAGAGCGAGCTAGTAAATTCAAAAAGGGTATCGCCAAAGATGGTGATGTGTTGTTCGCTCATAACGCAACAGTTGGGCCTGTAGCATTATTAAGAACTTCAGAACCCTTTGTGATTCTTAGCACTACGGCGACTTATTTCCGTTGCAATGAAGAAAAGTTACACTATCATTTCTTAAAATTTGCTCTTCAATCCTCATATTTTATAAAACAGTATCAAGCTGTAATGGCGCAATCAACGCGATTTCAGGTTCCAATAACAACACAAAGAAAACTATCATTAGTTACTCCGCCGCTCAATGAACAACGTGCTATCGCAACCATCCTCTCCGACATGGACACCGAAATCACTGCCCTTGAAATCCGCCGTGATAAAACTCGCTACCTAAAACAAGGCATGATGCAAGAACTACTTACCGGCAAAATTAGGTTGCTATAATGACTAAAAAAACCAGAACCCCCGGGAACGCCAAGCCCCAGCTTGGCAGTCAACCAGACTACGCCGAGCTGGGGCTCAGCGCTCCCGGCTTAAACAAGGCAGGATCAGGTTGCCATAATGACTGAAAAAGACCAGCCCCCCGGGAACGCCAAGCCCCAGCTTGGCAATCAATCAGACTACGCCGAGCTGGGGCTCAGCGCTCCCGGCTTAAACAAGGCAGGATCAGGTTGCTATAATGACTAAAAAAACCAGAACCCCGGGAACGCCAAGCCCCAGCTTGGCAGTCAACCAGGCTACGCAGAGCTGGGGCTCAGCGCTCCCGGCTTAGACAAGGCAGGATCAGGTTGCCATAATGACTGAAAAAAACCAGAACCCCGGGAACGCCAAGCCCCAGCTTGGCACTCAATCAAACTACGCCGAGCTGGGGCTCAGCGCTCCCGGCTTAAACAAGGCAGGATCAGGTTGCCATAATGACTGAAAAAGACCAAAACCCCGGGAACGCCAAGCCCCAGCTTGGCAGTCAACCAGACTACGCCGAGCTGGGGCTCAGCGCTCCCGGCTTAAACAAGGCAGGATCAGGTTGCCATAATGACTAAAAAAATCAGAACCCCGGGAACGCCAAGCCCCAGCTTGGCAGTCATTCAAACTACACCGAGCTGGGGCTCAGCGCTCCCGGCTTAAACAAGGCAGGATCAGGTTGCCATAATGACTAAAAAAACCAGAACCCCGGGAACGCCAAGCCCCAGCTTGGCAATCAACCAGACTACGCCGAGCTGGGGCTCAGCGCTCCCGGCTTAAACAAGGCACAATCAGGTTGCCATAATGACTGAAAAAACCAGAACCCCCGGGAACGCCAAGCCCCAGCTTGGCAATCAACCAGACTACGCCGAGCTGGAGCTCAGCGCTCCCGGCTTAAACAAGGCAGGATCAGGTTGCCATAATGACTGAAAAAAACCAGAACCCCGGGAACGCCAAGCCCCAGTTTGGCAGTCAATCAGATTACGCCGAGCTGGGGCTCAGCGCTCCCGGCTTAAACAAGGCACAATCAGGTTGCCATAATGACTAAAAAAGACCAAAACCCCGGGAACGCCAAGCCCCAGCTTGGCAATCAATCAGACTACGCCGAGCTGGGGCTCAGCGCTCCCGGGAGTAGCGCACCCGGAAGTAACGATCTCAGTCATCATGGTTGGTATAGTCGGGGTTATTTGCCGCATTTGGATGTACCGGATATTTTGCAGTTTATTACCTTTCGTCTTGCTGATTCCTTACCGCAAGCAATACTTAAACAATTGGAGCTAGAGCTTTTGCAAGTGCCGGTTTCAATCCGTGAGCGTGAGCGGCGCAAGAAAATTGAGCATTGGCTGGATGCAGGTTTGGGTTGCTGTGCCTTGGGTCACCCACTTTTGGCTGATCTTATGCAGGAAACTTTACAGCTATTTGATGGTGAACGTTATCGTTTAATCGCTTGGTGTGTTATGCCTAATCATGTTCATGTGTTAATTGAGCCTATTTTTAGGCTGCCGAAGATATTGCAATCGTGGAAGTCATTTACTGGTCGCTGGGCAATGGCGAATAATACCAAACTGGGACTTGGCATTCCCGGCACACCCTTTTGGATGCGCGAATATTGGGATCGTTATATTCGTGATGAAGCGCATTTTTACAGTACAATCAATTATATTCACAATAATCCGGTAAAGGCCAAGCTTTGTGCGGCTCCTTCTGATTGGCCTTGGTCCAGTGCTTATATTGGCGATAATGACTAAAAAACAAACAGGGAACGCCAAGCCCCAGCTTGGCACTCAATCAAACTACGCCGAGCTGGGGCTCAGCGCTCCCGGCAGCAACCACCTGGAATCAACATGAGCAATGTCGGCCAAATAGAAAAACTAACCCAAGCCCGTGTGGTTAAGTTGTTTTGTGAGTCAATGGGTTACGAGTATTTGGGTAACTGGATAGACCGAACGAATAATCGCAACATTGAATCGGACTTGTTGCGCGGCTTTTTACGCAAGCAGAATTATGAAGAAAATCTGATTAATCGTGCCTTGCATCTGTTTGATAAAGCCGCCGGTGATACCAGTAAAAGTCTGTTTGATCGTAATAAAGCGGTTTATGAATTGCTGCGTTATGGCGTCAAAGTAAAACCGGAGGTGGGCGAAAATACCGAAACCGTCTGGCTGGTTGACTGGAAGCAACCGTTGAATAATCATTTTGGCATTGCCGAAGAAGTGACGGTAAAAGCAGCCAATGCCGGCGCGTTTGATAAGCGGCCGGATGTGGTGTTATATGTGAATGGCATTGCACTGGGTGTGTTGGAATTAAAACGCTCCACGGTATCGGTGACCGAAGGCATCCGTCAAAATTTGGATAATCAAAAACCTGTTTTTATCGAACCGTTTTTCTCGACGTTACAGTTATTGATGGCGGGTAACGATACCGAAGGTTTGCGTTATGGCAGTATTGAAACCAAAGAAAAGTATTATCTGGCTTGGAAAGAAGACAGTCCGATAGCTAACGTGCTGGACAGGCAGTTAAGCCAGCTGTGCAATAAAGCACGTTTTTTGGAGTTGATCCACGATTTTATCGTTTACGATTCCGGCATTAAGAAGCTGTGTCGGCATAACCAGTATTTTGGGGTACGTGCGGCCCAGACTTTTATCAAACGCCGTGAAGGCGGCATCATCTGGCATACCCAAGGCAGCGGCAAGTCACTGACGATGGTTTGGCTGGCTAAATGGATACGCGAGAACCGGCAGGATGCGCGGGTGTTGATTATTACTGACCGTACCGAACTGGATGAACAAATTGAAAAAGTGTTTATGGGTGTTAATGAACAGATTTATCGCACCACCAGCGGCGCTGATTTAATTGCCAAACTCAATGCGCCGTCGCCGTGGTTGTTATGTTCTTTGATCCATAAGTTTAGCGGCAAAGAAGACGATAAGGACGTGGGCAACGTAACGGCTTATCTGGACGAAGTTAAGAAATCCTTGCCGCCTGATTTTACCGCCAAAGGCGATTTGACGGTTTTTGTTGACGAGTGCCATCGTACCCAGTCCGGTGAATTGCATAAAGCCATGAAGGCTATTTTACCGAATGCGGTGTTTATCGGTTTTACCGGCACGCCTTTGTTAAAGGCTGACAAACAGCGTAGTTTTGAAGTGTTTGGCCGGTATATCCATACCTACAAATTTAATGAAGCGGTTAAAGATGGCGTGGTACTGGATTTACGTTATGAAGCCCGCGACATTGATCAAAACATCACTTCCCAAGCCAAGATTGACCAATGGTTTGAGGCCAAAACCCAAGGGCTGAATGATCTGGCCAAGGCACAACTCAAGCAGAAATGGGGCACGATGCAGCGGGTGTTGTCCAGTCAATCCCGCTTGGAAAAGATTGTTGCCGATATTTTAATGGATATGGAAATTCGTGATCGTCTGCAAAGCGGCCGTGGCAATGCCATGCTGGTCACCAGTAGTATTTTGGATGCCTGCAAATATTACGAGTTATTTTCCAAAACCGATTTGGCCGATAAATGCGCCATTGTCACGTCTTACCGGCCTTCACCTGCGGATATTAAAGGCGAAGCATCCGGTGAAGGTTTGACCGAGAAGCTGCGAAAATATGAGATTTATAACAAGATGCTGAACGGTCAAGAGCCGGAAGCGTTTGAAAAAGCAGTCAAGAAGAAGTTTATCAATGAACCGGGGCAGATGAAGCTGTTGATTGTGGTCGATAAACTGCTCACCGGCTTTGATGCGCCACCGGCGACGTATTTATACATCGATAAAAAGATGCGTGACCACGGCTTGTTTCAGGCGATTTGCCGGATGAATCGCCTGGATGGTGACGACAAGGAATACGGTTATATTATCGATTATCAAGACCTGTTTGAAAGTCTGCATAATTCTATCAACGACTACACCAAAGGCTCGCTGGACGGTTATGACAAAGCCGATATTGCCGGTTTACTGGAAGATCGTTTGGCTAAAGCCAGGGAACATCTGGAGGAGGCGTGGGAAACCATCAAGTCGTTATGTGAACTGGTTGAAGCGCCTAAAGATACGCTGGCCTATTTGCGCTATTTTTGCGGGCCTGATACCAGCGATAAAGACGGTTTGAAAGAACGCGAAGCCAAGCGTTTGGCGTTGTATAAACATACGGCGGCGTTTGTTCGGGCTTATGCCGGTATCGCCAATGAACTGGAGCAAGTCGGTTTTAAAGCGGCGGCTATTGCCACGCTGAAAGCCGATGTGGATCATTATGAGAAAGTGCGTACCGAGGTAAAGTTGGCGAGTGGCGATTACATTGATCTGAAAATGTATGAGCCGGCCATGCGCCATTTAATTGATACTTATATCCGCGCTGAGGAAAGCGAAAAAATCTCTGCCTTTGATGACATGACGCTGATTGAAATGATTGTTGAACGCGGTATTGGCGCAGTCGATGCCTTGCCTAAAGCTATTCGCACCAACCCGGAAGCGGTTGCTGAAACCATTGAAAACAATGTCCGTAAGTTGATTATCGATGAAACGCCGATTAATCCCAAGTATTACGAAAAGATGTCTGAATTGCTGGATGCGTTGATTGCACAGCGCAAACAAGGCGCGTTGGATTATCAGGCTTATTTGGCGAAAATTGTTGAGTTGGCAAAACAAGCGCAGCAAGCACCGGCTGACAGTTATCCAACCAGTGTTGATACGACGGCCAAACGGGCTTTGTATGACAATTTGAATCAGGATGAAGTGTTGGCCAATGCCGTTGATGTTTCGGTGCGGGCAAAATGCAAAGACGGCTGGCGAGGCCATAAAGTCAAAGAGAAGGAAGTTAAATATGCGGTGCGCTCGGTATTACACGATGATGCCTTGAGTGATATTATTTTTGATGTGGTAAAAAACCAGCGTGAATACTGAACCCCACCAGCTTACCGTCAACCGCATCAATGTTGAGGTGATCCGCAAGGATATAAAAAACCTGCATTTAGGCGTTTATCCGCCCAATGGCCGGGTTCGGGTAGCCGTACCTTTAGCCGTCAGTGATGAAGCGGTGCGTCTGGCGGTGGTAGACAAATTAGGCTGGATTAAACGCCAACAAACCAAGTTTATTGCCCAAGCGCGGCAATCCCAACGGGCGATGGTGAGTGGCGAAAGCCATTACTTTTTGGGTCGGCGTTATCGCCTGCGGGTGCTTGAACATCAGGGAGCCGGTCAAGTGATTCTGCGAAACAAGACCATTTTGGAGCTGCATGTAAAAACGGAGAGCAGCGCCGAACAACGCGAAAAAGTGTTGTACCACTGGTATCGTGAGCAATTAAAGCAATTAATCCCTCCATTGCTGGAAAAGTGGCAACCGTTACTGGGTGTTGAGGTATCGGCTTGGGGCGTCAAGAAAATGAAGACCAAGTGGGGCGCTTGTAATACGCAAGCCCGTCGTATTTGGCTAAATCTGGAATTGGCAAAAAAGCCGGTGCAATGCCTTGAATACATCGTTGTTCATGAATTGGTGCATCTTTTGGAGCGTCACCATAATGACCGATTTACCGCCGTGATGGATCAATATTTATCGAACTGGCGTGTGTCTCGGGATGAACTAAATCAGGCACCGCTGGGACATGAGAATTGGGGGAATTGATTTTTGGCGAGGCATGAGGGCAAGATATTCGCACTATCGGTTACCAATTTAAAGCGGGACAGATAAATAAAACTGACCTATTGATTCCGGGAGCGCTGAGCCCCAGCTCGGCGTAGTCACCAATAGCCAGTAATCGGTTTGACGACCCCGTGCCGAGCTGGGGCTCGGCGTTCCCGGAAAGTTATCTGTCCCGGCTATCAGAAAACCTGTCATCCATTTTAACAAAGCAAATTGTCCGTCTTGCTCGACCATTTTTAAGCGAATCGCTTGAATGTCATTGCGTATATCTTTTATGTCATTTTTAGTGGCTAGTTCCGCTTGATTGCAAGGAACCCCGGATTGATCAAACTGTCCCGGCTTAAATTGATGCTATTAAGTGTCCTCTAAAACGGTATATCATCATCAAAATCTTCATAAGAAGGCGGTGACGGTGGCATGGATGCAGAATTATTGGCTTGCGCTGACGGTTTGGGCTGATAAGCGGGCTTGGATGATGATGACGCAGGATACTCGGTAGGTGCTTGATCTCCGCCAAAACTGCTGGTGCCGCCACTGCGACTGTCCAACATATTCATTTCTGTGGCGATAATTTCAGTGGTATAGCGATCTTGTCCATTTTGATCTTGCCATTTGCGCGTTTGTAAGCGACCTTCTACATAAACCTGACTACCTTTTTTTAAGTATTCACCGGCTATTTCAGCCAAACGGTTAAAAAATACCACTCGATGCCATTCAGTGGATTCTTTTTTTTCGCCGGATTGCTTGTCTTTCCATCTAAAATTGGTCGCCAAGGTTATATTGGCTACAGCGCCACCTGATGGCATATACCGAACCTCTGGATCTGCACCCAATCGTCCAATTAAAGTCACTTTGTTAAGCATGTAGCCTCCTGATTATTTTTTGTTTGTTAAAATTGAGTCACAAGTCTGGTAGATTAAGGTTCTCAGGCCAAATTATCATCATGATCAATCTGAATATTTCTTTTAAAGATTGGCATATAGTACCCGAACCGGCCCTTTAATTTTTAAAAATTTACTCATCCCGACTCACTTTTTGTCAGCTAATTTCTCTTTGAAGTGCTGTGACAAAATACTCTGACCCTAAAATCTGGTAAAATAACATAATTAATCAATCCGCAAGAAATATTCAATGGCGCTTAAGTCCACCATTTTTAAAGCAGACTGTCAGATAGCCGACATTGACAGAGGCTATTATCAGCTACATAACCTGACTATCGCACTTCACCCTTCCGAAACCGAAGAGCGCATGATGGTGCGTTTGCTTGCTTTTATAGTCAATGCGCATGAGCATCTGCAATTTTGCAAAGGCTTAAGTTCGGAGGACGAGCCTGATCTTTGGCAAAAAAGTCTAACCGATGATATTGAGTTATGGATAGAGGTCGGGATGCCGGATGAAAAACGTTTACGCAAGGCATCCAGTCGCGCAGATAAAGTTATTTTATACACGTATGGCGGACGCAATACGGTTTGGTGGAAGCAAATTGAACCCAAACTGGAACGCTTTAGCAATTTAACAGTCGTAAACCTGCCTAAATCGGCTACTGATCAACTGGCTGTGTTGGTAAAACGCGTCATGCAATTACAAGTCAGCCTTCAGGATGGGCAGATTTGGGTCAGCGATGATCAACAAACCGCTCACATTGCGCCTGAAATATGGCTTAATTATTAGCCCTTGGAATAGGCGCTGCACACCGGGTATTCTATCCCCTCACCTCATTTTGGTGATAAGAGAAAGTAAACTCAAGTGTGCCCTATATATTCCTTAAACCTGTTTTTTGTAAGTATTCAGTCCCCCTCTTTGAAAAAGAGGGGTTAGGGGAGATTTTATTAGATAAATCCCCCTCAATCCCCCTTTTTCAAAGGGGGAGGTGAAT
>Ga0194057_10001256_pt1 | contig 12943 bp, 12 predicted proteins | sample SepL4415m_MetaG_FD_155474 | JGI IMG/M metagenome (GOLD analysis project Ga0194057, IMG submission 155474) | Anoxic zone freshwater microbial communities from boreal shield lake in IISD Experimental Lakes Area, Ontario, Canada - Sep2016-L442-15m | ecosystem: Environmental > Aquatic > Freshwater...
GCTACGACACCATCGCCTGGATCGCTTCGCAGCCCTGGTGCGACGGCCAGGTCGGCATGGTCGGCGAGTCGTACTTCGCGCTCACGCAGTGGGCCGCGGCCACGCGCTTCCATCCGGCTCTGCGCTGTCTGGCCCCCGGCGACATGGGCCTCGATCTCTACCGTCTGCTCTTCGAGGGCGGCGCCTTCTGCCTCAAGACAACGGGCCTGTGGATCTGCGATCAGGCTCACCGCGGCTACATCAACTGGCTGCGGCTCGAGCCCGGTCATCTGCCGCTCAAGGATCTGCCTCGAGCCGCGGGCCTGCCCAGCCACCTCTACGATCTGGCGATGTCCAATCCCGAGCGCGACGCGCTCTGGGCCGGCTTTGACCTCACGGAGCTGTGGCAGAAGCTCGACATCCCGGTGTTCCACTGGACGGGCTGGTACGACAACTTCCTGCGCGGATCGCTGGAGGGCTGGCTGGGCATCCAGGAACGCAACGTGTACGACACGGTGCGGCAGAGCCAGTGGCTCACCATCAGCCCGGCCGACCACGAGCTGACCACGGAGAAGACCGGGAAGGCCGGGCGCCTGAGCCTGGACGCGCAAGGCATCACCAACGACCGCGTCTGCCTCTTCTTCGACCACTGGCTCCGGCACGGAGAGAGTGACGACTTCGCGCAGACGCCGCGCGTGCGCGCCTACATCCTCGGCGCCGACCGCTGGCGCGAAGCGGCGGAGTGGCCGCTGCCCGGGACCCGGTTCACGGCTTACTATCTGCGCGGCGGCGGCGGGCTGTCGCGGCAGGCGCCCGCCGCCGAACCTCCCGACGAGTTCGATTACGACCCGGCGACGCCGGCCGACTACTGGGTGGGCAAGGACGCGTGGGCGGCCGCGAAGACGCTCGCCGACCGGCGGCACATCGTGGCCCGGCCGGACGTGCTCGGCTACGTCACGGCGCCGCTCGCCGAGCCGCTCGAGATCGTCGGGCCACTCGCGGCCACGCTCTTCGTGAGCACCTCAGCGCCCGACACGGACTTCACGGTCACGCTGGTCGACATCTGGCCCGACGGATACGCGCAGCTCGTGCAGGAGGGCATCCGCCGGGTGCGCTTCCGCGACGGCGCCGGCGAACACGCCGGGCCGCCTGCGGCCGCCGGCGAGGTCTACGAGCTGCGCCTCGATCTGGCGGCGACGGGCTACGAGCTCGCCGCCGGCCACCGCGTGGGCGTCGAGGTCTCGAGCAGCGTCTTCGACCGCTGGGACCGCAATCCGAACACAGGCCACGCCTTCGGCGTCGACGCCGCCGCCGATCTGCGCGTCGCCCACCAGAGGGTGTACCACGACGGCGCGCGGCCGAGCCACATCGTCCTGCCGCTCGCCCCCACCGCGGAAGAGGAACTACGCGCCGGCGACTGAGTGAACGGCGCGCAACCGCGGCCCGATGCGGGCTGCGGCGGTCTTCAGGTCGTGGTCGTCCTGGAGGTTGAGCCAGTACCGCGGCGACTGGTCAAAGGCACGTCCAAACAACAGGGCCAGTTCGGCCGTCACCGGACGCGCGCCTCGAATCACATGCGATATCCGCATCGGCGACACCCCGATGGCGCGCGCGAACGCCGCCTGGGAGAGGCCCAGCTCCTCAAGCGTTTCCGCGAGGAATTCGCCCGGATGAATGGCGGGCAAGCCCTTCGTGGCCATGATGCCGTCTCCCCTCAGTGGTAGTCCACGATCTCTACGTCAAAGGCGTCGCCGTTCTTGAAGCGGAAGCACACGCGCCACTGGTCGTTGATGCGCATGCTCCACTGACCGGCGCGATCTCCGCGTAGCTGCTCCAACCGGTTGGAGGGCGGCAACCGCAGATCCTCGATGCGGGTGGCCGCATCCAACTGAAGCAGCCGCATGGCCGCGCGCTTGCGGATGTCCGTCGGCATACGGCGGGATCTGCCCGTAGTGGAGAAGCGCTCCGTTTCGCTGTCGGCGAAGCTCAGGATCACGGGCAAATCATAAACTCATTGTTTATAGTCGTCAAGCTCCTCCCGTTGCGGTAGTGCAATGGGTGGCTCACTCTGGTGCTGACCACGCTGTCGCTCCTGCAGGCCGGCCACGGCTTCGGCGTCGACACGGCCGCCGAACTGCGCGTTGCCACCAGGTGGTGAACCGCGACGGCGCGCGGCCGAGCCGCATCGTCCTGCCGCGCGTGCCGCCGGACGCCTGGTCGCCCCTGGGCTGGAGCTTGCGCCGGCGCGCCTCTGCAGGTCCGCGAGATCGATGTCGTAGACCTTCGTAGGGTGGGCGGCGCGCAGCGCGACGACGACCGTGATGTCGTCGTCGATGAAGGAGATGACCCGGTAGTCGCCGACGCGGATGCGCCACAGAAGGTCGTTGGTCAGCTTGCGGCTGCCCGGAGGGCGCGGATCTCGGTGAGCTTGTCGATGGTGTCCAGGATGCGCCGCCGGTCGCGTCTCCGCGGGAGCTTGACGATCTCGCGTTGCGCGGCGGCGCTGTAGAAGACCTCGTAGCGCACCGCCGCCTCAGAGCCCCAGCTCCTTGCGGAATCCGGCGGCGCTCTTGAGCTCGCCGCCGTTGGCGATCTCTTCCAGCGCCTCAGCCGCGGCCTCGAGGTCGAGCATGTCGTCGAGCATCTGGAGCAGGCGCACCTTGCCGTGCGCGACTCGCCCAATGGTGTCGGGGAGCGTTTCGCGCAACTCGGTGAGTGAGACGCTGGGCAAGTCGTCGATCCTCTCGTCGGGAGTGCGATCACCGTCCATGCTGATGCCGTCCTTTCTCAGCCGGCGGGCCGCCAGCCGGCATCTGCCGTCCGCCGCAGCCGCCGGACCCGCCGCGGCGGGGTAGTACTGTGAGGGAAGATAAGGAATCCCGGCGAATCCTTATCTTCCCCCCGGCGAGCGAGCCTGCGAACGGCCGTACGCGGCCCGCCATCCTTATCTTCCCCTTTCGGACTACCCCGCGCCGCAGCCGCCGTGGCCGCCGTGGTCGCCGTGGCCGCCCGCATGCCGGGCGCGCCCGGGGTCACGGAGCCTGAGGCGCGCCCGGGATGCGGCGTCTTCAGGAGGGCGGCGACGCGCCGCGCGGCGGACCGCCGCGCGCCCCGCCTCGGGACGAGGTCAGGCTGCGCCGATGACCTCGACGCCGGCGGCGCGCGCGGCGCGCGCCAGACCGGCGTCGAGCGTCGCCAGCGGCGCCTTCGTGCGCAGCGCCAGCTCCAGGTAGGCGGCGTCGTAGATCGAAAGAGCGTGCTGCATGGCCAGCGGGAGCACGTCGTCGAAGGCGCGCTGAAGGCCGCCCTCGTCGACAGATACGCGCAGGCGGCCTACGAGAGCCAGGAACAGCGGGACGTCGTCGCTGGTGAAGCGTCCGCGACGCTGCGCGGTGAGCACCGCGTTGCAGACCTCCAGGGGCCACACGCCGGGCGCTACGCAAGCCTCACGAGCGGCCAGCTCCAGGGCATCCAGCGTGCCGGGCGTCGTCTCGTCGCGGAACGCCCACGCCATGGTCATGGAGCAGTCCAGGACGAACATCAGCGCCTGCGACCCTCGTCGATGAGCTGCCGGATCGTGAGGTCTGCGCCGAGACTGTGGCCTTTGCGGAACGCTTTGATCTCCTCGACGACCGCGCGCACGTCGCGCCCGGCCGCGCAACCGGCAGGCACCAGCTCCGCGACCGCGTGGCCGTGCCTCGTGATGGTGATGCGCTCCCCGTTCTCGACTCGTCTGAGCAGTTCCGGGAGGTGGGTCTTCGCTTCGTAGGCGCCTACCGTGGCCATCGTCACCCCGATATAGACTAGTCTATGACTAGTCGGAAGATGATAGCACACTGGAGCACCGACGGCAAGGTCGACGTTCGCCTCATGCCGGTTTGAGCGGCGCGACGACCTGAGAGTATCGGTGGTCGGCGCCGCCGTGCGCCGGGCGCCACCTTGGTGTGCGACGCGATCGGGGGTGACCCATGGACCTGACGAAGAGCTGCTTCATCGGCGCGCCGCCCGCAGCGGTATGGCGCGCTTTGACCGACCTCGCAGTCATCAAGGCGTGGGGCGGCGGGCCCGCCGAGATCCGCGCCGAGCCCGGCGCCGCCTTCACATTCTGGGGCGGCGACATCTACGGCGCGGTCACGGCGGCGGAGCCGCTCCTCAGGCTGGTGCAGGAGTGGTGGGGCGACGACGACGAGTGGGACGAGGCCTCAGTCGCCACCTTCGAGCTGAGGCCCGAGGGCGAAGGCACGAGGCTCACGCTCGCGCACACGAACGTGCCCGATGACGAGGCGAGGGAGTTCGACGCGGGCTGGGACGACCACTACCTGGGCCCCGCTGCAGGAGCTCCTGGAGCGCTGAGCCGGCTGCTACAGCGCTGAGTCGCCCAGCCAGCCGCGCAGGCTGGCCTCCACAGCGTCGCGGCCGCGCTCGACGCGCGCCTCGAAGCGCACCGGGCGCTCGCGCACGGCTTGCAGCTGCGGCGGCGCCGTGGTTCCCGGCGCCAGCTCGGTGACGACGTCGAGCAGGCCGATGTCGGGGACGGCGCCGGGGATCGGCGCGCCGGCCGGCACGCCGCGCAGGCCGCGGACCACGTCGGCGGCGAACTTGCTCCAGTGCGCGGTGCTCACGATCAGTGTGGGAGTGTGCGCGTCGCCGAGCTCCTCGGCGACCTTCCACGCCACGGCCGTGTGCGGGTCCAGCAGGTAGCCGTGCTCGCGCTGCACGCGGCCGATGGTCTTCAGGCAGGTGTCGTTGTCGACCCAGGCGCCGGTGAGCTCGGCCTGCAGCTTCGCCCGCGTGGCATCGTCGATGGCGAAGCGGCCGTACTCTCTGAGCTCCTGCATCCAGGCGCGGATGACGGCGGCGTTGCCGCAAAGGTCGTAGAGCAGGCGCTCGAGGTTCGAAGAGATGAGGATGTCCATGCTCGGCGAGGGCGTCTTGACGAGGCCGCGGTTCGAGATGTCGTAGACGCCCGTGGCGATGAAATCGGCGAGCACCTTGTTGGCGTTGCTGGCGCACAGGAGGCGGCCCAGCGGCACGCCCATGCGCTTGGCGTAGTACGCGGCGAGGATGTTGCCGAAGTTGCCCGTGGGCACGCAGACGTCGAGCGGCTCGCCGGCGCCCACGGCGCCGCCCGCGACCATGTCGGCGTAGGCGCTCACGTAGTAGGCGATCTGCGGCATGAGCCGGCCCCAGTTGATGGAGTTCGCCGAGGAGAGCGCCAGGCCGTGCCGGGCGGCCAGCTCCTCGGCGAAGGCGTCGTCGTCGAAGACCGCCTTCACGGCGTTCTGGCAGGCGTCGAAGTCGCCGTCCAGGCGGAACACGGTGAGGTTGTCGCCGGGCTGCGTGACCATCTGCAGTTCCTGCAGCGCGCTGACGCCGGCGTCGGGGTAGTACACGCAGATCCTGGTGTGGGCGCGATCGGCGAAGCCGTTGAGCGCCGCTACGCCGGTGTCGCCCGAGGTCGCGACGAGGATGAGGAAGTCGAGGCTGGTCGCGCCGCCGGCGCGCGCCTGCTCCAGCGCCTCGCTGAAGAACAACGGCATGCATTGCAGCGCCATGTCCTTGAAGGCCAGCGTCGGGCCGTGCCACAGCTCGAGCACGAAGCGCCCCGGAGCGGCTTCGCGCACCGGGGCGACGGCCGGGTCGTCGAAGTTGTCGCCGTAGGCCGCGGTCGCGATCTCGCGGGTGCGCGCGGAGGAGACGTCGAGGCCGAAGGCCTCGTACACGCGCGCCGCGCGCTCGTGGTACGGCAGTGCGGCGAGCGCGACGATCTCGTCGACCGTGAACCGCGGCAGCCGCTCGGGCACGAACAGGCCGCCGCCCGGGGCGATGCCCTGGAGGATGGCCTCGGTGAAGGTGCGCGGGCGCTCGCTGAGACCGCGGGTGTCGAGGTAGCGGATCATGCGCCGGGGATTGTATCGCATGAGGCCGGGGCCGGCTGCGCCGCCCGGCTCCGCCCGGGGCGACACGGCTCCGACCCCGCCCGCCGTCGCTCCGACCCCGCTCGCCAGCCGCTTCGTGTGCCCCACTTGACAGCAGGAAACGATGTGTTACGATATATCGCGTTACAACGTTATCGGAAAGGAACGACATGACACGATCCACAGAACAACAGGGCCCCTCCGGCGGCTCGGGCGGGTCCGACGCGCCCAGCGGCTGCGGCCCCCGGCGCGGCTCCGGCCGCCCCCAGTCCGGCCCCGGCTGGTGCGGGCCGGCGCGCTTCAAGTTCGGCCCGCACGGCCCCCATGGCCCGCACGGTCATGGCCGGGGCCCCTGGTCGCGGGCGCGCCGCGGCAACGTCCGCGCCGCGATCCTCTCGGTGCTCGCCGAGGAGCCGATGCACGGGTACCAGATCATGCAGCGGCTCGAAGAGCGCAGCGGCGGCATGTGGCGCCCGAGCCCCGGCTCGGTGTACCCGACCCTGCAGTTCCTCGAGGACCAGGGCTTCATCAAGGGCGACGAGGTCGAAGGCCGCCGGGTGTTCTCCCTCACCGAGACCGGCAAGGCCGAGGCCGCGGCGAGCAAGGAGGCCCACGGCGCGCCGTGGGAGAGCCCGGAGCACGGCGCCGAAGGCACGCGCTTCAAGCTGCGCAAGGGCGTCTTTCAGATCGGCGCCGCCGCGAAGCAGGTCGGCACCACAGGCTCGGCCGAGCAGGTCGAGAAGGCGCTCGAGATTCTCGCCGACGCGCGCAAGCGCATCTACGAGTTGCTCGCCGAAGGCGATTGACCAGCGCCAGGCGGGTCAGCGCGGGGTTCTCCGCAGGGGGCGCCCCTCACTGAGCGGGGACGGGAGCGCGAAAAGGCCCGTGAGCGCGGCGAGGGTGGGGCGGCCGGAAGGGCCGCCCCACCCTCGCTCTTCCGCGAGCCGCGGGCCAGGCCTCAGACGGGGCGCGCCGGCGCGCCCCTCCTGGGCCGCCGGGACACGGCGTTTCTGACTCCCTGCGAGTGCCGCCAGCCGGGCGCCGGCGGCGCTCCGCGGAGGCTGCCGATGATTGTGTCGCCGTGCACCGCGGGCGCGCCGGCGATGCCGAGCACGTGCTCTCTCGCGGCGCGGCCCATGGCGCGCCGGCGCTCCTCGTCGTCGAGCATGGCATGGATGGCGCCGGCGAGCGCGGCGCGATCGTCGCCGGGCACGATGAGGCCGGTACGGCCGGGCAGCACGTACTCCCCCGGCCCTCCGCGGTCGCTGACGATCGCCGGCAGGCCGGCGGCCTGGGCTTCGAGCACCACGAGGCCGCAGGTGTCGGTGCTGCTGGGGAAGACCAACAGGTCGCTGGAGGCGTACACGCGCGCCAGTTCCTCCTGCGGCACGAACCCCAGGAAGCTCGCCGGATAGCCGGCCAGAAGCTCCTCCATCTCCGCCCGGTAGGGGCCGTCGCCGGCCACCATGAGATGCGCGGAGGCTCCAGAGTCGATCACGTCGCGGAAGGCCTGCGCCAGCAGATCTACGCTCTTCTCCCGGGCGACTCGCCCCGCGTACACAAGCACAGGTCCTCCGTTGACGCCGTAGCGCGCGCGCAGCCCGTCGTCCTGGCGGGAGGGTGAGAAGAGGTCGCCGTCCACCCAGGCGGGCAGCACCCGCACGCGCCGGGGGTCGAGGCCGCGGGCGACGAGGTCGCGGGCGCTGGCGCGAGACGGCGCGAAGACCACGTCGAGCATGCTGTAGAACCAGGTGACGTAGCGCCAGGTGCTCTTCTGCACGGCCGTGCCGGGGTAGAGGCGCTCGGCGTAGCGGGGCAGGTCGGTGTGGAAGGCGCCCGTGATGGGCAGGTGCAGCAGCTTGGCGGCCAGCAGGGCCACGAGGCCGGCGCCACTGGCCGTGCTCACGTGGAGGGCCGTGAACTCGTTCTCCTCGAGATAGTCGAGGACGTCGACGATGGGGGGGACCACGAGGGGGTAGTCGGGGCTCAGCGCCAGGGGGCGCCAGGCGTTGGCCTGGAAGTTCACGGCGCCGCCGCGCCGCCCGCTCGGGGCGCTCGTGGAGGTGATGACCTCGAGGGCGACGCCGCGCTCCGCGGCGGTCTCCGCCAGCCGGCGGATGCTCACCGAGACCCCGTTGACCTCGTCGAAGGTGTCGGTGAAGACGGCGATCTTCGGGTCCGAAGGGCCCACCGAGAGGAAGTGCCGGCGGAGCCGCTCCTGCGAAGCGCGGTCGCGGCTCTGCACGCTGTAGGCGATGAAGTACGGAAGCTGCAGAAAATGGACCATGCCGACGGCGAAGGCCGACTGCAGCCGGCGCTTGCGACCCATGTGCACGGAGGGGTCGACGAGCGGCTGCAGGTGGAGGTTGACGACGTCGTCGGCGAGCCGCAGCCCCACGGTGAACAGGCGGCGGTTGAGCTCGCGGCTGTCGATGGCGTTGATGCCGTCGGGGGCTGCGAGCAGCGCCCCGATCTCGCGCTCGAGCAGCGCCTCCCAGGCCGGGCCGCGGCCGTCGCCGTCGCGATAGAGCCCCGGCGCGATGCTGCGCACGCCGCGTACCGCCTTCTCGAGCACGGGTACGTCGCGGCCGATGCGCCCGAAACCCTTGCGGATGAGCTTGAGAGGGCGTTGGCGGGGCACCGCTTCGTCGAGGCGCAGCATCTCGCGCAGCCTCCAGAACGAGGCGGAATAGATGCTGTGCGCGAGCAGGCGCGCGTCGCCGTCGGCGCCGACCGGCTCGCAGTCGCCGCGCGTGACGGCCGCGAGAAAGCCCTGCACCGCGCCGTCCCCGGCGGCGATCGTGTGCGCGCCGGCGACGAAGAGGCCGGTGTGGTCGTCCGACCCGCCGGTGAGCGCCTTGCGCCAGGGGGTCTCGCCGTAGGGCTCGATGCCCTGGCGTGCGGCCATCGCGGCGATCTTCGCGGGAGTCAGGGACGCGGCGATCTCGCGGAGCAGGCCGTTGCAGCGGTTCACGCGGGCGCCGTTGCGGCCCTCAAGGACGTTGAAGAGGAGCAGCATGCGCTCCACGGTGTCGGCGGTGAGGGTGCCGCTCATGTCGAACAGCGGGTGCGCGAGGTAGTGCGCCACGCCGGCCTCGCGCAGGCAGGCGACCAGGTCGTGGACCGAGGCGCGGGCGCGCTCGGCCACAGCGAACGTGCGCTCGTCGATGCCGAGAGCCACCACGTGGACCCGGGTCCCGTCCTCCGGGAACCAGGTGTCGAGCTCGGTGCTCAGAAACGTGCCCGGCAGGTGGGCGATGGCCAGCGAGCCGGCGAGTGTGTTGTGGTCGCTGATGGTGACGAAGTCCATGCCGCGGCTGCGGGCGGCCGCATACACCTCGAGCGGCTCGGCGTACGACTCCCGCCCCCGCACGGCGCGGATGCCGGCGTGGATGGGGTTGTCCGAATACCGCGAGTGGACGTGAAGATCGGCCCGGTAGGTCACGCGTGCTTGAGTCACCCGCTCACCTTACCCCACTCGGGGGGTCGTTGCGCCCGGGGGCCGCCGGCAGGCGCCGGCAGGCGGACGCCGGGCGCATGCCGAGTCAGCCGGCGCCCGGCTCCGCCAGAAGGCGGGCGGCCTCGTCGGTGGCGAACTCGGGCCAGGGCGCCGGAAGCCCGCGCTCCAGCGCGGAGACGCCGGCGCCCCTCTCGCTCACCTCCGCGATGACCGTCGCGGCGATGCGCTCGCCGGCGAGCGCCCGGAGCAGCGGCTCTGTGTCGTCCGGACGGCAGCAGATCAGCAGGCTGCCGGAGGCGATAAGGCCGAGCGGGTCGGCGCCCATTAGCTCGCAGAGGCGGCGCGTCTCGGGGAGGACAGGCACGCTTTCGCGGTGGACGACGATGCCGTGCCCGCAGGCCACCGCCAGCTCGCGCAGAGCCGTGGCCAGCCCGCCCTCGGTGACGTCGTGCATGGCGCGCACGCCGGCGAAGCCGGCGGCGAGGCGCGCCTCCGGCACGATGCTCATGAGGCTCAGCAGCTCGCGGCAGGCGGCGAGCTCGCGCTCTTCCATACCGAGGGCACGGAGGCGGTCGCCGAGCTCCTCGGCGAGCAGCGCCGTGCCCTCCACGGCGAGCGCCTTGGTGAGGATCACCTGGTCGCCGGGCAGCGTCTCGCGCTTGTCGCGCAGATCCGCCCGGCGCATCGTGCCCAGCATCGTCGCGGAGACCACGGGCCGCGTGACCGCGTCGCTCACCTCGGTGTGCCCGCCGACGAGGGCGACGCCGGCGCTCGCGGCCGCGGCCGCGAGCTCGGCGAGGAGCGCGAGAGCCTGTGAGGCCGTGGTCCCTGCGGGCAGCAGCACGGTGGTAAGCAGCCAGCGGGGAACGCCGCCGGAGGCGGCGATATCGTTGGCGTTGACCAGCACCGCGTACTCCGCGAGGTCCCGGCTCGTCAGCGTGATGGGGTCGCTGTGCGCCACCAGGGTGTCCGCGCCGTCGATGTCCAGGGCGGTCACGTCCTCGCCGATGCCGGCGGGGACGAGCACCGACGGGTCGGCGTGCTCGAGATCGGCCAGATGCCGGGCGAGCAGCTCATTGGGCAGCTTGCCGTGGGGCAGAGGCAGGCCGAGCCTCACCACGTCGTGCAGCTCGGCGAGGCTGTGCACCACGAAGTCGCAGGCGGCGTCCTCCGGGCGGCCGAGCTCGTCCCCTCCGTGGCCGGGGGGCGCCCCGGCGCCGCCGTTCGTCAGATAAGCGGTCAGCGCCCCGGCGGCGCGTCCGGCCTGCATATCGAGCACGACGTCCCCGACGACGAGCGTCTCCTCGGCGGTCACGCCCATCGCCGCCGCAGCGTACAGGACGCCGTCGGGGGCGGGCTTGGGCGGGATTCTGTCGTCGCGCGTGACGAGCACGTCGAGATCGCCGGCGTCCAGGTCGCGAAAGCGCGCGAGGGCGCGCCGCACGGCCGGCAGGCCGTTCCGCGTGAGGACGCCGATCCTGAGGCCCTGCGCGCGCAGGCTCCGGACGACGCGCTCGGCATCCGCGTTGGGCGCGGACTCGGCGGCGGCGGTCAGCTCGAACCGTGACAGCGCCGCCAAGGCGTCCACGCGTCGCGCGCCGGCGGGCAGCGCCTCGATCCATTCCAGGACGAGGCTGTCGGCCGGGCAGCCGAGCTCACGCTTGATCGCCGGGAAGTCGAGGGCGCCCGGACGCGTGAGCGTGCCATCGAAATCGAAGAGCACGGCCCGCAGGCGAAACGACCGCGGGCCGCGCCCGGAACTGGGCTGGTGCATCTTCTGGCTCCTCTTTGAGTCTGCCCGGTCAGCTCGCGCGGCGCCCGGCGCCGCACCCCCTCACTTACCGGCGTAGGCTTTGAGGCACACGTTGGCGTTCTCGGCGTCGTCGGCGAGGTCCAGCCAGTCGTCGCCGTCGCCGTAGCGCATGTAGCTCTGGCCCGCCGCGGCCACGGCCCGCGACTCCCACGTCTCCATGGGGCGTTCGACGGCGATGGGGTACGTCTCGCCTGGCGCGACGATGCGCACGGCGACGACGAATCGGGCGCGGGCGCGGACGGCCAGCGGCGTGCCCAGATCGGCGGTGGCGAACCCCGGGAGGGCCACCGTGCCGGAGGCGCGCTTGCTCAGCGATCCCAAGGTCGCGCCGGCCCACACCTCGTAGGACGTGCCCGCGACCGGCGCGTAGAAGCCGGCGGCGACGATGCGCTCGGAGGCCTTCGCCGTGAAGCGATTGGCGCCCCAGGCGATGGACGTGTCGGGGGCGTCCGAGTAGCCCAGGGACGTGGTCCAGCCGAGCGTGTCGTACTGGTAGTTGCGGGTGAAGTTGCTGGTCTGGTCCACCCGCGAGTAGCTCGTGCAGTCGTCGAAGGCGAACGCGCGGTCGTAGTAGGAGACCCAGAAGTACCCTTGGTCGCCGTAGCCCGCGCCCCAGCTGTTGCGCACGAGGAAGGCGCCGTCGCCCGGTGGGGCGCCGGCTTCAGCGGCCGTGAACCCGGCGCTGGGGAACGCGTCGTCCCAGCCGACGATGCAGACCCCGTGGTTCTCGCCGACCTCGTAGCCGTTGTGCAGCTCACCCGCCGCGACGTCGCAGTAGTACGTCGCCGTGGCGGCGGGGTCGGGGGCGGACCCCTCGAACGAGTCGAAGGCGGCGTCGTAGAACATCCCCACGCTGAGGGCGCCGTTCTGGACGACCATCCGCTTGAGGAGATCGTTGTCGAGAAAGCCGGTGCGGCCGGGCAGCATGATCACGTTCTGCACGTGCATGCGCGCGGTGTTGATCTTCGGCGATGTCGGCGTACCGTACGGGTCGTCGTTTTCGTTGACGGGGCCCGCCCAGCGCGTGAGGTAGGCGACGGCCATGAAGTCCCAGCCGCCCCAGTCGTAGGGACCGCCGGGGAAGGGCCCGTAGCCGCTGCGCGTGACAAGGTTGTCCTCGCTGAAGTCGCGGCTCTTGCCCGGCAGAAGACGGGATTCGACGGCCGCGAGGTTGGCGAACGCCCAGCAGGTGCCGTCGGACCCCTGGTCTTTGATGACGGTGAGACGACCCAGGGTGCGGAGGTCGTAGGCGGGCGGCAGAGAGAGACGGGCGGCCCGCGCCTCGGCGGCCGCCCCGAGGTGCACCTCGACAGGGTTCGGCAGCTTGCCGAAGGCGCCGGCCAGCGGATCGTGGAGAGCCTCGACGAAGGCCTGGCTCAGCGGGCCCTGCTGAGGGTGCAAAGGCTGGCCGGCGGCGCTGACGCCGGCCGGCCCCCCCACGATGACGAGAGTCGCGAAGACGAAGACGAGCGCAGCCCGCCGTGGTGACGTGAGCATCCCGCGGTTCCTTTCCGCCGACGAAGTCCTGGTGAGATTGTAACGCCATCGGCGGCCTTGCGCTCGCGCGGCTGCGGCGGCGCGCGACTTGAGACGTCCCGACCTGCGCGCCTGGACGGATGTACCAGTCTGGATCCGCCGCGCTTGCCGAGAATAGACGTGAGAGATCAGCACGGCGGCCGAGCGAACGGGGAAGGCAATGAAGGCACGCAGGACGGCGGCGCACCAGGGCTTCACCCTGATCGAGCTGCTCATCGTCATCATCGTCATCGGCAT
>Ga0194057_10001257_pt1 | contig 12935 bp, 12 predicted proteins | sample SepL4415m_MetaG_FD_155474 | JGI IMG/M metagenome (GOLD analysis project Ga0194057, IMG submission 155474) | Anoxic zone freshwater microbial communities from boreal shield lake in IISD Experimental Lakes Area, Ontario, Canada - Sep2016-L442-15m | ecosystem: Environmental > Aquatic > Freshwater...
ATGAGGCAGTCCCGGACAACCTCCAGTGAGAAGGGTGCCACCTCTGGAAGCCACTGCGCGGCCGATTTCAGACGCTCTGAGGCCCTGGATGGATTCTTTTGGGATAGAGGCTGCCCCTAAAACTGCTATTTTAAAATGTCGGTCAGATTCCAAAGGAACCTCCATTAAGGCCGGGTGGCTAATGTTGAGGCTTGAGCGAGTTGAGGGCTCTCGCTCAAGTTTCTTATAACAGCATTATTCCCATCGCCATCCGCCTTAGTCAATAACCGTTTTCTCAATGGGTTGGCTCTATGGCCGAAACCTTTTCCAGAGATCCTGAGTAGGCTTCAGCACGGCAAGCAGCGCCAAAACAGCTTGACAGGCGAAAACCAAAGGGATAAGTTTTCATGGACCGACATCTGGCAATAGACTTTACACGATCATGAACGAATATGCTGCCCTGATTTTGGCTGCCGGCAAGGGCACGCGTATGAAATCCGACCTTTGCAAGGTGCTGCATCTAGTGGCCGGGAGGCCAATGATTTCATACGTTGTGGAAGCAGTTCTTTCTGCAGGACTGGGCAAGATTTCCATTGTGGTGGGCCACCAGAGCAACGAAGTCATGAAATCTCTTCATTCGCAAGGGATTGAATTTGCTTTTCAAGAGCCTCAACTCGGTACCGGCCACGCGGTGACGGTGGCAGGAAGCCTGTTCAATGACTTTTCCGGTAACATCCTGGTCCTTTGCGGGGATATCCCTCTCGTCCAGCCAAGAACCATAGAGGAATTCATCGCATTCCACGAGCAACAGAGGAGCTTATTGACCGTACTCACCACTTGCATGGAAAACCCTTCCGGTTACGGGAGAATAGTTAGGGACGAGTCACAGCATGTGCTCAGGATTGTCGAGGAGAGGGACGCGAACGAGAATGAAAAAGCAATAGAAGAAATAAACACAGGTGTTTACCTTGTAGAAGCGCGACTTCTCTATTCATTGCTCGAAAGGATTCGACCTGACAATGTCCAGGGAGAATACTACCTAACAGACATTGTGAAGGAAGCGGTCAAGGAAACTGTCCCCGTCCAGGCTTTCGTCTTGAAAAATTCCCGAGAGGCCATGGGAATTAATACTCGTGCTGATTTGGCTCGTGCATCTACCATTGTATGGGACCGTATTCGAGAAGATCTCATGAATTCGGGAGTAACTCTTCTTGATCCAACAACCGTATACGTTGATGCTCAGGTCCGTGTGGGTCGGGACACGGTAATCCACCCTTGCACAACTCTTTCAGGTGCAACCGAAATAGGGAAAGAATGTGTTATAGAGTCAGGCGTGAACATATTTGACTCGAAGCTGGGAGACTGTGTGACAATCCTTCAGGGATCGAGGTTAGACAGAGTTCTGGTACGAGATGGGGCTACAATAGGACCCATGGCCCATTTGAGACCAGATTCCGACATTGGCAAGAACGTGAAAATCGGGAATTTTGTCGAGGTAAAGAAAACGTTCGTAGGTGAAGGCACTAAGGCGGCCCACCTTACCTATCTAGGCGACAGCATTATAGGAAAACGCGTGAATATAGGTTGCGGGACAATTACCTGTAATTATGACGGCAAGCGAAAACATACCACGGTAATCCATGACAACTGCTTCATAGGTTCGGATGTTCAGTTTGTAGCACCCGTTGAGGTTGGTGCAGGGAGCCTTATAGGGGCGGGGAGCACCATCACTCGGGATGTTCCACCTGCCTCTCTGGCGGTTTCCAGAACCAAACAAAAGGTCTATCCACTCAGGACCGGCCAGGGACCGGAATCAACTGATGAAGATAGGAAATCTTGAACTTGGGGGTAATGTTTTTCTGGCGCCAATGGCCGGGATAACTGATCCTCCATTTCGCAGGGTTGTTCAGAGGTTTGGGGTATCGGCTCTGTGGACGGAGATGATCAGCGCTCACGGCATGGTTACTGCCGCTAGTAGGTTTCGTACGGTACGTTTAGATGGTCACCTCGTACCGACCATTTTTCAGATCAGTGGGAATAATCCTTTGGTAATGGCGGAAGCTGCGCGTCGCCTAGAGGATCTGGGAGCCGCGGCAATTGACATTAACATGGGTTGCCCTGCTAGAAAGATTGTTTTTAGGGGAGCCGGAGCGGCTCTCATGACAAACCTCCCTTTGGCTGGACGGATCGTGGAAGCGGTCCGCATTGCAGTCAGAATACCCCTTACTGTCAAGATTAGGTCAGGTTGGGACGAACAGACTCAAAATGCGCCTGTTCTGGGTCGCCTGATCGAGGCTGCAGGCGCCGACGCTGTTATCATACATTCTCGTAGCCGTTCCAGTAAACATTCTGGTCCGGCATCGTTGCAGGTTATTGAAAAGGTCAAACAAGCGGTCGGAATCCCGGTCATCGGAAACGGAGGAATTCTAGAGGTTCAGGATGCTGAAGCGATGCTCACCCTCACTGGTTGTGACGGTATCATGGTAGGAAGAGGAGCTTTGGGAAGACCATGGCTCCCCGGACTTTTGCTGGAGCGCTTCGGGCACCCCTCAAGAATTTTAGAGCCACTCACAACATTCTTGGACGTTATCCGTGAACACTTCCAATTTCAGTTGGAGTCATGGGATGTAATGAATGCCGTCCGTCGTATGAGGAAACATCTGGCATGGTACTCGAAAGGTTTTCCTCGAGGAAGCGAGTTCCGGCAGGAAGTTTTCCGTGAGAATGATCCGGCCCAGGTTATGAATTGTGTAGAGAAGTTTTTTGGGAAGGCAGCGATCGTATGAAAAGGAACGAGAATATTACTCACCAGGATGTTTCCCAATTTGAGGGACTACCGACGCCCGGTAAGGCAAAAGCCCTTCTTGCAACCAACATTGGGGATTCAATTGATTTGCTGGTGGAATATTTGGTAGACAATGGCGTGAAGGATATTCACCCACTGATAATGGGAGAAGTAGAAAAGCGCCTGATCATAAAGGTTCTTGAACGAAGTCGAGGGAATAAGTTGCAGGCAGCCGAAAAGCTGGGAATCAGCCGTAACACTTTTCATAGAAAGATTCGGAAGCTTAAAGATTCCTGCAGCATTTCGGAAGATGACTCGCAAGTCTGAAGGGCAAAATTTTTTTCAACCTTTTCCAGACAATTCTATTACCTCTGCCCTGTCCTAGAATACCGATCATCCACCGGATAGTTCCATCTTCAACATATTTCTTGACACCTATTGCTAAAGAAATATAATTAAAGCGGATCTCATTAAATCTGCAGGGAGACCTCTATGGATTCGGAAAAGCTTGCTCTACTCGAAGATAAGATCATGCGTTTGATAGAGCAAAACGATCAGTCCAAGAGAGAACAGGAACGTTTTAGCAGGGAGTTGGAAAAAAGGGACAAGAGGATTGGTGAACTGGATCGCACAGTGAAAAAACTCCAGAAGGACCAGAAAGCGGCTAAAGGCAAGCTCGATAGAATCATAGAGAAGCTGGAGGCTTTCACCTGACAAATCAAACTATTGGTGTTTCAGGATTCGAAAATGATTCGGAGCACTCTGCCGAATCAGTTCGAGTGCAGTTATTCGGGCGAGAGTTCAGCATTAAGGGGCACGGAAACAGGACATACATACAAGAGATAGTTGATTTTATAAGGGAAAGGGCAGAGGCGATTCAGCTACAAGTCAAGGTTGTTTCAACTTTGGACCTCGTCATTTTGACTTTGCTTAACATCACGGACGAGATGTTCCAAGATAAACATGACAAGGAGCGGACCATAAGAGAACTGGAGGAGAAAACCGACAGACTTCTCAAATCCATTGATCGGGAAGTTTGATTGACTCTATGCCCCCTGCGCGGTGCGTGATTGGCAGTAATTTTTTGAGCCAACACTCAAAAAAAGGGAACCAACCCCGACTGTGGTGAGCATGCCTGCCTTGAAGCAGGAAGCCTAAAGCAGACGTTAGGTTCCCACCTGGGAAACCAGGTTCAAAAGTTCTGTCTCCACGGCTGATAGCGGGGGACATCTTCCGTTCCGGTTGAAGGCGGTCAAAAACAAAAAAACGGGATGTGAATTGAAGCCTCTGGATGGTCATTCGGGGGAGCCTATATATTATAAAGGGAAATCAGGCCCTGATATATCTTTCTTTTAAATCATTCTTCCGATCTTAGACATCCGCGCCGTTTTTCACTGCTCAGGACATCCCGTCATATTCAATAAGTCGGAGAGGGTCGTGGAATCGTTAATTATTTTGATTCCTTCCCTTGTCACTGCGATTATCGGCCTAGTGGCTGGATATGCCGCTGCCAGAATCCTGGACAAGAGTCGTATACAATCGGCCAGATTAGACGCGGACGAAATTATTAGATCCGCTGATAAAGAAGCCGAAACTATCAAGAGAGAGGCTTCGTTACAGGCCAAGGATAAGCTTTTCCAGGGCAAGGCAGACCTCGATAACGAAATACGAGAACGCCGGTCTGAGCTTTCTGCTAGGGAATCGCGACTTCTGAAAAAGGAAGAATACCTCGAACGGAAGACCACTCAACTAGAATCTAAAGAAGCTGCCCAGGCTAAACATGAAAAGGAAGTTGAGGCTACCCATAAGAGAGCCAAAGACAAAGAAAAAGAGGCGGAAAGCCTTTTAATAAAACAACACGAAAAATTGGAACAGTTGGCAGGCCTCTCTGCAGCCGAGGCGAAAGAAATTCTTCTAAAAAAAGTTGAAGACGAAACTCGGATCGAGAGTGCTCGGATAATAAGACAAATTGAAGAGGAAACTCATTCACAAGCCGATAAAAAGGCAAAGGAAATTATGGCTACCGCCACAGGTAGATATGCCGCGGATTTTGTCGCTGAGCGAACCGTTTCGGTCGTCAGTCTTCCCAATGAGGAGATGAAAGGGCGCATCATTGGCAGAGAAGGCCGAAATATTAGAGCTATAGAGGCTGCTACAGGTATAGATCTGATTATCGATGACACCCCGGAGGCTGTGATCCTTTCGGGATACAATTCCATCCGGAGAGAAGTGGCCAGGATTTCGCTGGAAAGACTTATCAACGATGGTCGAATCCACCCAGCCCGAATAGAGGAAGTCGTCAAGAAAGTGGCGAGAGAGGTGGAAGAAACCATTATCGAAGCTGGGGAACAGGCAAGTTTCGACGTTGGCGTCCATGGCATCAATCCTGAGTTGACGAAGCTTCTGGGCAAACTGAAATACCGGACATCATATGCTCAAAACGTATACCAACATTCCATTGAGGTAGCCTTTCTTTGCGGGATCATGGCTGCAGAACTGGGGTTGAACCAGAAAAAGGCAAAACGCGCCGGGCTCCTGCACGATATAGGCAAGGCTATTGATCATGAGGTCGAAGGTGCTCACGCTATGATCGGAGCAGACATAGCGCGCCGCCACGGAGAATCCTCTTTAATCGTGAACGCAATTGCTGCACATCATGGTGATGAAGAGCCCACCAGCACTATTGCCGCATTGGTTCAGGCTGCAGACAGTCTTTCGGCGGCTCGACCCGGAGCGCGCAGAGAGATGCTGGAAAACTATGTAAAGCGTCTTGAAGACCTCGAGAGAATAGCTGATTCTTTCAAGGGTGTAAGCAAATCTTTTGCCATTCAGGCAGGCCGTGAAATTCGTATCATAGTAGAAAACTCAAACATTGGTGATGAAGCTCTCAGTTTACTCGCAAGAGATATCCGGAAAAAAATCGAAAAAGATTTGTCATACCCCGGACAAATCAAGATAGTGGTTATCCGGGAGTCACGTGCGGTGGAATATGCGCGCTAGTCGGACCTGAATCTTTATGGCCGATATTAACCAAATATCACAAGAAGATGTTCTGGCCTTGATCGCGTTGCGGGAAGTCTTGGGCGGTTTTGCGCATGAGATTGCTCAGCCTCTGAATGCTATTATGATGGCTTCACAGGTTGTTCAATTAGGAATCAGACGTAGCACCCTATTGGAAGAAGAAAAATCTTTCATAGCCCAACGACTCGACATCTTATCTTCCCAGGTTCATAAAGCCGGAAACATACTGGAAGGGATCAGGTCATTCACTCGGAAAGCTGCATCCGAGACTGGACAAATAGATTTGGAACAGGTCTTTGAGGGTGTATACCAGTTGATGGGGCAGCAGATCTCCGGTAGGGGAATTGAGGTGGTGTGGGAATCTAAAGGTTCTCTCCCATCCACAGACCTGGATTTGAGAACAGTAAAGTGTCTGGTCGTTCACGGCCTCGCTTTTGCCAGAGACTCTGTAGAAGCCTTAGGAGACCGTCACGATAAAGAAGGGATATCCTACAGAAGGCTCCTAGAAATAAAACTGTTCCCTGCAAATGGTAATTCTGCCCTAGATATTAGATGGAATCCAGGGAGCCTGCTGGAGAATACTCAGCTTGTGGATCCTCCCAGTTACCTCGGGATTGTCGCAGCGTCCTCTGTTATCAGTTCGCTGGGTGGTGTTCTGGAAACATCACCAGGAAATGTTATGATCAGATTTCCCTGAACAGCTTGTCTGATGTATGGCCCTCCTTTTTGCTTTGACAGCAGCGACTACTATGGTAAAATTACTGTAATTATGATGGGGTAGTATACGATGAAGTCAGCGTCAAAAAAGGAAGCTGAGCATTGATTCCCACTGAGATAGCCGAAGCAAAGGGAAAGTTTCGCATCCGGCGACGTAGTGCTTGGCTCGACTTGGTCACACCGACCTTGTGTCTCGTCATCCTGGGTGGGTGTGCCTCAACTGCGACTGTTATTAAAGAGAATCTAGATTACCGGCCATCGGTCGCGAACGCCTTCTCAAGGGCGATCTCACTGGGATCTACAAACAAGAAACCCGCGACTCCCCAATTAACCGCCTACCCTCCTATTCCCATTGAGGAAAATACACCCAGAGTACGGAGTTTTATCAGAAACTACGCTTACGATCGCCGTGAGACCATGAAGAATTACTTGGCCATGGTGGAGAAATACCTTCCCATGCTGAGGACTGCTGCTAAAGAAAACGGTCTTCCCCAGGAAATAGCATATCTGGTCATGCTGGAATCCGGTGCGGACCCGGAAGCACGTTCCCCCGCTAATGCACTTGGGATGTGGCAGTTCATGCCTGCTACGGCACGCAGTTACGGCTTGAGGGTAGATAGCTGGGTAGATGAACGCCTCGATCCGAAAAAATCCACTCAAGCGGCTATGCTCTATTTGAAAGATCTATATGGAATGTTTGGATGCTGGCGTCTCGCTCTGAGCGCCTATAACTCCGGTGAGAATAAATTGAATAAAGTGCTCAGCCAGGAAGATGCCCAGGAATATGATGAGATTTCCTCGAGTCGCCGACTCAAGAGGGAAACTCGAGAATTTTTCCCCAGGTTCCTTGCCATGGCCGTAATTGCGAAAAATCCTACTAAATACGGTTTTCCCACTTTTAATGAAAAGGTAGCTGTGGACAAGCACGAGGTGGTCCCCATACAAGGAAGCTATTCTCTCGAAACCTTGGCCAAAACCATTGATATTCCCAGTTCACGACTCCTGGAACTGAACCCTGCTATTCTCAGAGGTATCACGCCCTCAGATGGTCCTCCATACAGCGTCAGGGTTCCTGTTGGGAAGAAAGATGCCTTGGTACGCAAGCTGGAATTTTTACCGGACGAACCCTTGAAAACCCAGATTACCCACGTCGTGAACAAGGGGGATAGCCTCTCGAGAATACTCAAACGATATCAAGTAAACCGTACTCAACTGGCTGAAGTGAACCCCGACATCAACTTGCATCGCAAACTCCGTCAGGGTTGTCGGCTTCTCGTGCCGGTCTACAAGGATCGAAATCAAAAGATCCAAAAAGGAAAGCGTCTTTCCCTTGCGCGATAGAGGGGAGTCGAGCGTTCCGGCTGCGCAAGATTTATTGTTGTTTTCAAATGGCGGCAATTTTTAGTCGCGGACGGCTCACATTTTTTCTCCGGCCTTGACAGTCTTCAACACGATATCATTTTATATTGGTAAGTATGGCCAACGCAGTAATTTTTCGCGACCAACAATCTTATGAGAATGCTTTACAGGTTTTACTGAAATCGGAAATCTACCTGGAAACTCTCCAAATACCGAGATTTTGTCAAGGATTGGTGGCTCCTGTAATCCTGGCCACTGGAAGTTTAAGACCTTTCTTGGCGGCCCTTCCGCACGGTGAAACATCTATAAGTGGAGTAATACGGTATCAACCATTCAGAAGAGACCTTCCCGAAGCCCTGCCGCCAGATGAAAAATGGAGAGAAATTCTTGGAGAGCTTTGTATTGACACAGTACGTCTCAGCATTTCTGACCCGATCAGATTGCGGGTCGAGATCAGTTCGGGAAAACCGTTCGGCCATTTGATACCCATTATGGCACGTCTGATACGAGGGGGTGCTTACCGTCCCAACGTGCCGGTTCTTGCATTCGAGGAAGAGCATAGGTTGTTGGTTTTTTCATCTGAAGCTCTCGTCATTACCAGGGCCGATGACCTGCTTGATTTCTGGATGATGCTCCGGAGTTCAATAGACCTTATCTGCGCCGCATGGGATAGAAGGTTTTCGATTAAACCGGACCATGAGCACCGACAAGGTATCGGCGCAACGGAAATATTCAAACGGCTGCCTGGAACAAATTGTTCAAAATGCGGCAAGAGGAGTTGCATGGAATTTGCCGTATCTCTTTCTACTGGGAAGAGCCTGATAGATCAGTGTCAACCTCTGACGGAGGATGGCCAGATGGAGCGACGTAAATCTCTGTTGTGGTTTATGATGGCAGTAGGTTTGACTTCAGGGTCGGGATCAAACGGGAGCCCGAACGTGGCACGCGGCCAGATGTCCATCTCCGACGTCATTTAACCGAGGTTCTTTTTCGCTGCATATTGCTTGTCTGATCCGACACCGAGGATGAAAGCGGCACCCAGATGGAGGATCAATGGGACTGGGCACATCTCCTTCTAAAATGATGCGATTTCGCACTGCACAAGGATCCGGTATTGGAACAGCGCTGAGCAAAGCTTCTGTGTAGGGGTGGAGTGTACTGTCGTAAATCCTCTCTTTTGAACCTGTTTCTACAATCTTCCCCAGGTACATGACTGCAACCCTGTCTGATATATGCTCCACTACCGACAAGTCATGCGAGATGAACAGGTAGGTAAGGCCATATTTCTCCTGAAGCTCCTCGAGAAGGTTGAGTACCTGGGAACGGATGGAAACATCCAATGCTGAGACTGGTTCGTCTGCCACGATGAGGCTGGGATTTAGAGCTAAAGCTCTCGCAATTCCAATTCTTTGCCTTTGCCCCCCTGAAAATTCGTGAGGGTACCTGGCGGCATACTCGGGCCTCAACCCTACTTCTGCCATCAGGGCAAAAACTTTTTCAATACGTTGGGGCCGGGTCCCTATCCCATGAATAATAAGCGGCTCCATGATAATGCTTTTCACTGTTTTGCGTGGATTTAATGATGAATAGGGGTCTTGAAAGATTATCTGCATCTTTCGTCTCACCTGTTTCATCTCTGCTGAGCCTAGGGAGCTGATGTCATTCCCTTCAAAAAGAATTCTTCCGGATGTAGGCTTTTCCAGTCTCAATATCAGTCTTCCCAGCGTTGACTTACCGCAACCGGACTCCCCAACAAGGCCAAGCGTCTCACCCCTCACGATGGATAGATCCAAACCGTCCACCGCATGGATTTTTTTATCATCAGGCCCAAATAACCCGTGTTTAACAGGAAACAGCTTCACCAAATTTTCCACTTGAACCAGATCTTCCAGCGGCTGGAAACGAGGCAAGGACACTGAATTTGGTGCTGTCACGTTTAGACTCCTTGATAATTGTGCATTTTGGAAGATTGCTTCGGAGCAAAACCGCTCTTGGCTCACCTTTGGTTCCGTGTTATACGGTCCGGATAGCAAAGTCAATTGAGAGGTAAGGAACTGGATTTTCTTTATTCAATTCTGGGGCTTGCCCCGGGTCTCGCATGGCTGTTATATTTCTACCGCAAGAGCAGACGTCAGCCGAAGTCGTTCTCGAACATTGTTCACGTTTTCATTTGGGGTTGCGCCTCCTGTATTCCCGCTCTCGTCGTGGAACTCTTAACCGGAGTCGAATTAGCCCAAGAAAATCTGTTTCGCTCTGCCATAGCAAGCTTCTTGGTCATCGCTCCTAATGAAGAATTCTTCAAACTTCTGGCTGTGTGGATGGCGATATATAGGAGTCCGGATTTTAGAGAACCCATCGACGGGATAGTATACTCTTCTACGGCAGCCCTAGCTTTTGCCTCAGTTGAGAACATAGTTTACATGGGACATATGGGTCCGGGAATTCTCGTTTCTAGGACAGTGTATGCGACACCTGCCCACGTAATGTTCGCATCCATGTGGGGTTATTCAATGGGGCTTGCTCGCTTTCGCAGGAACGATGAATTGTTGATAATTTTGAAAGGGTTTCTTACTGCTACCGGATTGCACGGTTCATACGATTTCCTGGTAGCCTTACACCCAAAAACAGCCATGTTTTCCCTCATACCTCTCATGATTTTCATGGGTTGGCTTATGAATCGCAGAATTCGTGAATTCTTGAGAACCTATCCCTTTCCTCCCATAGGAGAAGGAGCGGTTATCGCCTGTCCCAATTGCGGGGCCTACACGATGGAGGGCTTAGAGTTTTGTTCCCGCTGTGGATCCCCAGTACCCCCGCTGGAGACTGATACTCCAAGATTCTGCGGCCGATGCAGAGCATTCCTCGATCCTTGCGACGATACTTGCCCGAGGTGTGGAAGCCAGGTCATTCGTTCAATGTGGTGTGCCCCAGCGTCGCCATGACTGCTCCTCACCGATGGTGCCCTGTTGCAATTATTCCAGTAAAGCAGGCGGCCGGTTTCCTTCGCTACGAACGGCAAGACCTGACTTCGTTTCCTTTCGGTGATGGCAATGGTACCCCAACGTCTCCCGTGTTCCATGTCAGCGGCACCTGCCGTCTCCTGCGAGCGATTGCTATGCGTAACTATTCGCTCCTGGTCGGTGGCGTTTTCCTGCACTCTTCGCTCCCTGTCTAATAATACTGACGGATGTAGGCATAGGCCCGATCGAAAAGGTCCTGGTCGCTGTGCAGCCTATACTTGAGCAGGGTCTTGCGTAGCTCTTTCTGAACCAGGCGTTCACCCTGGCTCGTATGCTGCCAGTCGGGGAACCGGACCTTCTTCACGATCTCGTCGATGTCGGTGACGATACGCTCCACGATGATGTGGGTATTCTTGTTCTTGGCTTCGGAAAAGAGTTCAGTAAGCGCCTCCTTGGCCCGGTCTCGATCTTCCGCGGGGTCGGTCTCCTTCTCTGCTTCAACGACTTCTTTGGCAATTTCGAGGATAGCCTTCAGGAATTCCAGACTTGTGAGGAAGCCTAGCTCGTGTCGCTCCTTGACTTTCTCCAGACGCTCGCCGAGTGCGATGAACTTGGAGTTGCCGGCGTGCTTGCGCAATCGGGCGACGAGCTTGATCTCGATTTCTCGTGCTCTCTTGCCGGGCTCAACGTCCTTGAGAATTTCCTCCAGCACCTGCGCATCCATGACAAGCGTCTCGACGTCATCGCGCGCAGACTCGACATGCACATTCTGGTTGATAAGATCCACTGTCTTGGCCCCCAGGGCGTGCCAGAGTAGTTTGCCGTTGCCGCTCGGCGGCTTTACCGACTCATAGACCTGCGTCAGCCATCGGTAGTCCTTCTCGTAAGGGCTGAGCACCGGGTCGGGTGAGAGCGCCTCCCAAATCGTCCCGAGGACTATGTATTCGGCAGCGAACTTGTCCCTCATCTCGTTGTTGGGCAGGCATTGCTGAGCGGCTGCAAGCCCCTCGTAACCGCCTATAGTCCGGTCCAAGCCGGGGAAGAACGCCAGGCACTTTTGTGCTTGCATGGGCAAGGCTCTGCGCAACTCGTCGATGTTGGAAACGACCTCCTGCACGGCTTTCTCGTCAAAATCGAGAGCGCGGGCAACATCGTCGAAAATGCCGATGTAGTCCACGATCAGGCCGTGTGTCTTCGTCTGACCGAAGGTACGGTTCGTCCGACAGATAGCTTGCAAGAGGTTGTGGTCCTTCATCGGTTTGTCGAGATACATTACCTGCAAGATGGGGGCATCGAAACCGGTCAGCAGTTTGCTGGTGACGATCACGAACCGGAGATGGTCTGCCGGATCACGGAAGCGGTCGAGTAGCTTTTCCTCGGCGTCTTTGTCCCGAACGTGCTGCATCCACCCGGGCGGGTCTCCCGGGGCCGCTGTCATGACGATGGCGCTGGCCTCGGGGTCGATCAGCTCATCCATGACAGCCTTGTAGTGCACGCAGCATTCGCGGTCAAAGACCACAACCTGCGCCTTGAACCCGTTGGGCTCCACCTTCTGCTGGAAGTGTGTGATGATGTGCTGAACCAGGGCCCTGATGCGCTCCGGGTTTTTGACCAGCACTGCCATTTTGGCGGCACGCTTGGCCAGGTCGTCGCGATCCTGCTCGCTCAAGTTACCGGTGATCTGCTTGTAAGCTTCGTCAATCACGGCCTTGTCAATCTTGAGCTTGACCTGCGGCGCCTCGAAATGCAGGGGCAGCGTGGCCTTGTCCCGGATGGAGTCCTGGAACGAGTAGCGGCTCATATAGCCTTGCTCGTCCTCATCCGCGCCAAAGGCCCAGAAGGTGTTGCGATCAGCGCGATTGATGGGGGTCCCGGTGAAGCCGAACAGGAACGCATTCGGAAGCGCCTCGCGCATTTTGCGGCCCAGGTCTCCTTCCTGCGTACGGTGTGCCTCGTCCACCATCACAATGATGTTCGAGCGTTCGTTGAGCCTGCCTTCCGCCTCGGCGAATTTGTGAATGGTCGTGATGAGAACCTTGCGCACGTCCTGAGTGAGGAGCGTCTGCAACTCTTGCCGGGTGGCGCAGCCGAGCATGTTCGGCACATCCGTAGCG
>Ga0194057_10001258_pt1 | contig 12927 bp, 6 predicted proteins | sample SepL4415m_MetaG_FD_155474 | JGI IMG/M metagenome (GOLD analysis project Ga0194057, IMG submission 155474) | Anoxic zone freshwater microbial communities from boreal shield lake in IISD Experimental Lakes Area, Ontario, Canada - Sep2016-L442-15m | ecosystem: Environmental > Aquatic > Freshwater >...
CGATCATCAAGGCGCTTCCCGCAGGGTCGAAACTCACATCGCTTGCATCTCGTGGCTGCCTTCCATTTGACCTAAAAGGCCTCGAAAGAGTTCGTAATGCCGTCGGTGCCGATTGCGGAAAGCACGCATCTTGGGCGTTAGAACAGATCAAGAGGCTCCGTCCAGCCGTAGTTATTATCTCTACAGACCAAGCTGTCTCAACGAAGCTGTCGTACTACTTAGCTACTCGGGAAATGCTGCGCCGTATTCAGGCTTCGGGAGCGAAAGTACTCTGGATAGGCACCGCCCCTCGGGCAACGAACTGGGACCAGTGCCTAACGGGAGCAAACAATATAGCCAGCTGCTCGACCAATGATCGAGCTGGGAGCCGACTGGACCCTGGAGTGCTTTCAGCGATTCAGGCAAGCGGCGCCGGGTTCTGGAACCTCGAACCTCTCTTCTGCGTGCTTCAGGGATGCCCTGCCTTGATCGACAGTAAGCCTGTTCGCTTAGATGGAAGCCACTTCACGCAATCAGCGATGAACGCCGTTTTGCCTCAATTGACCGCAGCAATACAATCTGTGCTTAGGAAAGAAACAAAGTCCACCATTCGATAGGCATTCGCCTAACTCGGAACCTTGCCGGAAGAGTCAGAGACCCGTTCCGTCGTAACCAGCCGCTATTAGCGCAGCGCGGCGGCGTTCGACCATCGCTTCAGCATCGGCCGCACTTCGACCCCGTAACAACAGGTGTTCAACCAATTCAGCATCCGAGAAGCGAACTGAAACCACTCGAGAGGGAGAGCCGACTGCTACTGAATAAGGCGGAACATCCGAGAGAATCAGAGCCTTCGTACCCGCAATTGCCCCCTCCCCTACGGTCACGCCTTTCATTAAAGTCACGTTGGCACCAATCCATACGTCGGACTCGACATGAACGCGGACCTTCTTCCCTGGGCCACTGTCGCGAATCGTCTTTCCGACCACATCCCATCGGTGATATCCGTCCGTTATATGCACTCCATTGGCGAACATCACATCATCACCCACGGTTACTTTTCCGCTGAAATTTGCCCCGGCACCGATGAATACTCGAGAACCAATTCGAACTTTCGGGTAGTCAAACGACGAGGAGAGCGGATCGAAGTCCAGATCAGGTCCGCACGCCGCGAAACGTCGGCGGCAGGCTGACTGGCCGCCGGCTAATCGTATATTCGCAAGACGAGTACCTAGGTGGTAAACGATCACAGCGACTGATTGACGGATTCTCCTTGCCATGTGCGAGGCCCCGACAACCTTGTCAGTCGACACCGATCGAACGGCCCTCAAGCAATGACTTCACTGCCGCAAGATTCGCAAGCGTCACGTTCCGGATCTCGTCCAGCGACATCGGGGCATCGTCTCGGCCCGCCGCAGCGCCGACGAACCGTCTGACCTCCTCGCGGTGCCCCTTGTCCACCGTCTTCGAACTCAGTTGCTCAGGGGAACCGTTCCCCCAGAGCGAAAGCGAGCGGTAGTCGTCGAGGATTGCCGTGCGCCCATTACGCGAAGCCTCAACTCTCTCCTTGGAAAGACCGGGGGCGGCGTCGGCTAAGTAGATGACCGTCGCGGAGCCTCCATCGGAAAAACGGAGCATCACCGTCAGATTATCGGCAGCTTGGCGAGGACGGGCAGCGGTACCGTAGCCAATGGCGTGAACCTCGACAATCGGCGAGTCCGCAAGGAAGCGCAAAGAGTCGATGAAGTGACATCCCTCTCCCAGAAGGCGACCGCCGCCAACAGCTAGGTCATGTACCCAATTGGCCTCAGGGATCCTCCCAGCTGCCACCCTGTAGGTCGCCGTCATCGGTCCTGCTCCCGCAAGGTGCTCTCGTGCCTTGTTGAGGAACGGCGAGAACCTGCGATTGAACCCGACTGTGAGGGTTCCTGCAGAACCCACAGCAGCCTCGAGCACGTCATCAAGCTCTTTCGCGCTGAGGGCGAGGGGTTTCTCGACAAGGACGTGCTTGTCGGACCGAAGCGCCCGGGCAGCCTGAGCCGCGTGGGCGCCATGGCGGGTGGCGATAACCACACCGTCGATGTCAGGCGAATCAAGCAACTCCTCGGGCGAAGACATAACCTTGGCAAAACCGAAAGTGGATTGGGCATTGACGGCTGATGGACCACCACCGCCAGCCACGCCCTCAAGTACTGCATCGGTGGCCTTCAACGCCGGAATGAGAACTCCGGTCGCGAATGCTCCCGGCCCGAGCAAGCCAATCCTGGGGGCCCGGGCGAGACTGCTCGTCTCACGCTCGGCATCTGTAGTCGACACATCGATAACATCTGACGGACGGCCCTTCGATCGCAGCATCGTCGCGTCCGACGGCCGATACCGGATTACGATCGCCCCCTTCTCGCCTGCGCTCCCGTCAGCGATTCTCTGGTAAGCACCAGCGGCGTCGGCGACGTCCACAACCTCCTCGATCAAATCGCCGAAGCTCAGCGAGCCTGACGCCAAGAGATCCAGCACGAGTTGCATGTTCCGCTGTTCGGTCCAACGAACGTACGAGACCGGGTAATCGATCCCATGAAGCTCGTAACTTGGGTCGTAGCGACCCGGCCCGTAGGAACAGGAAAGTTGAAACTTGATTTCCTTCGAGTACATCGGTCCCCTCGGAAGCTCAATCGGAACGTCGCCGACGAGTACTACCGAACCTCGCGCTCGGGTAATTTCAGCCGCGAGGACCAACGGCGCATTCACTGTTGCTGCAGCTGTAACGACAGTTGCGTCCGCCCCCAGACCGCCGGAAAGTTCCATCACCTCGCTCACAGTAAGTGTGTTGGAGACAAGTCCATGTCGCGCCCCTGAGGCTGTAGTCGCTCGGTTCGCCTTCCCCGAATCTAGGTCGATTGCAATCACGTCGGCCCCAGAAGCCACGAGCAAGCGGATCGCGATCTGGCCGATCAGACCGCAGCCGATAACCGCGACTCGCTCACCGAGTCCTGCCCCCGCCAGGCGAACACCATGGAGGGCGATCGATCCGAGCGTCGCAAACGCTGCCTGTTCGACCGAGACGCTTGCCGGAACTCGTGCACAGAGGTTAGAGGGAACGGCCACGACCTCCGCGTGCGAAGCATGTCCGACGCCAGCACACGCCACGGTATCACCGGGCTTGATTCCCTTTACAGCTGCTCCGACCTCAAGCACGGTCCCGGCCGAGCTATAGCCGAGAGCGATGGACTCGTCCAGTTTGCGTTCGACGAACCGGCGAGTCTCACGGAGTCCCTCCGATCTAACCTTTTCGAGAACCTGCTTAGCGGCTTCCGGCTGAGCTCGGGCTTTCTCGAACAGGCTCTTCTGAGTTTCAGTTACAGCCACGCGTTCAGTTCCGGAACTGATCACCGAAGCAACATTCGACACCAGAACCATTCCTGGACCGCATTGAGGTGCGGGAACTTCGCTGACGACCGTCAACCCCCTACGCTGTTGCAGTATCTGTTTCAAGCGACTCCTTTTGAATGACTGTGTTCTTAGCCTGGAGTGATCTCCACCACAAGACGAACCGGAAGCGTACCCGAGATCGGAATGCGGATGGCTAATGCGTTCTGGGCGACTCCGTAAGAAGGCGCAACCTCGATTTGATCCAAGAAAGCTTCAGATGAAGCACCTGACACCTCGATCGTAGCGAGACACTCAATTCCGTATGCCTTGAGCCGCACCGATGAGCCGGCGATCGAGGCGTCGATCCCCGGGGCGAGAATGAGTGTCGAGACAGCCCCGACTTGACCGCTCCCAGTCAGGGTGTCTTCGATCTTGAGCACACCGGCAGCATCCAACGCGACGTCCCGACTGTGGACAACCTGCGTGCCCAGCCTGAGCCAACCATCGTGATAGCCACTCCAAGTGAAGGAATCATGCTCGGAACTCCACATGGTCGCTCGCGGGACGGCAGACGGCGACATGCTGAACAAAAGTTCGGGGTCAATCGGGTTGACCTCATAGTCATCCAAACAGATCGTGGAATGCATGGGCGTGGACCTGAACAGATTCCTGAGATCCGGGTCGGCTGTATAGACGAGGGTGCCTGGGTCCACGATGACCGACCGGCCATCAATTGCGAGCTCGAAGGCGAGGGCATCGTTGTGTGCGTGACCGCCGTTTCCAAGCTGGCCGACATCGCCACACCTGATGGCAACCCAAGAGCGTCCGCGCTCCGCAACCCACACTCCGCCGTCCGGGAAGGCAGCATCGGCGGGTTGCGACCACTTCCGCCGTTGGGTCGAGGCCTGCCATGCCTCTAGACCGGCATTCCAAGCAACTTCGGGACTTGGTTGACCGCTGGCGGGCTGTGGCGTACCGAGTACCCCTGCCGCAAGCCAGACCAAAGGTTCGTAGGTAGCCTCGCGACCCTCGTCGAGCGGGAGCACCCTCGCGCTGTCGTTGTCACCGAAGAGGGGGAATCTCCCATCAGGCCTTTCAATCGACGCGGCTACGGTTACGGCCTTGGACAGCCTTTCCGAGTAGGAGTCGGACATTGGTTGACCAGACCATTCGGCAACCATAAACGCTATGAGGAAGAGCTCGAGAGCGAGGCCGTGGTACGCAGTGGATGCCTCGAAGTTGAAGCCATCCGGATGAATCTGGATGAGGATCTCGCGCTCCAGCGCCTTGCGCGCTGACCGGCCACGTTTAGTCGCGAGTTCATCGCCCTCCAGCGCCCAACCCAAGACGAAAAGACCGACCTCGTCGGCGAGATAATGGTTACCCCGGAGAATCGGTGAACCCTCGAGGTTGAGTGCTATGTGTGAGCTATGCACTCTCAGAGAATCGATCAGCTCCTGCGCCACGCGAGAACTCAAGGACAGATCGGGGGGCAGCGTGTTAGCCGCCCAGACCCAGTTGATTGCTCGGATGGCAACCTCCATCGCGTTCACCCAGTTGATCCCGCGCCCAGGTTCGTTGGAATCGATCCAGTCGAGGAGCTGGGTTTCCAACTCGTCTCGGTAGCGAGCGTTCCCGGTGAGTCTGGCCGCTCGAGCTAGCGCAACAAACTGGTGGGAGCGACTTATCTCCCATGGGAGCTTGGCGTCGCTGCGATCGTCGAGGCGAGTCACCTCCAAGTCTAGGCTGGGCGTATGGCTAGGCCAGACGTAACCGCTCTTAGGATCGCGATGCCAGTTAATCGGGTCTCCTAATTTGGCGCCGCCAGACCCGAGGAGCAAAGTACGGTGCTCAAGGGCTGCACCTGCTGCGCCGAGGATCCGATCACGGCCGTAATCCTCCTCTGGTTCGTCGCCCCCCCGGTAGGGCAGGGTGATCGGCATTGCTGCCAAAGTGACGCTCGCGGGCCTAGGCTCCACCAACCCCCAATAGTTGGCGCGCATCGCTTGATCGAGGTTCGCACGCTGGCGCCGATGGCGGAGTACCTCTAATGCCTTGAGCGGATGCGGGCCAATCCGAAGAACCTGATGGTAAAGCCTTGCGATCTTTCTCGTCCCTGTAGTTGGATCTCGGACTTTCCGCTCCTCGTCAACAGGTTGGCTCGAGGTCGACGGGGAAGGGGCACCTTGTGGACGGAGGTGTGCAGCCTCAAGACCCAGCACCCGGCGGTACAAGACAAGATACGAAACCATGTTGATCGCCAAGGCTGCAGCGCTGGCCCATGCCGCACCACTAGCACCGAAAGGCGGGATCAGTGCGAAGTTAAGTACGAGGTTGCTCACCGTCAACACCCCGCCTTGCCAGACCAACTCGTTTCCTCGTCCGTGGGAGGCGAGGAACACGTTCGAAAGCGCAGAGAGACCTCGCAGGCACTCTGCGATGCCCAGCGGAATCGCTAGCAGGACCATGGTGTTGTAGGCCGGCGGAAGGAAGAAGGTAGTGGCAACCCAAGCCCCTGCTACGGCAAGAGGGAGTACAACAATCGAGAGCAACACGGTCACACGAAGTGCGCCGACGGAAATGCGTTGTTCGGAGGCAAGCTTTCCATACTGTGCATGAGACCATGCCAGCGACGGCACGGAGCAAGCGGCCGCGATCGTTGCCGTAAGGGTATAGGTCGCGACTGCACGATCGCTTGCGAAGGCCGCCAACATCAAGATATCCATGTTGTACGACCCGATGCTGAGGATCCTCGAAAAGTAGGCACGGGTGCCCCAAACGCGAGCACCTCTAACAACTGCAGACGCGACAGGCCTGAACGGCATTGTCATTGTCGGTGACAAGAGAGCGATCAGGGTCAGCCCAGCAATCCAGTTGGCAACGAGGAACGAAAGAAGCACTTCGACTGTTGAGGGGGAATCGCCAAATATGAACAGGACGACTGCCAATACGAATACCTGACCGACCCCAGCGGCAAGCGCCGAATACCCCACCCGCTCGCTAGCTCGGGCCAGCATCACGCCGACGTACGTCGCTAACGGCCACGAAGCAACGAACGGAGCCAAGAGCCTAAGGTCGTCTCCTACCTTTACCTCAAAGATGCCGTCAGCGAAGAAAGACACGGCGAGCACAGCTCCCGAATAGATGAGAGCGAGAGGAACGTAGACCCGGAGCGCAACACCCAGCACTCCCGACCTTCGCGCGGGGCCCGCTTGAGCAATAAGCCGACTGGCAGGCTCCATGGTGCCAAAATCGAAAAAAACAAGTGCGAGGTATTGAAGCAGCGAGAGAGTGAAGGAAACCTCCGCGAATTCAGCCACAGTCATCCTGTTGGCCAGGACCAGCTTGGCTATCCCGGCAATGAGCATCCCGACCAGCGCTGAGCTGGTGTAAAGGGAAGCCTGCCTGCCTGCGTTCGAGGCAAGATGGTCGCCGGTAAGCCTCTTACGCACCCCTCCGAGCCGTCCAGTCAGACCCTCAGATAAAGTCGAGGTCACGTCCCTCGATCCACTTCATGTGCCACAGTGCGAAGTTGAGAATCGGCCATACCCCGAAGCCTCTGCCCGGCGCACGGTAGAGCTGGTTGAGCGCATCAAGATCAAAGTACTGGCCGAGAGTTTCCGGCGTGCATGCGGCTTCGAAAAGCTTCCCAAGTGACGACTCCATCCACTTGTTGACCGGAGCGCCAAAACCTTGCTTGGGCCGGTCCAGAACCCAGTCCGGTACCAGCCCACGAAGGCCGGCACGAAGGGCGATCTTGGACTCCCGTGTAGTCATTTTGGTCTTTAGCGACTGACCGTACATGTAATCAATCAATCCCGGTGCGAGGAACGGCGCTCGGGCCTCAATGCTGTTTGCCATCGAAAAGCGGTCGATGCGCATCAGCAGCAGTTCGGGCAGACGAACACCGAACTCGTACTCTTGGGTGTCGAACATGAAGCGGGTTCGGCTCGCCTCACCGGAGGCGTCCGTGCTCGGGTCCCATCCTATTGCTGTTGGGTCGTCGGAATCCGTAAGCATAAAGGATCTCAGTTCAGCCCCATTCCAGAGGAAGGAGTGGCCACAAAGCGGCCGTCCGTCGCGAACGGCCATCTCGATGCTGGACGCGCTAACGCCCACAACTCGCTCGGCAGCGACAGCTACTGGCCGCCTGAGCGACTGTGGCAGGGAGCCAAGGAGTTGCACCGCTGGCCAGGCCCTCAGCATGCGACGATAGTTCGCGTAGCCCCAGAAGACCTCGTCGGCGCCCTCTCCAGCCAATACTACCTTCACTCCCTCTTTCGCTGCTAATTTGCATACGAAGTGGAGTGGGATACAAACCGGATCGGCGATCGGTTCATCTTGATGGTGGATCAAGGAGCCGAGCAAACCGACCCCATCTTTGGCCCCAATCTCGATTTCGTAATGGTCGGTTCCAAAGTGCTTCGCAACCCGGCGCGCCTCGGCGCGCTCGTCACCGCCATCGGCAGCCGAGTAACCGACTGAGAAGGTCGCCATGTCGCTGCCTCGCTCCCTGAGAAGCGCAACCAATGCCGACGAGTCAACTCCCCCGCTGAGTAGCACTCCGACTGGAACATCCGACATGAGGCGGTCATTGAGCGAGCGTTCAAGCACCTCAACCGCCGTAGTAGCGGACTCATCCAGAGACACTTCGCGAAGTTGTCTGGCTCGAGGAGCAACGAAATACGTCGTAGTTCGGACGCCAGCGCTGTCGCAAATCATTAGGGTGCCGGGCCGCAGTTTGGAGATCCCCTCGAACAGCGTCTCGGGGCCCGGGGTAACGAGATTCGATAGGTACGGTCCTATCTGAGACTCGGCTACGACAGGACTCACCGCGGGATGAGCCAAGATAGCCTTTATCTCGGACCCGAAGATTAGATTCCCACCACGCTGCGTCCAGTAGAGTGGCTTCTCGCCGACCGGGTCTCGCGCCAAAAGGGTAGTTCCCTTCGCAGGGTCGTGCAGCGCAAAGGCAAACATTCCCTCCAACGCCTCCACGAACGAGGCACCTCTGCGCTCGTAGAGGTGCAACAGCACTTCTGTGTCACTGTTCGTAGCGAACCTAGCGCCATCTGCCTCCAACTCTTTTCTGAGATATGGATAGTTGTATATTTCGCCATTGAAGACAACGACGCAACCACTCGTCGAGATCATCGGCTGGGCGCCACCGGCAATGTCGACGATTGAAAGGCGCCGATGCGCAAGGCCGACCGTCCTCTCAGGGTTCACGAAGATTCCAGAACCATCGGGCCCCCTGTGGATCAGGGTGTCTCGCATCTTGGTGAGGACTCGCACATCAACACGACTGCCACCGGCGCCACATTCAACTATGCCGGCGATTCCACACATTAAGGCTAACCGTAGACTAAAACTGACGAACTGGCATGGCAGGGTCCAGATTCGCGAGGATGTCCCGGATGCGCTTATCCCACGTATGGAGCTGAAGCGCCTCAGACTGCGCAGCCTTACCCATTTCGATTCCCATGTCGGGACTGTCGATAACCCGCTTGATGCCTGCCACCAACGCGCCAAGATCTCCGGGCTCGACGAGGATCCCCGTCTTCCCATCATCGATTATCTCACCGATCTGTTCCAGTCGGCTTGCGACAATAGGTCGACCGAGAGCCATAAAATCGAAAAGCTTCGTCGGTGAGCCGAAGAAAGGCTGGTCACCTGTCGGAACATGGGGTGAAACGAGAATGTGACACTTAGCCAGCTCCCGCAGGGCGTCCGATCTAGCCATTCGACCGGGCATGTCGAGCCTTGCGGAGACGCCAAGGCTTTCTGCCAGTTCACGACACTCATCACGCTCGGCGCCGTCACCTATCAGCAGACCGGTTACCGACTCAGGCAGCTCCGCGAGGGCGCGTACCATCATTGGTGCGCCATGCCAAGGACCAAACGTCCCGATCCAACCGAGGCGGACCGGGGGGATCGGACTTGGCGACAAGCCGACAATCTCGGAGATGACCTTAGAGACGGACACGGCATTTGGCGAGATCAATGCTTTAATGGGTGCCGCGCCACACTCCTCGATCGTGGCATTTAGAGCGTTCGTCGAGACCGCTGCGACCAGCGAGGCGGACCGAAGCGCGTGCGCCTCTATCCGCTCTCCAAGGGTCAAGAAGAACTTTTCCCCGGGTGCGGTCGTAGCCCAATTTCTCCTCACCCACAATTCCGGGCCGTTGACCTCCAATACGACGGCAACGCCCATTCGCGCCGCGAGGGCCGCGCCAGGAGCCGAGTAGGCCTCCAGTCGCTCATAAATGACCGTGGGCGGAAGCCTAAGGGCCAATCGCTCCGCGGCCTTGATCACAGTGCTGTTCAGACCAATCGACTCCGTGTACGGAAAGAGCTTCATCGGACCACTGGGAAGGGCCGCCGGTTCATGCTCATCGAAAAGTCCCCCAAGTTGGCGAGGCGGCGCACCTCGCGAGACTAGGCCAACTCGATACCCACACTCGCGAAAACCCTCCATGATCCCTGCAATATGGCTGATGCCACCACCCACCTCAAACCCTTCGCGTATTAACCATATGACGATCACAGCCGGTTGATTGCCCGGCGGTGGAGAACTAAGTTGTGTCCGCACATTGGAGTCCCGTAGGACTCGCCTCGCATGAAACCACGCTAATCCAAGCGCAGCAACGACCGTCACCGGCAGCTTAATCAGGGCCCCTACCCTCTCGGTCCAGGAGACCTCTACGAACCGATCGTCGCGACTCGGGTCGTGCACGAAACAACGGACTCCTACGAGGGCGAGGGCGCCCAGAAAGAACGGTTTCTGGCTCTGCCGCTCCCAGTTGACCGTCAGAATCACCACGCAATCAGCACCGACCTCTCTTGCCAGCCTCCTCATGTGGAGCGGGCCCTTACGGACATCCTGCTGAGTCGCGAATGCAGCGACTGCGAAGTCGGGGAGGTCAGAAACCTTACTGGCGTCCACCACAAGGGCACGATCACCTTCAATCATCGCGAGCACCCAATGCTTTCCATCGACTCCCTCGAATCGAGAGGTGGTCGTTTCGCGCCGCCGCCAGGGCGAGGAATGCCATCAAGAACTGCGTGGGCGTCCCGTACTCAATCATCGCGAGCGTCAACGAGACGAATCCATATCCAATCAGCGCCAAGCCGCAGCCCAGCGCCAACATTTCGTCACGCCAACCGTGCGATCGCCGCCAGAGCGATCGGCAAAGCAACATCGCAAACACGAAAGTGGCGAAGAGCACCAGTGCAGCCGGTACTCCAGCCTCTGCGCCTATCTCGACCAGCGAATTGTGTGGGTGGTTGACGTTCTTGACTCCATTCACCCAGATCGGTGCCAGCTGCGATGCGGTGTCCTCAAACTTTTGGATTCCGACTCCTATGACGGGGGAGGACTTCATGATTATGACCCCCTGCTCATAGGCAGCCAAACGGCTGAGCGAGTTCTTGGTATTGCCAAGCCGACCAGCGAAGGTTGCGTCCACCGCCTGCAGATAGTTAATCGTTAAGTAGATAGGAACCGCCAAGGCCACGGCGACAAGTAGAGTCCGAAGCGACCGTCCACGCCGAATCGCGGCAATGCCGATACCGACAACGATCACAGCGATGAACCCAGCTCGGAAGTAGGTTAGCCAGACACCAATCAGCTGGAGGGCCCCAAGCGCCAGCAAGACCCCGGGTCGCCTCCAGTTATTCCGCGCTCCCCAGCAGAGTGTCGCGGCAAAAGCCACGATTAGCACACAGAAGTAGACCTCAGGCACGTTGTACGGTCCAGCGAAGCGAATGATGTTGGAGTCGAAGTCAAAGCGAACCACTCCACCGCTCCATGATGCGAGTGAGAAACCCGCTATCCGTTCAGCGATACCTATGGCTCCAGCAATCGCCCCTCCAACTCCGAGTGAGACGAGGATCCGATCAACACTGCCGCCCTGCTCCGCATAGACCCTGACGAGCAAGAACGCGAGGAGCGGAATAACGAATGCGTCGACCCAGATAGTTACGCTAGAGAAAGAGCCCAAGCCATCGAGAATGACCCTCATAAACAACACAAGGGTAAGTAACGTCCACGCTGAGGTGAACCGCTTAGATGCTCTGCTCGCCCCACGAGAACCGGCTGCAACCCCAGGGAACCATGCCACTGCCAGACCGATGATCAGGAGCCGGTCCAGTGTCGCGATTGAACCGTTGCCGAACGGGAATCGGACGAACGGATAGAGGGCCGGGCCGGCTGAAAGCCAAAGTGGCAGCGCCCAGTCCTTGGCGAACTGCGTCTGAAGCAGCGGCAGAAATGCCGATGCAGCGACCAGCGCGACGGGAAGCAAGAGCAATAGATTGCCCGTCGCAACGGCAACCCCAGCTACTGCAGAGGCGGAAGCGGCAGCCGGTACCACCCACCACGAGCCGAGCGTGTCGGCAAGTCTGCTCGACCCCCCCGAGGGAAGTCCAACGCTACTCATGGCTCTAATCTCCCGCATCCGGCAAGAAGTGCCCGCAGAGTTAACGCCATCGTCTCGAGCGGGTCCGGTCCGGGAAGCGCGGAAGCACCTTCCTTCAGTGCGGACCTGATCGCTCGGAACTGAGCGCCGTGCCCTTTATCTTTCCCTCGTTCCCTGATACTCCGAGAAGATTCACCATCAACTAGCTCAAGTAAGCTGAAGTCATTAAGAATCGCCGTCCTTCCTGAGGCACTGACTTCGAACCGTTCCTTCCCCAACTTGGTGGCTGCCGCCGCTCCGTAGAGAATCTGAACAATTGACCCGTCGTCGAAACCAAGCGAAACGCTAAACCGCCTCGCGAGCGCAAGCGGCGAGCCCGGCTCAGGGAGCATTACCGCTCTGACCTGAATCGGAAGCGCGTCTACAAGCCAACAGGCAAGGTCAACGAAGTGGCAACCCTCACCAAGCAGGCGGCCGCCGCCATCGGAAGGGTCATCAAGCCAATGGTCGTCAAAGCCAAGCGGCGAATTGACTCTGAACGTCGCCTCAATCGGCCCTCTTCCCGACACGTGGCTGCGCAGCTGCTGAAGGAGCGGCGCGTAGCGACGATTGAATCCAACAAATACCGGCAACCCGCTAGCTGCGCGAGCAGCAGCTACTGCTTCAAGCCCAGCCGCATCCAATGCTGGTGGCTTCTCTACGAAAACCGCCTTTCCAGCCTCAAGCGCTGCGACCGACAACTCAGCATGCGATGAGTGCCTGGTAACAATCGCTACCGTGCCGATCGCAGGATCGGTTAGGAGGGAATCAACTTCGGCCGGCGTTGCATTGGCGCGCTCTGCCATCCCAACTGCAGAAAGTCCACGTGTTGATGCGACCGAGCGGATTTCAAAGCCTGCTGCCTGCATGCCAGGCGCAACGATCTGGCTGGCAAAGTTACCCGCCCCGATCATTCCGACCACGAAGCGATCAGCGCCACCGGCGTTGCTGTTAACCGCCGCAGTTGGCCGATGCGATGGCCGAGTCGACTCGCCGTAGGTGAGGGCAACGCCGAGCGGCGACCGCTCAGCCGCCATCAGCTCATCGAAGACCTGCTCAGCCTCCTCAACCGGCACGGTTTGCGAAACAAGACGATCAAGGTTGATCAGTCCAGCATTAGCCAGTC
>Ga0194057_10001259_pt1 | contig 12922 bp, 10 predicted proteins | sample SepL4415m_MetaG_FD_155474 | JGI IMG/M metagenome (GOLD analysis project Ga0194057, IMG submission 155474) | Anoxic zone freshwater microbial communities from boreal shield lake in IISD Experimental Lakes Area, Ontario, Canada - Sep2016-L442-15m | ecosystem: Environmental > Aquatic > Freshwater...
CCACTGATTCTGCTGCCCTTGTGGCTCAGACTCGATCGTCAGCCCCCACCGCCGCGCGGCGAATGGGTCTACGGCGAACCCGCGCTGCAACAGTCGCGAGCCGTGCGCCTCTGGGCGTTTGTACGTCCGGGCCCCGGCTCGGGTCGTACCCTGCTTGGCATGGCGCTCGTGACGGTCGTGCTTGCCGCGATGCTGATTGCGCTCGACGGGTCTGGCGCATTACGCACCTTCTGGGATCGAACGTTTGGGTGGCAACTCGATCGACCCTCGCCGTTCTCGATCTGGGATTGGGGCGAGTACCCCGGGTTCCCGAACCTCGCCGTCCTCCAGAAGATTCTCAAGGCTGCACTCGTATTTGGTGCCCTCGCACTCTTCTTCGTACCGCGCCGCCTCGACGCCACGCGCGCGCTGGCCTTTGCCGGCGCCCTGATGATCGGCTTCCAATTGGTCTTGACCCACTGGATGTACCTCTATCTACCGTGGGTGATGGTCTTCGTTGCAATTGCGCTCCTCGCACCGCGTGTTGCCATGCCGCGGCCGCGACGCACGAATGAACTCGACAGTGCCCTTCCTCGTCGCGAACGCCAACTGGTAGCCGGCGACTAGCTCAGACCGGGCGCCGAAACGCCTCCGCACTCGTTGCGCGGCCATCGTCGTCGCACGTAATCAGGATGCCCTCAAGACGCACGTCCTCGGAAGCCGGTTCCAGCCGCTGTGGCTGCTGCAGAATGAAGCGGCGGAGCGAGAGTTCTTTCTTTGCGCCGATTACCGAATCGTGCGGGCCGGTCATACCCGCATCGGTGATGTACGCAGTCCCTCCCGGCAAGACACGCGCATCGGAGGTCTGGACGTGCGTGTGGGTGCCGAGGACTGCCGTCGCGCGGCCAGCGAGGTGCCAGCCCATCGCAACCTTCTCGCTCGTTGCCTCGGCGTGGACATCAATCAGCACGATCGGCGTTGAGCGGTGCGCCTCATCGAGCAAAGCGTCAACGACCGAGAACATCGACTGCGCAGGCTCCATCGTGAAGGACCCGAGTAAATTGATCACCGCGACCTGCTGACCATTGCTCGTCGGCACGATCTGCAACCCTCGCCCCGGCAACTTGTCGAGCAGGTTTGCGGGGCGCACAACACGATCCGCCTCGATGAGATACGGCCCAATCTCCTTACGCCGCCAAAGGTGATTGCCGAGCGTCAGGCAGTCGGCACCAGCAGCCAGCAGTCGCTCTGCCAGTTTTGGTGTTAGCCCCGCCCCATCCGCAGCGTTCTCCGCGTTGACCACCACACAATCGAGCTCGAGCTCGGCCCGTAGAAGACGTAACTTCGACTCGATTGCCGACACGCCGGGAGCGCCGTACACGTCGGCCAGAAAGAGGATCCTCATGACGCCGCCACTGCCGTTGCTGGTCGCACTTCGAGGTGGATCCGATTGCCCCCGTCCTGCGTGTACTTGCTGAGCAGCGGATCGAGCGCCCCGGTGATGTCAACGATTCGTCCCAGTTTTGTCCAGGCCTCCGGCCGCGTCGAGACCGGCACGCCGACCGAGAGTTTCGGATCGGATTGGATACCGGTAGCGATTACGACGACACCTGGGTTCGCAATCGGTTCGATCGCGATTTGGTCGCCGTAGGCAGTGCCGTTCACGATCAGCGGCGTGATCGAGAGCACCTTGCCGTCGACCGGGGCATACGTGTCGGTTCCAACCGGCGCGCCGATATCCACCGACGTTGTGTCTCCGTCAGTCTGATAGTCCGGGCCGCCAGCGTTATCACCGGCAAAGGACGAGATAACGTTCGCGAAAATCCCCTCATCGAGTGGTTGTCCAACCGGTTCCAGTGGAAGTGCGTCAGCACCGACAACCGGGTGAAACAAGATTGCCGTGACTCTCGATTGCTGAATCGGCACAAGCAACACGAGTTGATCCTGCCGCGCCATCGTCTGCGGGCGGGGCGCGCCCGACGGCAAGATGCGGGTGGCGGGCGCAAGCGAGGGAATCAGGTTGACGCCGCCAACGTGCACCAGCTGAAGCGCGCCAACGACGACGATGCCCAGCACCAGCGCACAGGCGACCCACAGCCGCGCACGGCTGGATTTGCGCACCGGCATGGTGGGCGGCGGTAGAAGGATGTCGATGCCCGATCCCGTCAACTCGACGGTCGCAACATCGGCCTGCTCATCGTGCACGGCCATAGGGCGAGTGTACCCGCGCTGCGCGCGTGCCTACGGCACCGCAGCCGCGGTGGTGCTCGGCTCCGTCGTTGCAGGCGCGGTCGTGGTCGGTGGCTCGGCAGTGGTCGATGTCGCCGCAGGAACGGCTGGCACGGTGACGGTTTTCTGCGGTGCGGGCATCGAAAGGGTCAGTGCGGGGACCGACACCGTCGAGACAATTCGGTTGGCGAACTGCGAGTTAAAGCCACTCCAGGCCACGGGTGTCTTTGGCGCAGCAAAATCGACCGGCGGAGTTCCGTCGAGGGCCGAATCCATGTACGTGTGCCAGATGTCGGCCGGCAACGTTGGCCCCGAGACCGCCCCAACGCCCTCGATGTTGTACATCGACTTGGTTTCGTCGGGGTAGCCAATCCAGACGCACGTCGCAAGCGTGGGGGTAAATCCACAAAACCACGCGTCGGTGTGATTATCGGTCGTGCCCGTCTTGCCCGCCTCTGGGCGGTCGTCCGACATCAGTGCGCCGGTACCCGTACCCGAATGCATGTTCTCACCGAGGATGCGGGTTACCTCTGCGGCTACTCCATCCTGGATCACTCGCACGCCACGAGTCCGCTTGCCAAGGAGCTCTTGCCCCGACGCGTCGAGCACGGTCTTGATCGCCGTCGGCGGGTGATACACGCCGCCATTCGCAAGCGTGGCGTAGACGGTTGCCATCTCCAACGGAGACACTCCTTCGGCGCCAAGCGTGATCGAGGGCACCGGTGTCAACGGCGATGTTCGTACGCCGAGGCGCTTCGCCATGTCAACGATGTTGGGTGGGCCGACGTCGATCGCAAGTTGCGCGTAGACCGTGTTGTCCGATGCGAGCGTGGCATTCTCGAGCGACACCGCGCCGGCATATTCCCCGCCGGCAGTCGCTACATCCCACGTCGGCGAACTGGGGTCGGGGCGCCAAGAGAAGGGCGCTGACATGTAGGTCGTTGCGCTCGGGTCAATCCCCTGTTCGATCGCCGTTGCGAGCGTAATAGTCTTGAACGTTGAGCCTGGCTGACGACGACTCTGTGACGTGAGGTCGAACTGATCCGTGTGGAAGTTACGCGTCGATGCCATCGCCACGATCTCTCCCGTCTTGGGGCGAATCGAGACGATCGCTGCATCCGGATCACCCGCCGTCGGCAAAATCTTGTGCATGGCAGCTCGCGCCTTGGCCTGCAAGACGGGATCGAGTGTCGAGTGGATCTGGAGCCCGCCGGCGCGAACCGCAGCCTCTCCGAAGTCCGGCTCCTTCGCCAACTCGTTCGCGACGTACCGCACGAAAAAGCTCTCCTTGACGGCGCCGTAGACGTGACCGCGCTTGAGGTGCAATGGCGTGGCAGCAGCTTTGCGTTCCTGCGCCGCAGTGATCACACCAGTGTCTTGCATAGCCTGCAGAACCTCAGCACGGCGCGCAACTGCGTCTTTCGGATTGTGGTACGGGTCGTATTTGCTTGGCAGCTGTGGCAGCCCTGACAGCAGTGCGGCCTCGGGCAACGTCAAGTCCTTCGCCGGCTTGGCGAAGTACGTCTGGGCTGCAGCCTCGACGCCGTAGGCGTTGTTGCCGTAAAACACGGTGTTGAGATAGGCCGTCAGGATCTCGTCCTTCGAGAACCGGTCCTCCAACTGAATCGCCAGCAAGGCCTCACGAATTTTGCGATCAAACGTGTGCTGCTTGACGATGTAGATCTGCGAGATCAACTGCTGCGTCAGCGTGGAGCCACCCTGGACGATGTGCCCGGCGGCAACGTTGCTCACGATCGCGCGGGCGATTCCCTGTGGGTCAATGCCGCCGTGCTCATAGAAGCGGCGGTCCTCGATGGCCACGGTGCCCTTCTTCATCCAGGGCGAGATCTCGTTGGAGTTGATGGGCTGGCGATTCTCGTCGTTCGCAAGGACACCGAGGCTTTTACCGTTGTCGGCGTAGACCGTGCTGTTCGCGCCAATCTCACGCGCCTTGATGGCGTTGAGCGTGGGTAGGTCTCCGAGATAGCGAGCCGCACCAAAGAGGAGCAGTCCAGCCGTCAACGAGGCAGTCACCGCAAGGACGATGAAGGCGGTCGCGAACGCGCTCCTCCGGCCGGTGCGCTTGCGCTGTCCCTTGTTGCGCTTGCGCCGCGAGACACCCTTGCCGACGTTCTCAGGCATGCGGAGCACCTGCTGGGATACTCAGAAAAAGCACAGACTTCACGACTCGCACGCTATCACCGGGTTTTTTGAGGGTTTTATCTGCTGCGCGCGGGCTTACTTGCTGCGGAGAACACACAGAACGAACCTTTTCGTCGACGCTCAATCCTGTCCTGCCCCGCCCCAGCGGTACCATGCGAAACGTGCGTCGCCTTGGGCTCCTCGTTTCTACCGCGCTCGTCGCTGTGCTGCTGGCTGGCTGTGGCGTCAAATCTGAGCCAACCACATCGAGTCTTGCCTTTCCGAGCCGCGCTGTCGACGCCTCGGGCCAAACTGTCACGCTGACCAAGCCCCCCACGCGCATCGTGTCGTTTGACGTCGGCGCGACCGCGATCCTACGCGACCTCGGCCTCGGTAACGTCACCGTTGCCCCGACTGCGGCGACACTCTCCACCGAGGTCGCCAAGTCCACCACCGCGCTGGTGATCGTGCCGTCCACGCTCGACCGGGGACTGCTGCAGACCATCACCCACGCCACGACCGCGCCGGTCTACCAGTACGGAGCAAATCCACTTTCCACTGCACCCTCGGCCATCACCCAGCTGGGGCTGGTGGTCGGCAGGGGGCCCGAGGCGGCAGCGATCGCCAAGGCCGTCGCCGCTAGCCTCTCGGCACTCGCCGCTCAGCTCGCGACAGAATCCTCGGTGCGCGTTCTGCTCGAGGGCCGTGGCTTTACGGCCTACGGCCCGGCAACGCCTGCCGGCCTCGCCGTCTCGGCTGCTGGCGGCACGAACGTCGTCACCACCGACCAGCCCCTTAACCTCGCCGATGTCGCCGGCCTCAATGTCGGTGCCTGGGTCTCCCTCCAACCTGGCGGCAGTACCTTGGCCTCGCTCCAGAGCTATCCCGAACTCGCGACAGTTCCGGCGGTCAAGGACGCTCGGATCGTGCCGCTGCCAAAGGATGGCTTTCCCATCGACGCTGCCCTCCCTGCCGCACTCCGCGCCCTCGCGGATGATCTCCACGCCGCAGCGGTCTCGACGGGATGAGCACGCCAGAAACCCCTCGCGGACTCGCCCTTGGACTGCTCCTGGCCTTGCCGCTCGCGGTGCAGTTTGGCTTCGTCGCGCTCGCAGCGAGTCTGGCCTCGCAGTTCTTCACGATGCCCACGGGTACAACCTCGTTTTACAACCTTCCCCAGGCCACCATCCTCTTTACGGCGTACGTCGTCTTTGCGGGCACGATCTGGTTTGTTGCTCGCCGCGTTGGTCCACCCCGTGAGGTACTCGCGGTCCGCCGCACCCCGTTGGGTCGAGCGATCGGACTAAGTGTCGTTGCCCTCGTCGTCGGTGTTGGTGCATCCGCATTACTCGACCCCATCTTTCATGGCTCGGCGAGCCAGAAGGTCGAACTCGGCCCATTCCCAGGTACCCCCGCGAGTGTGATCGCAATCGTGCTCAGCGCCATCACGATCATCGGTGGTGCAGCATTGACCGAAGAGCTCTATTTTCGTGGCCTTCTGTACGGCCAGTTGGGTCGCCGCTGGGGTGCCGCATCTGCGGTGGTCGGGTCGGCCGGCATCTTCGGTTTAGCCCATTTTGAGCCAAATGCGTTCCCCTCTCTGTTTGCTCTTGGCCTTGTTTTGGGGTTCCTGCGCCTGAAGACCAACTCGTTCTGGCCCGGCGTCGGCGTGCACGCCGCGAACAACGTATTGGCGTTCACTGCGCTACTGCTGGCGTTGAAGTAGCAGGTTTTCTCGTATGCTCCGCGCGTCTACGCAGTAGGAGTGCACGTGAGCGACCAGTCCAGCGATCCGATCGTCGAGCAGTTCCGCAACCAGATCACCGATACCGATCTCGCGATCCTCGAAGCGATCAACAAGCGCATTACGACCGTCCGCAAATTGCACGCGTATAAGGCCGAGCAGGGCTACGACGCCGTCGATCCCGCCCGTGAGGATTGGCTGACGCAGTACCTCCAGCGCTGCAACAAGGGTCCGTTGTCGAACGACGAGGTCGCCATTCTCTGGCGCTCGATTATCGATTCGACGCTGCGCGAAGTTGCGCGCCTGCGCGACGCCTGAATCGACGCTGCTTAGTCGTCGGCGCCGAATTCGTCCGGGCGGACGTCTTCGAGAAACTGTTTGAAGTCTTCGACGAGCTGCTCCGGGTCTGCGCCCACGGCTGCCTCGCTGTTCTCGTCTTCCATCTGGATCGCGCTCTGTTCGATCACGTCGTCGGCGGCAAAGATCGGTGCCTTAGCGCGTAGTGCCAGCGCGATCGCATCGCTTGGTCGTGCATCCAGTTCGACCTCGCTGCCGTTACGTTGCAGCGTGATCTTGGCGAAGAAGGTGCTGTCCTTCATCTCGACCACGCTGATCTTGACGACCTCGGCATCCATTTCGTCGAGCGCGGTCGCGAACAGATCGTGCGTCATCGGGCGCGGGGTCTCGGAGTCTTGCAGGCGGGCCAAGATCGCAGCGGCTTCCGGGTGCCCGATCCAGATCGGCAGAAAGCGATTTGTCAGCACCGTCTTGAGCAACACAATCGGCTGTTTGCCAACCATGTCGAACGACACCCCGTAGACCACCATCTCTTGCATGGACTCAGTGTACGTGGGTCTTGCGTTAGCCGCGCTTGAGGATCAGGACGGCGTTTTGGCCGCCGAAGCCAAAGGCGTTGATCATCACGCCAGGCTTTTCCAGCATCGCCGGTGCACCCTGCACGAGATTGATGTCGCAGGCCGGGTCAGGATTGTCCAGGTTCATCACCGGCGGCACGACGCCGTGGTGGGCGATCAGCGCACCGATCGCAGCACTGAAGGCTCCGGCAGCGCCGAGCCCGTGCCCGAGCACGGCCTTGGGTGCGGTGACGGGCGGACAGTCGGAACCCGTGCCCAGAATGCGGCCAACCGCGCCGGCCTCGCTCGCGTCGTTGAGTTGCGTACCCGTGCCGTGGGCCACGACCGCGCCGATCTCGCTGGGAGCCAGTCCCGATTTAGCGAGCGCCGCTCGGATCGCCAGCTCGGCGCCTGCCCCGTTCGGGTCGGGTGCGGTGACATGGAAGGCGTCGCAGGAGAGTCCGGCCCCGGCCAGCGTGGCGTAGATGTGCGCGCCGCGGGCCTCGGCGTGCTCCAGCGTTTCGAGCACCAGCATCGCCGCACCCTCGGCGGGGATAAAGCCCGTGCGGTTCGCATCGAACGGTCGCGACAGCGTGCTGGGATCGCCTTCGGCGGTCGACAACGCGCCCGCGTTGGCGAGGCTGCTCATCAGGTACGGCGTCAGGGCCGCGTCGCTGGCGCCCGCGAGCATGATGTCCGCGTCCCCGCGCTGCAGCGTGTGGAAGCCCTCGGCGACAGCGATCGTGCCGGCGGCGCAGGCCCCCACCCCCGCCGTAACAGGACCGGTCACACCAAACTGGATGGCGGCGTTGGCCGCTGCCATGTTGCCCGAGACGAGCGGCACGTACAGCGGCCCGGTGCGCTCGGGCTTCTCGCGCTGCTTGATGACCTCGTCGTCGCCTTCGGGGATTCCCCCGGCGCCCGTGTGGATCGTGATGCCCGTGCGTGGCCCTGAGATGTCGTCGAGCCCTGCGTCGGCAACGGCGAGCCGCGCGGCCACAATCGCGAATTGCGCAAAGCGACCCATGCGACGGGCCGCACGTTTGTCCATGTACGGCGTCAGATCGAAGTCTTCGATTGGGGCTGCGTGCCGCGCAGGCAGGGCGTCATACTCAGCGCCCTCGAGGCGGCGAATACCCGAGCGGTGTTCCATCAGCGACGACCACAGCGCCTCGTGGCCATTCCCGGTCGGCCCGACAATCCCGATCCCGGTAATGACAACAGTGCGCGAGTCAGTCATGCGGAGAGTCTGGCGGATGCACCGGCGTGGCCGCCGCACATCGAAGCAGACCGATGAAGTAAAAGCGTGAACATGGTCTGGTGTTTATCTGACGCGACCCCTTAGGCGGTGCTTCTGAGGGCTCTCAGGCTTCACCTAGGTTTCGTTCGCCCGTTTCTCTTGCGCGCATGCGCTGCTCACTACGAGGTGATCGGTGGCGGTGGCACGTACGAACTCGCCTCGGCAGCACCGGGCCACCAATTTCGTCCAAGCAAGAACCACATATTCGGGGTTGTTGGTCCATATCCCGAATAATTATTCGGACTCTGCCAAACCCAGTTGTTAATGGCGCATCCCATATTCATCTTCCAATAGCCATTTTTGACAGTCCACTGCACCGTTGTCGTACTGTCCGACGTGTAAAAGCACGTGTTTGCTGCGGTGTTCCCGGCGTGACTTGGATCCTGATTGGTCCCGTTGAGAAGCGCCTGAAGGCCGGTGAGGCCGCCAACACCAGCTGTGTTTAGCGCCGAAACCTGCGCGGCCGTAAGGGTCGTCGTTCGAAGAGCCATCGGGTTCAAATACGTCTCGATCGCGTTCGTCGTGCCGGGGATACTACTTTGCGCGTTGAACGCGTCAAGCGCGGACTGTGCTCGTGTTGACTGGGCCCAGGTCCCGGGTTCGATTCCATTCGCGCACATTTTCGTGCATGCCCTTCCCCAGTAGTTCGGGTTCGTACCCGCTGGGTAGGAGTTAACTGCGAGTCCCGAATTGATTATGCCGACCTCATCGCTATACAGATCCCCCGGAAATGCGTTCGCTACATTGCTTGCGTAGACACAGTACGTAGCGGTCGTTGCCGTGGAATTTACGTCGCAAACTGGTGACCCCGGAACGTACCAGCCATTTCCGTTGGCCCACTCCACTGTCGCCACGGGTGCCGGCGCCGCTGGTGGAATGGGATTCGGCGTGTAGGTGTAATTGAGCGTGAATGGGCCATTGCCAGCGGCGAGGCCACTGCCCGAACCATCCTGTACCCCTGAAAGATATCCGTCAACGGCAATCATCCAGGTGGTCCCATCCGCAACCGATGCCGAAACTAGGCTGCAGTAGTTAACTCCATTAGCGGCACACTGGTTCGGCACGTTATAAGCGCCTAACGACGCTGTGTTCTCGGTGATCGTGGTTAGTGCCGATACGCTTGTTCCCGTATAAAGACCGACCATCGTATTGAACGCGGGGGCTGGCCCACTGGCTCCTGCTTCCACCGTCAGCACTCCACCGCGACCACCATTCGCAGGGGCCGTCCATCTATACCAAACCGAGTTTGGCGGCGGCGGAGTCCACGCGGCAAATGTTGTCTCTCCGGGCTCACGAGTCGCCGCAACATTAGTACCTAGTATCGCGCTCCCGGATGACGTTGCGAGAATCTGGGCCTTCGCAAAATTGTCGTTTGTGGGGGGCCCCCCTTGCCGGACCTGCAGCATCTGACTCACCCGGGGAGCGCCTACCTTCACCGCCGCCGTGGCTGTTGAAACTGCTCCCCCGGCCTGATTGAGCGCCTCCTCGTACAACCCGTTGTAGTTGTCGAATTCGTTGCTGAGCACAAACTGCTCGTACTCTATTGAGCTCCAGTAGGAGAGAAACGTCTGCAACTGCTGAACTTGGGCCTGCGTGTACCACTTGGAGTTGCCCTGAACCATCGTCACCAACTGCTGCCACGCCCCCTGGTTTCCTCCTGCTGTACCGAATAACATGTTGTTGATCTGAGCTCCACAGTTGGTGACCACGTTATTGAAATTAGCAACGTCGTTCCGCAGGGTGCTATTTGATGCGTTGAGAGCGTAAGCCGGAACGGCTGGCGTCAGACTGGCATCCGTAACATCCATCTGATACGCATGCCATTGGGCCTCGACCGTAGAGGAACAGTTCGATGCGGTGTCCAAGTTCACTTCAAAAGTCAACTCAGCGACCTGACTCTGCAAGGCGTTGATCTGCGTCGAAATGCAGCCAAGCTGGTTGGCTACCTGCACCAACATTGCTGGGACCGGACTGGGCTGTGGGTCAGCACCACCAATACCTTGCAGCACCATTCCAGCCACGCCGCCGGCCAGCACGCTTGGCGCTCCTGCAACCTCGAGGAGCCCCCCAACCGCTGCGGCACCGAAGTCCTCAACAAGATCCGGAGACGCTCCCGTGGTTGAGCCACTCCCGACGGTGGAGGGACACGTACTCACAGGCATCGTTGGCGTATAGGCCTGGCGCAACATCCCTTTTGGTGTCCTCGGTCCCCCCTGTACTTTTCGGCGCGGTCCGCCTAGAGAGGCGATCTTTCTATTAGACGCTGCCGCCGCAACAAGCTTCTGTACAAACCCTTCAAAACCCCTGGGCTCTGCTGAAATGGCCGCCTTGAGTTTGGACCACTTCACGTAGTGGTTTTTGAACATCATCTCGGTCGCCGGAGCCCTCTTGGGGATTCGAAGGGCATAACGCACGCGAATGGTCGCGGCTGCGTATGCCCTCTTCAGCACAGCCCGTCGCCGTGCCGCGTCGGTTGCCCGTAGAACAGGCTCGACGGTGGCGAGCGGTAGGTTGGCAACCATGACGGTTGCTGATGTTGTAACAAGGTCTGGATTGACAATGGGATTGCTCGCGCCGACGGAATATACGACTGCCCGGAGGTGCCCCGTGAAGCTCTCGCCCTTTGCCGTTCCGCCTGATGTCGTAACCGTTAAGGGCAAAGCCGTCGTGTAGAACTTGGAAAGTCCAACCCTCCATGTGCCATGCACCGATGTCGTGCCCCTGGCTATGACTAAACCTTGTGCGTCTCGTACCTTGACGCTAGCCCCATTCAATTCGACGCCCGGGCCAACGGTCGACCAAACTCGCAGCGTATGCAAATGCGTTCTCGTCGCGGCGGTCGCGACTGGCACGCCAAGTGCAAATCCCAACGCAGCCATCACAATCGGTAGCGAAGCCCGCACGGGAATTTTCGTCATATGCCACCGTAGTGCAAAAGCGGAAGCTTTGCTAGAGCAGCGGTCGCGCCATGTCAGCGAGTCATCCCTCACTAACACCCAAGCATCTCGTCACTGCTGTCAGTCCAGGGTCACTACGCGGAAACGCGCGAGCCCGGAACGGGATTGTCGAATTTGATGGGCGATCCTGGATTCGAACCAGGGACCTCCTCCTTATCAGAGAGGCGCTCTAACCGACTGAGCTAATCGCCCGACGGCGCGAGTCTATCGAAGGCCGGGCCTCCCCTGCGATGGTCACCTGTCTCGAGTCCCCAGCCCCGGGCACGCCATGACGGGCGAGGAGCGACTCCCCCTCGCCTATCTTGTGCGTATTGATACGAACTAGGCTGCGCGATTGTGGAGCGTCACACCGTCGAGCTGCTCGAGGCGAGCCACCAAATCGGCCAGCTGCTCGGCCGAGCGGATGCGGATCTCGAGGTGCGCCCCGTCCTTCGTTGGCGTCACCCGACCAACCATGCCAAGCGCCCGGAAGCAGGCGTCGGTAGCAGCGGCGGCGAGGTCGTGATCGAACCAGAGCGGTCCACCACCCCCACGCTTGGTCGTGCTCCGTGCCGGCGCACCCGTGCGCGAAGCGGCCTCGACCTGTCGCACCGACAGGCCCTCGGCGATCGCTCGCTTGGCCAACGCGCGCCGCGCGTCGTGGTCTTCGAGCTGCAAGATCGCGCGGCCATGACCCTCAGAGAGGTCGCCGGCGATGATGGCGTCCAAGACCTCATCGGGCAGATCGAGCAGGCGCAGTGCATTGGCAATTGCCGGCCGGCTGCGGCCAACCTTCTCTGCCACCTCGGTCGGCGTCAGGTCCAGCTCGTCGATCAGCGCCGCGTAGCCGCGCGCGGTCTCGATCGCGTTGAGGTCTTCGCGCACAACGTTCTCGACCAACGCCAAGATCAGCGTCTGGCGTTCGTCGGCACGGCGCACGATCGCGGGGATCGTCTTGAGACCCGCAATACCCGCGGCGCGCCAGCGGCGCTCGCCGGCGATGATCTCGTAGCGGCCATCTGGCGCCGAGCGCACGAGGATCGGCTGCATGATGCCGTCCTGCGCAATCGAACGTGCGAGGTCGTCGAGCGCGTCCTGGTCGAAGGCCCGCCGCGGCTGGCGCGGGTTGGGCTGTACCTGATCCAGCGGGAGCGTGACGAGCGTCGGCTCGACACCCGCCGGGTCGAGCAATGCGGAAAGTCCGCGTCCGAGTCCACTAGGCCTAGCCACGCTCAACCACCTCCAGGGCAAGTCGGTAATACGCGTCGGCTCCTGCCGAACGCGGATCGAACTGAGAAATCGGTCGTCCGTGCGACGGCGCTTCGGCTAGTCGGACCGAACGGGGAATTACGCTGTCGAAGACTTTATTGCCGAAGTGCTCACGTACCTCGCTCGCGACGTCCTGCGAAAGGCGCGTGCGGCCGTCGTGCATCGTCAAGAGCAGTCCCGATAGCTGTAGCTGCGGATTGATGCGCGCGCGCACCAACTCGACCGTCTCCAGCAGTTGGGCGAGGCCCTCGAGCGCGTAGTACTCGCACTGCACCGGCACAATCAGTCGATTCGCGGCCGCCAAGGCATTGACCGTCAGCATGCCGAGCGCAGGGGGGCAGTCAACAAGGACGAACGGGTAGCGATCGTCGACCTCGGCTAGTGCCGCACCAAGCAGTTGCTCGCGGTCGTCCATGTCGGGCAACTCAACGGCAGCGGCGGCAAGATCGGGGTGGGCGGGTGCCAGATC
>Ga0194057_10001260_pt1 | contig 12920 bp, 9 predicted proteins | sample SepL4415m_MetaG_FD_155474 | JGI IMG/M metagenome (GOLD analysis project Ga0194057, IMG submission 155474) | Anoxic zone freshwater microbial communities from boreal shield lake in IISD Experimental Lakes Area, Ontario, Canada - Sep2016-L442-15m | ecosystem: Environmental > Aquatic > Freshwater >...
ATCCCGCACAAGGTCCTGTCGCTTGAGCAGGCCCTGGAGTTCTGCCGCGAGGACGAGTGCGTCGAGGTGACGCCCAGCTTCGTGCGCATCCGCAAGGTCATCCTGGGTGCCTCCGATCGTCAGAAGGCGGGGCGCGGGAAGAAGGCCTGACCGAGTCGCGCCACGCGCCCGTTAGGGTTCCATGAGGGGCAAGCAGCAGAACGTCGTCCGGCCTGGCTGCCCTTTCGGAGGACAACGTCGCCGCCAACCCCATCGATGGGGAAGTTCTTCCGACAAGCCGGCATTTCGACGGGGCGTAAGGTCACGATTTGGTGACGTATGTCGCGTGTATTCGCATCCCGTTGTTACTGGCCAGTCACCGTGTCGTAATCTCAGCGCGCAAGCCTCTGATGGGGCGGGCCCGGCTTCTCGTGGCTCTTCAACGGGATCCGAGGTCGACGTTGCGGCGTCTGCGCGCGCAAGGAGGTGAGCACGCTGGCTACAGCAGCCGTTGAGGCGAAGGTTGACGCGCCTGATACGGGTCTGTCGCTGCGGCAGCTCGCCTGGCGTCGCCTGAAGCGCAACCGCGGCGCCATGGTCGCGATGTGGCTGCTGATCTTCATCGCCATTGTGGCGATCTTCGCGCCCCTGATCCTGCGGGTGCTGGGCTTGGACCCCTACCTGTTCGATGCCTCCGCCGTGGATCCATCGACCGGAAGCCTGCCCAAGGGTCCGTGGGGTGGCGCCTCGTGGGAGCACCCGCTCGGGGTCGAGCCGCTGACCGGGCGCGATCTGCTCGCTCGTCTGATCTTCGGGGCTCGTGTCTCGCTGTTCATCGCCATCACGTCGGTCACCCTCATCGCGATCATCGGCACGACCGTCGGAATCGTCGCTGCCTACAAGGGCGGCTGGCTCGATGCCGTAATCGGCCGGTTCACCGACCTGCTGCTCGCGTTCCCCTTCTTCCTGATGCTCATTGCCCTGAGCCCGGTCGTCACCCAGCGACTCGAGGCGATGGGCCTGAGCCCGGAGATCGCCCGCATCGCCTACTTGATCATCGTGTTCGTCTTCTTCGGCTGGCCCTACTTGGCCCGACTGATCCGCGGCCAGGTGCTGAGCCTGCGCGAGCGTGAGTTCGTCGAGGCGGCCGTCGCCAACGGGGCGCCCACGCGCCGAATCCTTTTCCGCGAGATCCTCCCCAACCTCTGGGCGCCGATCATCGTGTACGTCACGATCTCGATCCCGACGCTGATCGCCTCCGAGGCTGTCCTGTCCTACCTGGGCGTCGGCATCGTCGAGCCGACCCCCTCTCTGGGCAAGATGCTGGCGGACTCGGTCCGCTACTTCACCGTGGTGCCGACCTACCTGTTCATCCCGGGCACCGTGCTCTTCATCGTCGTCTACGCGTTCAACGTCTTCGGCGACGCGGTCCGCGACGCGCTCGATCCTCGAACCGGACGGGGCATCTGATGCGCGAGGGCAGCACGAAACCGCGGTCAAGCGCGGTGCGTCAATCACCAGACTTCCCGTCACAGTCGACGGGATTCCGATCAGCCTGATCGGGCAGGGCCGGGCGCCAGCACGGTCCTTGATAAGGAGGAAACACATGGGTTCGGCCAAGAAGAACGGCCTGCGCCTTGCTGCAGTCGTCTCGGTGGGCGCTCTCGCGCTCGCCGCGTGTGGCGGCGGAAGCAGCAGCAGTGGCAGCAGCAGCGCCAGTGGCGGCGCGAGTGCTGGCGCGAGCGGCAGCGCTGCTGCCGGTGGCAACCAGACGGGGACCAAGGGCGGCACGATCAACGTGCTGACCCAGGAGGACCAGCTCCTCCACCTCGACCCGCAGCGCAACTACACCGGCGTCGACCTTGCCCTCATCAGCGGCTACCTGCAGCGCACGCTGACGGCGTACAGGTTCGCCCCGGGCCCCGAGGGCGTCACGATCGTTCCCGACATGGCCACTGACCTGGGCACGCCGACGAACAATGCCAAGACCTGGGCATTCACCCTGCGTGACGGCATCACCTTCGAGGACGGCACCGCGGTCACCTGCGCCGACGTGAAGTACGGCGTGTCGCGCACCTTCGCGACCGACGTCATCACCGACGGTCCGACCTACGCCATCTCGATGCTCGACATCCCGAAGGCCGAAGACGGCTCGTCCACTTACAAGGGCCCGTACAACACGGATCCGACCAACGACGTCGCCTCGTTCGACAAGGCCGTCACGTGCTCGACCGACAACAAGACGATCACGTTCAACCTGGTTCGTCCGGTCGGCGACTTCAACTACGCGACGACGCTGCTGTCGTTCTCGCCAGTGCCCAAGGCCTCCGACACGGGGGAGAAGTACGACGATCGCCCGATCTCGACCGGCCCCTACAAGATCGGTGAGTACACCAAGGGTCAGAAGTTGACCTTCGTGCGCAACGACAAGTGGGACCCGAAGTCCGATGACTACCGGCCGGCCTATCCGGACCAGATCGTCGTGTCCTTCGCCCTCGACCCGGCCGCCATCGACCAGCGCATCATCGCTGATGCTGGCGACGACAAGACCGCGGTGACCCTCGCGGGCATGCAGCCCGAGAACCTCGCCACCGTGTTCAGCGGCGGCGACCCGCGGTTCACGGATCGCTCCGTCAACGCCTTCGACGTCTACACCCGCTACCTGGCCATTAACAGCCAGAAGGTCACGGACCAGAAGCAGCGCCAGGCGATCGCCGTCGCCCTCAACCGCGCCGAGCTGCTCCAGATCGCCGGCGGCGACTTCGCCGGCATCCTGGCGGACGGTGCAATCAAGCCGAACCTGGCCACCGACTACGCGCCCTCGGGCATGTGGGAGGACCTGCTCGGTCAGAAGATCCCGGACACGGGTGACCCGGAGTACGCGAAGAAGCTGATCGCCGACTCGGGCAAGCCGATGCCGACGATCACCTACCAGTACCCGCAGACCCCGACCAACGACAAGGGCGCCGCTTCGATCAAGGCGTCCCTGGAGAAGGCCGGCATGACCGTCAAGCTCGCTCCGCTGGAGCCCGGTCAGTACTACGGCGTCGTGCTCGATCCCACCAAGGCGACCGAGCTGATGAACGCGGGCTGGGGTCCGGACTGGCAGAACGCCTCCACGGTCATCCCCGAGCTCTTCGGCGCCAAGGGTGGCTTCAACCTCTCGCAGGTCAAGGACGATGCCTACGAGGCCAAGGTCCAGGAGGCGCAGGCGATGACCGATCGCACGGCCCAGGCTGACGCATGGAAGGCCCTGAACAAGGAGGCCATGCAGCAGGCGTGGATCGTGCCGACCCGTTTCGGCAAGCAGCAGTACATCTGGGGTTCCAACGTGGGCAACGCCTATATGTGGGATCCGTACGGCTCGCTTCCGTTCGGCGTGCTGTTCGTCAAGCAGTAAAGGCTGTTGGTGGTGGCTCCGGGAGCGCAGGCTTCCGGAGCCACCACTACCTTTGCTTCCGCGGGGGTTATGTGCCCTCGATCATCTAGTCACCATGGGGAGACGCCGACGTGACGCCGTACGTGATCAGGCGCCTGCTGACCGGGTTGTTGATCCTGGTCTTGCTCAGCATGTTCACGTTCCTGCTGTTCAACGCGCTCCCCGCCGACCCAGCCGCCCTGACGTGCGGCAAGTCATGCAGTCCCCAGACGATCGCGGCCAATCGCGTGCGCCTGGGGTTGGACCTGCCCCTGTGGCAGCAGTACTGGGAGTTCGTCAAGGGCTTCTTCCTCGGCCGCACGTATGGCAGCGGCACCGCTACGTTCACCTGCCCGGCACCGGCCCTGGGCTACTCGTTCCGCAAGGGTGAGTGCGTCACCCAGCTGATCGTCAGCGTGCTGCCCGTGACGATCTACCTGGCGGTCGGCGCCTTCATCCTCTGGATCATCCCGGGCGTGCTGCTCGGCATCTACTCCGCCCTTCGCCGCGATCGCTGGCAGGAGCGGGTCGTCATGGGAACGGCCCTCATCGGCTACTCGTTCCCCTCGTTCTTCATCGGCCTGCTGCTGCTCTTCTTCATCGTTATCAAGTGGCAGCTGCTGCCCTATCCGGACTACACCCCGCCGCAGTCAGATCCCGTCCAGTTCCTGCAGACGATGATCCTGCCGTGGATCACGCTCGCACTGCTCTTCGCGGCGTTCTACATCCGCCTCACGCGCAACCAGATGCTCGAGACCCTGGGCGAGGACTACATCCGCACGGCGCGGGCCAAGGGCCTGCCCGAGAAGGTGGTCATCGGCAAGCACGGCCTGCGCGCCGGCCTGACCCCGATCGTCACCGCTGCGGGCCTTGACCTCGCAGGACTGCTCGGCGGCGCCATCATCGTCGAGAGTGTCTTCACGCTTCCCGGCCTCGGCCGACTCGCGCTGCAGTCCGTCCTGGAGGCGGACCTGCCGATCATCACCGGCACCGTGCTGGTCGCCGGCTTCTTCATCGTGGTCGCGAACATCATCGTCGACCTGCTGTACGCCGTCATCGACCCACGGGTGAGGCTGTCATGACCGACGCCTACGTGCGCGTGGACGACCTCCGCGTCGCCTTCCCCACCGAGGACGGCACCGTCCGGGCCGTCGACGGTGTGACTTTCAGCGTCGATCGCGGACAGACCCTGGCCATCGTCGGCGAGTCCGGCTCGGGCAAGAGCGTCACCTCGCAGGCCCTGATGGGACTGGTGAACGCGCGCAACGCCCAGGTCTCGGGTCACGCGTGGGTGGGAGACAACGAGCTCATCTCCGCCAGCGACGACCAGCTGCGAAAGCTGCGCGGCTCGGTGATGTCGATGATCTTCCAGGACCCCTTCGCCTCGCTGCATCCGTTCTACCGGATCGGTGATCAACTGGGCGAGGCCGTCCGCGTCCACAACAAGCTCAGCAAGGATGAGGCTCGCAAGCGGGTGATCGACATGCTCGAGCGCGTCGGCATTCCGAACCCTGAACGACGAGTCGACGACTACCCGCACCAGTTGTCCGGCGGCATGCGGCAACGCGTCATGATCGCGATGGCCCTGATCAACGGCCCGGCGCTGCTCATCGCTGACGAGCCCACGACCGCGCTCGACGTCACGGTGCAGGCGCAGATCATGGAACTCCTCGCGGAGCTGCAGAAGCAGTACAACACCGCGATCATCCTCATCACCCATGACCTCGGCGTCGTCGCTGACGTGGCCGACGAGGTCGCGGTCATGTACGCGGGTCGACTGGTCGAGCGCGGCAGCCTCGAGGACATCTTCTACTCGCCGCAGATGCCGTACACGGTCGGTCTGCTGTCGTCCGTGCCCCGACTCGATGCGGTCACCGAGCGGCTCACGCCGATCGCGGGTCAGCCGCCGTCACTGATCAACCTTCCCCCAGGCTGCGTGTTCGAGCCCCGGTGCAACGCCGCGCACCTCGTCGGTGGCGATCGCTGCCAGACCGAGCGTCCCGAACTGCTCACCATCACGCCAACCCATTCCGTGCGCTGCCACCTGGAGATGGCGCAGCGCGAGCAGTTCGCGACCGAGTCGCTGGCCGCTGCCTTGGGCGTACCGGGAGATGAGTCATGACCGAGGAGTACATCCTTCAGGCCGAGAACCTGGTCAAGCACTTCCCGATCACCAAGGGCGCCATCCGCAAGAAGGTGGTCGGCGCCGTCAGCGCGGTCAACGACGTCAATCTCGCCGTTCGACCGAACGAGACCCTCGGACTCGTGGGCGAATCCGGCTGCGGCAAGTCGACGGCCGGCCGGACGATCCTCAAGCTCATCCAGCCAACGGCCGGCAAGATCATCTACAACGGTCGTGACATCACCGGCCTCTCGCGCCACGACATGGTGCCGCTGCGGCGCGAACTTCAGATGATCTTCCAAGATCCGTACTCCTCGCTGAATCCCCGGCACACCGTGGGCGCGATCATCTCCGCGCCGTACGAGGTTCAGGGCATCAACCCGCCGGGCGGGGTGAAGAACGCGGTGCGAGAGACCATGGAGCGCGTCGGACTCAACCCGGAGCACTACAACCGCTACCCGAACGAGTTCAGCGGCGGCCAGCGCCAGCGCATCGGCATCGCCCGCGCGGTCACGCTGCGACCCAAGGTGATCGTCTGCGACGAGCCGGTCTCGGCGCTGGATGTCTCCATCCAGGCGCAGGTCATCAACCTCCTTCAGGATCTCCAGGACGAGTTCGGCATCGCCTACGTGTTCGTTGCGCACGACCTGTCCGTGGTGCGCCAGATCTCCCATCGCGTGGCAGTGATGTACCTCGGCAGCATCGTTGAGATCACTGATCGCAAGAGTCTCTACGCGTCGCCCTTGCACCCGTACACGCATGCGCTCATGTCGGCGGTTCCGGTGCCGGATCCGCGCGTTGAGGCGACTCGCGAGCGCATCGTGCTGCGGGGCGACCTTCCCAGCCCGATCAACCTGCCGAGCGGCTGCGTCTTCCACACGCGCTGCTTCCGTGCGGAGGAGCGCTGCCGGGTCGAGGTGCCCAAGCTCGTGGAGTTCTCTCCCGGCCACCAGGTGGCCTGCCACTTCCCGATAACCGAGCACCTCGGGTCGGATCTCATCGTCGGACCCGACGCGGGCTTCACCGAGCAGCCGACTCCCGAGGTACAGCCGCCCAGCGAGGTCATCGCCGACATGGAGTCCGCCGGCTCGTCCCGGCCCATGGGCGCGGACTACGTCGCCGACGGCGACTTCACCGACAAGGACTACTAGGCCGAGCGGCCCCGGTCAGCCGGACAGGTGCCGGCGCAGGAAGTCGACCTCGAGTCGCAGCAGGTTCTCCGCGACCTCCTCCTGGGGCGTGAAGTGGGTGACGCCGCTGAGCGGCAGCACCGAGTGCTCGCGTCCGGCCGCGAGCAGCGCGCTCGACAACTGCAGGGTGTTGGCCGCCAGGACGTTGTCGTCGGCGAGGCCATGAATGATGAGAAGCGGCCGCGTCAGGCCAGCGGCCCTCGTGAGCAGCGACGAGGCGTCGTACGCGGCCTGGTTGTCCTGCGGCAGGCCGAGGTATCGCTCGCTGTAGGCGGTGTCGTACAGGCGCCAGTCCGTGACGGGGGCGCCGGCGACCGCGACGTGGAAGACGTCGGGACGATCGAGCACCGCCAGCGCCGCGAGGTAGCCGCCGAACGACCAGCCCGTGATGCCCACGCGGTCCAGGTCGAGATCCGGGTGGAGCCTCGCCACGGCGCGCAGGGCGGCGACCTGGTCGTCGAGCACGCCCGACGCGAGGTCGCCGTGCACCTCGTATTCGAACAGCGGCCCGCGGCCAGGTGTCCCGGCGCCGTCGACGACGACCACGGCGAAGCCCTGATCGGCAAGCCACTGGTCCGAGGCGAAGGCGCTCGCCGCGTGGACCACGCGCGCGTGGTGGGGGCCGCCATACGGGGCCATGACGACGGGCAGCGATGCCGATCCGGCCACGTGGCCGGTCGGGAACAGCACGGCGCAGGCGAGGTCTCTGACGGTCACGCGGGTGAACGAGACGACCGGCCGGACCACCGGGACTTCGGCGAGTGAGGTGATCTGCGCGTGGCCGCCGACCAGTCGTGCCTCGTACGAGGCGCCCAACTGGTCCGGCGTCGTCGAGGAGACGACCGAACCCGCGATGCCGACCACGGCGAAGTGCACGCCGGGCTCGTCGGCGATCGCGGTCAGGGTGCCGTCGTAGCCGACGGAGTACACGCCCTGGTCCATCGGCCCCGATTGTGCGGTCACCACGATGCCGTGGACGTCGGCCGAGAGGACGTCGCAGACGTTGAGTCCCGGTGGCGTCAGGGCGACGTCGTCGACTGTGAGCCGGAACGTGTCGGCGGCCGTGTCGGCGACGACCTCGACGAGCGCTCCCGAAGGCGCCCGACGCGGGACACCGGCATGGATCGTCACCCACGGCGCTGTCATGCGTTCGCGGACGACCGTCACCGCTCCGTCCGCGGAGAGGCCCAGGATGAGCATGCGCTGCTGGTCTCGGCTCAGGACGCCGACGAGCGCGCCACCATCAGCGTCGGTCTGGACCGTCGCGAGGTACGGATACGCGTCGTGGTCCCACCGCACCTCGGCAGGCGCAGAGCCGTCCAGCGCGATGCGGAAGAGCCGGGCCTCGGGGTTGCTGGCGCCTGCAGCCGGGTAGCGGTGCGCGACCGGCTCACGCTCGGGCTGCGCGGGATCGGCGATCCAGCGGATCGGGACGTCCGCCTCGTCGATCCGCTCGGCGAGCAGCGCCTGGCTGCCTGAAAGCCACCACAGCCCCCGGTCCCGATCGAGTTCCTCGGCGGCGATGAAGTCGGCCAGCCCCCAGGCCACGGTGCTGGTGTCGGCCGCCGCGACCGTGCGCGCTGGCGAACCGCCGTCGACGGCGACCACGTGCACGGACCGGTCGCTGACGAACGCCGCGGTGTGGCCGTCGGGCGCGATCCGTGGATCGACCACCGAGCCCGGCGTGGGCAGGGGCATTGCGCGAGCGTCGGGGGAGACCAGGTCCACCGCGAAGAGCTCGCCGTCGAGCGAGAACACCGCGTGCGCCAGTTCGTCGTCGGCGGAGAACGCGGTGATGCCCGACGTCATCTCGCGCAAGCGTTCACGCCGGGACTTCTCGGCCTCCGGCAGGTCGGCGTCCTCGCGGACCAGCGCGCGGGCGTCCACGACGCACCGCTCGGCCAATTCGCCCTCTTCTAGGTGTGCGACCCACAGGCTGCCGATCGGGTCGCGCCCGCCGGCGCTGCGGATGAAGGCAAGGCGGCTGCCGTCGGGGCTGATCTGGAAGCCGCGCGGCAGGCCGAGCCGGAATCGACGGGTGACCGCCTCCTGTCGGGGGAACGAGATGGCTGTTTCCGGCGTGGTCATCTCGGCATCGTAGGCATGGGTACCCTTTCCCGGTGACGCGACGCCTGCTGCTGGTCCATGCCCACCCCGACGACGAGTGCATCGGCACCGGTGCGTCGATGGCGAAGTACGTGGCGGAGGGCGCCGAGGTCACCCTCGTCACCTGCACGCTCGGCGAGGAGGGCGAGATCCTCCTTCCCGAGCTCTCGCACCTGGCTGCCGACAAGGAGGACGCGCTCGGCGAGCATCGCCAGACCGAGCTGGCCGACGCGATGGCCCAGTTGGGCGTGACGGACTGGCGGCTGCTGGGCGGGCCCGGTCGGTTCCGCGACTCGGGCATGGTGGGCACGCCCCCGAACGATCGCCCCGAGAGCTTCTGGCGCACGGACCTGCTGGTTGCCGCGGGCGAACTGGTCGCGGTGATCCGCGAGGTGCGCCCGCAGGTCGTGGTGACCTACGACGACTTCGGTGGCTACGGCCATCCGGATCACATCCAGGCCCATCGCGTGACCCACTACGCCGTCGCCCTCGCGGAGACGGCGTCCTTCGGGCCCGATCTGGGTGCGCCGTGGACGGTCTCGAAGGTCTACTGGACGGCCTTCCCACGCAGCGTCATGCGCGCGGGCATCCTGGCGATGCGCGAGCAGGGCGTCGAGGGCGACTTCGCGTCGATGGACCCCGACGACCTGCCGTTCGGCTGCGATGACGAACTCATCACCACCGAGGTCGACGGGAGTGCGTTCCTGACGCAGAAGATGAGCGCGCTGCGTGCTCACGGCACCCAGGTGTCCGTCGAGAGCGGGTTCTTCGCGCTGGCCGACAACGTTGGATCGCAGGCGTTCGGAACGGAGTACTTCCGGCTCGCCACGGGCAAGCTGGGCGTCGAATCCGGCCGGGAGACCGACCTCTTTGCGGGGATCGCTGAGTGATCGCCCGCATCCTCGGGTCGGTCGGGCTGCTCGCCCTCGGTGTCGTCATCGGCACGGTTGGCGGCTTCGTGCAGGCCGCTCGGTGGATCGTCGACACTCCGTGGGGGCTCTGGGTGATCCCGTGGGGCGTTGCCTTCGTCTGGGCCGTCCTGCTGGTGGCGATCCGCGCCGGCACCTGGCTGATCCGGACGCGCTGGGGGAGTTGGGCGGTGCTGCTCGGCTGGCTGGCCGCCACGATCGCGCTGTCCACCGAATCGCCTTCCGGGGACCTGGCCCTGTCCGGCGGAGGCCGACAGATGACGTACCTGATCGGTGGGGTGATCCTCGGGTCCGCCGCTGCGACGTTCCCGCTGCCGGCCTCGGCTCGCGGTCCTCGGAACGGGTGACACACCTGAGGCGTCAGTAACAGCGACGGGCGCTTACGATCCGCTAAGGGACTATGGCAGAGGCTAAGGGCGATCGTGCACGGCAGGGCAAGAGTCCTGCCGGGTTCAGTCGCGCCCTGAGGTGGGCTGCGGTCATCCTCGGTGGGCTGGCGGTCCTGGCCTTCGTGCTCTACCTGACCACGGCGGTACGGTCCGGGGGCACGGCCCCTCCGCGCACCAGCGTCGAGGGGGTCGACATCAGCGGGATGACTCCCGAGGCCGCAGCCGCGGCCCTCACGACGAAGTACGGTCCGGTCGCGAAGAAGAGGCTCAAGGTGACCTCCGACGGCAAGACCTACGTCGTCAAGCCGGCACAGGCCGGGCTCGTACTCGATGCGGCGGCCTCGGTGAAACCGGCCTTCGGCCGGACATGGAACCCCGCCGACCTGATCGGGCACCTTTTCGGCGCCACGCAACTGCCCGCCGTCGTCAGCGTGGACGACGCGGCCATGGCGACGCAGATGCAGTCCATCGCGGACGCCGTCAACCAGCCCCCGGAGAACCCAACGCTGGTGATGAAGGGCGGCGAGCCCAAGCTCACCGAGGGCGTGCCCGGTCGCGAACTGGACCAGAAGGCGACTTCGCAGGCCCTCGTGGCTGCCCTCCTCAAGCCCCGCGCGCCGATTCCCGCGACCGTCACCGAGGTCCAGCCGGGGATTCCTGCCGACGTTGCGACGAAGGCGGCCGACCTCGCGGCCACCGCGGTCTCGGCGCCGGTCACCGTGCAGGCCGGCTCGGTCAACGCGAGCCTTGAACCCTCGGACATCGCTCGCGCACTCAGCTTCAGTGAGGACGGCACCACCTTCGCACCCGTTCTCGACGGTGCCGTCCTGCACGACGCCATCAGCAAGGAACTCAAGCCGATCGAGACGAAGGGCAACGACGCGTCCTTCAAGATCAAGCACGGCAAGCCGGTGGTGGTGCCCTCGGTCGTCGGCAAGGGCATCTCCGACGAGGAGCTCGCGACCGCCGTGCAGGGGGTCCTCGACAAGCCCGCCGACCAGCGCGACGTGAACGTTTCGGTGGGCGTCCGCGAGCCGACGCTGACGACCGAGCAGGCGAAGGCGCTGGGCATCAACGAGAAGATCTCGTCCTTCACCCAGCGCTTCCCGTACGCGGCGTACCGCGTCCAGAACATCGGCGAGGCGGCCAGGCGCATCAACGGCACGATCCTCATGCCCGGTGACACGTTCTCGATGAACGACACCATCAAGGAGCGCACGGAGGCCAACGGCTACACGAAGGGCTTCGTGGTCGGGGAGGGCGGAATCTTCGACGAGCAGCTCGGTGGTGGCGTCTCGACCGCGACGACGACGATGTGGACGGCCGCGTTCTTCGCTGGAATGGAGCGGGTGAAGACCGTTGCGCACTCGATCTACATCTCGCGCTACCAGCCCGGTCTCGAGGCGACCGTCGCGTGGGGCATCTTCGACATGAAGTTCAAGAACTCCAATCCCTACCCGGTGCTCATCACCACTGCGATGACCAACGGGTCCATGAATGCCAGCTTCTGGGGCACGAAGGTCTACGACAAGATCGACGCGGAGTTCAGCAAGCGTCGGCACAAGATCCCGTTCGATACGGTCTACGACCCGACGGACAAGTGCCTGGGGCAGCCCGGTGTCGACGGCTTCTGGATCACGGTCGACCGGGTGTTCTACAAGAATGGTGCCGAGGTGAAGCGCGAGCCGATCACCACGCACTACAAGCCGGCACCGCACGTCATCTGCGGCAAGAAGCCGGGGTCGTCAGGCTCGGCGTCCGGTGGCTCCACCGACACGACCGGCGGCGCGAGCGACTCGGCCAGCCCGAGCAGTAGTGCCACCAGCAAGCCCAACAAGCCCAACAAGCCGAACAAGCCGAACAAGCCGAGTGCTCAGCCGGCACCGACGACTGACCCCAACACCTTCAGCAACTAGCCGACCGCCGGCTGGGCGCGGCCGACCTCCTGGCCGCCGGGTGTGTCCACCACCGCGAAACCGAGCGCCGCGATCGCGTCGCGCAATGCGTCGCTCGCGGCCCAGTCCTGGGCTGCGCGGGCGGCTGCACGTTCATCGACGAGTGCCCGTACCTCGTCAGGAATCGATTCGGGGGCCGGCTGCGGCTGCCCCACCGAACGCGCGAGGTCCACGGCCAGTACGCGGTCGACGTAGGCGAAGACCTCGAACTTGGCGCCCGGTGCCACGCGTTCGTCCTTCTCGAGTTCGCGCATCAGCATGATGGCGCGGGGAGTGTCGATGTCGTCGAAAAGCGCTTCGGTGATCGGGTCGATGAACTCCGACGGCATGGCAGCCGAGGGCTCGGTCGCCCACAGGGCGACCTTCTGCCGCCAGCGCACCAGGGTCGAGTCAGCCGCCTCGAGCGCGCTCCAGGTGAGGTTCATCTGCTGCCGGTAGCGGTGCTGCAGCAGTGCGAAACGCAGGGCGAGTGGGTCGAGGCCCCGCGCGATGACGTCGGACACGAGTACGACGTTGCCAGCGGACTTGCTCATCTTCCGACCCTCGAACAGCAGGTGCTCGCCGTGCACCCAGTGCCGCACGACGTCCTTGCCGGTGGCGCTGTTGCTCTGCGCGCGCTCGTCCTCGTGGTGCGGGAAGCGCAGGTCGATGCCGCCGGTGTGGATGTCGATGGAGTCGCCGAGGATCGCCAGGCTCATCGCGCTGCACTCGGTGTGCCAGCCGGGGAAGCCGACGCCCCACGGGGTGTCCCACACCAGTTGCGTGCGGGTGTCCTGGGCCTTCTTCCACAGCGCCCAGTCGGCATGGAAGCGCTTCGAGGGCGGCGTCGACC
>Ga0194057_10001261_pt1 | contig 12917 bp, 6 predicted proteins | sample SepL4415m_MetaG_FD_155474 | JGI IMG/M metagenome (GOLD analysis project Ga0194057, IMG submission 155474) | Anoxic zone freshwater microbial communities from boreal shield lake in IISD Experimental Lakes Area, Ontario, Canada - Sep2016-L442-15m | ecosystem: Environmental > Aquatic > Freshwater >...
TTATGTCACAGGGGTGATCCCGAACCCGTTCGAGCGAAGCCTGACCCAGCAGGCGGCCTCCCAGAAAGCGGCGGAGTACATGTTGGCCAGTTTCCCCGAGATGAAGGGCACCCCTCAGTACTCGAGCGACGACAAGGCTCTCACGTACTGGGAATTCGGGTACAGGCGTGACGACGAAGCAGCCGTTGGCCAAGTGGAGACGACGACCACGTCCATCGTCATCATCCGTGTCGACAAACGCAGCGGAGCCATAGATGCAGTCGTCTCGACCTGACCCCCTGACGCGCGGGTCTAGGCGTACTGGGCGAAGTCTGCCCAGCCGAACACCATGCTGAGACGCGCCGTTTGCATCCTGCTCGGGCTCGTCATCTCGGTGACTGTGGCCTCGGTCGTCGGCTCTCTCGATGCTGTTGCGACGAGCGGTAGTGCATCTGCCATCGACGTCAAGAAGCCCGCATTCATCGTCACAAGCCGGTCCGGGTTGGCGAAGGTTCTCAAGAGGTTCCTGCGGAAAGGGAAGGAGGCCGAAGTCCTGAGGTTGGCCGATCGCTACGGCGACATCTACGACATCGACCAGGTCCTCAGCAGCGAGTATGCGGTGACGCGATCGGCGATTCTCGCCGATCCCAAGAAGTACATCGCCACAGTCGACGAGATCATCAAGAAGAAGTTCAGCACCAGCAAATACTCGTGCATCCTCTTCCTTGGGGGTCAGGACGTCATCCCGATGGCCGAGTTGCCCAATCCCATGGTGCCCCTCCGCGATAAGAGCGGGAATCCCATCGACGATGACACGATGTATACCGACGATGTCTATGGCGATTTCGACGGGGACACGATTCCCGACGTCCCGGTCGCCCGCTTGCCCGACGGCAAGAGCTTCGCCACCATGGAAGGGCAGCTGCGCGGAACGAAGACTCCGCCAACGGGGGCGATGGAGTTGTACAACGAGCCATGGACGGGAGCAAAGGCCATCGGGCTTCAGATCAATGCGGGTCGAATCGACAGCGTCCCACCGACGGAGAACGCGAAGCTTGATGCGAATCTCAAGTACTACTACTTCATCATCCACGGCTCGAAGGACAAGGGCGTGTGGTCTGGGGACGGCAAGAACCCCCTGGGATGGCACGTCCCTGTCGATGGCCTTCTCGCCAAAGATGCTGTGGCTCGTGGAATCGTCATCTCAAGCGCGTGCTACGGGGGGTACATGATCAACGAGACGTCGGCCCATGACATCGGCCTGCACTTCCTTGAGAGCGGGGCGCGCGCCTACATCAGCGCAACGGGGATCAACTACGCATTCTTCCCGGCGTGGGATGCACAGGCCTGCCTTGGCACCACGAGCGGTCGCATGGCGTCTCTCATCTTCGGCAACTGTGAACTTGGCCAGGACCCCCTCTTGGCCTACTTCAACGCCAAACGTGAGTTTGCGCGGGGGTTCACCGACGGAGACTCCTACAACCACAAGATCCTCCACGAGACCAACTACTTCGGCCTGCCTTTCACCGCCGACTCATCCCCGGGTACGCCTGCTCCGCAGCCGAGCCCCAGCGCGAACACAGGTGAAAGCGACACTGAACTCGTGATGGACGTGTCCGGCAGCATGGGTGATGAAATGAGCGGGGTCGTGAAGCTCGATGCCGCGAAGTCCGCTGCCGACGGCATCGTCACCATGATTCGCGACCAGAGTCTGACGCAGAGGCGCTCCAGCGCGATCGGACTGGTGTCCTTCTCCAACGAGGCTCAGGTGGTACAGCCTCTCGGGGCCGACTACGCCGCTGCCTCCGAAGCGATCGCGGACATGACGCCGCAGAGCGGCACCAACGTCGGCGACGGGTTGGAGAAGGCGCTGGGGTCTCTCTACGGCTCGGCGAATACCCGGTCGCGCATGATGATTCTGCTCTCGGATGGCCAGAGCAACACCGGGATGTCTGCCGATGAGATCCTGAGCGGGCCCGTCTTCACGGCAACAGCCGCAGGCATCAAGATCTACACGGTCGGCTTCGGCGACCCCGGCGACTTCGACGAGGACCTGCTCCGCCAGATCGCCAACCGAACCGGCGGCGTCTACTACTACGCCGACCAAGCATTCAAGCTCGAGAACATCTACATCGCGCTGCAACACAAGGCAGGCGGCGCGATTCTCGGCGACTACACCGGAACCACACAGGCTGCGGCGCAGCAAGTCGGAGCGTTCAGCGTCGACGCCGTCACCGGTGAGCTGCATGGGACGTTGAACTCGGAGGGAGGCAAGGCCCATGTGGTGCTCAAGGATCCGGACGGCCGCGCCATCGACAGCGACTACCCTGGAGCCATTCTGTTCAAGGATTCAAAGCCCGCCTCCGTCGTCGTCAAGAACCCTCAACCGGGTGTCTGGAAGGCCTATGTCGAGTCCGCCGGGGGCAGCAAGGTCACGTACGATGTAATCGTCTCGGCACGGGGAACGCGCGAGCCGGTCAACACCTACAGGACCCTGCTTGCCCTCGTGGCCTTGGGCGCGACCGTATTGGCACTGGGGTTTGTGGCTGTCTTCCGCTGGCCGATTCGATCACCGAGAAGCTAGCTTCTCGCCGCCTCGAGCTCCTCGCTCCATGACCGGACCCGGCTTCAGGCCGTCAGCGCTCTGGTCGTGCAGGGCAGCCTGCTGGCGCGAAGATACCCGCCTGAAGGCGAGGCCGTCCTCCTGCTGATGCTGCTCGATGTTTGGTGGAACGCAGCGGAAGCTCGCCTGCGCTCGGGTGTCTGCAGCGCTGATTGGCGCGGCATCGCGGGAGTGACGCAGGCTTCAGAAAACGCAGCCCGCGGACGATACAGTCAAGAGTGTATGTCGCTGACCCGCCCGCACGCCTGCCGAGCCGGGTAGTCAGAATCGGGGTCGAGAGGAGCACCCATGGCAAGAGCTGGCATGTGCAGCGTCTGCGGGACCAACGTTTGGCTGGCGGAGAGTGGCGACTGCCAGTCTGGCCACGATGCTTCGTGCATCTCCGGAGTCTACGAGGCGGATGCTCCCGTCGCTTCTGGAGGTGAGGTCCTAGGTGCCGTGAGCGGGAGCGCGTCTCCCCATCTCTCTGATCAGGTGCAGATGGCCAGGCGCGCCGCTCCGACAGCTGCGGAACGCAGATCCTTGGAACAGCTCTCGGCCGACGATGTCGATCGTCTGGCGACGCTCGAGTTGGCTGCCCATCTCCTTGCCGGACGTCCCGTGCCGGTGGTGGCGGATTCCGGCATCACCTTAGTCGAAGGCGAGTGCCTCCACTACGAGGTGCCCTACGGCGCTTGGGTGTTCTGCGGTGCCGATGTGCAGTACTCCAAGTCCTATCTCGCCGTCGGTGGGGGCTCGGTCTTGGGGGTTGCCGCTCTCGGGGCGACCCTCGGAGGTAGCGCGCTCTTCAACCAGCACAAGAAGAGCAGAGCGGCCGCGCAGGCTGCTCCACAATGGAGATTCGTCGAGAACGGCGTGCTCCACATCACCAGCGGCCGCTTCGGCATGGCGGGGCAGACAGGCTGGAGGGACATCTGGTTCGACCACATTCGAAAGATCGAGATCTACCCCGATGGGTTGGTGCTCTACCTTGACGGTGCTGAGCCGCTGAAGATCGGCGGAATCGCTCCCTACTGGCTGTGGGCAGTCTACACGTGGCTCACGCGCGGGCAGATTGTGCAGATGCCGTATGACGCCGAGTTTGAGGAGCGCGTGCACCGCGCTGGCCGAAGCCTGCCTGCGGGGCTTTCCCCCTTGGCGCTTCCGCCGAGCGACTGACTCTTGCCGCGACCTTCTGACAGCCCTGCTTGCCGTGCGCGAGAAACTATCGATCCGTCGAGTGTTGCATCTTCACCTTCGCGCCTGCGTGCCAGTTGTCTGCGACAGAGTGAACGTCCGGGCGCTGAGCACGAGCAACAGCGGTGGGTATGAGCCCAGCGGGGAAAGGTGTGCAGGGCATTCCCTGTACCCCGCGCACTCCCCAACGGGTCGTCACGGCCAAGCAGGCAACGAACCGCTCGTCAACCCGTGCTTGCCGCTCCCGTCGGCCTTCACGAGCCAGACGCCGCTGCCATTCTTCGTGTAGGCGATCCAGGCGCCGTCGGCTGAGAAGCGCGCTTCCGTGACGCTCGGAGCACCGTCCCAGCCGCCGCCCCTCGCGAGAGTGCGGATGACTGTGCCGTCGCGTCGCACGAGAAGGATCCGAGAGCGGCTTTGGGTGAACGTCGAGACGAGGATGGACGTGCCGTCCGGGGACCAGGCGGCATCCGACGCATCGGCGATGGGCAGCTTGCGAAGGCTGCCATCGGTCAGCCCGAAGAGCCACGTCTGCCCGCCCTCCGCGTCCAAACCGGCCTGCGAGATCAGCAGCGTCGTGCCGTCGGGAGACCAGGAGAGCCCCCAGGAGGCGTCGATGGTGCGTCCGAATCCGTTGGAGCGCTCCAGGAGGACCGTCGTCTCGCCGCTCGCGAGGTCGATGCTGGTGACCTGGCTGTACTGGGTGTTGTTGGAGGTGCTGCCGTAGGTGTCCGAGAACGCCAGCTGCTTGCCGTCGGGCGCGAAGGCCAGGCCGCCCACGTACGAGTAGTCCGCGCCTGGGACGGCGTCGCGGAGGAGCGTTCTCACCTTCCCGCCAGCGGCGGGCACCGAGCAGATGGCGGCTGTCTCGCCGACCTCCGTGCTGCGCACGAACGCGATGGTCTTGCCGTCCGAAGACCACGTGGGCAGGACGTCCTGGGCGCTGCCGCGGGTGAGCTGTTCGGGATCGGCGCCATCGGCGGCGATGGTCCAGATGTTGTCGTCCCTGACGAAGGCGAGACGGGTCGCCGCGATCTTCGTGGGGAGTGGGACCGGCGCCGGCGCAGCCGGCCACACCATCGCGCCTGTCTTGTCGATGTAGCCAGACTCGCCGTTCATCTCGACCTCGGCGAGTCCCTGGGAGAAGTCAGACGCGTAGGTGAACCGTGGCTCGATCACCGTCGCGCCGCTCGCGTTGATGTAGCTCCACTGACCGTGGACCGAGACGGCCGCGAGACCTTCAGAGAAGCCGGAGGCCTGGCCGAATCGCGGCTCGATCTCCAGCCAACCCATGGTGCCGACGAAGCCGTACCTGCCGTGGTCTGCCCTGACCGGCGCGAGTCCCTGAGAGAAGTCCGATGCCCCGGAGAACTGCGGATGGATCACCACCGCGCCGGTCTTGTCGGCGTAGCCCCACTGGCCGTCCACCATGACGGCTGCAAGACCCTCGGAGAAGCCCACAGACCAAGAGTCGTTGTCGAACTGCGGCTCGATCACCATCTTGCCGCTCTTGTCGATGAAGCCCCACCCGCCACCCGAGACGGCCGCGAGGCCCTCGGAGAAGCTGAAGGCGCCGCCGAACTGCGGCTCGATCACCATCTTGCCGCTCGTGTCGATGAAGCCGTACTGGCCGTCGACGGAGACGGCCGCGAGACCTTCGGAGAAGCCTTGGGCCTCGTCGAACTGCTGCGCGATCACCATCTTGCCGAGCGTGTCGACGAAGCCCCACCCACGGCGGCTCCAGACGGCTGCGAGACCCTCGGAGAAGCCGGCGAGATCCTCGTCCAGGAACCGTGGCTCGATCACTCGCGTGCCGCGCGCGTCGATGTAGCCCCATTTGTCGTCGACCGAGACGGCCGCGAAGCCCTCGGAGAAGGTGAAGGCGTCGTCGAACTGCGGCTTGATCACCATGGCGCCCGAGGCGTCGATGTAGCCGTACTTGCCGTTCACCTTCGCGGGGAAGAGGGCGACAGGCTCGACCGGCGCCGGGCTGCTCGCGATCGCGGCCGGTGAACTGCTGCCGGCCTTTGGGCCACCGCTTTCACTGCCGCCGCCGGCGCAGGCACTGCCGCCGAGCGTCAGGACGAGTAGCACGATGATGGCGGCGCAGGCGGTCGAGCCACGCCCACGTGACGCCTTTGCCCTGTTACCACGAGAGCGTGAGCGTGTCATGCTGCCCCCTCCTGCGTCCTTCAATTGGCCGGATCCCAGACCCCGTTCATGCCTGGAACAAAGCGGCGCACGCCTGCGATCGTGTCGCGTCTCTCGAGCGCTTCGTCACTACTATCTTCGGGGCCTCTACCGCTTCACCCTGAACCCCATCGCGTTGCTCGTGCCGCCCAAGGTCGTCACCGTGACCTTGACCTTGCCGTAGCCGGCCTCAGCCGGCACCTTGCACTTGATCTGCCTATCGCTCCAGGAGAGGTACTTGCTGCACATCGTGTTGCCGAACTTCACGGCGCTCGAGCCGCGCGGGGCGCCGAAGCCGCTGCCGCCGATGGTCACGGTCGCGCCGCGCCGGCCGGAGGTGCGATTGAGCCTGAAGATGGTGGGCTTCGGGATCACGGTGAAGCTCGCGGCGCTCGAGCCGCTGCCGCCGGGGGTGGTGACGGCGATGCGGCCGCTGGTGGCGCCGGCTGGCGCCGTGGCCGTCATTTGAGTGTCGCTGATCAGACTGAAGGTGGCCCTGACACCGTTGAAGCTCACCGCGGTGGCGCCGCTCAGAGCGCTACCGATCAGCGTCACAACGGTACCGGCCGGGCCTGAGGTCGGTGTGAAGTAGGTGATAGCGGGCGCAGGGATGACCGTGAAGCTCGCGGCGCTCGTGGCCGTCCCGCCTGGAGTCGTGACGGCGATCTTGCCCGTAGTGGCGCCGGTCGGCACGGTGGCTGTGATCCGCGTGCCGCTCACCACGCTGAAGGTGGCCGCCCTGCCGCCGAAAGTAACCGCAGTGGCGCCGGTGAAGCCCGTACCGTTGACGCTCACTTTGGTGCCCACCGGGCCAGAAGTCGGGGCAAAGCTCGTCACCGTGGGGGCCGCGATCACGGTGAAGCTGGTGGCGCTGGCGCCCTTGCCGCCGGGGTTCGTGACGGCGATGGTGCCGCTGGTGGCGCCGGCGGGCACGGTGGCCGTGATCCGCGTGCTGCTCACCACGTTGTAGTTTGCCGCGGCGCCGTGGAAGGTGACCGCGGTCGTGCCTGTGAATCCCTTGCCGCTGACGGTCACGTTGGTACCCACCGGGCCCGAGGTCGGAGTGAAGCTCGTCACCGTGGGCGCCGGGGTCACGGTGTAGCTGGTGGCGCTGGTGGCCGTCCCGCCTGGGGTCGTGACGGCGATCTTGCCCGTGGTGGCGCCGGCCGGCACCGTGGCCTTGATCTGCGTGGCGCTGAGTACGCGGAAGGTAGTCGCTTTGCCGTTGAGGGTGACCTTGGTGGCGCCGGTGAAGCCCTTGCCGGCGACACTCACGTCAGTACGAATCGGGCCCTCCGTCGGAGTGAAACTCGTGATCGAGGGCGCCGCGACCACGATGAAGCTCGAGGAGCTGCTGGCGGTCCCGCCAGGAGTCGTGACGGCGATCCTGCCGCTGGTGGCGCCTGTCGGCACAGTGGCCGTGATCCGCGTGCTGCCGACCACGCTGAAGGCCGCCCCTGTGCCGTTGAAGGTGACCTTGGTCGCACCGGTGAGACCGCTGCCGCTGATGGTCACGTTGGCGCCCACCGGGCCCGAGGTCGGGGTGAAGCTCGTAACGGCGGGCGATGCCGGCGACGACGTGACCGCGAAGCTGGTGGCGCTCGCGGCGGTACCGCCGGGAGTGGCGACGGCCAGCTTGCCCGTGGTGGCGCCAGTCGGCACGCTGGCCGTGATCTGCGTGCTGCCGACCACCCTGAAAGTCGTCGCCGATGTGCCGTTGAAGGTGACCCTGGTGGCGCCGATGAAGCCGCTGCCGCTGATGGTCACGCCTGTGCCCACAGGGCCCGAGGTCGGGGTGAAGCCCGTGACCGTGGGCGCTTGAGCCACGGTGAAGCTGGTGGCGCTCGTGGCTGTGCCGCCGGGGGTGGTGATCGCGATTCTCCCACTCGTGGCGCCAATCGGCACCGTCGCAGAGATCCGCGCGCTGCTGACCAAGCTGAAGGTCGCGGCGGTGCCGTTGAAAGTGACCTTGGTGGCCCCGGCGAAGCCTCTGCCGTCAATGGTCACGACGGTGCTCACAGGGCCCGAGGGCGGGGTGAAGCTCGTGACTGCGGGCGTCGGGATCACGGTGAAATCGGTGGAGCTCGAGCCCGTGCCGACGGGATTGGTGACGGCGATCCTGCCGCTGGCGGTGCGGGTCGGCACGATGGCTGTGATCCGGGTGCTGCTGAGCACCTTGAATGTCGAGGAGGTGCCGCTGAAAGTGACCTTGCTGGCATCGGCGAAGCTCGTGCCGGTGATAGTCACAGTGGCGCCCTCCGGGCCGGAGGTCGGAGTGAAGCTCGTGACCGTGGGTGCTGTCGGCGATGTCGTGACACCGTCCGTCACCGCGCTGGCGCCGATGCCGGCTTTCACAATGCCGCCCGCGCTTGCCGCCTGGCCACGCACGGCATGGGCGAAGGCGACGGTGGGCACCGGCGCGCGGTCCCTCCAGCACTGCGTGAACGAGCCGTTGTTGCCGATGGCGAGCGAGGCCTGGACGCCGCTCGGCAACGCCAAGGCCAGCGTCAGCACGATCAACGTCTGAGCGAGGAGCTTGCACGTTCGCTGGCGAGCCGCCGGCTTGCCGGTGCGTGTCGCGGACTGCCTCATGTGGTACCCCCCAGTGAAGGTGCGACGCCGGGCGTCACGCCGTTGAGCAAGCCGCGCAGGGCTCCGGTCCAGAGCTCCTCCGGGCGGCGTCCCCGCACGACGACTGCACGTGCAACGACTTTGCTTTGCCACTCCATCGCGCGTACACGCCCAATCGTCGCTACCGTACTCGGCATCGGCGACGGCGGACTTGAATCGGCGGCGTGAGCGGGGGCACCAGGAAGGGTCCGCCCAGTGGCCGTACGCTGCCGCGTCTTGGCCCTCTTCTCGAGGGCACTGCCGATGCGGTCGTGGTCGAGGGCCTCGTGCAGGCCTTCGTCAACCTCGTTCTACCCACGGACTCCATCGACGCTGGCTACCCTTCGCCTGACCAGAGCACAGCGGCCGCACGCCCGACGGCGGCCGGGGCGCGATGCGCCCCGGCGGCCGGGCAGGTCATCCTACACAGATGCCTTCGTGGTCACTTCGGAAGCGGCAGCGTGTACGCGCTCCCGTCCATGGGGTCCGACATCCTGGCGGGGATGCCCATGGTCTTGAGGATCGTCGGCATGATGTCGACAAGCCGCATGGCCGTCTTGTTGTCCACAGCGTGCTGTATCCCCGGCACGTACCACACCATCGGGATGCGCTGCACGTCCTTCTGGGCGCCGCCGTGATCGCCGAAGGCGCCGTAGCTGGTCTTGTCGGCGAGCAGGCCGACGACGTCGGCCGAACCGGAGCAGGCCATCGTGTTGACGAGCTCCTGGCCGTGCGCCGTCCACCAGGTCTTCTCGGCGGCGGTCATCGTGGCCAGCGACGAGTAGAGCTTGTACCTGTCGTCGTGCGTGATGTAGGTGGCGATCACGCCGGGAAGCGTCTCCATGACGGCCGCGGCCGCACGCTTCTCGACGATGGTCTTGTCTATGAGCCACGTCTCAATGGCAGTCGACTGGTAGCTGAACAGGACGTTGCCGGTATCCATCAGAGGCTTGAGGGCAGGCGGGCCGGTGCTCGTGGATTCGGTGCTGGAGCCGGCGTGCCAGGTACCAGCGTACCAGTTGTGATCGTTGCCGGCGTTAAGCTCATTGACGCCCTTGAAGCCGTCGGGGCCCGCCCCGTAGGTGGAGCCGTGGTCGGCGGTCACGATGATCAGCGTGTCGTTGAACTGGTTCTTCTCCTTGAGCTTCGCGATGAGCTTGCCGAGCTGATCGTCGGCGTTCTTCGCGATCCACGGCATGTGAACGGTGTTCAGGATGCTTGCCGGGTCCCACTGATAGGTGCCGACGTTGTCTACTGCGCCGCCACCCCACATGTGGCCGATCCTGTCGATGGCGCTGAACGTGACCCAGAGCCCCGACCAGTCCTCGTTGTCCATGATCTTGGTGGCGGCGTCGGCGACCCAATTGTCGCCGCTCTCATGGCCGGCGTACGTGCCCGGCACGTAGCGGCCGTCTTCAGGGATGATCCAGGCCGGCGCCGTGGAAGTCGTGTCGTAGGTGTCGCTCGGGTTGCCGGCGCTGATGAGGAAGCGATCGTCGCTGGAGATGTAGGACGGCAACTGACCGGAAGGCCCGCGGTACTCGCCGACCCACGGGACGACGGTCGGGTCGAGCAACGTGGTCGTGGCCTTCGCGCTGTCCATCCGCACCCAGAAGTCCGAGCTGGAGGCCGCCATCGACTCGACCTGATAGCTCTTCTGGCCCACGTTGGCGACGATCTTGCCGGGGAACTTCGCGTGGAGGTAGTCACCCAGCTTGGGGTAGTCCATGTTCTCGATGAGCTTCACGAAGGCATCGGTCCCCAGGTCGCCGGTGGTGACGATGGCGTCCGCGCCGTAGCCGAGGACGTTGTCGACGTCGCGGATGGCCTCGTCGGACCAGCCCATGTGCTTGGGGAACAGGCCGCTGACCATGACGTTGTGGCTCACAACAGTCTCTGACGCCATGTCGCCGACGTAGGCGTTGGGGAAGTTGAGGCCCTTGTTCTGCAGCCACAGCACGTTAGTCATGTTGTACTGCCTGGCGTACCCAGGCTGCATCTGGTCCATGACGACGATCATGACCCTCGTGGGACGATGGACCGCCGACGCCGGAGCGGCTGCCGCAAGCAGCGCCGCGACCACCACGACCGCCACGAGCATGACGCGCATTCTTCTCAGCATCTCCTACCTCCTCGACATCGGCTCCCCGGGTGGAGAAAGCCCCCCTATCTCGCGGCTGGCGCCGCAGATTGCCCGCATTCTTCAGCATCCGCGTCGAGTGTCAATACGTGGGGGGTGTCGCGATGCCGGTAGACTGTGAGTCGGGAAGGGCGAGCCACGCCGGCCGAGGGCCGGCCGCCGGGATGCACAAGAGGAGCGCCACCGATGGACACGCACGACTTTCGCCGTCTGGGCCACGAGCTGGTCGACTGGGTGGCCGACTACCGCGAGCGCATCGCCGAGTACCCGGTGATGAGCCGCGTGCGGCCGGGCGAGGTCGCGGCGCGGCTGCCCGCCGAGCCGCCGCGCCGGGCCGAAGGCCTGGCGACCATCTCGGCCGACCTCGAGCGCGTCGTGCTGCCGGGCATCACACACTGGAACCACCCCGGGTTCTTCGCCTACTTCCCCTCCAACAGCGACCTGTCGTCGGTGCTCGCCGACCTCGTCTCGTCCGGACTCGGCGTCCAGGGTATGAGCTGGCAGACGAGCCCGGCGGCCACCGAGGTCGAGGACGTGGTCATGGAGTGGCTGCGGCAGATGCTGGGCCTCAGCGGCGCCTTCACCGGCGTGATCCAGGACACGGCCAGCACGGCCACGCTGTGCGCCCTGCTGTGCGCGCGCGAGCGGACCAGCGACTACAGCCAGGAGCGCGGCGGCCTCCAGGCCGAAGAGGCGCCACTCGTGGTTTACGCGTCAGATCAGGCGCACAGCTCGGTGCCCAAGGCGGCGCACCTCGCCGGCTTCGGGGCCGACAACCTGCGCCTCGTCGAGACCGACGACGACCACGCCCTGCGCCTCGACATGCTCGAGGCGGCGTTGCATGAGGACCTCGCCGCCGGCCGCCGGCCCTGCGCGCTCGTTGCGGCGGTCGGCACGACGGCCACCACCGCCCTCGACCCGCTGGCGGCCATGGCGGAGCTCGCCGCGCGCCACGGCATGTGGCTCCATGTCGATGCCGCCCTCGCCGGCACTGCCATGCTCTGCCCGGAGCACCGCTGGATGTGGGAGGGCGTGGAACACGCCGACTCCGTGGTGCTCAACCCGCACAAGTGGATGGGCACGGGCTTCGATCTCTCGGCCTACTTCGTGCGCGACCCTGAGCATCTGGTGCGGGTCATGAGCACCGCTCCCAGCTACCTGCGCACCGCCCAGGACGGCTCAGTGCGCAACCTGCGCGACTGGGGCATCCCGCTGGGGCGGCGCTTCCGCGCGCTCAAGCTGTGGTTCCTCGTCCGCGAGTACGGCGTGGAAGGTCTGCAGGCACGCGTGCGGCGCGACGTGGGCTTCGCCGCCTGGCTCGCCGAACAGGTCGACGCGGCTCCCGGCTGGCAGCGCCTGGCGCCCGTGCCGCTGCAGACCGTGTGCGTGCGGCACGTGCCGCCGGCTCTGGAGGCCGACGAGCCGGCCCTGACCGCCCACAACCTGGCCATCGCCGACCGCGTCAACCAGGCCGGCAGATCCTACGTGACGCCGTCGCTGCTCAAGGGCCGGCAGATGATCCGCGTGTCGATCGGCGCCCAAGCCACCGAGCGCGAGCACGTCGAGGCGGTGTGGCGGGAGCTGCGGGAGGCCGCCGTGGCCGCCGGAGATCCGGCCGCGTGAGGCCGCCGCGGCGGCCTATCGCGGCCTCCTCGCCGCCGGGGGGAAAAGGCGTCCCGCGGCGAATGTCAAGCAGTGATCACCCAGCGGCGCTGAGCCGCAAGGCGCAAACAGGGGGACGGTCTGCATGAACGAGAAGGAGATGCGCGCCAAGCTCGAAGCGCTCGAGGCTGAGAACGCGAGCCTCAAGGAGCAGAAGGCGCTGAGCGAAAAGCTCGCCGCCCTGGAGGCCGAGAACGCCGCCCTGGAGGCCGATCTTGCCGGCGACGCCGCGGACAGCGACGCGGCGGCCGAACAGACCGCCGGCGACGCCGCGGACAGCGACGCGGCGGCCGAACAGACCGCCGTCACGCCGGCCGTGCCCGCCGACAACGCCGCCGAAGCCGCACAGACCGCCGAACAGACCGCCGTCACGCAGGTCGCACCGGCGGACGCGGCCACCGAGGCCGCCGCCGCCGACGCCGCGGAGCCCGCGACCGAGGTCGTGATGGTGCGCAAGGGCAGCCGCACGCGCAACCTCCTCGTCGGCGTGCTCGTCGTGCTCAGCTGCCTCTCCGTGGTGGTCACGGGGGTCGCCTG
>Ga0194057_10001266_pt1 | contig 12908 bp, 17 predicted proteins | sample SepL4415m_MetaG_FD_155474 | JGI IMG/M metagenome (GOLD analysis project Ga0194057, IMG submission 155474) | Anoxic zone freshwater microbial communities from boreal shield lake in IISD Experimental Lakes Area, Ontario, Canada - Sep2016-L442-15m | ecosystem: Environmental > Aquatic > Freshwater...
GGGGAAATCTGCCACGCGTCGCGTAGCGACGCCCTGATGGTAGCCGTGGGTTTTAACCCACGGTCTGAGGCATTCCGTCACCCTTTCGTCGCGTAGCGACGATTGAAAACATTCAGGCGTCGCTACGCGACGCAATGCTTGCATGTTGCTCCGGGTCCGTGGGTTAAAACCCACGGCTACCATCGGCGGTCGCTACGCGACCAGGAGCAGCGAACTGCCTCATTCCCTGTTTCTTCATGGCTTGCCATGAACGCCTCGGTGCAAGCGTGGCTTGTGATCAGGTCGTTGTTTTTCTTCGGGCGAAGGTCCAGGGTGGCGAAGGGGATTAGGCGCGGCTCGATCGAGAACTCTACGCCGTTGGCCCGGAGGAGCGCGCCGACGATCATGTCCTCGGCACCCGGCGGGTAGGAGTCTAGGCTGTAGCTTCCGCCGAATTCGGCAACGTATCCAGCGGCCAGGCGTGAGAGAAAATACCCTGCCCCGCCACTCCCATATCCCGCTCCCGGCCGCCACTCGGCCCCGATGTAATCTCTTCCGGCCGGGTCATAATCCAGGAATCTCGGCATGGAGATGTACGTGTCGTCGTCACACTTGAAGAGATAATCCCAATCCTTGCGCTGCAAGGCCCATTGGGCAAATAGGCGTGTCTTGTGCGGCAAGTGCCTGTAGTCGTCCTGGCAGGGCAAGGCCAGCGTGTGCAAGCCCATTTGCTCCGGCTCCTTGGCGGTCGGGCAACCGAGTAGGAAAAGGCTCTGGATGTCGCGGTCGTCGCCGTCGTTCATCCAGGTTGACCGGCACCGATCGCGACGGTCTTGGTATTGCCAACCCGAGAGGGCACCAATAAGGATCCTCGGTTTCATGCCAATAGACTCCCGATCAGGGTTTTCCACTGCTCGCCGATCACCGTGGGGTTCGCTAAGTCCTCTACATGCTCCCTGGCCGTGCGGATGACGTGGGTTCTCAGTTCCTCGTCATAAGCCAGTTGGGCCAACCGGAAAGCCATTTCCTGATCTGTGTTGGTGAGAAAGCCGGTCTCTCCGTCTATGATCATTTCTTTCCATCCCCACGAGTTTTGGCAGACCAGCGGAACGCCGGCGGCCATGGCTTCAAGCCCGACTCTCGGCCAGTTCTCTCGGGCACCGCCATTAAGCCCTACCATCGCGTGACAGCGGGCCATGAATGCCTGGACGGATATTTCCCTGGGCGCGAGGCAATCGGCCCACGGCGGGGGTGTGCCGCACTTCATGGCCACGGCCTGGTTCCATCCCATGGCCAGCGCCCGGCGGCCGGGGTAAGGGACGGCGGCCAAGATCGGCCAGTGGTTGCTGCTCCACTTATCGAGGTCCGGCCGCGATAAGCGGCCTATCACAAAATCCTCTCCGGCCTGGTGCGCTCGAGAAGCAAGCGGCATTTCTCCGAAGGCAAACGCCCCGCGAATCAGGTGGCCCATTCCGTGGTTGTAGCCGATCGGGAGGAGTTGCTTTTCTAACTCCTCCCTCTGGAATTCCGACTGGAACACAAACGCCTCGGCTGGGCCGTGTTTGCCGAACTCGGTAATCTCGTTTGGAAACAGGAAGGTCATGCAGTTGACCCACACAAGTTTGCAACCGAGTTCCTTCAAGAGACCTCGGCAGTTCATGACGTGGCTGTTGCACATTGCGACGACGACAGACCCGGCGAAGCCTGGGACGTTCCGCAACGGCTCCGCGCTGCCGGCGTGGATCGTCGGGCAGCCGATCGCGGCTAAGGCGTCCTCGGTGGCCTGGTCGCAACCCCACGTCGGGATGAAAGTGACTTCAATACCCGCCGCTCGCCAAACTTTGGCGGTGTGCCAGCATTCGGTATTTGCTCCGCCCATTGGGCCGGGGTAGCCTAAGAAGAAAATATTCATATCGGTTAAGGTTTTAGGATTTCGCGCAAAGGCGCGAAGACGCAAAGGGTTTCATACTTGGGGCCATTGGAGAATCCAGCCGGTTTCTGTTTCGGCGGGGACGAGAACACACGTTTGCTGGTGGCCGATCACGCCGACTTGGCGACTCCGGCCTCCTGCTTGTTGGGCTATGTTGTGGAAATAGGAACATTCGCAAGCGATTCGCTTGCCGTTGTGGTATCCCATTTCAAACCACTGGTCTCCCATTCTTGCTAGCAGTTCGGCGGAAGCACGGAAGCATGCGGCTCCAAAATCCCCCTGGCCGATGTGCCCTCGGCTGCCGAACCGATCGACGTAGCCGCAGTAAAGCAGTTCGCCGGGTTCCGTCAGAATCTCAGCCGTCGATTCCACGGGGACCATATCCGCGTCGATCGACAGGAGATGGGTCTTCCCGGCTGAAACGTCCTCGCGGAGAAACCGCCGGATGTTTTGGTTTCGGGCGTGGTCGATCCCGTAGTCTTGGGAACCGTACCGCCAATCGAGAAAGTTTTCGGAAAGCCAGAGGGCAAGCGGCCTGCACGGCGGCTCGCCGCGGGACATAATGATGGTTTGGATATTCATTTCATTCTCCCCACGGCCGGTGCCAACCTAAGCCGTCTTCCGTCAACCATCCCTTGATGTGCCCTCCGTCGTCGATTTCTAGGCCGCAGATATTCCTATTTATCGAATACGTCACGGTCGGATCGGCATAGTTGTCGCCGTCCGTATTCGGCTGTTTGTGGTAGGGTATTCCGCCGGGGTCGTCCGGTTCTCCGATCCAGTGTCGATCTGTTGTGGCCCCGCCGGCTTCCGTGAGCGATTGGAGCATGACCCAGCGGCCGGAGCTTTCATCGTAGATGCACCAGACCCAAGCCCCGGTTGCCTCGGCAGAGACAACATCGGGCGGGTAGTTTGGGATTCTCCAAATATCGGCCGTCTGAGCCACCGTGTCGGTATCCCCTGCCCCGGCTGGCGTGTTCCAGGTCTGCGTTGCCGGATAGTAATTGAGCCGCGTGCCGGGTGCCTTGTACCACGAACCGTCTGCCGCGAAGTCCCCGGTAAGCATGAATAGCGCGATGCACGTCATGGCCTGCGGCGGGGGCGTCGGCGTGGGTTCCGGGATGAGTGCGGTCAAAATGTCGTGAAGCTCGCCGGGCGGGCGGATCGGGCTTCCCGAGTCGGGGATTCGGATGGGTCGTGTCATGCGAACATATTGGTGAAGGAAACCGGATTGTAAGGGGGCAGGCTATTGCTGAGATTCATCGCCTCCCACAGTTTGGTTTGGGGGTTGTACCAGTGATTCCAGCCGTAGGTTCCGGCGTTCCCGCCGGACGGAATAACGACGGCTTTCTGCTTGAGGTTTACGGTCGTGCGGTAGGCATAAGGCTGGGCCGGATTGATGATGAACGACGGCTCTATTGAAGCTCCGGTACAAAGAAGCTGCCCTGCCGCGCAGCCCATGAACGTGCCGCTGTTGACGGCTCCGACATACCCGATGAAGTTGGGCATGGTTTCCACCCGATCCCACTCCACTTGGTATTCGTTCTCCGCCATGAATCGCGAGTTGTAAACCCCCGGGCCGGGTGCTGCCCCCGTGGAGGGCACGATCGCCGAAGCGGGAATCTGCTGGTACTGCCCCGCGCACGTGGTGTGGAGCTTCAAGGTCGTGCCCGTCCGGTAGGCCGGTCGGGTAATGCCCGTCGGCCACGCCACGTCAAGGTACACAAGCGCGAAGCTGAGAGTCACGCGGCGGCTGTTTGATTTGCCGGTCGAGGAAAGCATATCGCCTTCCATCCACGGCTCGTCCGTGATACCGACGACCGCCATATCTCCTACGCTTGCCACGGGGTACTTGTCCAGATAGTGCGCCGCGAGAAACGCGGCCACGTCGGTATTGGCCAGACAGTAGACCATCTTGGCGGTCCATCCGCCGGCGTAACTGTACTCAGCCCGATTGCTGATGATTCCGTAAGGGGTTGTCATGGGAGTTAGGAGTTAGGAGTTGGGAGGTAGGAGGGGAAATTAGGATTTCGCGCCAAGGCGCCAAGACGCAAAGGGTTTGTATTTCTTCTAGCTCCTAACTTCTAACTCCTAGATTCTTTTAGTAAGTCGATCCTTGGAGTTGTCTCAGTGCCGATTCGATCCGTTCGATCCCTTGGTTGACGAGTGCGAGTTGTGCCATGACCTCCGAAAGGTCGGTTGACGTGTAGGAAACGGACCCGGCGAATTGGCCCATGGTGGCAATGAGCATGTCGAGGGCCTGCTGGGCGGCGTCGATCCCGGACGTGTCAACCTGGATATAGGCGGTATCGAGTAGGAAAGCCATTACGTTCCGCTGCTGGAAGTGAGGAGGTTATTGTAGTTTCCGAGAACCGCGAAAGCGCCCGTCGCATTGAAGGGGCCTTTGCTTCGGAAATTGAGAGTGATTTCTACCGCGCTGTCTGCGTTGATTTCAATCTTGACCGGTGCCGATTCAAACGATACCGGCATGTTGGTGAACCCGTGGAGCCTGGCCGCGTCGGCATACAAATTCAAGACCGGTGCCGCCCCGGCCTGAATCGGGTTCGTGTAACCGGTCTTCGGGACAGTAATCGTTATCGAACCTCGCCCGCTGATGCCGCCTAGAACCTGACTCTGAAACCCGCTCGTTGTGCTGCTGATGAGGTTCCCTAGATTCTGAACGGGTTCAAAGCTCCAGCGGGAGATTTCAAGGATGGAATTCCCGCCGACGTGGACGTCTCCGTTTTGTTGGCCTCTGCCGGGTGTTCCTGCCATGGGGGTTCCTTTCGTGGGTTGTGATGGACGGACTGGAAGTCCATCCTACGGGATTCTTTCCATTTCAGTCTTGCCTTCCTTGCCACGTTGTCAATACGAAAGACACGGTGGTTTCCCACAGTTTGATTTCCGGCATGTGTACCTGGTTGTTGACCGGCGGCCCATCGGCTCGCATGTCGAGGACGGCACCGGTGGTCCAGTCAAAACCTTTGTTGGCGAATGCGTTCAGGATGAGTTGCGCCACCGCGCTTCCGCCGGCGTAGTCCTCGGTCCAGATATGAAAAACCACTCTTGCCGTCTGGTAATAACTCTTATTGGTCCGTGCATTGCCGCTTCCCCCGGTCTGCTCCATTCGGACGTAGGGCATGAGTTCGCTTTGCGGTACGCGGCCTGTAATCAGGCGGAGTACCGGCACCTGGGCGACCAGTGCGGCGTCGTTGGCCCACACAACCCCGATTGCCGATTCAAGGCTTGTGGCTCCGGCGATGGTTCCTAGATCGCTCATGGTCCGAATACCAGTTTCATCAGTTGGTTGGTTAGTCTGCGGATCGTCACATAGAACCAGAGGCGCGGCCGGATGGTTCGCGTTCCCTTTTCAAGGTAGGCCATGTAGGCAAGCATCGAAACCCTGCCGCGGCTCGTCCGGCGGATCGACTTCATACCCTCCGTGGTTCGCGTGAACGGCGGAATTCCTGCCATGGCGTTGTGCATGTTTTGATAACCACCCCGCGGCGTTCGCAACAGGTTCGGGACCGAGACCACCTTTTGGAGTTCGGTCGATAGGAAGTCGGCGGCGGCGTCCAGGCCTGGGCCTCGGGCGTTCTTCAACTGCCGGTCGAGTGCCGGATTGTTGAATTTGATTTTCATAGTCATTCGGATGTTCGGCATTATGTCCCGCTGCTACTTGAATTGACCCGGCTGATCGCGCCCCCTTCGGTTCCCTCGGTAATCAGCACACAAACGGCTATTGGCAGGGCGTCGATCCGAGTGGGTCGCTGATATTCCGTGATACGGTAGTGCCGGCCTGCGGAATCGACCAGGCGGTAATCCGCGCTGGCTGGCCCCGTTGGCGTCACGCTATTGAAAATATCTCCTCCCAGATAGACGTTGTAATTGTTTTTTGACCATTCGGCGTCCGCAAGGATCTGCGTATCTTGGCCCGTCGGTTGGAAGCGGGCGCGAACCCCCGTTAAGTAGGTCGTCCACGTCGCTATCGCTTCGCCGCTGGCCGCCGACTTCGTGTAAGTTGCCTTCAACACGGTGGCCAGATTGTATAGACTATAGACGATGGCTAGGTTTCGGCATCTTACAACCCACGTATTGACGACAGGCTCCTTGGTGACGGATAGGATGGTCCAGGATGCCCCTTCAACGTCAATCAGGATCGCTCCTAATGCGGGTTTGGTTGGCGTGGACACAATCGGCCACGTCCAGGTCCGATCGCCCGCCAGCACGTTGCCGTCGGCTTGGTCGGCTTCTGACCAGTCCACCGTTGAATTGATCGCCTTCGGGATAGCCACGTCGGCCTGGCCGGGCACGCGCAGCGTGAGGCTGGTCAGGTTGTCCATCATGTAGAAGTCGGGGGTGAAATCGAAAATCATGGGCGTGTGAATGTTTCAAGGTTCAATGTTTTAATGTTCAATGAAAGGCAGTAAGGATGGCGTTTTCTTTCTTTGAACATTAAAACATTGAACATTTTCTATCCCTGGGAAATGATCTCGTACGGGTTGGCCTGCGCGTTCAGCTTCGTGAATTGCTCGATTTGCCGCCCGAGAACTTCCAGGTAAGCCCCCTTCGATACCGACTGGCCGCCGACGGAGTAATCGGGGTTTGGCGAAAGGGTAATCAGGGCCGCCAGTGACATCAACTGATTAAGGATGGTTTGGAAACCGTCCGGCCAGATGATCGACGCGGGGGTCACTTCCGGCACGATCACCACCTGGTTTGTGTAGGTCTCGCCTGCGTAAACAGTGGTGATGGTCGCTGTGTAGGTCGTCCCGCCATCCACGCTGGCCAGCGTTTTCTCATAAACGCCCGTGGCGACAGAGGGCATTGCCGCTCCAGCCGCCAGGACCGTTGCCCCGGTATCGTCGCGAACAATGCCGAGCGTCATTGACGTGACGGCCGTGGGGTTGCCGTTGACCTTCCACGTTTTGCGGACGGTGAGCGTTGCCATGTTTAAGACTCACTGCTGATGATGGTGGTTTCGGAAGTGACGTTGGTGATGCTTGGGGTAGTCGCTGCCCAACTGCCCGAACCATGCGAGGTCGCAAGGTCGGATTTGAGGGTGGTTAGATCGGCAGTGCTGAGGGTACTGGTGCCGATAGACGGCTTATTAGTGACGTTATTCCAGTCGATCATTGGTGTGACTGCCAGCCCCGCCACGCTCGCGGGGTCGGCTGCTGCGGTAATGGCGGCGTTGAGCGCGGCGGTGGCGGCGGCTGGTATCGTTGCGTCCGTTGCGGTTACCACATCGGCATCAAAGGCCGCATTATTGATCCATGATGCTGGTGCCGTGGATGGTAACGAGTAGGCTGGGGCATTATTCAGTGCCACGGCGGGGAGTAGTGCGGTCTTGGTGGTTTCGGGAGTATTCAGTGTGGCGTTCAATCGCGGCACGGCACCGGCAATCTGCGGCGTGGCAATGTCCGTTGGGGCGAGTTCCATTGCATCGCGTGTAGCCTGTGCGGATAGGCCCCCGGCCACAGGTGTGCGAAACACCATCTTCTGATAGCGGTCCCCTGCCAATGCAAATGTTCCGCCAAAATCAATCAGCAGCACGACGTCAACGACGCTCGTTCCCGGGTCATAGGCAACCACATAGTAGCCCGTCGTTCCAATACCTGTTACCGACGCGCTCGGGCTTCCTATCGTCACTAATGTGCGGGAGACTAGCCCATAAATGTAGGGTGCCCCTGGCGAAAGATTAGGAACTAGCGCACCGTCTGCTAGGCTGTTGATGCAGGCGATAACGTCATATTGAACTGCCATATCAATTATCCTTCCACGGGCGGATCGACGGGCGGAACGGGATCGGGGGTCGGGTCAATAGGTGGCTCCGGTTCCGGCGCTACGGGAAGTTCTGGAACGGGTGGCGCCGTATACGTCAGCGTCAGCAGCCCGTCGCTGCCCACGGTATACGCCCAACTCTCCGGTATCGCCGTTGGCACGGTGAACGGCCTGCCGCTGCTCACGCATATCTGACCCGCGACTAAGGCGAGTTGCTGGTGCCAATACATCATGGCCGCTGCATCCGTGCCAAGTGCGTCCGCTACATCCTGGGGCGCGACTCCCTGAGCATTGCTCCAAAACGTCCGGTAGCCTTCGCTGAGGCTATCCTGGAGCGTTTGCAGCAGATTGCTGTTGATCTGGTAAATCCGCTCGGCTACTAGCTGCGCGGGGGTTTTAATTGGACCGGTGAGGGACATTATTGGTTTCTCCTGATATAAAGGCTGCCTTGCTGAGTGCCGCCCGATAGGTTGAGATAGACTGTTCCTGATTTTACGCTTGTCGTGCCTGGGTCGTAATTGTAGGTGAGTGCTGCGGTTGGAAAAGACACGATAACGACTCCCGAACCGCCCGAAGAACCAATCCAACCTGTCCCTCCACTATTACCCACGCCGCCACCGCCACCGCCAGTATTATCGGTCCCTGGATTGCGTGCGGTTGTTGCATTTCCGACGCCGCCGCCGCCTAGCCCGCGAACACTATTCGTGCCACCACTGATGTTGCTCCATATACCACCACCGCCACCACCACACAGATAATAGACCCCACCTGACAGTTCCCCGGTAGTTGACCCACTGATCGGATTAGCGACCCCTGTTCCACCCGACCCACCCGAGAGCGCGAGGGATACCCCGCCACTTGATGTTGCGCCGCCGCCTCCACCACCACTGTAAGTACCCGTCGCAGTAGACCCTCCTGAGAATCCTAGCGTGTATCCGAGTAGGGAGTTCATTCCAGACCCGCCTGGAAGTGCGCTATGCATACCCGCGCCGCCTCCTGTTGCTTGTGAACCAACAGCACCGGCAGCTACATCGCGGGAACCACCATACCCTCCGCCGGGTGCATAGAGTAGCGAACCAAAATAAGAAGCATTGCCGTTTGCAGCGGTTTTGTTGGTGTTGTAAGTGCTTCCAGTTCCTCCGCTACCAACGTAGACGCTATAGGTTCCGCTCAGCTCGATTTTCCCAGCGTAAGCGAATCCGCCGCCACCGCCGCCGCCAGCCCAATGTGAGCCCGATCCGCCACCCCCACCCACTACCACTACATTGCACAGAACAGAACCATTATCAACGATAAACGAGTGGCTACCGGTGCCGGTGTAGGTATAGATCGTGTATCCATTGGTTCCCGAAACCGCCGTACAGCCCGCATCGGTTCCGCTGACGGTAATTACTCCTCTCGCCGTCCCCGCCCACGCCAGCAGCAGCAGGATTAGGATGGATTGCGTTAGGTTTTTCATGGTCTGCTTTCTATTTATTACGAAAAGAAAAAGGCACGGATCCGGATTGCTTTTGGCTCCCGCTCCATGCCTTGTGGACTCATGCCTTGGCTTATGCGCCGCTGCTGCTGCTAGTGGCCAGCGTGCGGTGCCGCTGCCACTTACGCGGCTCGATGACGGCCGGGGTGCCGCGCTCGCTTGCCTTGAAGCGGACCACGATGTCCTGCGTGAACTCGGCCTCGCTGTTCGTCGGGGCCTGGACCACGGTAATGGGCCAGTTCTCCATGTAGGCAAAGGCCGTCGGATCGCCGTAGAACCAGTAGCCTTGCGACGTGGCTACGTCCGTTCCAAGCTGCGCCACAAGCTGGGCCTGCAACTGGCGGCTGGTCGCCATGGTGATTCCGAGATTCTGGATCGGGTTCCCCGCGATCGTGTTGATGCCGGTCGCGGTGAAGCCCGCCGACATCTGCCAGGTTTGCGTGGCCTGCATGATGAGGTTCAACGGCAGAAACTTAATCTGCGGGGCGAAGATCAACCGAGTATTCGGGATGATGATCGGCTCGCCCGTGTTCGGGTCGGTCATGGCGGAGAACAGCGCCTCGGCAGCGTTAATGTTCGTCCAGTCGGTCAACGGGTTTCCATCGAGGTGGTTGCACCACCGGCCGCTGTCCGTGGCCGAATAGAACGTCTTCAAGGAGACGGCGGCCGAATCGCCTTTTCGCTTCTCCTTGTAGCTGTTCGTGGCCCCGATCATCAAACCCAACAGGGCCTTTTCCTTTTGCAGGCCGAGGAGCGTACCGACGTAAGCGGCCCGGTCGAGGACCATGCCGGTACGATCGAAAAAGATTGCCTCCTTGGTGATCCCGATGCCAAGCTGCCGTTTCACGGTGGCGGGCGTTTCGACGTACTCCTCGCCGAAGCCGACGTAGCGAAGCGGTTCGCCTTCGCCTGCAATGGTCACGTCGCTGCCCGGATCGCGGGGCAAGTAAACGCCCGGGATTCGCTCGCCGTCAAGCCTGGTTGGCACGGTCGGCACTAGGCGGCTGGCAACAAACTCTTCCGCCGTGTAGGCGCCCAGCGTGCGGTTGATGAGCAACTGCCCGGTGATTCCGGCGAAGGCCGAGGAATCGACGGCACCCATGGCCTCCTGCAACGGCCTGCCGTTGTCGGGGTTCATGTACTCCTCAATGAACGTCTGGCCCACCGGGTCGCCGTTCTTACTGAAGATGGTTTCGGCGGCCAGGGCACGGAGCGAGAAGTCTTGGGCGTGGATGCCGCCAACCTCGCCGCGGCTGCCGCAGTTGAGGGCCTCTTGGAGGTCGCCCCAGGTGCGAGATCCTAAGATGGCTTCCTTGCCGCGATTCTGCACGCCTTCCAGCCGCAGCCCTCGGGCGATTTCTTTTGCGTTGATTCTCATTTAGGTTTCTTTCTAAGAAGGTTGGATGGTTTTATCAAGGAGATTGACCACGGATAACACGGATGACACGGATGAGGGATGGGAGGACGGTTATCTTCTCCTATCCGTGTTCTCCGTGTTATCCGTGGTTCCTTTTTTTAATTAGACTGCCCCGCTAGAGCTGCCTGTAACCTGGTTCTGGATTCCCCCATCGAGGATGGTGGACCTGATCCGAACTATGACGCTTGTCCGGGCGTTGCCGATCGCGTTCGGCTCGGGAACGGCCTTGCCGATGACAAGCGACGCGCTGGCCGCCGTGACAACCTTCTGGTTTTCTAGGGCGGTGCCGCTGGCTTTCTCGCAAGCCCCGACCAGTGCGCCGAGGATCCAGGTTGCGCTGGCGCAGTCGAATTCAAAATCGCCGGTCGTGGCAACTTCGATGACGTTGGCTGGCACGTGGGTCAAGGTGCTGTTGAGAGGCACGGTCTCGCCCGATTGCAAGCCGTTCTTCTGCAAGGCAACGCCCAAGAAGAACTGCTGGAACGCGTCCTGGTTGAGTGTCGCCGTGGCCTGATCGGCCATGGCGGAAGCGGGCTTGGCCTTGCTGCTCACCGGGTCGAGATAGAGCAAATCGCCGATTTCGATCGGCGTTGCCGAGTCACAGAGAACCGCGACGGGATTGGTTTCGCCGTTGCGGTGGCGGAAGGTTGAGGACATAGAGAAAGTCTCCTTGGAAAATGTTCGATGACGAAATATCAAATCTCACGCAAAGACGCAAAGACGCAAAGAATTTACGCTTGCGGTTTCGCGATTACTTCAACAAATCAAATTTCACGCAAAGGCGCTAAGACGCAAAGAATTTGCATTTCTTCTAACTTCTATCTCCTAACTTCTAACTCCTAACTTCTTTCCTTACTTCACGAATCGCGCAATCCGCTGCCGGATCGACGCACTGGCCGGCGGAATGGCGACCGCATCGTGCGACTCCTGCAACGGATTGCCGGTACTCGGTGCTGCCGAGCCGTTTGCCGGCTTCGCGGTGCCGACAAGCTGCTTGCGATCGTTGATCTTGGCTTTCCGCTTGATCGGATCGATCGTTTCGGCCAAGTCCTCCAGGAAGATCTCGGAAACGTGCTGCGTGTTGGCCGGGTCGAGTCCGGCGGCCTTGAGTTCGCCGGTGATGGCCTCTTGCAAGGCATGGTGCGCCTCGGCCGCCTTGTAGTCGTCGAGGGTCGCTTGAAGCGTTTTCAACTGGTCCTTGAGGTCGGAAACTTCCTTTCCCTCATCGGCCTCGGTCAAGATCGTATGCACCAGGTCGTCACGCGGCGCAAGCACGGCTTCGCGCAGCTCCTGGACAGTCAACTGGGTAATATCCATCGCTTTCTCCTTGGGAATAAATAGTTCGGAATCCGTTGATTCAAAGAGGCCGGTTGTCGTTGCCGGGTTGGCCACCAGGTCCACCGAAAGCACCTTGTCGATCGACTCGACCACCATCTTGCCCCCGGTGCTGCGACTGAATCCGCGAGTATCGTGCGAGAAGCCGAGATTTTGGGGGGCGTTTTCCGCATCCCAGGCAATCTGCTCGGCCAGTGCATGTTTTGGGTTAAAGTGAAAGTCGCCATAGAGGCCGTCCTCTTTGAGCGTGACGTTTTTGACCAGTCCGATCCGATCGCGGAGCGAACGCCGTTGGCCCGGCTCGACATGATCGATGTTGACGCGCTGTCCTTCGTACAGGGACAATGCCTTGGCCATCACCGCGCGAGGATACTCGCGTCCCTTCTTGGAGACGGCACCCAGCAGCTTAACGCCCTGGATGATGCCATTTTCACGATCGACGCGAAGCGCCACGCCGCGGTTGTCGGAGTATTCTTGGAAGAGGGACATGGATGTTAGGAGTTAGAGGAATGACGAATGACGAAGGACGAAGGACGAAGGACGAAGGACGAATGATGAATGACGAATGACGAATGACGAATGACGAATGACGAATGACGAATGACGAATGACGAATGACGAATGACGAATGATGAATGACGAATGACGAATGACGAATGACGAAGAATCTCGCGATACGGTGATCGCCGCTTGCGGTTTAGCGATTCTTCCTAACTCCTAGATTCTTCTTCCCACACACTCATAGTACGCAGGCAATCTCGAGAGCGGCTAGTCGATTCTTTCCAGAAGAATGGAGGAGAGAAAGAGAAGATAGGAGGCCCGTCCCGAAGGGACGACTGTTACACACATCTTTTGGACCCCATCCGGCTTGCCGGATGGTGAACAAGGTTGAATGGCTAAAATGGAGAACAAAGACCAACACGACCCCATCCAGCAAGCTGGATGGGGTCGCTCAAGGACTTGTGTGTAACAACGAGGGCAAAGAC
>Ga0194057_10001270_pt1 | contig 12902 bp, 13 predicted proteins | sample SepL4415m_MetaG_FD_155474 | JGI IMG/M metagenome (GOLD analysis project Ga0194057, IMG submission 155474) | Anoxic zone freshwater microbial communities from boreal shield lake in IISD Experimental Lakes Area, Ontario, Canada - Sep2016-L442-15m | ecosystem: Environmental > Aquatic > Freshwater...
ACGCTCTACGCTCCACGCCCCCTGCCCCCCGAGCCCGACGATGACGACTCCCCGGCCGAGGCTGGTTTTGTGCTGGATGCGGTCAATGTAGGAGAGACATGGCGGCGAGCGATCGAGAAGATTCCCGGCATGGTGGGTGAACAGGCCAAGAAGTTTAGTCGGCTGGAAATATCGGGCATGAACCGAGTGACGGTCTTTTTTTCGCCCGAGAATGCCTTTTGCAAGACGGCCTGCCAGCGGCCCGAGCAAGTGTTGCGATTTGAGCAGGTCCTGAAGGGTGTCACCGGCCAGATGATTCGGGTCGAGTTCAAATTGCTGGAGGCTCCTCCGCAGGCCACGATCGCTCAGCCGCCGGTTCGGCCGGTGGTTTCACCCCATCAGCGGCTCATGGAGGCGGCCAACCATCCGCTGGTGCGGCGAGCGAGCGAGTTGTTTGGTGCCCAGCCCACCTCGGTCGAAGAAGGATAAACACAATCTAGGAAAGCCATTCATGTCTGAAGTAACGCGTTCGGTAACCGAATTGATCAACGAGTTTGCGAAAATGCCGGGCGTTGGCAAGAAGTCGGCTGAGCGACTGGCGTATTACGTGCTTCGGCTCAACCGCACGGAGGCGCTCGTCCTGGCCGATGCAATACGCAATGTCAAGGAGAACGTGCGGTATTGTCGCAACTGTTACAATCTGGCGGAGCAGGAGGAGTGCGAGATTTGCCGCGATCCGAATCGGAATCGCGAGGTAATCTGCGTGGTGGAGCAGCCGCGTGACTTGATGGCGCTGGAGCAGGCCGGAACCTATCATGGCCTGTATCATGTGCTTTTGGGGCGAATTGCCCCCTTGGAAGGGATGGGGCCTGAGCAATTGACGATCGACACCCTGGTCAATCGGGTTCGCAGCGGCACCGTCCGGGAAATCGTCATGGCTACCAATCCGACAGTCGAGGGAGACGGAACGTCGCTTTACATTTCAAACATATTAAGCGATTGTGCGGTGCGAGTTACCCGCCTGGCGCGTGGAATTACCACCGGCAGTATGCTAGAATTTGCTAACAAGGAAGTGTTGGCAGACGCCCTTTCCGGACGGCAGGCATTTTAGAGAGCTCGCATAAATAATTTGTGGTGCGGGCGTCCCGCCTGCCCAAGAAAATGCAGGCGAGACGCCCGCACCACAACGAATAAGTTATCTACGGTATAGTTTTATGCGACTTTCACTCGGTCAACACATACAAATGCAGCAGCGGCAGATTCTTGCGCCGCGGATGATCCAGTCGATGGAGATTCTGCAGTTGTCGATCCTGGCACTGCAGGAGCGGATCGAGCAGGAGATCATGGAGAATCCCGTGCTGGATCTGCGGGAGGATGATCCTGATCTGCCTTCGGAAACTTCCGAAACCGAGAGCCAGGATTCGCCCGACGCGCCCAGTGCCGAGGAACGCGAATTGGTCATCAACGAGACGACCAAGAATGAGGACGACTTCGAGCGACTGATGAAGATGGATGGGGAGTGGCCCGACCAGTCCGAGGAACACCCTCGTCCGTCGCGCGGCGAGACGGAAGATGCCGGCGAGCGGAAGCTCGACGCCATGGCCAACATGATCGCTCGGCCGCAGTCGTTGCAGGACTATCTCCGCGACCAGTTGGGGTGGTTTGAAATCGATTCGGCCTTGCGGGCGATGTGCGAGCGGATCATCTACAACCTCGATACCAACGGCTATCTGCAGGGCCGCCTGGAAGACATTCTGGGGTCAGACGCGACGAAGGAAGATCATGCCCTGGCGCAGCAAGCCCTGACGGTGGTGCAGAGGCTCGATCCACCCGGTGTGGCCGCCCGTGATCTCCGCGAGTGTCTGCTGCTGCAACTCACCCCGGGCATGCCCCTTTTCGAGCAGTTACAATCGCTCATCACCTTCTATCTGGAGGATATCGAGTACAATCGGCTTCCGGTGATCAGCCGTCGCACCGGCTTTTCGATCGAGTTGATCCAGCAGACATTGACCGAGTTGCGGAAGCTCAATCCCAAGCCGGGTGCGGACTACAACAACATGCCGGTTCCATCGGTCACGCCGGACGTGTTTGTTGAACTTGGCGACGACGGCAAGTACCACGTTCGCATCGAAGATGGCCGTACACCAAGCCTCTTCATCAGTCCTTATTATCGCAAGCTGTTTGCCGCCGGGCAAGTGAATGACGAAACCCGCGAGTACATCAAGCGAAAGATTAATTCGGCCCAATGGCTTATCGACGCGATCCAACAGCGGCGAAACACGATCGAGCGGGTTGCCCAGGCGATCGTCGATCACCAGACCGAGTTTCTCAGCAAGGGCCCCGAAACGATCGAGCCGCTCAAGATGCAGCAGATTGCCGAAAAGGTTGGCGTACATGTGACCACGATCAGCCGAGCGGTGGATGACAAATGGATTCAGACGCCGCGCGGCATCTTCCCGCTGAAGCGGTTCTTCTGTGGCGGCACGGTCGATGCTGACGGTGAGGAGGTGGCCTGGGACACGATCCGCTTGAAGCTTCAAGAGCTGGTCGATAACGAAGACAAGCAATGCCCGAAAAGCGACGACAAGTTGGTCAAGGATCTCGCCGCGGCCGGTGTGACCGTGGCTCGCCGTACGGTGACCAAGTATCGCAAGGCGATGAATATTCCCAGTTCGCGACAACGTCGCGATTGGAGCAATATCTCGGAGCCACCGCCGGAGTTTGATAAGGAGGAATGATCGCTTACGCCAGATCGCGATCCTCAAACATCAACAGTGCGGCCAACATCGCGAGCGAGCTGTAGGCCAGGCAATAGAGTGCGGCCAGGCCGAGATAGGCCAGGGGGACGGTTTCGCCGGTGGCAATGGGTCCATAGATATTGAAATGGTCCAGCACGGGCAGGATGGCGGCCAAGAGATCGGCAATGAACGTGACGATCGGCATCTGTCCCATGGCCGACTTGGCCAGCATCGGCACGAGATGCCCCAACACGTAAATCGAAAAGCAGATCACCAGGTTCGGCAGCATTCCCAGCCGCGTGGAAATGGCCACGCTGATCGAGACCATCACGGTCGTTTCCAAGAATGCCAGGACCAGCCCTGGGGCGATGCGCACGACCTCTTCAAGGCATTGCTGCGAATTCGGCTCGGGCAGGGACGTTTCCCGTGCGTCGTAAAACACCTTGTACGACACGCTGGCCAGGAAGAAAACGCCGAGAACGATGAACAGGATCGCCACCGGGCCGAGGATGCCCAGGAATTTGCCCAGGACAAAATCGCGGCGGCTGATCGGTTTGCAAAGCACCGTGAGTGCCGTGCGGCCTTCAATTTCCTCGGCCAAGGAAGTGCTTGCGGTCCAGAGACCCAGGACGATTGACAGCAACATCACCAGGGTCAGACCGTTTTCTTCCACCACCTTGACATCCTCGCCGAAAGTGAAGTACGGCAAGAACAAGGATAGGGTCAACAGCGAGATCCCGGCTCCCAGAAGAATATAAAACAGTGGCTGCAAGACGGCTTCCTTGCCCGTCGTCCGGGCAATGGCGGCAATCTTGGGAAAAGCCAACTGGAGCATAGTAAACAACACGGCCAGCACCGCAAAGGCGGCGATTCCACCCCAGCCGATATGCCAAAAAGGCTTGACCCAGGCGGGCGCGTTCACAAAATCGAAAAAAGCAAGGGGCAGCAAAATGTCGGACATGTTTTCGTCTCAGCTTAAATCGTCGAAGTAGGTCAGGCTTTCCAGCCTGACAGGGAACCGGTCAACGTCAGGCTGGAAAGCCTGACCTACTTGATATTCTGGCGGGTGGTTGAATCAGAACCGCACATCAAAACCTGAAAACCCTCCGGTTGCCCGGGAGGGGGTTTCGCGAACGTCGCGAATGTAATGGCCCATCTCAACCTGGATGGCACGAAGCATCGCCCGGATCTCCTCGGAAAGGCCTTCCAAGACAAGTTCGACGCGGTTGTCGGGGAGGTTTTTGACATACCCCGTTACGGCGAACTGCCGGGCGATCGAACGCACCGTGTAACGGAACCCGACCCCTTGCACCCTTCCCGAGTAGTAAACCTCGCACCGCTGGATCTCCTCATGCGGCTCCATCTGCCGTTTTCTCCAAAACCTCCAGTATAATGTCCGATGATCAAATCGGCTAGTGGCTCGGTCAGGCTGGTCTGGTAACGCATTTTCCCGAACTTTCGGGAATCACGCAAAGCCATTTAGGTACTCGTAGGACCGCTGCTACGATGGTAGACTTAGTCGTTAGTTACGAACCGCTTACAACAAGCCAAAGGCGATCCTCCGAGGATGTCACTTATCGCGTTTTCCGACGTTTTCCTGGGCTTTCGCGGCCCTCTGGTCTTGGACCAGGCCAATCTGACGATTGAGCCGGGCGAGCGGGTTTGCCTCTTGGGTCGCAATGGCACCGGCAAAACGACGCTCCTCCGCCTCCTGCAGGGTACTCTGGAGCCGGATCGGGGCGCGGTCATTCGGCAACAGGGGCTGTGTACCGCGATGCTCCCCCAGCAAGTGCCAGCGGACCTTCGCGGCTCGGTTTTTGATGAGGTCGCCAGGGGGCTTGGCCCCATGGCGGAACTGTTGGCCGAGTATCATCATCTGGCGAGCCGGCTTGCAAGCGAAGAAAGCCACGACCTTCAGGCGGAGTTGGGGCGCATCCAACACGCACTGGAAGCGAATGGCGGCTGGCGCATGCACTCGCAGATTGAAGCCGTTGTCTCACGCATGAGCCTCCAGCCCGACGCGGACGTGGCCACTCTTTCCGCCGGCATGAAACGTCGCGTGCTGCTGGCCAAGGCCCTGGTCGGCAGCCCGGATCTCCTCCTTTTGGACGAGCCGACCAACCACCTCGACATCGACGCTATCCGCTGGCTGGAGGATTTCCTGCTGCGTTCCAGCGGCACGCTGCTGTTTGTTACGCATGATCGAGCCTTGCTCCGCACCGTGGCAACCCGCATCCTGGAACTCGACCGCGGCCGGCTCACAAGCTGGTCGTGCGACTACGCGACCTACCTGAATCGGAAAGAGGCGACACTCGAAGCCGAGGCCAAGCAAAACGCCGAGTTCGACAAGAAGCGTGCTCAAGAGGAGGTTTGGATACGCACCGGCATTAAGGCCCGGCGGACACGCAACGAAGGCCGGGTCCGCGCCCTGGAGGCATTGCGCGAGGTCCGCCTCGCTCGACGCGATCGTCCCGCCGACGTGAAAATGGAAATTCAGGACGCAGACCGCACGGGCCGGCTGGTGATCGAGGCCAAGAACCTCCATTTCCGTTACGGCAGCCGTGCCATCGTCGACAACTTCTCGACCATGATCATGCGGGGTGATCGGGTTGGGTTGATCGGCCCCAACGGCTCGGGCAAGACGACTCTCTTGCGCCTGCTGTTAGGCGATCTCGTGCCGCAGACGGGGACCGTTCGCCACGGAACCAATCTGGAGGTTGCTTACTTCGACCAACTCCATGCCCAACTGGACGAGACAAAATCGGTGCGCGAAAACGTCCGCGACGGATCGGACTCGGTGACGATCAACGGCCGCACTCGCCATATCATCGGCTACCTCGAAGATTTTCTCTTCACTCCCGAGCAGGCAAGTAGTCCCGTCGCGCGGCTCTCGGGGGGCGAGCGGAACCGGTTGCTGCTGGCTCGGCTTTTCACCAAACCGTCCAACGTGCTGGTCATGGACGAACCGACCAATGACCTAGACCTGGAGACACTTGAACTGCTGGAAGACCTCTTGAGCGCGTATGCCGGCACGCTACTGTTGGTGAGCCACGACCGTGAATTTCTCAACAATGTGGTGACCAGTACACTCGTCCTGGAAGGTGAGGGGCAGGTCAAGGAATATGCGGGCGGCTATGATGACTGGCTCCGCCAACGTCCGGAAGAGCAGTCGCCGGTCGCCAAGCCTGCCACCGCCCATCCCGAGCCAAGGCAGTCACCGCAGCCGCGCACCCGGCGTTTGACATACAAAGAACAGCGTGAGTTGGAGGCATTGCCGCAACGGATTGAAGCATTGGAAGCCGAACTAAGCGAACTCCATCAACTCGCGGCCGATCCGGCCTTCTATCGCAAGGCACCGGCCGAAATCATCAGCGTCAAGGGCCGTTTGGAGTCTCTCCAGAGTGATCTTGCCGAGGCATATCGCCGCTGGGAGGAACTGGAGATGATCGGCTGATTACTAACGGATAAAACGAGGGCTTATAGCCCCACCCGCATCCAAACCGCTTTGAGATACTCCGTCTCCGGCACGGTGGCCGATACGGGATGATCGGCCGCCGCCCCGGTGCGGGCGAGAAACTGCATCGGCCGCGCTGCGTGCCGTTCGGCAGTTTCTTCCGAAGCCGCAGAGATCAATTCACCTGCCTGATAGGCCGATTGCCGCAAAAGCTTAACGAAATCGTCCTCCTTCAAGAGTCCCGAACAGCAGCAGCTTAAAAACAGCCCACCGGGCTTTACTAAGCGCATCGCCAAGCGATTCAAGTCGAAATGCTTTCGCGTGCCCTCTTCTAACTCAGCCCGGCAGCGGATCAGTTTCGGAGGATCGAGCACCACGACATCATAGCGGCGATCCAACCGCAGCATCTCCCGCATATAGGCGAAGGCGTCGTCCTGCACAAAACGGATGCGTGCCTGGTTCAAGTTGGCATTCTCCCGGGCCAGCTTTAGCGGTTCTTCATCGAGATCGACGCCCGTCACCTCGGCAGCCTTGCCTAGACACTTGGCCTGCACGGCAAACCCGCCGGTGTAGCAACAGAGGTCGAGTACCGTGCGGCCTTCGCAGAACTCGGCCAGTCGCTTGCGATTTTCACGCTGATCGCAGAAGAAGCCTGTCTTATGGCCGCCGACGAAGCGGACACGGAACCGCGTGCCGTATTCGCGAATGGTCACTTCCTGCGGCAAGTCGTCCGAGGCAAAGCCGGGTGGCTCGTAGCCCTCTTGGCTGAGGAACTGAGGGCTGGGCCGTACAACGGAAAACTTGGTGCCCAGGGTCGGGGCTAATCGGGCAAGGATAGCCTCTGCCCGCTGGTACATGCCCAACGTGTAGGCCTCGGCCGAAAGCACGTCGCCCAGGCGATCGATGACCAAGCCTGAAAGACCGTCAGCCTCGGCATGGATTAGGCGGTAGGCGTCGGTCACATCGTCCAGCCGAAGCATGTCGCGGCGGAGCGTCACGGCCTCGTCGAGCTTGTTCTGCCAGGCCGCGTTGTCGGGCAGTTCTTCTCCATAGAAGACCATGCGGACGGCGATCTCGCTCCGCGGATTATAGAGGCCATAGCCCAGCACGCGGTCGTTCGGTCCATAAACCGCCAGCAGATCGCCCGGCTTGGCCTTGTCGATGCGATCGATCCGCTTGCGATAAAGAAACGGGTGCCAGCTTGGCGAGCGAACGAACGCGGCCGGAATGGGCGCGGAAGGGTTCGGCGCGAGGGGACGCTGGCGAAAGATGTCACCAATGAACGATTCAGGCGGTAGTTTACTGGTTTCCTTACTCATTTGCCTTTGCTTGTTTCATACGATTGCCACGTTATGATCACCGAGAATTAGAGAACAAGACCTCCACTACCCATTCTACACTCGCTTGGTTAACCAATGCAACGCGGGGGGGATACCATTATTAGACTTGGCCACGGATGAAACACGGATGGAAGCACGGATAAGAGGGAAGGAGACAGGAAGATGGAAATAACCATTATCTTCCTCCATCCGTGTCATTCGCGGTTCATTGCTTTCTTCCTTATTTTTCTGTCCCTCATTTTTCTGTCGAAAGAATTGATTAGGATTCACCGCGAGAGAGTACAAAGAGCGCAAGAGAAAGATTTTGTTCTTTTGCGTTCTCTGTGTTCTTTTGCGGTGAATTTTTTTGAGGACGAAGGGAATTGACCGCAGGGGACGCAGAGGGGCGCGGTGGGGAGAGAAGAGAAGATGCTCGGCCGCGTTTTGAGACGCCGGAAACCCGGCCCCAAGAGGGAATCAAAACGCTAGTTGCGTGTGCTGGCCCCGGAATTGCCCAGGATGCAACTCCTTGCCAGCAATAGGGTTGCGAAATTCTCCAGGGAACCTTGCTAGCGAAGAAAACGTCGGGTAGGATTGGTGGATGTATCCGTTGTGCTCATTCGCCTGGTAAACTTATGAAAGTTCGCGACGTCATTAAACGCTTGGAGGCCGATGGCTGGTATCGTATTCAGTCGAAAAGCGGCCATCGTCAATTCAAGCACAACGCCAAAAAAGGGCGAGTTACGGTGGCGGGCCAGCTAGGTGTGGATGTACCGATTAAAACCCTTAAGAGTATCTGGAAACAGTCGCAATTTTCGGAGGAAGATTGATGCGTTATGCAATTGTCATCGAAAAAGGCCCAACGAGCTACGGAGCCTATGTCCCCGATCTGCCGGGTTGTGTGGCCGTGGGAAGATCCGCTGGAGAGGTCAAAAAATTGATCGCTGAGGCAGTCCCTTTGCACTTGGAGGGGCTACACGAGGACGGTTTACCCATTCCGGAACCTGCTACCGAATGCGAATACCTGGAAGTATGAGTTTATCGAACCAAAATGGGGGAGTTCCGAGAGCATGAGCGAACCGGGCGCGTGCTTGGCGACGACGATTTTCACCAGCGGTTGGAGAAGGTGCTCGGCCGCGTTTTGAGATGCCGGAAACCCGGCCCCAAGAGGGAATCAAAACGCTAGTTGCGTATGCTGTCCCCGGAACTCCCCCTGTCCCCTCACTCCCTCGTCCCCTCACTCCTTCGGTATATACAAGGTATAAATGGTCAGGACGACTTTTGCCGTTAATCGTTCTGACCCCTTTTCTGACTCTAAACCCTTTTCTGGCTCTTTTCTGACTCTTCTTCCCTTGGAGACCGACTCTTTCACGTTATCTGGATTTGCGAACAAGCACGCTTATTTCTTTTGCAGGGGCTTCCTGATTGTTAGCAGTCTTGCGGGCTTGTACTTCCGCAAATACTCACGAACTACGTCCTTATTGGCTAGCCCCCCTGTTTCGTAGTAGTCCTTACCAGTCTCAAGATGTTCCCACGCCGTCGCGGTATATGTGTGTAGGAAGTTGCTGTCTGTAGGGTCGAGGCGCCGAGTGCTCTCCAAATCACGATCCTCCGAGAACCACATGTTCTGAATCGCGATATCCTTTGGGTACTTACCACGATCAATTGGGACCATATGTTGACCGTCGGATTTGTAGTAACAGAAGCGGGGCTTACCTCGATCGGTTTCACGATCGAATACTATCATGAAAAGGGAAGCGTCTCGCTTCCGAAGGCTCAGGGGTATTTCAATGCCACTCCACTTGATTCCTTCATTGTTCCAGGGAATCTCCAGTTCGGTCCATTCGCGCGCGTTGGGAAGGGGATCGGGTGCAGGCGTAGCTTGAGGATCGTCTACCGTCTTATCCCGGCGTCGAATCGTAATGAATTCGCCAGGCGCGACTTCCACTTCGCGTTCCTCCCAATTCTGGTTACAATCATGCGATGTCGGACTGCTCGCATGCCCTCGACATCCATAACACGCGATTATTAGCATCGTAAATTTGACAAGTCGAATAACCTTCATGCCATGCCTCCAAGTTAATACAGCTTACCTAGACCCGTTTCGTGGCTCGTACGGCCCCGCCCCTCCACTCTTAGCGTCGTCATTGAGCGGATACAACTTATTTTTCTAATCGTCGCCTCCAAGTCGTTTCCAGTAATGAAATCCAGGGTAATGAAATCCAGGGACGCAGTACCAATTACCGGAGGTTCGGGGGCATCGACCGGCCGGGCACGTTGAATGTGTCGCAAGACGATGATTCTCAAGGATTCTCTTTGCGCTCACCGGTTTCCCACCGCAGCTTGTCAATGCCGGGCGGATGCTCCCCCATGATGGCCCACATGCGTCGCACACGGACCAACTGCGATCGATTCATATGCAAAGCGGCGATGGTGGCCCGACCGATCGCAGTCAGGCCAGCGATTTCACTCGCGCCTTTGGCCCAAACGAAGTGTTCAGCCCAAACGTCGCGTTGAGGATGAAACAGAGGAACGTCCTGCGCAGAGACCGGATCACGGACCATCGTGCGGTCTGCTTTGAATCGGTTACACGTAGGACAGGCCAGGCAGAGGTTATCGAGAACCGTCTCACCGCCTGAAGATCGCGGTGCGATATGCTCAAACTCGAAGGTGACAACCGTCAACTCCTCCGCAGTACAACAATACGCACAGCAATTCGCGAACTGAGCGCGTACTTCTCGCTGAAGATCAACCGGAACATAGGCACTCACGTGCCCGCTACTCCGGCCTGCTGGTGCCGCAGGGTGTACCTAGCCCGCGTCTTCACGAGGGTAAGCTGATCGGCCCGGGCCAAGAGTCGATCGACTTCCTCGGTTTCCGCGGACAAGAGTCGCCGCTGCTTGCCGTGGGCGATGAGTTCATCCAGCCGAGCCTGAATCGAAGGGGCCAACATGCCCTCGGCCAATGCCTCCAATTCGCCGCTGCTCAGACCGAGCAGAACCTCTGGATCATTATTACTCATGGTACCTACTTTAGTCGTGAAAAGGGAACCGCCAAAAACGGCCGACCACCGACCAAACCGCAGTTAATTTTAACGGAGTCAGGCAGCATTGTCCAGGCACAGCGGAGTTCCAGCGGAGTTCCTCTTATGTGTCGATTTTCATATTTATTTCTTTCCTAAGAATTGATTAGGATTCACCGCGAGAGGGTACAAAGAGCGCAAGAGAAAGATTTTGTTCTTTTGCGTTTTCTGTGTTCTTTTGCGGTGAATTTTTTTGAGGACGGGGGGGATTGACCGCAGAGGGGCGAGGTGGGGAGAGGGAACCACGAAAGAGACGAAAAACACGAAAAGGGAAGACAAAATTATGACAGAAAGATGGAGAGCAGGAAGATAAAGGGGGAGGGAATACCCTTGAGTTATGATCAAGGCCCCACCTCCCGTTGACCGCCCCGCCCGGACGAACCATAATATGTGGGTTCCGCGTCCATTCCTGAAAACCAATGATTTCTCTCCCCCCAAATGCCCATCATCGTTCAAAAGTTCGGCGGCTCCAGCGTGGCCGACAGTAAAAAAATTCTGGCCGCCGCCCGCAAGGCCATTCGTGCCCAGCAACAAGGTAACCAAGTCGTGGTCGTCGTTAGCGCAATGGGCGACAATACCGACTTGCTCATTGATCTGGCCCAGCAGATCACCGACCAGCCCCCTGCCCGCGAGATGGACATGCTGCTCTCCACGGGCGAGCAGGTTAGCGTGGCACTGATGGCCATGGCGATCCATTCGCTCGGCCACAAGGCGCTCAGCCTGACCGGTGCCCAAATCGGCATCGTGACCGACAGCACGCATACGAAGGCCCGCATCCAGTCGATCTCGACCGAGCGCATACGCAAGGCATTGGATGCCGGGAGCATCGTCATCGCCGCCGGGTTCCAGGGGATCGACGAAAGCCTCGACATCACGACCCTTGGCCGCGGCGGCAGCGACACCACGGCCGTCGCCCTGGCCGCGGTGCTGCATGCCGACGCCTGCGAAATCTATACCGACGTGGACGGCGTCTATACGACCGATCCCCGTGTCGTGCCCGAGGCCCGGCAGCTTCGCCAGATCAGCTACGACGAAATGCTCGAGTTGGCCACGGCCGGGGCCGGCGTGATGCACAACCGCTCGATCGAATTCGCCAAGAAGTTCAGCGTGCCGGTCCACGTCCGTAGCAGCTTCAGCGACAAGAATGGCACGATGATCGTCAGTGAGCCGGAAGTGGCCGGCCTGTCGGTCTGCGGTGCCGCGATGATCAAAAATGAGGCCCGCGTCACCGTGCTTGGTGTGCCCGACCGGCCGGGGGCAGCGATTACGATCTTTGCCAAGGTTACGGCCAAGAGCATCTCCATGGACATGATCGCCCAGAACGTCGCCGCGGACGGCAGAGCGGACATCTCTTTCTCGGTTTCTCGCGACGAACTGCCGCACACGATCCACGCAGTCGAAGAGGCCGTCCGGGAACTCGGTGCCGAAGGCCACGAAAGCGACGATGAGGTGTCGAAGATTTCGATTGTTGGGCTGGGTATGGCCACGCAACCTGGCGTGGCCGAGCGGATGTTCCGCGCCCTGGCGGAAAAGGGGATCAATATCCAGATGATCACGACGAGCGAGATCAAGATCTCGGTACTCGTAGCTCGCGAACACGCTCAAGAGGCCTTGCGGACGGTCCACGCCGAGTTTAATTTGGGCAAAGAGCCGGAGGGAACCGCCACGAAAGCGGTTGCGATGCCGAAAGTCAGCCGTACAAACGATGTCGTCGCCCGCATGGAGAAGATGGAACAGTTGATCATTGAGGACATCAGTCTCGACGAGTCGCAGGCCCTGGTGACCGTCAACGCCGTGCCCGATATTCCGGGTCTGGCGGCCCAGGTTTTCGACGAGGTAGCCCAGTCGGGCGTGGTTGTTGACATGATCGTGCAGAACGTGGGCCGTGAAGGCCGCACGAACATCTCCTTCACCATGCCGCAGCGGGATCTGGAAAAATCGCTCCGCGTAATTTGCGAGCAGGCCGAGGGCTTGGGCTGCCCTCCGCCGGATAGTTCACCGCGAGTGGCCAAGTTGTCGGTTTTTGGCGTCGGCATGAAGAGTCACACCAGCGTTGCCAGCCGCCTGTTTGCCGCATTGGCCAGCGAAGGAATCAATGTCGAGTTGATCAGCACGACCGAGGTCCGCGTGAACGTGATTGTGGCCGGCAACCACGGCGAGAGAGGTCGCGCAGCCCTGTTGAAGGAGTTCGCCGACGCGATGGGGTGACAGAATCCGGCTCTTCCGGTTTTAGGTGCAGAAGTAGGGTGGGGAGAGTGAAACGAGCCCCACCAAAAGCGGACCGCAACAGAATTGGTGGGGCTCGCTGCGCTCTCCCCACCCTACAATTA
>Ga0194057_10001271_pt1 | contig 12892 bp, 19 predicted proteins | sample SepL4415m_MetaG_FD_155474 | JGI IMG/M metagenome (GOLD analysis project Ga0194057, IMG submission 155474) | Anoxic zone freshwater microbial communities from boreal shield lake in IISD Experimental Lakes Area, Ontario, Canada - Sep2016-L442-15m | ecosystem: Environmental > Aquatic > Freshwater...
GGGGTGAGCTCACCCTGGTTCGCCGATGTGCCGACCGATGCACTGCTGGAAGACCTGTCGACGCGGCTGGGGTGGGCACAGCGCACGGTGGAGTTGCCCGCCGGGCGTTACGAAACCCTGATGCCGCCCTCGACCGTCGCGGACATGATGATCTACCTCGGCTGGTCAATGGACGGCCGCGGCGCACAGGAGGGCCGTACCGCACTCTCGGCGCCCGGCGGCGGAACGCGGGTGGGGGAGAAGCTCACCGACCTCCCGCTGACGATGTACTCCGATCCGTTCGCACCCGGTCAGGAGTGCGCGCCGTTCGTCCACACCGCATCGGGGTCCGAGCGGATCTCGCTGTTCGACAATGGCATGGACATCGACCGGGTGGACTGGATCCGCGACGGCGCCATCGCCGCACTGACCTACCCGCGGGCCGCGGCCGCCGAATTCGGAACCGCGCCGGCTGTTCCCGCCGATAACCTGTTGATGACCGGTGGCACCGCGGCATTGCCTGAGATGGTCGCGGCCACCGAACGTGGCCTGTTGTTGACGACGCTGTGGTACATCCGCACCGTCGACCCCACCACGTTGCTGTTGACCGGACTGACCCGCGACGGGGTGTACCTGATCGAGGACGGCCAAGTCACCGCCGCGGTCAACAACTTTCGGTTCAACGAGAGCCCGCTGGATCTGCTGCGCCGGGCCACCGAGGCCGGTGCGGCCGAGGCAACCCTGCCGCGCGAGTGGGGTGACTGGGCCACCCGAGCGGTGATGCCGACCCTGCGGATTCCCGACTTCCACATGTCCTCGGTCAGCCAGGCGCAATAATCGGTCATGTCTTCCGATGATCTCGACATCCTCCTGAACCGCCTGGTCCAGCAGTCCCCGCCGGCCGCGCTGCGGATGATCGGAGTGGTCCGGTCCACGTGTGCGGGTGCGCTGTCCCTACCGGCGCTGCCCGCTGAAGTCGTTGTGGAACAACCGGGTTCGGATGCCGAGACCGTCGTCGTCGACTTCGGCGAACAGTTCAGCATCGACGTCTCGGCGGTTACCGATGCCCATCGTTCGGCGCTCACCGGTGCGCTCGGCCGGGGGGCTTTCGGTGCGGTCATGCAGATGTACGTCGCCGACTTCCTGCCACGGGTCGCCGCGGGGTTGACCGCGCTAGGCCTGCCAGTGGACTGGATCTCTCCCGAGCCGAAATGGGATTCCGAGACCGACGCCTCGGACGTGGTGTTCAACCATCTACTGCCCGGCATCGCACGCTTGAGATCCCTCGACCCGGTCACCACCGAAGTGGTGCGACTGCGCGGTGCCGTCGCGCACAACTGCCGACTGTGTAAGTCCTTGCGCGATAGCACCGCGCTGGATTCGGGTGGTTCGGAGAGTCTGTACGACGATATCGAGCGTTACGAGGACTCGCGGTCGCTGACTGACGGCCATAAGGCCGCGCTGCGCTACGCCGATGCGCTGATCTGGTCGCCCTCGCACATCGAACCCGCCGTCGCTGCCGATGTGCTGCAACACTTCTCGCCGGTCCAGGCCCGGGAACTGACGCTGGATGTCATGCGCAACGCCAGCAATAAGATCGCCGTGGCACTAAAGGCTGACGCGCCCCGCGTGGAGGAGGGCACATCGCTGTACACGATCGACGCCGACGGGCAACCGGTCTACTCCTGATGGCGATCGGCACTCTCTCCGAAGTGGTGATCGACTGCCACGACTGTGACTCACTCGCCGAATTCTGGGCAGCGGTGCTCGGCGGAACTCCGGTGCGCGAATCGGCGGAGTGGGTTGCCGTGATCATGGCCGACGGCTCCACGACGGTGTCGTTCCAGCAGGTACCCGAAGCGAAGGTCGGCAAGAATCGGGTACATCTCGACGTGCTGGTCACCGATCTCGAGCACGGTGCTGCGCAGTGCGTCGAACTCGGAGCAACGCAGGTGACCGATCGCCAAGCTGACCCCATCGGCGATTTCATCGTTCTCCGTGACCCCGAGGGAAACGAGTTCTGCGTCGTCACGAACTGAGCCGATACCGCGCCGACTTGTCAGCGGTGCGGGATAGTCTCGGGCGTAGTGCTGGACGGGGATGGCCAGCGGATCTGGGGAGGACTCGTGGGGACCATTCGATTGTTCTGTGCGGCGGTCGGCGTCGCACTGGGCGTGGCCGGCGCGATGGCGGGACCCGCCTACGCCGGGCCGTACGACCAGATATGCGTGCGCCCGGACGGCACGGTATGTCCGCCGATGCCCCCTGGCTGCGTGCAGGAAAACGGTCTGCCCTGCTCGGGCGCCCTGCCCGATATCAACGCCGCCTGCATGCAGAACCCCGTCGTCTGCCGGTGGATCACCGGGTTCTAGAGGCCCCCTCGCGTATCGTCGTCGTGTTGAACGACCGGGGGCGGTAGCTCAGTTGGTTAGAGCCGCGGACTCATAATCCGTTGGTCGTCGGTTCGAGCCCGACCCGCCCTACTAGTTCCTGGTAGATCCGGTTTCTTCCGGCTGGGACGCCTCCAGGCGCCCCTGGGTCATCGTTTATTCATCGTTTATGTCCACGGAAGGCCCCTGTAGAGCCGATCTATTCGGTCTCGGCCGGCGATCGCCGGCAGAAGAGCGATCTGCCCGGCCTTCGGGCCCGATAACGGTCCGTTGGGATCGCAGCAGTCAGTCCTCAAGAGGCCGAATTCCGATGAACGCCGTCAAAGCGGTGACATCGCGATCCCGATCGAAGTCTCGGAGCAATTTGATGTAGCGCCGCTTGTCGACGTCCCAGTCGTACTGATGGGTGGGGGAATCCTGGGCGGCGATGAATACCAGGTCGGCGTGCAGCCGGGTCGCCCGTCCGTTCCCGTCTGTGAACGGATGAACGCGGACACCTTCGGCGTGAGTGGCAATGCCAAGTTCGCGGGCAGTCCAGTCTTTCGTGTTACCCCAGCGGTACCTGATGTTTTCCATGGTGGTTCGCAGGTCGACAGCGATCTGCTCCGGTGCCACGCCGATATTTACCTCGCGTGAACGCCAGCGGCCGGCCCAAGTCCAAATGTCGCCGTAGAGCTGGCGGTGAAGATCGCGGAGGAACTGATCGGTCAGCAGTTCATCAAGGGTGAGGTCGCCGTTGAAAACGTCCGTGATCAACCCCTCGGCCACGTCCTGCAAAACGGCCGATTCAAGGTCGAAGATGTCCGCCTTGCTAACCGGCTGCCCGAGCGTGTCGACCACATGAGGAAGAAGCGCGTCAAGCTCATCGCCCGAAATGGGAGTTTCCCCATATCCGGGCTGCAATGGCATCAGCGTTTACGCGCTTGGCGTTCGGCAAGCAGTTTTTTCACGCCTCTGGTTCGGACGTGCCCCGCCGGCACGGCGCGATTCTCAAGCCGCGTCGATGTGGAGGCGGCGCGGGCGGCGATCTTGGCTACTCGTGCTGTCTTCAGCGGTGCAACCTTCTCGACGGCGGTAGCCTTTGCTCGCTCCATCGGTGCACCTCCCTCAACGCAGTAGAACAGGTCGGATTTTACCGTTTCCGATCGGCGGACGTCGCTCCCGCGATAAATGTTACCGATATGGTAACATCGGTGTCGTGAACGAAGTCTCGAACTTCCCGCAGCGGCTGACGGCGCTCCTCGCCGAGCGCAGCATGACTCAGCTGGAACTCGCGGCACGAATCGGGGTGACGCGGGCCGCCATGAGTCGATACGTCAACGGCGAGCGGGAACCACGGTTGGTGACTCTCGTCCGGATCGCTGAAGAGTTGGATGTCAACGTGGACGAATTGATCTCCCCGAAATCCAACTCTGTAGGCACGGCTTTACGGATCGTTGCACGGACCACGCTCACCGAAGAACAGAAGTCCCAATTCAGGGAAGCCCTTGACCGTGGGGGTCGACCGTGAGCCGGAAGCTGCCGTACCGCCGCTACGAAGAGTTGAAGTCGCTCGCGGCTGACCTCATTGAAGACTATGCACTCAGCTATCCGCTGGACCCTTTCGAGATTGCCGCGACATTGGGCGTGCACGTCACAGTTCACGAATTCGGCCTGCCCCCTGCGGCATGGTTTTGTGGCACGACTGATGGCTATACGACGCCTGTCCAGTCCGTACACGGCGTGAAGTTCAAGGCCCACCTCAACGGTGCGACATCACTCCTGAGGCGCAGATTCACGTTGATGCACGAAATTGCACACATCTGGCTTGATCATCCGAGAGTAAGTGCGCCTTCTTGCGAGAACGTGACCGAGGCTGAAGCGAATTTTCTTGCCGCGTACCTGTTGGCCCCGGATGCCCTCGTGGTCGCCTGGGTCCAGGACCTCACGGTCGCGGGTATCGCCCAGGAGTTTCAGGTCAGCGACGAGGCGGCCGGCATCATCCATCATCGCGTGATGAGGATGCTCAACGGCAACGCTGGCCACCGAAGTTATGACCGCCGAATCGCATCATCGGCAGTGAGGCTCCTCGACGCGACCGATAGCTCCTCAGCGCAAGTTCAGGGGACCGCATGACCAGTGCCAGACAAACCTTGCCTCCACCCGCTCAACCCGCGCTCTTCCCGCTCGAGGCTCAAGAGCTGCCGCGGCAACCAATTCCGCAGGCGACCTGCATCACCGAGCCAGCAGGCAATGCTCCGCGTGACCGTCGAGACGTCTTCAATGGACGGTTGATTAGAGGACTAACTCTGGTTGGGCACTACGACATTCCCAAGCTTGATGCCTGCACGCTCGTGCCTGATCGTTTGATCGCATTCTCAGAGGCTGTCGGAATGGGGGAGCCTGATCCCGCGGCGTGGGTGCACAGCTACGAAGACGATTACAAAACTGAGCGACTATGGCGCTCGCCGGAAGAATATTTCCCGAAGCTTCGCGGATTCGCAGGAGTCATCTGCCCCGACCATTCCACCTACCGCAATATGCCTCGGGCGCAGCAGATCTACAACATCTATCGCAACCAGTTGCTGGGCGCCAGCATGCAAGTTGATGGATGCAACGTGATTCCCAATGTGCGGCTCAGCGGCCGCGACTCGATTCCCTATGCCCTCGCGGGAATTCCGTCTCGCTCGACCCTCGCGCTAGGTCTACACGGCTGCACGAAGCTGCGAGAAAACCGGTCACACGTCATCGACGAGATTCGAATGCTATGCGACTTGTGCGAGCCGGCGAACCTCGTTGTGTACGGAAGTGCTGCTTATGGCGTACTCGACTACCCGCTTGCACTCGGCATTCCCGTGCATGTTTACGCCCCGGACAGCTTCCGGCGATCCGTATCCAGGGAGGCATCATGAGCAAACCGCGGAGCCGACTGATCGGCAAGGCCGATCACGAGTTCCGCACGATCAAGGGCTTCACAACTGCCCTTCACTTCGGAAAGCAGGCCAAACACCTGCCTGGACAACCCAACCATGATGCAACGAAATCCACTATCACCGTGTCGATCGGGGAGTTGCAGGAGCTCGTTGAACTGAACGCCGGCACCGGAAAGTGGTACCCGTCCAACCGAGAAGCTGTCGACTTTGGAGTCATCATCGGCATGTATCGGAACTTCAAGACCGGTCGCAGCAGGCCTACCACCCAGGGCACCATCCACTACTCCAAGACGGGCGCTCACGTCGTTCCTGCCAATCCGGACAAGGAGAAACCGCGATGACTTACTTCCACCCCGAAGAAGAGTTTCAGTTCGGAGTTTTGTCTGTCTATGACGATGAATACCCGGGCACCCGGTACTTGATCGAATTCCCCGATGGGGAGAGCTACATCTGCCGCTACTTCACCGATTACGAGAGCGAGAACAGCGGCGACTTGGACATTGAGATGGACGACCCTCGCTATGACGATTTCTATCAAATCGCTATGGATATCGTTGAGACGGTTCAGACCGGTGCTCGGCGTTACCACGACGGTCTGACACTCGACTACCGCGACTGGCCAGCGCTGATAAAGGACGTAGACAAAGACATAGTCGTCTATCCGGCGGGGTAGGGGATGAATTCGATGACGCCAGTGGAGCTCGCGAGGTTTTGCCGCGACTTCCGGTCAGGCCTTGCAAGCCCCAAAATCTGGGGGATTCCGGTCATCGTTTATTCATCGAATATGACCGGGAAATGGCCGGAATCGCCAGGTCCTATTGGGTTCCGGATATGTCGAAAGATGTTGCGGCACTGGATATAACAGGAAACGGCGGTCGTTCTCAAGAATCACCATTCGCTAATCCGTTGGTCGCGGGTTCGAGCCCCGCCCGCCCTACTAGTTCCTGTGTATTACTTCGGGTGATGCTTGCCATTTTGGCTTCGGGTGATGCCTGACAGTGTTTCGGCTGATTCTTGACAGTTACTTCGGCTGATTCTTGACACTCCCTTGATGAGGGAGATCAGCGTGGCCGAGCAGAGGTATCAAGCAGTGTTGGCCGTCATCAGTGACGGGTTGTCTATTTCGCAGGTGGCGGGCAAGGTCGGGGTGTCGCGGCAGACGTTGCATGCGTGGCTGGCCCGGTATGAGGCCGAAGGCCTGGAGGGGCTCGCGGATCGGTCGCATCGGCCGGAGAGGTGTCCGCATCAGATGCCGGCCGAGGTGGAGGCGGCGGTGTTGGAGTTGCGGCGGTCGCGGCCGTATTGGGGTCCGCATAAGAAGGCCGCCCGCACCCGCGAGCAGCCCTAAACACACATCCAGAGTGTCAAGGATCAACCGACATAGAAACGTCAAGCATCAACCGACTCTGAACAGCCCCTACTAGCCTTGCCCCATGGCGAAGGTCTTCGAGCAGATCGATGATCAGATGGCTGCGTGGCTTACCGCGCAGCCGATGTTCGTGGTCGCCACCGCACCGTTGGCGGGCGACGGGTTGATCAATGCGTCACCGAAGGGTGGGATCGGAACCCTTGCGGTGCTGGGGCCAAGGACCGTCGCGTATCTGGATCTCACCGGCAGTGGTGTGGAGACGATCGCCCATCTGCGTGAAAACGGCCGAATTGTGCTGATGTTCACGGCGTTCGAGGGTCGGCCGCAGATCGTTCGGCTGCACGGGCGTGGTCGAGTGGTCCTGCCTGACGACGCCGAGTTCGCAGAACTGGTGCAGCGGTTCCCGCGGAATCCGGGAACCCGATCAGTCATCGTCATTGACGTGGACCGGATCTCTGACTCCTGCGGCTACGCGGTGCCGCGGATGGATTACGTGGCCGACCGCGACGTGCTCGACCTGTGGTCGGAGAAAAAGGGGCCCGAGGGACTCGTCGCGTACCGGGTCAAGAACAACGCCGTCAGTCTCGATGGACTACCGGGACTCGACTGAAGCATCACAATCATCGTCCCCTACTCCATGCGGTATACGAGCTGATCGAACCCGCCCGCGGCCGCTGCAGCCACGGCCATGGATGCACCGCGACCACATCGAGGCGGGCAGCCCGGGACTTCCAGCCCGGGACAGGTGCGAAGGTGGCAGCCAGTCGCCGGCCCTGCAGCACCTCGACCGGGTCACCGAGCCACAGCTGAACCTCCCTTCGCGTCGAGAGTTCGGCAACCGACTGTGCAAGGAAGACAAGCCGATTCACCGAAAGCCGCAACCGGCGCAGCAGTGGCTCGTCGAACACGAACACCACGGGCACGTCCGGATGTGCCGCAGCCGCGGGGTCGCGATCGCCGAGACTTTCCGCGGTCATCCACACGGCCTCCGGCGTCGCCGACTGCTGGGCTGTCGCGGGTCCTGCCGTCGCCTCGAGGTTGTCGTCGCGCCGCAGCCGGGGGTCGCTGAATGCCAGCGGCTCCCGCTCCTGGGTGGCAGGCCAGTCCGTGATCGGGCAGTTGCGTTCCAGCGGGCAGGTCGCGCACAGACCCGGTGCGCGCTTCTCCACCTGCCATCGGGAGAACCCGTACGCCTTACCGGTGAGTGCGCCGACGGTCCATTGCCAGCCCAGCCGGTTGGCTGCGCGAGAGCCGTCCACCAGGTGTCGGTACATCAGGTCTTCGCCGTCGCGCCAGCCCTGCCCCTCGCGGACGCTCCACTGCGAGGCGAGCCACATGCGGGTCTGGTTGGTGAGCCAACCGCTGGACACCAGCTCCGACCAAGACGAGTCCAGGCACCGAGAGCCGTCGATTAGGTGTCGATACATGAGGTCTTCGCCATCGCGCCAGCCCTGCCCCTCGCGGACACTCCACTGCGAGGCCAGCCACATGCGGGTCTGGTTGGTGAGCCAACCGCTGGACACCAGCTCCGACCAAGATGAGTCCAGGCACCGCGCCGACGATGACCACGGATTGTCTATTGGTGCCCGACCGGTGTCAGCCGAGCGCTCGTCGACGGCGAACCGAAATGAGTGGCGGGACGCTGTGCCCAAGCGCGCGTAAAGATGTCGTGCGTATTCCTGCCAGAGCAACTCATCGCGAAACTTCGTCACATCGCTTTGCGGACCCCCGGCCACGTGATCCCACACCTCACGCAGTGTCAGTAGCCCATGCCGGATATAGGGCGACAGTCGCGACGCGCCGCGGGTTCCCGGCGGCCAGACGTTGTTGCGCCGCCGCGCATACCCTGCCACGTCGTAGGCCTGTAGCGCCGCATCCGCCGCTGACTGGCCGCCGCGCGGGGATCCTGCTGATGCCGATGCCTGGGGCTCGCACAGATCCCCGAGATGATCCGCCACCCACGCGTGGATCTCATCGTGCGCCGGGGGATCGGGGAGGCGCTGAGGCGTCATACGATTTGCATGCAGCGGGTAGTCATGCCATCAGTATCGCGGCCCGGGGCGACTAACGTGACCGCCATGGCTGTCGTCGTCGTGGGAGCAGGGCTGGCCGGTCTTGCTGCCGCCCGTCACCTCACCCGCCACGGTGTCAAGGTGACGATCCTCGAAGCTTCAGACGGCGTCGGCGGTCGCGTGCGCACCGATGTCGTCGACGGCTTCCGCTTCGACCGCGGCTTCCAGCTGTACAACCCCGCCTATCCCGAGGGCGCCCGTGTCCTCGACCACGAGGCACTCGACCTGAGGCCCTTCATCGCTGGCGCGCGCATCGTGGTCAACCGGGCCGGGCGCCGTCGGGTCGATCGAGTCGCCGATCCACGTCGAGAACCGTCATGGATGGTGCCGTCGCTGCTGGCGCGCATCGGTTCACCGGCATCGACGGCTCGCTTCGGCGCCTATGCGGTCTCCCGTGCCGTCCGGACCGTTGAATCCCTGGAGACTGACCCCGACGTCACGACCGAGGAGGCGCTGCGCCGAGCCGGTGCGGATCGGACGCTGATGGAGCGGCTGCTGCGCCCATTCCTGTCCGGGGTTTTTCTGGATTCCGAGTTGACGACGTCGCGGCGGTTCCTGGACGTGGTACTGAAATCCTTCGTCCGCGGCACACCGGGCGTGCCGGCACTGGGTATGGCGCGCATCCCCGAACAACTTGCGACCGGTCTCGACGTTCGACTCGGCCACCGGGTTGCGTCAGTCTCGGCTCAGGCTGTCTCGGGTTGGACTGTGAATGTCGTCGGCGGCGACGCGCACCGCGCCGAGGCCGTCATCGTCGCGACCGATCCGACGACGGCCGCCGGACTCATCGAGGAGATCCGCGCCCCCGCGGCGCGTTCGGTAACAACCTGGTACTACCGGCCCACCTGTGCGCCCGAGGATCTCGCCGACGGGCAGGCGGTGCTCATCCTCGATGGCGATCGCCGCGGTCCACTGGTCAACACCGTGGTGCTCACTCATGCCGCACCCGATTACGCCCCGGCCGGCGCCGCGCTGATTTCGGCGTCGGCGCTGGGTGTGTGGGACTCGTCTGGGGACGAGCACGCTGTGCGCGAGCATCTTGCGTGGTTGTACGGCGTTCCGACGCGCGACTGGGAACTCCTCGCGAGTTATCCGATTCCTTACGCCCTGCCGGCGATGCCGGTGCCCTTCGAATTGCAGCGGCCCGTGCGCACGGGCGATGGCATCTATGTCGCCGGCGACCACCGCGATACGTCGTCTATCCAGGGAGCACTAGTGAGTGGGCGTCGAGCAGCGAGCGCACTACTCGCGGACCTTGGGCTGGCGATCGCTACGCACGCGGGCAGCCCAAAGCTCGAGAATTAGCGGGCAGGCCGCTTCAGCAGGTATTGGAGCCATCGGATATCGAGCAACATGACTCTGACGGTAGGTACGGAAATTAAGGCTGAGGGCCCCCGGGGCTAAAGCGTCGCTAAGAAGTTCTGCCATGAGCGCATTATTTTTGAGCGCTACAAATACATGGCTACCCTGTGTAACGAAGTCAGTCCGCAACGCGATTTGGTTCGTAGCGGTACTCCTCAAGCGTTAATCAGACACAGAAATGAGATCCCCATGAAGACCCGGCCACAGCTCAACCGTGCACTCGGCGCGTTCGCGTTCGCGTTGGCGGCCATCCCGCTGACCGCACTCGCAGCTCCCGCAGTGAGCCACGCTGACTGGTGCGATCCCGCCACCCTGTACTGGGACGCTGTGACGAATTCGTGCATGCCGATCCTCGGCCCGGCCGGCCCCATCGGCGTCGGGCCCGACCCGATCCTCGGACCTGTCGGACCTGTCGGGGTTGGTGGCCTCGGTCCGGTGGCAGGGCCGGTCGGACCGGTCGGGGTCGGTGGCGTTGGTCCCGTCGTCGGGCCCGTCGGGCCTGTCGGGGTTGGTGGAGTCGGACCTGTCGGCCCCGGCCGATAGGGCACGCCGGCGGATGGGAGTTCCCAGCATCCGACGCATCGGCGGTGCCACGGTCGTGACGGCCGTGGCACTGCTGGGCGGACCTATCGGCGTTCCCGCCGCCTCCGCTGACACGTGCCCGAACGTCGAGGTGGTCTTCGCTCGCGGGACCAACGAGGCGCCCGGTCTTGGCTTCGTCGGTCAGGTGTTCGTCGACTCCCTGAGATCGCAGCTACCGGGGCGCGCGGTTGCGGTGTACGCGGTCAACTATCCCGCGAGCGACGACTACCTGAGTAGTGCGTCCGAGGGTTCCGCTGATGCGCGTGCCCGCATTCAGTCGACCGTCGCGAGTTGCCCCAACACGAGCATTGTTGTCGGGGGATATTCGCAGGGCGCGTCGGTGACCGAACTGTCCACGTCGGCACTGCCCCCTGCGGTCGGCGATCGCATCGCGGCCGTCACGCTTTTCGGTAGTCCGTCCAGTGAGTTCTCGAGCATGCTGGCCGGCGGTGCCCCGCTGCCGACGGTCAGTCCGGGTTTGCGCACGAAGACCATCGACCTCTGCATCCCCGGCGATCCGATCTGCTCCGCAGGTGCGGACATGATGGCGCACGTGTCCTACGTCCCAGCCGGGATGGCGAACCAGGCGGCGACATTCGCCGCTGGCAAGGTCGATCAGTCGATCCCGTGACTTAGGTGCAACTGTCCGCGTACACCCAGAGGCCGTCCCAACCCAGGCAGGCCTGCAGATTGGGCGTCAGGTTGCCCACCTGCCGGTCGGGGCGCCCGGGTGTCACGATCTGGACGACGATGTCCGACATGTCCGCACACGTCGTGATGGTGGCATTGTTTCCGACCTGGGTGCACACATCCGCGCGTGCAGAACCACTGGGCAGCATCGCCTGAGTGGCCATCGCGAGGCTCACCCCCGCGACGCAGATCAGGCCACGTACCGAATAGTTCATCTCGGCTCCTCGTCGACTGCCGGGATTCGGCATGGAATTGCAAGTGTTTGCTGATCATAGCGACGAGGCCGAGGTTGATCGGGAATCCGAAGTGACGATGGTCCCTGACGCAACCGCCCACCGGTACGGTACGGTGGTGCAAGTTAGGCTAGGCTTTGCATAGAAACGAGAGGCGGCCGTGAGCACGTTCAATATCGCGGTCCTGGGTGCCATCGCGGGTTTCACGATCTTTCTCGGCCTGCCCGTCGGTCGGGCGCGGAGTCTGCCTACGGGGATGCGCGCACTTCTGAACGCGACCGCGACCGGTGTACTCCTGTTCTTGTTTTGGGACGTGCTCGTTCATGCCGTCGAACCTGTCGAGTCCGCACTCGTCGCTGTCACTCAGGACGGAACCGGCACCTGGATGGGATTCATTTCCCTGGCCGCGGTATTCGTGGCCGGTCTGGTCCTCGGCCTGATGACCCTCGTCTACTACGAGCAGTGGATGGCGGGCGGGAAGACGCCGGCACGGCCGTTCGGTCCGGGCGCGGCAAGCGTGGCTGAATTCACCGAACGTCACACTCTCTCCACAACGTCGCCCGCACGACGGTTGGCACTGTTGATCGCCGTGGGCATCGGGTTGCATAACTTCTCAGAGGGATTGGCAATCGGTCAGTCCGCCGCCGCCGGGCAACTCAGTCTCGCGATTCCGCTCATCGTCGGATTCGGATTGCACAATGCGACGGAGGGTTTCGGCATCGTCGCCCCACTCGCCGGTGAGCCGACCCGACCCTCCTGGGGGTTCCTGGCACTGCTCGGCCTCATCGCCGGCGGCCCGACATTGGTGGGCACCCTGCTCGGTCAGTCATTCGTGAATGAGACTGTCTCCGTTGCCTTCCTGGCGCTGGCCGCAGGGTCAATCCTGTATGTGGTGATCCAGTTGTTGCGGGTCGCGCAGAACCTCGGCCACCGGACGTTGATGTTCTGGGGCCTGCTGCTCGGCCTGATCCTCGGGTTCGGCACCGATTTCGTGATCGTGGCCGCAGGCGCTTAGCCGACAGCGATGTCACAGAGCGCCGTGTCTGTTCCCACTGCATTTCGTTGGCCGCAGGCCCGCGATGGGGGGCGGCCCGCCCGGCTTCGTTCCAGGGTCAAACGGATCACCGGCTTCGATCTTCTGCCCAACGATGCCGTGGCGGCCGAATACGCCCGGTTGCTGAACACCGGTGATCCGGTAGCAGAACGCTTCGTCGATGAGACGTTTCTGGGACCGCTGGGTCCCGAACGTTCCAGGGAGATGGTGAACCAAGCCTTGGAGCGCGGCGTTGACGATGTGCCGGAC
>Ga0194057_10001274_pt1 | contig 12879 bp, 10 predicted proteins | sample SepL4415m_MetaG_FD_155474 | JGI IMG/M metagenome (GOLD analysis project Ga0194057, IMG submission 155474) | Anoxic zone freshwater microbial communities from boreal shield lake in IISD Experimental Lakes Area, Ontario, Canada - Sep2016-L442-15m | ecosystem: Environmental > Aquatic > Freshwater...
AAGACGCTAGACGGTGATTACCAAACATTTAAAGCAGAATCAGGCGGATATATTCGCGATAATTTCTTTGGCCGCGATCCGCGCACTGCAAAAATGGTTGCCAATTGGTCTGATGAAAAGATCTGGGGCCTTAAGCGCGGTGGACATGATTATCAGAAGTTATTTGCGGCTTACACCGCGGCAGTACAAAATAATGGCCGCCCAACAGTTATCTTGGCTAAGACAATTAAGGGTTGGACTTTAGGTTCAAGTTTTGAAGGTCGTAACTCAACGCACCAAATGAAGAAGATGTCACTTGAAGACATCATGCAGTTCCGTGACACTTTGCGTCTGGATATTCCAGATGAGAAACTCGATAAGTATTTACCTCCTTATTACAAGCCAGCTGCCGACTCTGATGAAGCTAAATATTTAATTGAACGCCGAGTTGCTTTGGGTGGTTCAATCCCTCGCCGCCGTGCAATTTCTCGTCCACTGACCCAGCCCGATGATTCTGTGTATGAGTCAGTAAAGCGCGGTTCAGGCCATCAAGAAATCGCCACAACTATGGCCTTTGTTCGCATGCTTAAAGATTTAGTGAAAGATCCTGGTCTTGGTTCCAGAATCGTTCCCATCATTCCTGATGAAGCACGAACTTTCGGAATGGACTCTTTGTTCCCAACGCTAAAGATTTACTCACCGAATGGTCAGCAATATGCCGCGGTTGACCGCGAATTAATGTTGTCCTATAAAGAATCAACTTCAGGTGTTATTTTGCATGAAGGTATAAATGAAGCCGGCTCAGTTGCATCATTTACTGCCGTTGGTTCTTCGTACTCAACGCATGATGAACCAATGATTCCTATGTACATCTTCTATTCAATGTTTGGTTTCCAACGTACTGGTGATGCTTTCTGGGCAGCGGCAGATCAACTAGTTCGTGGCTTTGTTATCGGCGCAACTGCTGGCCGTACAACGCTCAATGGTGAAGGTTTGCAACATGAAGATGGGCACTCACCGCTACTTGCTTCCACAAACCCAGGTGTCGTTGCTTATGATCCGGCTTATGCTTTCGAATTAGGCCACATTGTTAAAGATGGTTTACGTCGCATGTACGGTGAAAACAGCGAAAATATTTACTACTACTTAACGGTTTATAACGAGCCTTATGTTCATCCAGAAGAACCAAAAGATCTTGATGTAGCTGGTTTGCTCAAGGGAATTTACTTGTATTCACCAGCAGCAAAATCACGCAAGAAGTCGGCACAAATCTTGGCTTCGGGAGTTGGCGTTAACTGGGCGTTGCAGGCTCAGCAGTTGTTGTCACAGGATTGGGGCGTTAATGCTTCAGTGTGGTCAGTAACTTCATGGAATGAACTTCGCCGAGATGGACTTGCAACTGATCGACATAACTTGCTCAATCCAACTGATAAGCGTCGTGCATATATTTCAACTAAGTTAGAAGGACATAGAGGTCCAGTAGTTGCGGTGAGTGATTATATGCGCGCAGTTCAAGACCAAATTGCACCGTGGATCGATGCACCGTTCTACTCATTAGGTACCGATGGTTTTGGTCTTTCAGATACCCGTGGCGCTTTACGTCGTCACTTTAAAGTTGATGCGCAATCAATTGCAGTTGCCGTATTGCAGCAACTTTGTGATCAAGGTGAAATCAAGCAAAGCATTGTTATCCAGGCAATGGAAAAATATCGTATTCACGATGTCTCAGCTGCAGATGCTGGCAATACCGAAGGCTCAGGTTGATCTCACGAATCCCAATTAGCGATATCTCTCCCGCAGTTTACTTCGGGGGAGAATTTCTACCTGTTAAAGCTGTACCTGGTGAAGTAATACAAGTAAGTGCAACTGCAGTAATTGAGGGCCATGAAAAGCTAACGGCCCAAGTGGTTTTACATGATGCTAACGGCAAAGTTATTTCCCGAAGTAATTTGACTGAAAACTGGCCCGGAACTAATCGCTATGAAGGTTCCATCACTATTCCAAGTGAAGGTGATTTCTTTTTTGTTATCGAAGCCGACAGTACTTCGCAATACCGCACGGTGTATGGCTCAACCGAAAAATATCCAATTCGTGCTGATCGTGATCGCGCACTCATTGGTTCATGGTATGAATTTTTTCCACGCAGCGAAGGCGCAATTAAAAATGCCGATGGAACTATTACATCCGGTACTTTTACCAGCGCAACTAAACGTATCCCGGCAGTTGCGGCCATGGGATTTGATGTTCTTTATTTACCACCCATTCATCCAATCGGGATTGCTCATCGCAAAGGCCCTAATAACTCTTTGACTGCCGGCCCCAATGATCCAGGCGTGCCTTGGGCAATTGGAAATAGCGATGGTGGCCATGATGCAATTAATCCATCACTTGGCACCATGAAAGATTTTGAAAACTTTGTTTCTGCGGCAAAAAAAGCTGGAATAGAAATCGCTTTAGATCTTGCACTTCAAACTTCACCTGATCACCCTTGGGTCACAAGCAATCCACAGTGGTTCAATAAACGCGCTGACGGAACAATTGCTTATGCAGAAAACCCACCTAAGAAATATCAGGATATTTATCCAATCAATTTTGATGATGACTACGAAGGCATTCGTGATGAAGTGCTGCGAATTATTCGACTATGGGTTTCTAAGGGCGTAACTATTTTCCGTGTAGATAATCCACACACTAAGCCCGTTCATTTCTGGCAAGACTTGCTTAATATCGTCCGTAAAGAAAGCCCAGAAGTGATTTTCCTGGCTGAAGCTTTCACTACACCTGCCATGATGCACGCTTTAGGTAAAGCGGGATTTCATCAGTCGTACACATATTTCACTTGGCGAACGAACAAATGGGAACTCACTGAATATGCACGTGAAGTTGCGCACCAGACTAGCTCTTTTTTCCGTCCGAACTTTTGGGTAAATACGCCAGATATCAATCCTTTCCACTTACAAAGTGGCAATCCAGCAATGTTTGCCTTACGCGCAGTTCTGGCCGCAACGCTTGCTCCTTCATGGGGAATGTATGCAGGCTATGAACTCTATGAACACCGAGCACTTAAAGAAGGTGGCGAAGAGTATTTAGACTCTGAAAAATATGAAATTAAAGTTCGCGATTGGGAGGGTGCAACTAAAAAAGGTTTAACTTTGGCACCATTTATTGCGCAACTGAACTCAATCCGTAAAAACAATGTGGCACTTCAGCGTCTGCGGAATTTGGCGTTTCACACCACAGATTCTGATGCAATCATTGCCTATTCAAAGCGAGAAGGTAAAAATTTAATTCTTGTTGTCGTCAATTTAGATCCAGCATTTGCGCAAGGAACTACGGTTCACTGGGATTTGAAAGCTTTAGGTATTGAGAATTCAAGTTTTAAGGTTAAGGATCTGCTGGATGGCAAGAGCTTTGATTGGTCTGAGCATCAATTTGTTCACCTAGATCCCACCCGTCCAGTTGGCAAAGTTGCCCATATCTGCCAAGTAAAGCTCTAAGTAATGGGAATCTTTTCGCGATTTACTAAAAAAGATGCTTCAGTAGTTGTTGCACCCGCTACTTTTCTTAACCCACATTCCACACTTGGCGAACTCGATCTGCATTTAATTGCCGAAGGTCGCCATGAGCAGTTATGGAAAGCCCTTGGCGCACACGTTCGTCGAGATTCTGCCGGAGAACTACTTGGAACTGCTTTTTCAGTGTGGGCGCCCAATGCACAAGCAGTTTCACTCATAGGTGATCACAATTACTGGGATAAAAATACTCATCACATGGTGCGTATTGGTTCCACTGGTATCTGGGAAACCTTCATTCCAGACATCGGTGTTGGAAGTAAATATAAATTTGCAGTGTGCACAATTAATGGACGTTGGGTAGATCATGCTGATCCCATGGCGCGGGCAACAGAAATCCCACCATTGACCGCTTCGGTTGTTGAGGAATCCACATATGCGTGGAATGACGCACAATGGGTCAATAAACGCGTCAACTTTGAACCATGGAGATCGCCAATTTCAGTCTACGAAGTTCACTTAGGTTCTTGGAAGTTGGGTCTTAATTATCGCGAGTTAGCTATCGAATTAGTTGATTACGTACGCCTGCAAGGTTTCACACATGTTGAATTTTTACCCGTTACTGAACATCCGTATGGACCTTCGTGGGGTTATCAAGTCACTTCATTTTTTGCGCCAACAGCGCGTTTTGGTTCACCCGATGACTTCAAATTCCTTGTCGATGCGCTGCATAATGCGGGAATCGGCGTAATTTTAGATTGGGTTCCAGCACATTTTCCCAAAGATGAATGGGCACTAGCAAAATTTGATGGCACTGCTCTGTACGAACATTCAGATCCACGTTTAGGTGAGCACCCTGACTGGGGCACATTAATTTTTAACTTCGGACGCAATGAAGTTCGCAATTTTCTAGTAGCTAGTGCGCTGTATTGGTTGACTGAATATCACATTGATGGTTTACGCGTAGATGCCGTTGCATCGATGTTGTACTTGGACTATTCGCGCAAAGAAGGCGAATGGTTACCCAATAAAAATGGGGGCCGCGAAAATTTAGAGGCCGTGCAACTTCTACAAGAGGCCACTTCGACTGCCTATAAAACTCATCCTGGCATCATGATGATTGCTGAAGAATCTACGGCTTGGTCTGGCGTAACCCGCGATACATCAAGTGGGGGCCTTGGTTTTGGTTTCAAGTGGAACATGGGTTGGATGCATGACACTTTGCAATATTTGCAACACGATCCAATACATCGTGTGTATCACCACAATGAAGTTACTTTTTCAATTCTTTATGCATGGAGTGAAAACTTTATGCTGCCACTTTCCCATGATGAAGTCGTGCATGGTAAGGGCCAACTGGTTAATAAATTTCCTGGAGATCGTTGGCAGAAGACGGCTACTTTGCGTGCTCTGTACGGCTTTATGTGGGCCCATCCAGGTAAAAAACTTTTGTTTATGGGTAGCGAGTTCGCACAAAATGATGAGTGGAATGAAAGCGCTGGCTTGCAGTGGTACCTCACTGAATATGGCGAACACCAAGGCGTTCAAAAAGCCGTGGCTGAAATTAATGCTCTCTATAAAGTTATTCCTGCACTGTGGGAGAAAGACACAGCACCAGAAGGTTTTACTTGGCTAGTAGGAAATGACGGTGCGGCGAACGTCGTTGCTTTCGCGCGCTGGGATGATCACGCAACTCCATTTGTTTGCCTCACTAATTTTTCACCAATGCCACATGAGCACTATCAACTTCCATTTCCAACTTCCGGTACGTGGACCGAGGTACTCAATACCGATGATTTAGCCTATGGAGGAAGTGGTATTTCAAACTCGGCCATCACACTTACTGATGCAGCGCATCTGGTAGCCGAAGTACGAATTCCGCCACTATCTACAATCTGGTTTAAACGTTCTTAAGTACTTTCACGAAAAAAGGAACGGTCAGAAGTAAGACTCCTGGAATAATTAATCCAATACTTAATGAGGTTATTTGTGCTGTCCAAGCCAAAATCCACTTCAAAATAAAGGCAAGCACAATATTAGAGACCCCTAGTTGACCAATAACTACACTGGCCGGATGCTTCGAACGAGCATTAGCTGCGTTCATAAAAGTTGGTCCTAGGAATGAACTGCCGAGACCGCCCAGTGCAAATCCAATGCAAACGACTAAAAATGCAAGGCTTTTGTGCGTTGAGAAAATAGAACGAGCTAGAAAAATTGCAGTGAGAAAAGATCCACCAGCCAGCAGCGAGGCATACACCGCTAAAGCATCTAATGTGAACCTGGGAAGTAGGAAATGCACCGTGAATCTTCCAAAAATCATCATGATTGTAAAGAGGATGTAAGGAAGTGTGTTCAAACCACTATGGACTCCGATTTCCTCTTTGCTATAAATGGTTGACCAATCGTTGATGGCAAACTCTAGAAAAATTGCACAGATAAGTCCAAACGAGATCATTCGATCAAATGAAAATCCCAAAATCATCCCTCGCAGCTTAAAGCCAACTTCTTTATCATCATCAGCCTTGATAAGTTCAGGAGCTAAAGTATTTATTATGAAGGTATTAGCGATGAAGATTAAAACCACCATCAAGCCAACATGAACATGTAGCGGGACCCGATTAACCAAGAAGCCGGCAAGAAAAGCAGTCAGCAATGCTCCAGCACTCCAAATACCGCTCATCTGGGTTATTACAAATTTTCCCGTGCGGTCCTGATAATTAAACCCCTGTGAATTTATCGATATATGGAAAGCAGAAACAGATGCCCCGAAAAAAATATTTGTAAAAAGAAACAGAAGCGAAGAATGTGTAGTTGAAAGAATAACTAAGGTAACCATCAGTGAAAAAGACGAAACGTGAAGTACTTTACGTACTCCTATCCGATGAACTATATGACCGACAGTAAATAGAGAAATTAGTGATCCAGCTGAACCCGTGCTAATGAGTGAGCCGAAACTACCATTTGTTAAGTGAAGCGCGCTCTTTACTTCCGGAAATCTTGGTACCCACGACATAATTCCCAAACCGAAGAGAAAAAAGAGTGCACGCAAATAGTTGAGCTCTCTTTTAGGAGTAAGTGTTTTCATATTTAGAAAAGCGCGTTGGCCAAGGCGCTACGGGCCGCTGTTAATCGTGGATCTGCTGGATCAACTAAGAGAAAAAGTGAGAGCAGATGTTCTTTAGCGATATTTCTTTGCTCCCCAGTGTTTTCCCGCACTAATTGCAGCAATCGGTTAAAAGCGGCTTCTACTCCCCCATTAACAATCTCTAAATCTGCAGCTTTAACTTGCAAGGCAAAATCTGAAGGTTGAGCCGCAGCTTCTGCCAATACAACATCCAAAGCAAATCCATCCGTTCTAATAAGTAACTGCGTCTGGGCCAAACCTAGTTTTGCAAAAGAATCTGTGGGCTTGCGTGCTAATAATTTTTTATAGGCGGCTTCAGCTGTTGCAAAGTCCCCCGACTCCAAAGCGGCAACGGCCTCTTCTTCTTCAGGTTCGATTACTTCAACTGGCGCATCGCCAATGCCTTGTTCGGCAGCTAATGTTAAAACTTTATCTAGCACTAAACGAACTTGGGTATCTGGATATACCTGTTCAAAAAGAGGGACTATCTGTTCACCAATCAAGGCGACTGCATATGGAATCTTTTGAGTTTGCAACGCTTGCGCCACTTGTGGATGTGCATCAATATCAACATGGCCCAATGCCCAAGCGCCTTTGTATTCTTTTTCCAGAGTTTCCATGATTGTTAACATTGCAAGCGATTCAGGGCTGCGTTGTGACCAGCACAATAAAATTACTGGCTTAACTTTAGATAGCGGCAGAAGTTCACTCGTTAAATTTGAGGCAGTTACTTCAATTCCGGGTGTTGGTCCGGCAGGCGCAGTTTTTGGCTTACCCAACGAACTTAAATCAACGGCCTGGGCAAAATTAGGAGGATTGCTCACCTGTGAATACTACTGCGCAAGTACATCAACGCCAGAATCGCGTCGGTATGGCAAAATTTCTTGTACATAGTTATCTGCAGCAAACTCCAGACCAACATCACTGCCTTTTTGTTCGCTCAAATACCAGCGGTTTTCAAGGATTTCATGGAACATTTGCGCCCGCTCAACACGGCCCCGCATCTGCTCTGGAACTCGATCGATTGTTGGCTCAAAAACTTCCATGAACCAAACTTTTGCCATTTCAGTTATCGACATGGCAGATTTTTCATGTCGCGCACGATAGCGATCAAAAGAAGCTAACAAACGCTTGGCTTGTAATTCTTCGGTTTCAATTCCCATTAATTCACGCAAACGTTGTGTGTGATAACCCGCAGCCACAAGTCGGGGCTGGAATGATAATAATTGTGTATCGCCGTCAATTGTGATGGAAACTTCTTCAACTGCAAAACCAAGATCGTGCAACTGTCGCATTGCACGTTCTACTGCATGGCGATCTTTAGGATCTAACAGTTGTCGCTCTTTCAATGCCGCCCAAATGCGTCGATAGCGACGGATAACGGCTTCGGCTGCACGTACTGGATCCATTCCCGGATATAAGACACCCGAGAGTCGCAAGTCTTCGAGTTCTGCGGCAACGTTAAACATTGCAATCTCTAGATCATGTTCGCGTTGTCCATCGCTGAGTGTTTTTTGAAATTCTCCAGTTTCAGCATCTACTAAATATGCGGCAAAGCCTTCAGCGTCACGACGAAATAGAGTATTCGACAGAGAACAATCGCCCCACCAAAAACCCAATAAATGTACGCGCACAAGGAGTAGAGCTAAGGCGTTAGCCATTGTATTTATGTCATGGGCTGTAACTGAACCAGAGAGTAAAACTCGATACGGCAACGAGTACGGTAAAAAGCGCGTGACAATTGCACATGGAAGTTCTTCCCCTTGTGAATCAGTACGACCTTCAACAACGGCAATCTGTTCTACGCATGGCGCATTGAGGGAAGTTAACTCACGCAAAACTTTATACTCGCGATTTGCGAACTCGGCGACCGTCTCTTTTACGGCATATACCGGCGCATCGACATCACTGGTTGCGCGAACCAAACGCACAATGTGCCGAGAAATTCCGCGCTTTTCAGCTAAGGCGGGATCTTCAGGCCACTCTTCTAAACTCTGATGCCAAGGCAGGCCAGTAACGGCGGCGATTTCCTCGCCTAAACCAGTTATCCGAAGTGCCATGGAACCTATTCTTGCCTAAAAATGTGACGAGAAGATGAACACCACGTCTCGTACAAGTGAGATAACTATCTTTACAATGTGATTATGGCGATAACAGAGCGAATCAAGAAGGTTACTAAGCGCGCAAGTAAGGCACCAGTAATTCCTGCTGATTACGGAATCATGGGTGAGCCAATCAACCGAGCACATCCATACTATTTCGGCTTCACTGCAACGCTGGGTGCATTGACCGCTATTTTACTGATGCGCGCGCTTGCAAGTGTCTCGCAAATATTTATTTTGATTCTCATCGCTCTATTTTTAGCAACTGGCCTAAACCCTGCAGTTGAGGCTTTACGTCGGCGTAAAATGTCGCGCGCCAACGCCGTTGCAATTATTTTTGCTTCAGTAATTCTTTTTGTCATATTTTTTGCGTTAGTTGTTGTACCTCCTGTAGTTTCACAAGGCACTCAGTTAATTAATAAAGCCCCGAATTTACTTGCGGAATTAACGCACAATGCCACCATCAATAAACTCAATGACCAATATGGAATTATTGATACGTTACAAACTAAATTGAAATCCGTAACATCAAACGGCTCGCTGTTAATTTCAACTTTCGGTGGAGTCATTGGTGTTGGTAAATCTGTTCTATCGGGTTTCTTTTCATTCATGACGGTTTTAGTTCTTACTCTCTACTTTATTACTTCATTGCCCCAAGCCATTGATCTTGGGCTTTCTATGGTCCCAGCCAGCCGACGTGAACGTGTAGGCCGGTTAACACATGCCATCATTGGCCGAGTTGGTTCTTTCGTAGGTAGCCAAATAATCATTGCTGCAATGGCCTCAATTTTTGTTTTCATTCTTTCCTTAATTTTGGGTCTACCGTCACCCATTGCGGTCGCCATGATTGTCCTTGTATGTGGACTGGTTCCACTTATTGGTCACTTTCTTGGTTGTGGAATTGTCACCATAATCGCCCTAACGCAATCAACACTTATTGGCGTAATCGCCTTTCTTGCATATGTGCTTTATGTGCAGATTGAAAACTATGTTGTAACTCCACGGATTATGAAGAAGACAATGTCGGTTCCCGGAGCAGTAACCATTATTTCTGCCCTCATTGGTTCATCCCTACTGGGATTAATTGGTGGCTTACTTGCAGTACCGGTTGCAGCATCAGTTATTTTGATTCTGGATGAAGTAGTTATTCCACGTGCAAATAACTCTTAAAATTCAGTTGGAAGATCTTGGGTATCGCCCGTAACTAGCTTATTAATTTCAGAGAGAACACGATGAACTGAAGGCTCGCCTAACCATAAGTGCTTGGCGTTGGATATAGCCTTAATTTTAATTGTTGGAACGATTGCGAAACGAACTTTTGCTTCTTCGGGTTTCAAAAAATCATCAAACTCAGGCACTAAAGCAATAATCGGGCGCGGATCCAAATTCCAATACTTAAGTTGCTCATCGGTAGTAGTGCGAAGCGGTGGACTCAGCAGTATCAATCCTTTATGGCGTGGGTCTTTAGCATGGGCTAGCGCTAAATCTGTACCGAAAGACCAACCAACGATCCAAAGATTTTTTAATTTTAATACATCACAACAATAATCAATCATCGCTTGTACATCTAGACCTTCAGCTTCACCATTATCAAATACCCCTGTGCTACTTCCGGCCTCACTTGTTGTTCCTCGTGTATTAAAACGAACAACAGTTATGCCGGTCATGGCAGGTAAGCGATTCGCTGCTTTTTTATAAATGTGACTATCCATCATCCCTCCCGCAGTCGGTAGCGGGTGAAGGGTAAGAATTGTCCCTCTTGATTTTCCAATAGGCGCGGCAATTTCGCCAATTAAATCAACACCATCACTTGTGATGTGATGAAATGGGGTTCGAACCGACGGTAATACAGTGCCGGATCTGATTATCTCGCTCATACTTTAAATCTTATCTTGCGCCCACTACGCTTTGAACCATGGCTACTAAGCGAATACCCTCATTTGATTCTCATAATCCTGCAACTGGCGATGTCGTTGGCACGTATCCAATGATGTCGGGCAAAGAAGTTACTGAAATTGCCGCTCAAGCCCAGCTGCAGCGCAGTGGCAGCAGTTAGGTTTTAATGGTCGAAAGAAAGTATTAATTTCTTGGTGTTCATTGATTATGAACCGAATTGATCAAATTGCCGCTTTGGTTTCATTAGAGACTGGAAAGCCAGTTAGCGATGCAAAGCTAGAAGTTAGTTTGGCGGCCAGCCACCTTGGTTGGGCAGCACGTCATGCCGAAGAAATAATGCGCACCTCATACCGCGCTCCTGGATTGTTAATGGCCAATATGTCAGCAACCGTTCAACGTTCACCGCTTGGAGTTGTTGGTGTAATTGGTCCTTGGAACTACCCCATCTTTACTCCGATGGGATCTATTTCTTATGCCCTGGCTGCTGGAAATACCGTGATCTTCAAGCCAAGTGAATACACACCTGGTGTTGGCGTGTGGCTGGAAGAAAGCTTTAATGAAGTTGCACCTTTCGCCGATATTTTTACAACGATCACCGGCTTAGGCGAAACTGGTGGCGCACTGTGTACAAGCGGCGTAGATAAAATCTCATTCACTGGCTCAACGCGAACTGCAAAAATTGTTGCCGCACAATGTGCCACAAATATGGTCCCCGTTGTTTTGGAATGTGGCGGCAAAGACCCAGTAATCGTTGCAGCTGATGCCAACTTAGCGCGCGCAGTCGATGCCACAATTTGGTCCGCAATGGCTAATGCTGGCCAATCTTGTATCGGTGCTGAGCGTGTATATGTTGATGAGAAAGTTGCCGATAGATTTGTTGAACTAGCCGTTGAACTCGCTAAAACTATTCATGCGGGTGCACCTGGAGATGGTAACTACGGTCCAGCCACAATGCCGTCACAGATTAAAGTAATTCAAAAACATATTAAAGCCGCGATCGTCGATGGTGGAACATGTGCGTACGGTGGACCAGATTCAGTTAAGCCACCATTTGTACAACCAGTAATTTTGTTAAATGTTCCAGAAGATTCAACTGCGGTTCGAGAGGAAACTTTTGGGCCAACAATTATCATTAATCGCGTAAAGAACATGCGCGAAGCTATCGATTTATCTAATGCTTCTAGTTATGGCTTAGGTGCAAATGTCTGGTCTCGACGCCAAGGAAAGCGAATTGCAGCCGAACTTGCATGTGGCATGGTCGCTATTAACTCAACTTTCTCTTTCGCTGCCGTTGCTTCCGTGCCTTTCGGCGGGGTAAAAGATAGTGGTTATGGACGTGTTCATGGTCCAGAAGGCTTATTGGAATATACCTACGCTCGCACCGTTGTGCGCACCCGATTTAATTTACCAATTAAGTTTTTGAGTTTTAAGCGCCGACCAAAAGATGACTCATTAGTAATTGCATTGACGAAAATGTTAAAGGGCCGCTTAGGTTAATTTAATAACGTGGTGCATTACGTGTACGCTCAGTATTAGGACGACGCTTATCTTTATTTGACCAACAAGCATTGTGCCAATGGCGTCGACTTTCTTCATCATCTTCTAGCCAAGCAACTGTGTGTGGTGTTGCTAGAGGAATCATTTGGTCACATCCTGGACATCTATATGGTTTATTGGAACTAGAACCAGTTAATTTACGAACGACATACATGCCTTCGTGGTGCTCTTCAATAGTTTGATTGGACGTCGAGATATCGCGATCATCAGCTTTCGGCCGCTTGTTCTTAGGGTAGTTTTTGCGCGGGCTCATGCTCATATTTTCTCACACGTGATGCAGTAGTAGTATCGTCAAATGAACGTCATCGAGGTCAAAGGCCTTAAAAAGAACTATGGCCAGGTTCATGCCGTTCGCGGAGTTGATTTAGCAATTGCACAGGGAGAAATATTTGCCCTACTTGGCCCTAATGGCGCGGGCAAGACCACAACGGTAGAAATTTTGGAAGGTTTTAGAAACCGTGATGCCGGTGAAGTCTCAGTCCTAGGTTTTGATCCCCAAGCCCGCGGGCGAGCTGCACGTGAATGGCGCAACCGCATCGGGATTGTTTTGCAATCGGTTGCCGATGCCGGGGATCTTTCAGTAGTTGAAACTATTAAACACTTCAGCGGTTATTACTCTCATCCACGCAATGTTGATGAAGTTATTGCCTCAGTTGGCTTAGAAGAAAAAGCCGATGCTTTAATCCGTACACTCTCAGGCGGTCAGCGA
>Ga0194057_10001277_pt1 | contig 12859 bp, 9 predicted proteins | sample SepL4415m_MetaG_FD_155474 | JGI IMG/M metagenome (GOLD analysis project Ga0194057, IMG submission 155474) | Anoxic zone freshwater microbial communities from boreal shield lake in IISD Experimental Lakes Area, Ontario, Canada - Sep2016-L442-15m | ecosystem: Environmental > Aquatic > Freshwater >...
CCAGCTCCGAGTCGATGCTGCCGTAGTGCCACTTCACCTGGTCTTCCATGAAGTCGACGCCCTTGCCCTTGACGGTGTTGCAGATGATCACGGAGGGGGCGCCCTTCGTCGCCTGGGCGCCCTCGATGGCCGCGCCGATCTGGGCGTAGTCGTGGCCGTCGATCTCGCGCACCTCCCAGCCGAAGGCCTTCCACTTCTCGGCCAGCGGCTCGAGGCTCATGATGTCTTCGGTGCGGCCGTCGATCATCATGTGGTTGCGATCGACGAAGGCTGTGAGCGTGTCGACCTTGTAGTGATGCGCGGCCATGGCCGCCTCCCACACGGAGCCCTCGTTGCACTCGCCGTCGCCGAGCAGGCAGTAGGTGCGCCAGGTCTGCTTCTGGAACCTGGCGCCGAGCGCCATCCCCACAGACATCGAGAGGCCGTGTCCCAGCGAGCCGGTGCTGGCGTCGACGCCCGGCACCTTGGCGCCGTCGAGGTGCATGCCGAACGGGCTCTTGAAGTGGTTAAACTCCTTGAGCAGGTCCTTGCTGTAGTAGCCCTTGTCGGCGAGCACGGCGGCGAGCCCGACCCCCCCGTGCCCCTTGCTGAGCACGAAGCGATCGCGCTCGGGCCAGCCGGGCTCGGCGGGCTTGACGCTCAGGTAGTGGTAGTACAGCGCCGTGAGCACGTCGGTCATGCTGAGGGCGCCGCCGATATGAGCGCCGCCGGCCCACACGGTGACGTCGACCATGTCGCAGCGCAGCTGCCTGGCCTTCGCCTGCAGGCTCCTGATCTCCTCCGGTGACAGTGGCATCAGCTACCCCCTTGCCCCTCGGGGCTCTTCTCGAGCGCCGCGAACGCGTCGTCCACGATCGCCAGGGTACGGTCCAGGTCCTCCTGCGTGTGCGCGCAGCTCATGAACCAGTTGTGGTGCGAGGTGAAGTAGGCGCCGCGGCGCGTGCACTCGGCGCAGAAGCGCTGGTGCAGCATGAGGCTGGGGTCGTCGGTGAGGCGCAGGTACGGCATGCTCGGCACGCCGCTGACCTTGAGCTCGTAGCCGTGCTTGTCGGCGAGGCGCTGCATGCCGCCGGTGAGGGCGCGGCCGTAGTCCTGCATCCTGACGGGCGCGTCGAGGCGCTCGAGCTCGGCGAGGCAGGCGAGCGCCGCCGCCATCGGCACGGCCTGGTACCAGTAGCTGCCGCTGTAGAAGACCCTGGCGGCGTCGCCCTTCAAGGCGTCGATGCCCACGAGCGCCGAGATCGGGTAGCCGTTGGCGATGGCCTTGCAGTAGCACGCGAGGTCAGGGGTGAAGCCGAAGTAGTCGGCGGAACCCCTCAGGCCGAGACGGAAGCCGCAGCGCACGTCGTCGACGATGAGGACGACGCCGTGCCGGTCGCAGAGCTCGCGGATGCTCTGCCAGTAGCCCAGGTCGGGCAGCTCGCTGTCGGCGAAGGTGGGGTGATGGTAGGGCGTGGCGATGAAGCCGGCGACCCGGCCCGGATTCTCGGCGAGCACGCGCACGAAGGCGGCCACGTCGTTCCAGGGGATGCGTGTGAAGCCGGCCACGTCGTCGGCGATGACGCCGTGGTGGCCGGCCCCCTGCATCCAGGGAGAGACGCCGTGGTAGCCGCCCTCGATGGCGACGATGAGGGGGCGGCCGGTGGCCGCCCGCGCGATCATCGTCGCGTAGGTGGTCATGTCGCCGCCGTTCTTGGCGAAGAACGCCCAGTCGGCGGCGGCGATCGTCGCGGTGAGCTTCTCGGCGAGCTCGACCATCAGCGGCGACGGGCAGGCGAGCGTGTCGCCGAGCTTGCGCTGCCTCGCGGCGGCGTCGTGCACGACCTTGTTGTCGTAGCCCAGGACCATCGGCCCGTAGGCGCACATGTAGTCGATGAAGTCGTTGCCGTCGATGTCGGTGAAGTGGGCGCCCGCGCCGCTGGCGGCGAAGAACGGGTAGGCGGTCGGCGGTACCAGAGGCGCCGGGCTGAAATGGCCGGGGATGCCGCAGGGGATCACCCTGGTGGCGCGCGCGAAGAGCTCCTGCGACTTGGTGAACGAGTAGGTGTCCATGGCTGCGCGGACCTCCTCAGGCGGTCGCCGCGGGCTCCGCCGCCGGCGTCAGGTACTTGGGCACGCGGTCGAGCACCAGGGCGAGCGTGTCGACCATGCCGATGCGCCCCCAGAGCTGCACCTCGCCGGTGACCGCCGCGGCGAACGTGTCGAGCTTGCCGCTCAAAAAGGCGTTGGCGGTGGGCAGGTCGCGCAGCAGCACGAGCGCGCTGGGGTGGCTGAGCGCGCCCTTGACCGGGAGCACGCCGGAGGCCCCGCAGACGAGGCTCACGGCGGGGCCGTCGGGCAGCACCTTGATGACCACGGCGCCCTGGGTGAGCCCGTGGCGCAGCGGGATGCAGTCTGGATCGTGAGCGAGAAGCACCGGCACCGCGAAGGCCGCCGTGTTCAGCGTGAGCTGCGTGTTCATCGCCAGATAACCGGGGTGGGCGAGCAGTTCATCGGTGGGCGCGAGGTAGTAGGCCATGCGGTCGCTGAGCTCGGTGAACTCGTGCCTGAGAAAGCCGAGGTGGTTGAAGCCCCACAGCGGGATGGGGCTGCCCGTGCCCTCGAACATCCTGTTGAGGTGCGACGCCGAGGTGAACGAGAGGATGACGGACGGGGTCGCGCTCGAGCTCGCGCTTGACGCGGCGCTCGAAGCGGCCGGGTCGCCGGCGGCGCCCGCCCCGTTGGCGCCCGGCCCCGACCCGCGCCCCACGGTGCAGACGCCGCCCGCGAACCGCACCCAGGCGGTGGGGCCGCCGGCCACGAGAAACTTGACGGTGACGCGGGCAGCGCCGACGAGCGCCCGCATCTGCGGATCGTCGCGCACCACGTCCTCGAGGTTGGGGAGCACTGCGTACAGGTTGAGACGGGCACGGATCGAGTCGTGGCTCATGAAGCTGCCCTCCATTCAGACACCCGGGGTGAGCTGCGTCCATCGTAGGCCACCGGGCGGGCGGCGTCTACGGGTTCTTGCACGCCGCCCCGCGGGACGCCGCCTCAGAGGCCGGCCGCGACCACCACTGTCCAGAGCATGATGAGCACGAGGAAGAAGCGCTGGAGCAGACCGGCGTAGCGGCCGAAGCCGTGCGACGGGCTGCGCACGGCCTCGGCGAAGGCGGCGAGCTGCGCGAACATGGCGACCGCCGCGACCAGCGCGATGAGCAACGCCCATCGCGCCGTGCCGGCGGTCGCTGCGCCGTGCCTGAGCTGCAGCGACACCATGATCGCGGCGGCGACCGCGGCGAGATAGGCGATCAGGGCGATGAGCGCGTGCGCCTGCCCGCGCCGCGTGGGCTTGTGGCCCGGCATGTCGGTGTCGTAGCAGGCGAGCAGCGCCGAGCCTCCTCCCCATGCGGCGAACAGCACAAGGCCGGGGAGCGATAGGGCCGCCGCCGGCACGCTGCCGGCCACGGCGGCCACCAGCGCCAGCGCCGTCAGGCCGCGCACCACGAAGGCCAGCTTCATCAGCCAGCCGTACCGCCCGGTGGCCAGCCCGCTCATCCCCATGTGGAGCGCGCTCTGCTGGGGCGTGAGCAGCTGGGCGGCGACCACCAGGGCGACCCAGAGGACGGCGCCGGCGATCGTCAGCAGGGAGAGAGCGGGCATGCGGCAACCCTACAGCAGTGGGGGCGGCCGGGGCGCGATGCGCGGCAAGCGCTGCGAGGCAGGCGATGGGCGGCCGGCGACGGCCGGCGATGGGCGGCGGACTCCAGACGGAGCGTTCCGGCGCCGATAGTGAAGCAAACAGACGGCAGCGGGCCTGCGACTCGGAAGGATGCGGACCATGAAGACACACCTCTGGCAGCGATGGGGCGGCGGCGCATGGGACGCCGCCCGCGGCGGCGCCCGCCTCGCCGCACTGTGCGCCGCGGCGCTGGCCCTGGCGACCGGCGCGGCCGGCTGCGGTTCGACCGCCGACCAGGCGCAGCCCTCGGCCACGGGCTCGGCCACGGTTTCGGCCACCCCCACGCCCGCTCTCTCCGCCCAGGAGCGGCAGGCGGCCGTCACGGCCGCGGAGACGACGCCACCCAGGAGCCTGCGCACGCAGAACGGATTCCTGACGATGCGCGACGGCGTGCGCCTCGCCGTGACCTACTTCTTCCCCGCGCCGCGGACCCCCGGAGAGCGCCTCCCCGTCGTGCTCTCCATGACGCCGTATCGCAAGGACGACGACGGCTACCCCTACTCGTATGCGGTCTACCCGTACTTCGCGAAGCGCGGCATCGCCATCGCCCACGTCGATGTGCGCGGCACCGGCGCCTCGGGCGGGCCGACGCCCGACAGGGAGTACTCCGACGCCGAGCTCGACGACCTCGTGCAACTCGTCGAGCGGCTCGCCGCCAAGCCCTGGTCCAACGGCAAGGTCGGCATGATGGGCATCTCGTGGAGCGGCTTCAACTCCCTGATGACCGCCATGCGGCGGCCGCCGGCGCTCAAGGCGATTCTCACGGCGCACGCGTCCAACGACCTCTACGGCAACGACGTGCACTACATCGACGGCTGCCTGCACCTGGACGTGTTCGCCATCGAGATGGAGGTCGAGAACGTGGTACCCAAGCCGCCCGGCTACACGCTCGACGCGGCCTACTTCCGCGAGCGCTTCGACCGGCCGCCGTGGACGCTCACCTACCTGCGCCATCAACGCGACGGCGCGTGGTGGCAGACGGGGCGCTCCCTGCGCAGCGACTGGAGCGCCCTCGACGTGCCCGTGTACGCCATCGGCGCACTGCTCGACGGCTATCGCGACTACGTGCCGCAGATCCTGGACAACGCCGACGTCACGACGTGGGCCGAGATCGGACCGTGGAACCACGCCTGGCCCAGTGACGGCGCACCGCTCCCCGACTACGAGTGGCGGCGCGGCGCCGTGCGCTGGTTCCAGCACTGGCTGGGCGACGGCGACAGCACTCCGTTCGAGGGCAAGACGCTCACCGTGTTCCAGCGCGGCCCCACGCGCCCGGACGCGTACAGAGAGCGCTCGCCGGGCTCGTTCGGTGTGTACGACTGGCCGCTCCAGGGCGTGGACGTGCTGCGCCTCACGCCCGCCGCCGACCACACGCTCGCCGGGCCGCTCGGCGGCGCAGCCGCCGAGCCCGCCGGCGCGCCCGCCCCCGCGACGCACGCGCTGCCCTACGTCGCCGGCAGCGGCATCGCCGTCGGCAACTGGTGGGGCGAGGCCACCGGCGACATGCGCCCGGCCGACAAGCATGCCCTGGTCTACGACTCGAGCACGCTGGGCGCGCAGGTCCTCGTGCTGGGCAGCCCCGAGGTACAGCTCAGAGCGTCCGTCGACGCCCCGGCCGCCGACTGGTTCGCCCGCCTCGAGGACGTCTGGCCGGACGGCCGCGTCTCGCTGGTCACCGGCGGCGGGATCAACGGGACTCAGATGGAGTCTCGCAGCGACCCGCGGGCCATCACTCCGGGGCAGGAACTGACGCTGCGCTTCCCCCTGCGCTTCACGACGTACACCTTCGCCCCCGGGCACCGCGTCCGCATGGTGGTGACCAACGCCCAGTTCCCCATGATCTGGCCCAGCGCCCAGGCCATGACCAGCTCCCTGCGCGTCGGCGACTCCGCGACCTGGCTCGACCTCCCCACGGTCGCAGGCACGGAGGCAGTGGAGCTGCCGGAGCCCGTCGAGCCGTACGACGCCGCGCCCGGGTCCGAGTGGCTGGCCTCGCAGCCGCTCACGCCCTTCCGCGTGATCTGCGACGACCCGCGCGGGATCACCGAGGTCGAAGAGCGCGAGGGCAGCAAGATGCGTGTCAAGGGGAGGACGTTCGTGTACCTCAACGTCATCCGCCGCTGGGTGGACAACCGCGACCCGGCGCGCGCCGGGTACCTGGCCCGGGGCCTGGAGAGGATCCTGCTGCCCGGTCGCACACTCACCATCCGCGCGCTCGTCAAGGTCGTCTCGGACGCGAGGTACTTCCACACGACGATCACCCGCGGCATCTACGAAAACGGCAAGCTGGTACGCTCGCGCACCTGGAAGGAAGCGATACCGCGCGACTTCCAGTGAGGGCGGTCGCGCGAACGCCGGCCGCGCGGACGCCGGCCGCGCGAGCGCGCGCGACCGGCCCACGCGGCTGGCCTGACGGCGGCCAGGCGGACGGTCGGCGTCTTCGTGGCCGGGCGGATGGCCTGCCGCGAATCGGTAAGTCACCCTCGCGGCCACGCGACCCGCGGCCGCCGAAGATGGGGGTGCTTTCTCAGCCGTCGCGGCCGCCGCGGCCGCCCGCGCGGCCGGTCCGACAGCGGCCGTGCGGACGGGCGGCGTCTTCGCGGCCGGCCCCGCCCCAGCCCTTCGCGCTCAGACGCCACCGTGCGAGCGACCGTAGGGGCAGACAGCGATGCAGATGCCGCAGATGTCGCCCACAGCGCCGATGTTGGAGGCGTTCTGGCGCTCACAGGCGGAGAAGTCCAGCAGCATGTCGCGCGGCATACCGGCAGTCCACAACACGTCCCGGCCGGCGCCGGCTGGGCAGGCGTCAACGCACCGCCGGCACGAGCCGCAGCGGCTTTCGCTCACGGGTTCGCCGGCCGCAAGCTCGGCGTCGGTGAAGACGGTGGCCAGACGCAGGCGAGGCCCCAGCCTTGGGGAGACAAAGAGCGCCGTCTTGCCGATCCACCCCAGGCCGGCCTGGGTGGCGGCCGTCTTGTGGGCGAAGACGCGAGCGTCCACCCAGTCGACGACGCTGGGATCGGGGCTGTCGGTGGGCTGGACGAGCTCGGCCGCTGCGCCGCGCTCCCGCAGGAGCGCGGCCAGATCCTCAGTGGTGGCCCTGAGCTTGACGTTGAGGCGTTCGTACTCGGCGAGGTAGGCCGCCGTCGGCCCATGCTCCACCTCGGCGATGATGGCCGGATCGATACGGATGCCCAGCGAGATGGCGAACGGCAGGGCGGGCGCGTACGGCCACGGCGAGGGCGGGCACGCGGCCACGCCCCACGAATCCACGCCCGCGTCTGTCATGAACGCGGCCAGCGCTTCGCCGCGGATCTCACTCACTGCGGGCTCGCGGTGCTCAAGCTCGACAGCCCCTGCGATCGTCCACCCTGTGGCAGGCGGTCTTGCCCTGCCCGCTGGTCATGCGCGGCAGCGAGAACGGCTCAGAGAGCTGCATCCTGGGCGTCACTCCGATCGTCGCCTTGACGCCGGCGGCTACGCGCCTCGCGAGCTTCTCACGCTCCTCTTCCGTGAGCTCCGCATAGCCACGGACCTCCACCTGCAACGTGAGCCGGTCGAGGTTGTGCACGTTGTCGACGACCATGCAGAAGTTGTTGGCCACCTCGTCGAAGCGCAGCAGCGCTTCCTCGATCTGGCTGGGGAACACGACGAGGCCGCCGATGGACAGGGCGTCGTCGCTGCGCCCCGTGATGCGGCCGATCCTGGGGTGCGTGCGGCCGCAGGCGCAGGGCGCCCACGTCAGCGAGCTGATGTCGTGGCTGCGGTAGCGGATCATCGCCATGGAGTCGCTGGTCAGCGAGGTCCAGACGAGCTCGCCGGGGGCGCCGTCGGCGACCGGCTCGCAGGTCTGCGGGTCGATGCACTCCACGAGCAGGTGGTCCGACCACACGTGCATGCCCTGCTTGACCGGGCACTCGCAGGCCATCCCGGGGCCGAGGAGCTCGCCCATGCCGTACTCGTTGAAGGCATCGACGCCAAGGGCGGCCGTGAGCCGGTCGCGGCCCGACTCGGGCCAGGGCTCCGCGCCGAAGAGGCCGATGCGCAGCCGCGAATCGGTGGCCAGGTCGATACCGCGCTCCTTCGCCTTGTCGGCGAGGTAGAGGCCGTAGGACGGCGTGGTGCAAAGGGCGGTCACGCCGAGGTCGACGATGAGATCGATGAGCAGCTCCTGGCGGCCGATGCCGGCGGGCACTACTCCGATCCCGGCGTGCTGCGCGCCGTATTGCAGGCCGATGCTCGTCGGCAGCCCGTAGCCGAAGCAGTTCTGGAGCAGATCGCTGGGGCGCAGGCCGACCATCCACAGGGAGCGCGCGTTGCGCAGCTTCCACGCGTCCATATCGCGGCGCGTGACCCAGATGGGCGTGGGCTTGCCGGTGGTGCCGGAGGTGCTGTGCACCTCGATGATCTCGTCGAGGCCGCAGAGGCGCAGGCCGGCCGGGTAGGTGTCGCGCAGCGTGGTCTTCTCGAGCAACGGGAGGCGGCGGACGTCGTCCAGGGTGCGGATGTCGGCCGGCGCGACGCCGGCCGCGCGGCACATCTCGCGGTAGACGGCGCTGCGCTCGCAGGCGGCCGCGACGACACCCTGGAGACGCTCGAGCTGGAGCGCCCGCAGGGCGCCGGGCGCGAGCGTCTCGTTCCGCGGGTCAAAGTAGACGCGGTGCTCGCCGTCGTCGGGCGTACCGTCGGCGCCGCTGTCGGGCATACCATTCACGTTTCGTCGCTTCCCTCGATACCCCCGGTCCGCCGGCCGGCGGCGAACGCGGCGAGGTTCATCTCGAGCCAGCTCGGCGGCACGTTGCGGGCGATTGCCTGCTCCCAGGTCTCCACCGCGAAGGGCAGGTGCGTGGAGAGCGCGCCCACGAGCACGACGCCGGCGACCTTGAGGTCGCCGACCTGCAGGGCGAGGGCGTTGCCGTTGACGATGGTGAGGCAGGCGCCGCCGGCGTGAGTGCCCCGGCCGCCATCCCGCTTCTTGCGGCTGCACTCCATCAAGCGAGCGATGGCGTCGTAGGGGTAGGCGTGCTCCCCCGACGCGGCCAGCGGCGGCACGATCTGCTGGGTGTTCACGATGGCCGCGCCGTCGGCCACGACCGACGGCGCCAGACGCAGGCCCTCGGCCGACTCGAAGGCGAGCAGGTAGTCGACCTCACCGGGGCTGATGGACGGCGCGACCACCGTCGCGCCGATGCGGATGTGCGAGCTCACGCTGCCGCCGCGCTGCGACATGCCGCGGGTCTCGCTGAGCTTGACCTCGAGGCCGCCGTGCAGCAGCGCCGTGTCGGCGATGATGGCGGCGGCCACGATCACGCCCTGGCCGCCGACGCCGACGACCATGATGTCGTCGATGACGCCGCCGGCGTAGTGCCGGGCGGCGGGATCGGCGCCGGCGTTCGCTCCGGCGGCGCGGTCGGCGCCGGGCTTATTGACGCCGCAGGCGCCGGCCTTCGCAGCGGCGGCCGGCCTCGTCTGCTTGGCGCTCATGCGTCACCCACCTTCGTGATGGCGCCCGGTTTGCAAAGCTGGGCGCAGAGTGAGCAGCCTGTGCAGGCGCCCGCATCGATCGCGACCTTGTGCCGCTTCTTGAAGACCGCCTCGGTGTGATGCATGGACGGGCAACCCAGCTTCAGGCACAGCTGGCAGGCGTTGCACAGCTCCTCATCCACTTCGTAGACGCCGTCGGCGCCGAGCTTGCGGGGGAAGAGCACGCAGGGCCGGTTGGTGATGATCACCGCCGGGCCATCGTAGGCGAGCCCGGCTTTCAGCGCCGCGACGCACGCCTCGTAGTCGTAGGGGTCGACGATGTCGATGTGCTCGACCCCGAGCGCACCGCAGATCGCCGCCAGGTCGACCGGCCTGGTCTCGGCGCCGGCGAGTGTACGCTCGTTGCCCGGGTTGGTCTGGCCGCCGGTCATCGCGGTGATGCTGTTGTCCTGGATGAGGACGGTGACGTTGGTGCGCTGGTGGACGGCGTTGAGCAGCCCGGTGAGGCCGGAGTGCAAGAAGGTCGAATCGCCGATGACGGCGAGGGAGCCCTTCTTGCTGCCGCCGGCGCGCGTGAACCCCTGCTCCATGGGGATGCTGGCGCCCATCTCGACGGCCGAGTGCATGTGGCTCACGGGCGGCAGGCTGGTGAGGTCGTAGCAGCCGATGTCGCCATGCACGTCGAGGTCGAGCTTCTTCATGGCCGTGGCCATGCCGCGGTGCGGGCAGCCGGTGCAGAGGACGGGCGGCCGCGGTATGACGGAGTCATCCTCCGCGGCCTTCTGCTCCGCCCAGCGCGGCAGATCGAGGCCGGCGGCGTAGAAGCCCCGGCCGACGCGCACCGGCGTGAGCTCGCCGAGCTGCGAAAACCACTGCTTGCCCTCGACGGCGATGCCGGCCGCGAGGATCTGCTCCTCGAGGTACGGCTCGAGCTCCTCGACCACGAAGAGGCGCTCGACAGTGGCGGCGAAGCGCCTGATGGCCTCGAGCGGCAGCGGATGCACCATGCCGAGCTTGAGGAAGGTGGCGCCGGGCAGCGCCTCCCGGGCGCTGATGTACGCCGCGCCGGAGGTGACGACGCCGATACGCGCGCGGCCGCCGCCGGCGAGCGCCAGCTCGCCGGTCCCTGCCGCGCCGGCCGCGCCCGCGCCCGGCTCCACGCGCGTGAGCGGGCTGGCCTCCGCGTACTCACGCAGGCGCGCGATGCGCTCGAGCAGGCTCGCGTGCAGCGGCCGCGAGAACCTCGGCAGCAGGCAGTACTTGTCGGTGTGCCTGCCCGGGTCCTTGCGCGCGACGGCGACCCGCTCGCCGACGCGCACGATGGACTTCTGGTGCGCCGTCTGGATCGAGAGGCGCACCATCACCGGCACGTCGTAGGTCTCGCTGAGATCGAAGGCGAGCCGCGTGAAATCGTGGCACTCCTGGCTGTCGGCGGGTTCGAGCATCGGCATGCTGGAGATGCGCCCGAAGTAGCGGTCGTCCTGCTCGGTCATGCCGCTGCTCATGCCCGGGTCGCCGGCGACGATCACGACGAGGCCGCCGCAGATGCCTGTGTACACGGAGCTGATGAGTGGGTCGGCGGCCACGCTGGCGCCGGCGCTCTTCATGGCCGTGAGGGCGCGCACGCCGCCCATGGCGGCGCCGAAGGCGACCTCGTAGGCCACCTTCTCGTTGGTGGACCACTCGGCGTACACGCCGTCGTACCTGGCCAGATTGGTGACGATCTCGGTGCTGGGCGTGCCCGGGTAGGCGGCCGCGACCTGCACGCCGGCCTCCCAGGCGCCCCGCGCGACCGCTTCGTTGCCGAGCATCAGGTGGGTGTCCATGGAGCTCCTTGACCGACGTGGCATTGCACCCTCACGATATGCAGGGAGGCAGGGAGCGCGCAAGCGGGCGCGGCGATAGTCCCGGCGGCGGTACAACTTCGTCGGCTATCGTCCGCGACGACACAGTGCAGAGGAGGCGCGATGGGTTGGCTGGCCAGAGCGATCGACGCCGGCGGGGAGTACCGCAACCCGCTGGATGGCATCGAGGACGGGCTGTTCCTGACAACAGGCGCCCGACGAGCAAAGACGTCGCAGTTCTGGGTGCTGCTCGTGCTCGCCAGCATGATCGCCGCCGGCGGCGTGGTGGGAGATTCCACGCCGGCGGTAATCGGCGCCATGATCGTCGCGCCGCTGGCCACACCGATCTACGGCGTGGCGCTGGCCACCGTGATCGGATCGAGACGCGACCTCATCGCTTCCCTTCAGCTTCTGGTGGCCGGCGTCGCCGTGAACGTCCTCATCGGGTTCCTGGTCGGGTTGATCACCGTCAGCCGCATGCCCGTGGACGCCAACCCGCAGATCATCGGCCGCACGGCGCCGACGCTCCTCGACCTGGCGGTGGCGATCACCGTCGGCGTGGCCGGATCGTTCGCGCTTGTGCGCCGCGACGTCTCCAACATCCTCGCCGGCGTGGCGATCGCGATCTCACTGGTGCCGGTGCTCGCCGTGGTCGGCATCACCCTGGGTTCCGGGCGCCTGGACCTGGCGTGGGGCGCCTTGATCCTCTTCCTCACGAACGCCGCCGCCATCATCGTGGCCGGCGTAGCCGTCTTCACGGCGGCCGGCTACCAGCGCGTCGCGGCGGAGCGCGGCATGCACCCCGGGCGCCGCGCCAAGGTGCTCATCGCGGTCTTCGTGATCGTGCTGCTCATCCCGCTGAGCATCGCTTCGCTGCGTACCTTTCGCTACGAACAGTGGATCGGCGCCACCGAAAGCGCCTCACAGCAGTGGGTGACCGGCACCGGCTGGCAGGTCGAGAGCGTAAAGCAGGAGGGCGGGGACATCGTGATCACGGCCGTCGGGCCCGGCGACCCGCCGCCAGTCGACAGCCTCAGAGAGGCGGTACGAAGCAAGGTGCCGCAGGGCATCGGCGTCAGCATCGTCGAAGGCAGCGGGAAGACGATCGATCTGTAGCTCGTGGCGATCGCGAACCGGGGACGGGCGCAACGGCGGGTTCCGCGCGCCGGAAACCGCCGGCCGGCCGCTTTCTCCGGCCGGCCGCTTTCTCCGGCCGGCCGCTCCCTTCGGCCGGCCGCTCCCTTCGGCCGGCCGCTTGCGCCTCCCCGCCGACGCCAAATGTGAGATCGACCCCTTTCAAGCGACGGTACCGCTGGCTGTACGCCCAACGGTCCCGTTGAACGTACTCCTGACGTCAAGAATCTTCATCGACCATGCCCGCGCCGGCGAAGGCGGCGAAGGCGGCGTTGGAGGCGGCGGACGCGCCTGCGTCAAGTGCGCGATCAACCCCTCATGACCATCCCCTTCCGTCCGGTTGCGCGTTCAACCTCCGAATCGACGGCCGCGAGAAGGCGGACATGGCGCGCCGCGCGCCGCAGCCGCCGGGGCCGCCGGATCCGCCGGGCGGGGTAGTGTAGGGTCGGTAAGATAAGGAATGGCCCTTTCCTTGTCTTACCGATTTGCGACATGCCGCCGTGGCGGGGTAGTAGTGTGAGGGAAGATAAGGAATTCCGGCGAATCCTTATCTTCCCTCCGGCAATCGAGCCTGCGAACGGCCGTACGCGACCCGACAGTTAAGGAATCCTTATCTTCCCTTTTCGTACTACCCCGCGCGGCGGCGCGGGCGGCGCGGCGCGGGCGGCGCGCCGCC
>Ga0194057_10001283_pt1 | contig 12834 bp, 10 predicted proteins | sample SepL4415m_MetaG_FD_155474 | JGI IMG/M metagenome (GOLD analysis project Ga0194057, IMG submission 155474) | Anoxic zone freshwater microbial communities from boreal shield lake in IISD Experimental Lakes Area, Ontario, Canada - Sep2016-L442-15m | ecosystem: Environmental > Aquatic > Freshwater...
GCGATAGATCGTCCATGACGCGTCCTCCGTGACGTAACATCATAAAAATCAAGTATTTGCGACCGCAGTGAAGTCATAGCACAATACCCGATTTGATACAATGCCAGAAGGACACAAGGGGCAAGCCTTGCGAAAATCGGCAGATCCATCAACGGCGAATCCATTTACCTCGCAAACCTTAAGTGCCCCCAGCAGCAAATCGCTCCTTTCTCGCCACCAATGAAATAACTTTGCAAAACTCTCGGCATCGTCCCAAGTGAAGGCAATCCGCGAACTTTCAACGTCCTTTGCCCATCGCTCGTTGTGTCTGCGAATGTTGGCGAGGATCATTAATCCAAGATGGATGGCATCCTCAATTTCCCGGCATTGCATCGCCTCGACGTGCGCCGCCTTCCATGCCTCAACGTGCTTCGATTGCGTGTCGTACAGTCCACGCTGTTCGTTCAAAAACTGATACTCAGACATCCTGAAATCCTTTAGGTAAAGGAAACAACGCCATGCAGACCATTATAGCCTCTCCCGTCGCGGACGACCAGTACGCCACCTGCGGGGAAACGAAGGTTTTCGGGGCGGCATTTTTCAAGCCGTTGTGGCCGGTCTCCCCCCCTGTTGTGGCCGGTCTCCTGACCGAGCCACCACCGACCGAAGGTATCCAATACCGGGAGACCTTCGGTCGAACTCTTCGGCGGGGTCAGGAGACCCGCGCCGAACTTGGGGAAAGGCTCGCCCCTGCTGCACTATTCGTCCAGATGCGCAAGCACCTGATCCTTATATTGACTAATGGGAAAATCAGCGTAGTTGGCCAACTGCTTTCGATTCACCTTGAGCGTACCGATTTCCGCATTTTCGGTGGCTTCTCCAATCTTTCGGTCGAAGTCGGCCAAAATCTCGGCGGAATGCTGACGGCCCTTGGCGTAAAGCGCGGCGGCATGTGTTCCCCGAACGGCGACGGCGGCATCTAGGGCGGCAACCGCAACGGTCAGTTGCCGCGACGGATCGCCGCCCACCGCTGCGTACTCGCGCAACTGCCCTGCCCACTCGAATGGGTCGGGCATCAACGGCGGTAGGGGCAACTCCGGGCTCGCCGGCTTGGGAATCCTGTTGATCATGTTGACCAATTCACGAACGGCCGCCGGATAGGCACGCTTCTCCATCCGCAACCACGCCAGGGCCGCGCAGGGTAGGAGTGGGGCAGACAGTGTACTCTTCACGGCTTCAAAGTGCTGCGTAGCCTTTTCGCGGTCCTTCTTCTTCAGCAATACCAACCCGAAAAGCAGGCGCGGTTCGGCCTCGTCGCCGGCCACTTGCAGGGTTGTGTCGTACTCCCGCTGGGCATCGTCCAGGTTCACCTTGAGTTGATCCGCATAGCCTGCCAGTTTGCGAATCGACGTCTTGGCGGCCTCGCTCAGCCGCGGCGGCCGGTCGTCCGGCAAGAATAGCTCGGGTGTCTGAGTGCCCTGGGCACCCGCGGCGAGCATCTCCTTTTTCAGATAGGCGAAGAGTTCCGTCGGCTCGACCAGCGTGTCGCGATTGGCGTCGGCGGCACCGCCGTACCCTTCCGTCAGGCACCAGGCAAACAACCCGTGTTCCTTGGCCGGAAGATCCAGTCCACGCTCTCCCTTCCGGCAGCTTGCCACCGCAGTCGTTTTCCGCAGCAAGGCGCGATTGGGCTGCCGCTTCAAGGCGCGGATCATCTCGGCCGACGAAGGCTCGGCCGCCTGTTCCACTCCGGAACCCAGGTGACTGCCATCCAACAGCAAGAGTTTTTCCTTGGCCGGGCAATCCTCGACAAGATCGACAAGCCATTGCAACGGCCGGCCGTTGACCGCCGGCTTATCGGAGCGAAAATCCTTGGGCGCAAGGAAGACCTGTCCGCGGGTATCTTTACAGGCGTGGCCAACGTAGTAAACGATCAGCCGGCCGTCGGCACCGACCTTTTTGAGGAATTTGGGAACTTCCTGTTCCAGGGTCACGGCGCTGGGGTCGCTGAAAACCTGCAACTGTTCGGCGGGAATGCGGTAGCGTTTGGATAAGGCATCCGCCACCAATGCGGCATCCGCCAGCGGATACTTCAGCGGACTAAGCCGCGTATCGTCGTAATTCTGCACGGCCACGATGAGTGCCCAGCGCGTTGCGTCGGTCGATCTTTCCGCGGCAATCGCCGTGGCGGAAATGGCCGATTGGCTCTTGGGGTCAACCGATCCGTGCTCGATCTTCACGCGGTCGCCGCCGCGCAGCGCGTCGAGCGAGACCGCCTCCTCGCCCAAGGTGATCTTGCACTGCGGTCCGACGAGATAGGTCAACTTCTGCCCGCTATCCTCAGCCACGCTGAGGGATTGCGGCGGTTCGTAGCGGATCTGCTGCACGACCCCGCCACCGGCGAGCGTTCGCTGGGCGACGACCTCGGCGATGTAATTGTCATGTTTGACCGTCACCCGATCGCCGCGCTTCAGGCCGGCCGGTTTCGCCGTCGGTTGGCCGTTGACGGTGATCACGTATTGCGATCCGAAGGGGAGCTTGGCCACTTGCCGATTTGCTTGGATCACGCTCAGCAAACGTCCGTCAAAATCCTCGGCCAGGACGCCTTGAAGTTCGACCTGCCGCAGCGACTCCAGACGATTGGCCACGTTGCCGGACGACTCTTGGTAGTCGTACTGGACCTTCAAGCGATCACCCGGATTGAGAGTGGCAAACGTGACGGGTTTCTCATGAAACGTCGGCTGGCCGTTCAAAACAATCTTTTTCAGGTCGGCTGGAACAAAAATTTTCAGATCCTGGTGATTCGCCTCGTCGCCCACTTCCACGACAATCGTTCTCGCCGCATCGTCGCGAGATCGCAGTTTCCCCGTGGCAAACCTTCCGGGCCGCGCGGCATGGATCTCCTGAACAACTTTATGCGATACGGGATCGACGCTCTTGGTGATTTCCACCACGTCGCCCCGTTCCAACTCCTCCAACAAATGCCGCTCTCCATTGACGAAGATGATATCTTGATCTTTGACGATGATTCGCTTGGCTGGGCTTTTGTCGGATTCCTCGGACGGCGCAACGCCGATTTCCTTGGACATCGCGTAGACGTCGGAGACCCGTCCCTTGATCGTTTCCGGGGCGCGCACCTGCTGTACCTTCTTAGGGTGACTGAGCGCGAAGAACAGAATCAGCGAGACCAACACCAAGGCGACCCCGCCGGCTAGGATCGAGAAGATCCGCACTCTTTTCTTTCTCCGTGCCGTAGCGGCAGCCTCCGCTTCGGCCTCCAGGTCGACCTCGTCGGGCAGGCTGTTGACCGCGCCGGAGGACGATTGAAGGTCGCGAAGGGCTTCGCGGGCCGAGTGGTAGCGCTGCGACTGATCCTTGGCGATCAGCCGCTGGATGACGTGGGCCAGGTCTTCGGGCACGCCTTCCAAAACACGTTGAATATCGGGTAACTTGACGTCGGCCGTGGAGTGCCACATCATCCAGGCCAACTGCTTGTTGCGGCCGAAGGTGGCCAGTGTCGGCAGCAGCGACTCAAAATGTGAACCAACGATCAATTCGTAGGCAGTGAACCCCAGCGAGTAAAGATCGCTCGCCGGACCAACCGCGCCGAACTGGGCCGATAGCAACTCAGGGGCCATGTACTTCGTCGTGCCCTTTAGGAGGCTCCCTTCTTCGTTGCTGGCCCGCCGGGCGAGACCAAAGTCGCCAAGCTTGACGCGATTCGGCGGGGCGACGAGGATGTTGCTCGGCTTGATATCGCCATGGATCACGCCGTTGGAATGGAGGAAATGCAGGCCGGTCAGGCAGTTGGTCAGCACCAGGCGGAGCTGGTCCAGATCCATCGGATCGCCTTCCGCGGCCGGTTTGAGGCTGCCTCGCATCAGTTCCAGGATGATCCAGCCGCGAGGGCGGACAATGTCATATATGGTGATGATGTTGGCATGTTGTAGGGAGGCCAGCAGTTGGGCTTCCTGCCAGTAGCGCGCCAACTGCCGCGGGTCGGCAAGGAATTGGTCGTGAATCTGCTTGACGGCCACCTCGCGGCCCAAGTCGCGGTCGCGGGCACGGCTGACCGTGGCGAACTCGCCCGAGGCGATCGTGTCGAGAATTTCGTAACGTAAGTCCGATTCCATTTCGGGGCCTTTTGGAGCCGTAAAAAAAAATTGCCAATCGCATCATTCCCAGACCCCATCCGGCTTGCCGGATGGTGAATCAGGTTGACCGGCTAAAGTCTCAATCGCATCATTCCCAGACCCCATCCGGCTTGCCGGATGGGGAATCAGGTTGACCGGCTAGGGCCGCGCTACGGCGGACTGCACCCATATCATATTCGCTAAAGGTTCCCGAGTAAAACCCTTCCTGCCAAATGGGAACCTGTCCCATTGCAAAGGCCAAGTTGTTCTGAAATCCAATCGCGATGTCCATCGGCGAACTATCAATATTTCCGCGAAGTGCCAGGTGCAGATGGTCCGGCATCACGGAGATCGATGCGATCTTGTGGGATTTCCTCAAACCGTCTTGTTCCCAAAGCGGATCAATCGCGTCGAGAATGGACGCATCCGGCATGTTTTTCCATGCCGACTTCAACCAACCCGTCCAGGAGTATCGAAGTTGGAAAGCCGGGCGCAGGTTCTCGCTGCGGTAAAGCGGTTCGAGGGGCATGTTTAGCTGTTCAACCTGATTCACCATCCAGCAAGCTGGATGGGGTCTAATCTGACAACACGGCAAGGATCAACTGTTCTAGTTCTCGGTCATGGTCGCGGCTGCCGGTGATACCTTTCTCCAGGCGATTGCGCGATGCCGGCGTCGCCGATCCACCCCATGTCTCCGTGTGCAACAGCTCAAGAACCTGCTTGTAGTATTGCCGTTCGGCCTTGAAGTCGCCATGCGCACGTGCCTGGCGGGCTTCGCGCAGAAACCGTTGGTAGGGAAGCAGTTCACCGCGCTCGGGATGGCCGAAGAACTGTTCTCTAATCTTTTCCAGGGCATCCACTTTTACCTGCGTGGTAACGCCTGAACTGCCATCGTCGTAGGTAATTATCACGATGACAATCGTGAGTACCACCGACAAGATCCACACCCCGATCATGACCAGCGGGGGAATCGATCGCGATTTGCCCTGACCTTTGCCCTTCTTGTCGCCTTCCTGAAGCTGGAGGTGGGGAAGTTGGCCGTCGGCGGCTAGTTTTAAGGGCGATTGAGCGGCCTCGGCCGAGACGAGCCGCGCGACCTTGCGAGCCTGCGGCGGTGCGGCCGGCAGTGAACTGGGCACCCCATCAACCGGCGGCAGCGGGACTGGAAGCGGAACTGCCGGAACTGCCGGAACTGCCGGAGCCAGCGGCGTTACCGAGGGAAAGAATTGCCGTGGCGGAACCTGAGGCGGTGAGGTAGTGTTCACCGTGGCGACGAATGCCGGCAACGTGTCTGCCGGGCTGGAAATGGGGGAAGTCGGCGATGGTATCGACCGGACAGTTGGGGTGGCAACCGGGGGTGTGGCGACGGGTGTTTGCGCCAGCGTGCTTGCCGACGACAAACCGACCGAATCACTAACCGCCGGATCAAGCGGAGTATCCTTTGCTACCCAAAAGCGACCCTGGCAACGCGGACAGCTCGCGTAACTGCCGGCCAGTTTATTGGGCACCGACAGCGGCTGATTGCAACGGGGACATTGGGTACGAAGTGCCATTATTATACTTTACACGACTTCAGGTGGTCCGAATCGCAGCAATCGGGAAAGGTTCTTGTGATTTTTATTGTTCACGGTAGATTATAACGCCAGACCAAACTTCATGAAATTCAACAGGAACGGACCAAGGATAATCAACACCGTGGAGGCCATCACCAACACGGCCGGCAAGAGCATGTTCACGCCCGCCTCGCCAGCCATTGTCTCGGCACGCTGCGAACGCTTCACCCGCAGCACGTCGGACTGGCTGCGGAAGATACGAGCCAGGGGCGTACCGAGATGTTCGCCCTGGATGATCGTGCCGATAATACTGGTGATTTCGTCGTCGGCCAGGCGGTCTCGCATCGACTGGAATGCCTCCATGCGCGTTTTACCGAGATTCATATCAGCCAGCACGCGGCCGAACTCCTCCGCCACGGGATGGCCGCGGAACTCATCAACGGCCTGGTTCAGGGCATTCAGGAACGTCGCCCCGGCCTCCATCAAGAGCGTCAACAGGTCAAGCAGGTAAGGCATTCGCCGCTTGATTTGCCGCAAGCGGCTCGCGGCGCGGGCGGCCAAACGGTAACGCAGGAACCACGCCGTGAGAACAACAGCCACCGGCGTCAGCAACATCGCCTGCGGCCCAAAGACCCAGACCAAGAGATAGATCCAGAGCGGCGTGGAGCAAAGAGCCAAGACTTGCAGTCGGGCAAGATACTCTTCCGGCAGCCAGAACCGCGGCAGCCCCGAAGTCTGCAACTGGCGATGGATCTCGGTCAACCCCTCGCGGAAGACCGCGCGATTCACACGGGCCAAGACGGTAAATACCGGCTGGAGCAGGCGATAGAGCGGGTCGATGCGGCGAAGCTCGTTCATGCGGCTGACGTCATAGCGCCATTCGGCCTCCTGCTCCAGATCGTCGCTTTCCAGAACGCGGAAGCCCCACCACACCAGGACCACGATCGCCGCACCGATGAGTGTGCTGGCAATCACTTCCATGACAATTCCAGTCGGCAAAACAGCGAGGGGGAGCAGTGCGGCAAATTGTCCGTTGCAATTCATCATTAAATATCCGGACTCAAAAGTACACGTGCCCATAAATACGCCACTACATCGAGTACCACGGCCGCAGCCAAGATGAGGTGCCCCATCGGCTCCGTGAACAATCGCATCGTGCTCTCCGGGTCAACAAAGTAGTAGACCACGAGAATCATCATGGGAGCAATCGCCATGTAAACGGCCGACTTGCGGGCCTGGGCGGTTTCGGCCTGAACCTTCCGTTCCAGCCGCTGCATTTCCAGCACCGCCAGGGCAATCCGCTCGACGATCTCGTTGAGCCGGCCGCCGCTTTCATGACTGGCCATCATGGCCGCGGCAAACAAAGCGAAATTCTCGCTCCGCAACCGCGTCCGAGCCTCTTGGAGCGTCTGCTCCAGCGGCTTGCCCATGTTGTACTCACCCACGATCTGGCGGAACTCATGATTGATTGGACTAGGGCATTGTGCGGCCAGCACGTCCATGGACTGGGCCAGCGACAGGCCCGCTCGTACGGCGTTGGCCAGCATGACCATGGCGTCGGCCAGTTGATCTTCGATCTTTTGCCGTCGCCGCTGGGCCATCCGCCGCAGAAAATACCATGGCCCACAGAGCAGGAACACCGAGAGCAAGATCGCAAAAATGGGGCTTTCCAGCACGAGCCAGAAAACCATGAAATTTGCGGCGGTTGTACTGAGCCAGACCACAACATAGCGATGCAGGTTGTGCGTCGGTGCCCGTAAGCGGCGGAGCTTGTCGGCCAGGTCGCGTTCCAGGTAGCTCAGCCAATGGGAAAAGTCTCCCTGGGCCGACCAAGCCAACGTGCCAACCGCCGCGCCAATCAGCAGGCAGCCGAGCGGATAGAGAATCGGACTACCAGTGGTTTCCATGCTCTTGTTCATCCCGGCCGTAAAGGAATTCGACGTCCAACAGCTCCTTCTCCACCAGCGAATCAATAAACGACGGCATGTAGCCGGTCGGCCGCAGGGAGACCCCGTTGCGATAGTTGAAAATATCAAGGATAACGATCTGCTTGTCTTCCGGATCGTAGCGCACGACCTCGGCAATCTGCGTCACCGCGCGGGATCCGTCCGGCAGGCGGCTGATGTGTACGATCAAGTCGATGGCCGAGGAAAGCTGGCGATGGACGGAAGTCATCGGCAGGTCCGCCGCCATGAGCACGAGTACCTCCAACCGCTCGATCACCTCGCGGGCACTGTTAGCATGGACCGTGGTCATCGATCCATCGTGGCCGGTGTTCATGGCCTGGATCATATCCAGGGCCTCTCCGCCGCGGCACTCGCCCACGATCACGCGATCGGGCCTCATGCGGAGGGCGTTTTTCACCAGATCGCGGATCGTGTACTCGCCGGCCCCTTCGATGTTGGGCGGCTTCGTCTCCAGCGTGACGACGTGCTCCTGATGCAGCCGCAGCTCGGCGGTGTCTTCGATGGTGACAATGCGTTCCTTGAAGGGAATGAAGCTGCTGAGCACGTTGAGCATCGTCGTCTTACCGGTACCCGTGCCGCCGCTCACAAGGACGTTGCGACGAGCCACCACGCAAGCCCGCAGGAACTTGGCCGCGCTGCGGCTGATGCTGCCCATCTCCAACAGGTCGTCCATCGTCAACCGCTGGGCAGGGAACTTTCGCACGGTGAGGCAAGGCCCCTTGATGGCTAGCGGTGGGATGATGGCGTTCACGCGCGAGCCGTCGGGTAGCCGGGCATCGACCAGCGGCTGGCTTTTGTCGATCCGTCGTCCGACCTGGGCCACGATCCGCTCGATGATCGCCTCGGTGACCTTATCGGAAATGAATCGCCGACCGCTGCGTTCGATGATGCCGTCGCGCTCGACGTAAATCTGGCTGCTGCTGACGACCATGATTTCCGTGACCGTCGGGGCGCGGAGCAGGTCTTGCAGCGGCCCAAAGCCGAAAATGATGTCCTTCAAATCCTTCTTCAACGTCCGCAGGATCATGTACTTCCGCAACTCATGGTGCAGGTGCGGGCGGACGAGGTGGAAAATGTCGTTGAACCCGCTCTCCACACGATGAACCTGCTGGCTCACGTCGCGGTATTGGGCCAGGTTGAGCCGCTCACGGAGGAACTTCAACAGCCCATGCAGTTCGGCTTCTCGCTCTGGCACGAGCGTGGCCGGCAGGTCGAACTCGTTCGAGGTCAGCACAGCCATGTCGAAGATGTCGTCGGTCCCCGTCTCCATGATGATCTGGTTGACCAGATGGTCGCGGAGCGTCAGGCCGGTGATCTCTTCGACCAGCGGCTCGTTCTCGGAACCGAAGACGTTCAGCTCGCGGCAAACATCCTCAATGTTATTTTCCAAGAGGAGAATACTCTGCGGGTCGCTGCCGTGACTGGTTTCAAACTGGTACAGATCGAGCCGTTCAAGCAACTTCTGGTGGATTTTCAGCTCCAGGTCGGCCATGATCGAGCGCAGATGGGCTTCCAGTTCGCTGCGGCTGATCGTGACGGCTTTTTCGGCCTCGAAGGTGAGCGTGTAGGGCCAGATGCGAACCTTGGTGCCCGGCTCGAACACGCCCGTCTGCCCGCCCAACACCTCCTCCTCGCCGACGACACAACTATTCAGGCCGACATTCTCCAGCACCAGCTTGCCGTTGTTTACCCGCACGACGGCATGTTGCCGCGAGACGAGCGGGCTTTGCAGGCAGACCGTGTTGGACGCATCACGGCCGATCGTGATCTGGCTGCCGGACACCTCGACCACGTTACGGCGGCTTTCGTTGATCTTATTGAACCAGATTTTCATTATTTGCCGTGCCGCTGAATTCCAATCTGGCGGAAGTTGACCGCCTGAAGGCGATCCCAAAGAATCGTGGCCTTTTCCGCCTCTCCTGGAACCTTCGCGCTCACGCGAATCCCCAGCACGCTCTCTTGGAGTTGCGGAATCTTAGCCGCCTGCATGACCTTTGCGTCGCCCAGCCGGTTGCCGACGGAAAGGACCGTGAAGGGGCCAATAATCTCGATCTGGTTGGCGGGCATTTGCACAATGTCCGCATCGTCGGCTTTAGGTTGCACCAAGGGGATGCCCGAGGGATCGACGGCCGGCTTGCCCGGCTCGTCGGCAGGTTTTGGCTGCCCCGCACGCGTAGGCCCCGGCGGAAACTTAGGCAGGATGAACGATACCTGGTCGCCGGGCGTAACCAGTGAGGGCACGAAAGACCGCGCGTCAACCGGAATCCATCGAATCACTTCGTCCTTGCTCAACTCGAGTTCCTTCGGTGGAGTCTTCACATCGCTTTGCAGGAGAAGAAGACCGCCTTCGGAACTGCTATCGAGGGTTCGCCAGACGGGCATATCCTTGATGGTAATGCGATCCTCCCACAGATAGGCATAATCTTTGAGGTTTCCGATATGGTTCGCCGGAATCTCGATTTTCACCAGATTATTTTCCGTCAGGCGTTCACCACGACCAACGATCAGGCCCTTTTTGATCCCGATGAAGGCCACCATGTCTTTCTTTTGGGCCTCGGTGTTGAGGTAATAGAAGTTGGCCACCGCCCCGAAAACTCCCAACACGATGGCAACGATTAACCCGTGAATACCTTTCATGGTTTTCCTTTCTCCAGTTGACTCTCCATGACCAGCCCCGTCCACCTGCTTTGCGGATCCAACCCAAGACGAATATCGACCGCCATGGCAGGTGCAGGCGATCGCATCTCAAATCGTGCATGCCAACCCAAGGCAATTTGCTGCCAGCGGGCGGCAACCGTCCAACCGCGATCGGCGAACCACCGGTCGTAAAACTTCCGTGCCGCATCGCCGTCGTCCGCGGAAAAGGCGGCGATTGCCCCGCCGGCCGCCGCGCGAATCGATATCAGGCGATGTCCACCGGGCGGGAGCGGAATCTCGCCGCTCCCCCCCCCTGCCCTGCCTGCCGCACCGCCGGACTGAAACAAGTACAAGGTCCAGACATTCGCAGCGGCAGGAACCGCTACACCCCAGATTACCACGCGGTACGTGGTTTCATCAAGGGTAGTCCCTGACTTTGTAGGGTGGACTTTAGTCCGCCGGCTTTCATCAGCCGTCTCAACCGCCCGCGTGCCAATCAGCACCGGGTGGCCTCCGCCCCACTGGTAAAGCTGCCACTGGCCATGCTCTTCGGCCACGGGCCGCTCGCTTGCGAGTCGTTTCAAGAGTTCCTGTTCGGCCGCGTCGGCCGGCTCGCTGCGGGGACGGGAATCGACCATTGCCGCTCGGCAGGCATCCTGCAACGCCACAGGAAGATCGCTCTGCCTGCCGGAAAATTCCTGCCGCCGGATCGACCACGCTTGATCGCCAAACTCGAGAATATGCGGTGCCGCTGCGTCACCCAAGGAATCGGTGGGCACGGGCACCGACAACGGACTTCGCTCATTATGCCACACGTGCAGCACCTCGCGGCCGAAACCCAGGGCGATAACCACGAGCATGAAGGTCAGCAGGCCATTGGTGGTCCAGGCGGAGATCCGCCGCGCCAGCCGGCCCAGGCTTTGGGATTGCTTCGGCGGTGATGGCTGACTCGTATCCAGACTGGCTTCCCTTACTTGCGGCTCACGGGCCACTGCTTGCCTGAATGGTTTCGAGGAACTTCTTGAGAATATCAATTTTTGCCTTCAAGTCCGGGATCTGAGACTGGGCAAGGGAGACCATCGCCGGCTGGGCCGGCGGTTTCGCATTGAGGATCGCCTCGAACGCGGCCAACGCCCGCTGGTAGAGTCCCAAAAACGATTGCGTCATTCGCTCGGCCAGACTGGGAATGTTTTGGTTCTTGGTATGTTTGCCTTGAATGCTATCGATAAGTTGCTCAACGCTCTTGTCGGTCAAGTTGCGATCGGTCGTACACATCGATTGCACCCGCGGATAAAAATTGGGAGCACCGCCCCAGCCGAAGAGTGCGCCGTAGTAGAGGAAGTCGGGATCGTCGTCCAACGGACGGAGTTGCTCGCGGAAGGCTGCCTGAGAGATCGCCAACACCGACCGCACATACGCACTCACCAGCGAAGCGGGAGCCTTGGCCAGCGCGTACAACACGGGAACTCGCCGTTGCCAGTTACTCCCCATCCCCATCTGCTGATATTGCCACTTATCGTCGATCAGCCACGTTTGGGCCTTGATCGTATAGGTTCCCATCTTGCCCAACAAAGGATATTTTCGGGTCAGTTCCGCGGAACCTTCGCGCAATCCGCGAGTTGGGTCAAGAAGGTCGGAATTGACGGTCGCCGCAGGCAACGGGCCGCGTGCCACCGGCAGATCGACGCGACGGTCGTCCATGGCTGCCACCACGCCCTGGTCGGAAGATCCCATCGATGCCGTAGCCGGCCAGTAACGCGGACGGGGATCGGTCAAACCGCTTCGCGGCCAGCGAGCCTCCCATACCGCGAGCCGGGCCACGCTATTTTCACGAACCTTCCAAGCAGCGATCGTACCATAGTTGATAATCAACGCCATGATGAACAGCAAAATCGGCAGCGCCAAGGTCAGTTCCAACATGGCGAGACCGCAGCGGTATGACTGGATTGCTTCTCGCGGTACTAACAATTTTATATTCATGGCGAATCAGGAGTTAAGTAAATCCGAAATCCGAATGTCGAAATACGAAACAAATTCAAATCACAAATGCAGTCAATGACCAAAACACCGGTTCGGCGAGGGTCTCCCGACCCCGCCACCCGGTTCGGCGAGGGTCTCCCGACCCCGCCACCCGGTTCGGCGCGGGTCTCCCGACCCTGCCGAAATGTCGAGTGGGAGACCTTCGGTCGGCAGTGTGGCTCGGTCAGAGACCGGCCACAACGGGGAGACCGGCCACAATGGGTAGTTTTGAACCTTTGAATTTCCTCTTTCGTATTTGTTTCGGATTTCGACATTCGGATTTCGTATTTTTCGCTAGTGTGGACTGATCTGCTGTATTTCTTCACTGCTAAGCCCACCAAGAGTCGGCAACTTGTACGACCCATTACTAAAGCCCGGAAGACCGGGATCCGATTGCAGGATCGTGACCAAGGCGGGCTGCGTGGCGGGCGCAAGCTGACAGTTCCAACTTTGGTTGAGTAGGTTCCAAACGGTCGGACCTCCCACGCGCCCGACCACCCACCGCGTGTTCCCCCCTCCGCCGCCGCCGCCGTTATTGCCTATAGG
>Ga0194057_10001290_pt1 | contig 12773 bp, 8 predicted proteins | sample SepL4415m_MetaG_FD_155474 | JGI IMG/M metagenome (GOLD analysis project Ga0194057, IMG submission 155474) | Anoxic zone freshwater microbial communities from boreal shield lake in IISD Experimental Lakes Area, Ontario, Canada - Sep2016-L442-15m | ecosystem: Environmental > Aquatic > Freshwater >...
CGTCGCGCAGAACCCAAGGACTATAGCACAGACCGACCGCTTTTCATGTTGCCAGACCTTCACACCTCCTTGCAGAAACAGCGCTTCAGCCAGATAGACCCCATTGCCGAAATGGAGCAGTCGATTGCCGCGGCGCAGTCCGAACGTTGCAAGCATGTGTTTCTCAGCACGGACTTTGACCAGGCGCGCGCCGTTGCGGCTGACCCCGGCTCGGCACGAAAGCCGTTAGCCGGGCTTGCGGTCTCAGTCAAGGACCTGTTTGACGTGGCAGGACAAACCACCAGCGCCGGGTCACTGGTTCTGCGCGACGCTTTGCCCGCGCTCAAGGACAGTACGGCGGTGGAGCGACTCCGCCAGGCGGGTGCAGCTTTCATAGGACGCACCAACATGGCCGAGTTTGCGTTCTCGGGAGTCGGCATCAACCCCCACTTTGGCACTCCACTCAACCCAGGCGCTAGCGACGTACCCCGCGTGCCTGGCGGATCATCTTCCGGCGCCGCTGTGTCGGTCGCAACCGGCGCTGCGTTCGTCGGTCTGGGATCCGATACTGGTGGCTCGATCCGGATTCCAGCCGCGCTCTGCGGTGTTGTCGGCTTCAAGAGTAGCGCCAGACTGGTTCCAGCCGACGGCGTATTGCCCCTGTCCACCACGCTGGATACGGTCGGCGCCCTCACCCGCTCCGTGCAAGACGCCATGCTGACCCACGAGATCCTGGCGCAGCGGCGTGTAGTGCGCAGTCCCGCGCCCCTGTCAGCCTATCGCCTGGGTATCGCCAATACCGTCATGCTGGACGGCCTGGACCGAACGGTCTCTCAGGCCTGGCACCGGACTCTGACGCTACTGCGCCGCGCCGGCGCCCGCATCGAGGATATCGCGCTGACGGAGATCAATGAACTGCAGCAGATTCAAGCCAGTGGCGGTTTTTCCGCTGCAGAGAGCTACACCTGGCACCACCAACTTCTGGCCAACCGGAAGGCATCCTACGATCCCCGAGTTGCCGCACGGATCGAACGGGGCGCCAGCATGAGCGCGCGTGACTACATTGAGTTGCTGCTCGCGCGTCGCAACTGGATTGACAGGATGGAGCATCGTCTGCAAGGTTTCGATGCGGTGTTATCGCCAACCGTTGCAGTGGTGGCACCACCGATATCGGATATAGCCCCTGGCGTTCAACGTGATGATGCGTTTTTTCGTACCAATGCCCTGTTACTGAGAAACACCAGTGTTATCAACATGCTCGATGGCTGCGCCATTTCTATCCCATGCCACGCCAGTGGCGAGTTACCGGTTGGCTTGATGGTTTGGGCTGGCGCCCTGCAAGACGACCAAGTGCTCAATATCGCGCTTGAAATTGAACACCTGCTTCTACGGCCCTGACTTCGGTGGCGTCGTATGTGGCAGGTTTGAACAGAGGAATTCATGAAGATTGCAGTCATTGGCGCCGGCATTATTGGCGTGACGACGGCCTACGAGTTGGCCTGCGACGGCCATCAGGTCTGCGTACTGGAGCGCCGGGGTGCTGCCGCCGAAGAAGCCAGTTTTGCCAACGCGGGCCTGGTCGCACCGGGATATGTCACGCCATGGGCGGCGCCCGGCATGCCGGGCAAGGTCTTGGGGCATTTGTTGAGTCGTTACGCACCGGTCAAGGTCAGCTTGCCGCTGTCCCGTCGCGATCTGATCTGGATGTGGAAGTTTTATCGTGCCTGCAAACTTGATACCTATCTGGCGCATCGCTCGCAACTTCAACGTCTGGCGTTCTACAGCCGGGAGCAGCTGCACGACATTACCTCTGCTCTGAAACTGGACTATGAACGCAGCGATGGCTACATGGTGTTGTTGCGCTCGGCGAGGGACAGCAAGATGGTGCAACCCGGTCTGCAGGTGCTGCGTGATGCTGGTGTGACCTTCAAGGAGATCAGCGCGGCCGACGCACGAAAAATTGAACCAGCGCTCAATCCGGACATGGTTTTCCATGGTGCCATACATTTGCCCGACGACGAGGTAGGAAACTGTCGGCAGTTCGCGCTGATGTTGAAGAATGAAGCACAGCGGCGTGGCGTCGAGTTTTCCTTCAACACCGACGTCACCAACCTCAGCAGCAACATGGGCGTGGCGGTCAACGTGGCTGGAGAAAACCTGCCTCGGTCCTTCGACGCAGTCGTGGTTTGCGCCGGCATAGACTCGGTCCGGTTGTTGAAGCCCCTGGGTTTAAACATTCCGTTGACGGCGGTCCACGGCTACTCGATCAGTGCAGCCATACGCGAGCCGATCAATTCCCCCATCAGCGCCGTCATGGACGAGCGCTACAAAGTCGCAATTTCGCGCCTTGGCAACCGGGTCAGAGTGGCCGGCAGCGCGGAGCTTGGCGGCTCGATCGACAGGAAGCGATCAAGTTCGCTGCAAACCCTGTACAAGGTTTTGCATGACTGGTTTCCTGGTGCAGCCAACCTCTCGAACGGCGTTCAGGAATGGAAGGGTGCACGACCGATGCTGCCCGATGGCCCCCCGATGGTGGGTGCCAGCAGCGTTGCTGGAGTCTGGCTCAATCTTGGACACGGCTCCAGCGGTTGGGCGTTGAGTTGCGGCTCAGCCAGGATCCTGTCCGACCTGATTGGCGGAAGGAAACCGGATTTGGATCCGACCGACTACGCAGCCCAACGACTACGCGCATAATCCTGCCAAAGTTCGCAGTCGCGCCCAGACAACCCCAACATTATTGCTTGACGTCGTTTTTTGAGATGCCCCGCTATTTTCATAATTTTCAGGACAGGCTATGAAGGTCAAATTCTGGGGCGTACGCGGTTCCATCGCTTCTCCCGGCCCGGCCACCGCATATTACGGTGGCAACACAACCTGCATCGAAGTACGCACCGACAGCAATGAACTGATCATCATCGACGCGGGTACCGGCATTTTTCCGCTGTCCCAAACCCTGCTCGGCGAAATGCCTCTGGCCGCCAACGTACTTATTTCTCATACACACTGGGACCATATTCAGGGTTTACCGTTTTTTGCGCCCAACTTTATTCCCGGCAACCTGATGCGCCTGCATGGCGCCTACGACCCGGTCGCCGGCAAAGGCGTCGAGCAGGTCATGTCGGTTCAGTTGCAGTACAGTTATTTCCCGGTTCGCGAAGCGGAGATGAAAGCACGTATTGAATATGTGACGCTCACCCCAGAAGAAAGTATTCGTATCGGTTCGGCCACCATCACGCCCTATTTGATGAACCACCCCGTCGTCAATTTTGGATATCGAATTGAAGCCAACGGAAAGTCGATTTTCTTTACCGGCGATCACGAACCCCCGCAAAATATTTACGAGCCAACTGACAAGGAATATGCCGAGTACCAGATTCTTGTTGACCAACGACACCATGCCATTCTTAACGCCATGCGCGGGGTCAATGTGCTGATTGCGGACTGTTCCTATACAGAACAGGAATATCCTGCCAAGAAGGGTTGGGGCCACGGCACTTTCAGCTCAAGCATTCAATATGCCTTGCATGCCGGGGCGCAGGTTCTGTATTGCACTCACCATGAACCCACTCGAAGTGACGCAGCGCTGGATGCCGTCTTTCAGAGGGTTCTGGCCGACCATCCTCCGCACCCGGGCGGGCCGGACTATCGACTGGCTCGGGAAGGGGAAAGTTACGAGTTTTGAGCCCTGTGCAAAAAGTTGACTTCCGCCAGCGCCACGCCTTGTACGGCGTTGAGGCAACGCGCCGCATGGAAGGCTTGGCGCAAACTGTCTTGCCACCTCACACACTGATGCAACGCGCTGGAATGGCGGTGGCCCAACTCGCCATGGCGATTGCCCCGCACAGCAGGCGCACCTGGATTGCCTGTGGCCCCGGCAACAATGGTGGTGACGGCCTGGAGGCGGCGCTTCACCTCACGCGCTGGGGCAAGTCGGTCCTTGTCACTTGGCTGGGTAAACCTGACACCGTGCCACCAGACACTGCGGCATCCTATGCGCGCGCCTGCGCAGCAGGTATCGATTTCACCGAAGGACCTCCATCCGACTTTGATTGTTGTATCGACGCCCTGTTGGGTGTTGGTGGCACCCGTGCTCCGCAAGGAACCATGGCGGACTGGATCGAACACATCAACCACAGTTCTGCAACCGTTCTGGCAGTAGACATTCCAACCGGACTGCTCGCAGATTCTGGCGCGGTGATGCAACACTGCGTCAAAGCCGATCACACACTGAGCCTGCTCACACTCAAGCCAGGACTGTTCACAGCCCATGGGCGAGACAGTTCGGGGACAGTGTGGCTCGACGACCTGGCCGTCTCGCAATGCAATATCACCGAAGAAGTTTTGGCTCCAGAGGCCTGGCTGGCCGGTGCACCGGTTGACACACCGCGGCTTCACGCATCACACAAAGGGAGCTTTGGTGACGTTGCCGTGATTGGGGGAGCACCCGGTATGACCGGCGCTGCCCTGCTGGCTGCGTCTGCGGCCCTTCGCACCGGCGCCGGACGGGTATTTGTGGGCCTGCTCCAGCGCAACGACCCTGCCTTCGACACGCAGCGGCCTGAGCTGATGTTCAGGGCTGTCGATTCCCTCGATTTCAGATTGATGACGGTCGTGGCAGGCTGCGGCGGCGGTGACGCCGTGCGCGAACCATTGGCAAGGATGCTGGCAAGCTCTGCTGCGCTCGTGATTGACGCGGATGCCATTAATTCGCTCGCCAGTGACACCCAATTACAGACTTTGTTGTGCCAGCGCGCTACTCGACAGTTGAGCACGGTACTTACCCCGCATCCCCTTGAAGCCGCCCGATTGATGGACAGCAGTGCGCAGCATGTGCAATCCAATCGACTGCAGGTCGCCGGGGAATTGTCACGGCGCTTTAACTGCACGGTCGTTCTCAAGGGCTCGGGCACGATCATCGCGTCACCTGGACAGACGCCTGTCATCAATCCCACGGGCAATGCCAGATTGGCCACTGCAGGCACCGGTGATGTCCTTGCCGGAATGATAGGCGCGCGGCTGGCGGCTCAACGGACCTCTTTCCTGGCTGCCTGCGACGCCGTCTATTGGCATGGCCTGTCTGCGGACCGCTGGTCCGCGCAAATCCCGTTGACAGCTGGAGCGCTTTCGAACTGCGCCTAGTCAATCTGTACTGGCAGTCTCCATCGCACCTTGGCAGACTGAAAGCGATGAGTTCAGCCTCGGCCGGCGAACGGCATCTTGGTCGCCATTACCGTGTGGAACAAGACGTTCGCTTCCAGCGGCAAGTTGGCCATGTAGAGCACTGATTGACCGACTATGTTGACATCCATCGTTGGTTCAACCGCTATCTCACCATTGGCCTGTTCAATGCCCACAGTCATCCGCTGAACCATTTCGGTAGCTGCATTGCCTATATCGATCTGACCGACGGCAATATCGTACTTGCGACCATCCAGAGAGGCGGTCTTGGTCAGGCCTTTGACCGCATGCTTGGTTGCCGTGTAGGCTATCGAGTTGGGGCGCGGTGTGGTTGCCGAAATAGAACCGTTGTTGATAATCCGCCCACCACGCGGGGCTTGCGACTTCATCACCCGAAAAGCCTGCTGCAGACAAAGAAACATTCCCGTCAGGTTGATATCCACGACGTACTTCCACTGCGCCAGCGTCAAGTCTTCCAGTGGGATGGCCGGTGCGCCAACCCCGGCGTTGTTGAACAAAACATCGACGCGGCCAAATTGCGCAACCGCCGTATCAAACAACGCCCTCACCGATTCAGGATCAGACACGTCGGTCGGCACGGCGAGGCCGTTTTCGCCCGCACCACCAAGCGTTAAAACTTCTGCCAGCGGTCCCGGACGTCGGCCAGCGAGCACGACCCGATACCCATCCTTGAGTAAAGCCAGCGCCGCAGCCCTGCCAATACCAGTGCCCGCACCCGTCACAATCGCGACTTTCGAACTTGAAATCATGTTCTTTCCTGAAAATGGATGCCCGGTCAGTTCAAGACCGGCGACGTGATTTATGGCCTTTTTCCTTGCTCTTGACACCAACGGACCGTGCACCTGTCTTGGCTATCCTCGCGCCTGATTTTGACACGCGCGCCAAAGGTTCAGATATCTTCCTCGTGGCTCGTTTGGCGACAGATCGCTCCTGTTCGTCGCTGCTGTCAACCGGACCGCGGTCCACACGCAGGGCCTCTTTGTCCTTCATGGCCCGTGCGACCAACCCCTCGCCTTCATGCACCAGGAGAAAATCAATCCGGCGACCATCGAGATCAACCCGACCCACCTGAACCTTGACCCGCGAACCGATCGCGTATCGTATGCCAGTGCGCTCACCACGCAACTCTTGTCGTGCTTCGTCAAACCGATAGTACTCACCACCCAGTTCGGTGATGTGCACCAGGCCTTCCACATACATGGCGTCCAGCGTGACAAATATGCCGAAGCTGGTCACCGAACTCACCACACCGGCGTACTCCTCGCCAAGGTGCTCACGCATGTACTTGCACTTGAGCCAAGCCTCTACATCCCGGCTGGCCTCATCGGCACGCCGCTCATTGGCACTGCAATGCAGGCCGGCTGCCAGCCAGCCCTGGGCTTCGTGACTGAGCTTTTTGGTTTTTTGTCCCGGCTCGGCAACACGGGAGGCCAGTCCTTTCTCAAGGCGCCGTGCCAGCTTCGCGTGGGCTTCGCCTGGAATCGGAAGTTCCGGCAGTTGGTACTTGGTCTTCGCCAAAATAGCTTTGATGACCCGGTGTACCAGCAAATCAGGATACCGTCGAATAGGGCTTGTGAAATGGGTGTAGGCGTCAAACGCCAAACCAAAATGCCCCTTGTTGACGGGCGTGTAGATCGCCTGCTGCATCGAGCGCAATAGCATGGAATGAATCTGTTGCGCGTCCGGCCTATCCTTGGTTGCACCTGCTATGGCTTGAAATTCGCCCGGGCTGGGGCTGTCGCTGATGCTTAGTGCGATGCCTGTCGCTTTCAGATAATTTCGAAGAAGTTCGATCTTTTCAGGTGTCGGACCTTCATGCACCCTGAACAGGCCAGCATGCTTGCTCTGACCAATATAGTCGGCACTGCAGACGTTAGCCGCCAGCATCGCCTCTTCAATCAGCTTGTGCGCATCGTTGCGTGTACGCGGCACGATCTTCTCAATGCGACCCGTCTCGTCACACACGATCTGCGTCTCAACGGTCTCAAAGTCGACCGCTCCGCGGCGCACGCGCGATTTGTGCAGTGCCTCATAGACACCGTGCAGATTGATCAGGTCCGTCACCCTGTCCTGATGTTTTACCGCCTCCAGGCCGCGCGTATTGGCCAGGATGGCTGCAACCTCGGTATAGGTAAAGCGTGCGTGACTCCAGATGACAGCCGGATAAAACTGGTATGCCGACACCTCGCCATCAGCACTCACCATCATGTCGCACACCATACACAGCCGTTCGACTTCCGGATTGAGTGAACACAGTCCATTGGACAACTTCTCAGGCAGCATCGGGATCACGCGGCGCGGGAAGTAGACACTGGTCGCGCGGTCATAGGCTTCAACATCAATGGCTGATCCGTTTTCCACGTAATGACTGACATCGGCAATCGCGACCAGCAAACGCCAGCCCTGCTCGGCAGACTTTCCTTTGCCGATTTTCACAGGCTCACAATAAACGGCATCGTCAAAATCACGCGCATCTTCGCCATCGATGGTGACAAGTGGCACGTCTGTCAGATCGACACGATGCAACTTGTCGCTCGCTCGGACCTTCTCAGGCAGTGTGCGGGCCAGCGCAATGCAGGCCGGAGAGAATTCATGCGGCACGCCATACTTGCGCACCGCTATTTCGATCTCCATACCCGGATCATCCACTTCGCCAAGCACTTCGGTCACACGCCCTACCGGCTGGCCATACAGGGACGGGGCTTCCGTCAGTTCAACGACAACCACTTGACCCGCCTTGCCGGCCCCGGTTGCAGCCTTCGGAATCAGTACGTCCTGACCGTAACGCTTGTCCTCCGGGACCATGATCCAGATACCGCTCTCGAGCAACAGCCGGCCAATGATCGAATCATTGGTCCGTTCGACGATTTCGAGCACACGCCCCTCAGGGCGTCCCTTGCGGTCACTGCGCACGATACGGACCCTGACGCGGTCCTTGTGCAACACGGCACGCATTTCGTTGGGCGGCAAATAGATATCGGACTCACCGTCATCACGGGAAACAAACCCGTGTCCATCACGATGACCCTGAACTGTTCCTTCAACTTCGTCCAGCAGGCCGCTGGTTTGGCTGGTATTTTTGATACAATCACTCACTTTCCTGAGATGCCCAGGTGGCGGAATTGGTAGACGCACTAGTTTCAGGTACTAGCGAGTAACTTCGTGGGGGTTCGAGTCCCTTCCTGGGCACCAATATAATTGAAATCCGGTAGACTTTGACAAGCTTTCCGGGATGTTTTTTGCTTACAAGCCGCTTGACTAAAAGCGGCTTTTTTGTGTCCTGAATCCGGCTGAAACAGCAGTGTTTCAAAAGGGCTGCGCCACAAGGTCATGACCTTCGGTTCCAACCACCCTGGCCCGGGTAAATTCACCCACCTTCAAAGTTTTGCTTATTTTCTCTGGTGGCAGCAACTTCACCACACCATCAATCTCCGGGGCGTCAGCGTAGCTCCGTCCGAAACCACCCTTCTTGCCAAGGCCTGGCGCCGCATCTACCAGGACTTGCATCGTAGAACCAAGGCGTTGCCTCAGTTTGGCCACTGACACAGCCTCGGCGACGGCCATGAAACGAGCACGCCGCTCCTCCCTGACTTCAGGCGGCAGCATGCCTCGGAGATCGTTGGCCGCTGCGCCTTGCACGGGACTATAGGCAAAACAGCCGGCACGATCAATTTTTGCCTCCTGCATAAAATCCAGCAAGTGGGAAAATTCGGCCTCGGTCTCGCCCGGAAAGCCAGCGATAAAAGTACTGCGAACCACGATTGGCGGGCAGACCTCGCGCCAGCGCTGGATGCGTTCAAGGTTTCTTTCGCCACTGGCGGGTCGCTTCATGCGCTTTAGTACATCCGGGTGACTGTGCTGAAAGGGAACATCCAGATAGGGCAACACCTTGCCCTCGGCCATCAGCGGTATCAGATCATCAACACTTGGATACGGGTAGACGTAGTGCAAACGTACCCAGGCAGAAAATGGCTCGGCGATCTCGGCCAGAGCTTGCACCAGTTCCAGCAATCGCGTCTTGATCGGCCTGCCCTCATGGAAGCCGGTTCGGTATTGAACATCGACCCCATAGGCGGAGGTATCCTGACTGATCACCAGCAACTCCTTGACACCGCCCTCAAACAAGGCGCGTGCCTCCCGCAGCACATCGCCAATCGGTCGCGATACGAGATCACCCCTCATTGACGGAATGATGCAAAAAGTGCAGCGGTGGTTGCACCCTTCGCTGATCTTGATATAAGCATAGTGGCTGGGTGTGAGTTTCACCCCCGCAACACCAAACGAGTTTGGAACCAGATCCAGAAATGGACGATGCGGTCGAGGCAAATGTGTATGCACGGCATCCATCACCTCCCGTGTCGCCTGCGGTCCGGTCACCGCCAGCACCCTGGGGTGCAACTGTCGCACCCAATTGGCTCCATCCGCCAGTGTTTTGGCACCGAGGCAACCCGTCACGATAACTTTGCCGTTGTCAGCCAAGGCATCACCAATCGTGTCCAGGCTCTCCTTGACCGCGTCATCGATAAAGCCACAGGTGTTCACAATGACAAGATCAGCTCCTTGAAATGTCTTGCAGGTCTGGTAACCCTCTGCGGTCAGTTGCGTGAGAATCAGTTCCGAGTCCGTCAGTGCCTTGGCACAACCCAGGCTGACGAAGCCAACCCTCGCTGTGTGATCGCTGTTGTCGATAACTTCATCCATTAACTCAATTTCCCTGCGTTCATTGCCGGATCAGCGCTTGATCCCGAAGGCACCCAGCATTTGGCCTGTCTGCTTCTGCATCTGATCCTGCATCTGCTGCAACAAGTTTCTAGATTGCTCCAAACTGCCTCCCATGATTCCCTGTAGTGCAGGAGACTCCGCAGCCAGGAACTGTGTCCACATTTCAGGACTCAATCCTTTGGCTTGCTCAGAGAACTTCGCCTGCACCTCCATCAAAGTCTGAATGTTTTTCTCCAGATAGCCGCCCATAAAACCCTGCATCGCATTTCCGTAAAAGCGGATCACACTGGCCAGCACCGGAGCCGTAAACATTGGAGAGCCATTGGATTCTTCCTCAAGAATAATCTGAAGCAATATGCTGCGCGTCAAATCCTCTCCGGTCTTGACATCGCGCACAGCGAAGGGCTCGTTGCCCATCACCAAGCGCTTGACTTCCGCCAAAGTGATGTAACTTGAAGTGGCAGTGTCATACAGCCTGCGATTGGGATACTTTTTGATGACACGCTGCGTGACTTTTGCGTCGGGGGCTTTTTTGCTTTGCATGGGAACTCCAGTGGCCTGGATTGAGGCCATCAAAAATGTATTGCGCTGCAGCACATTTTAGGGAACACCCCAGCGCAGGGTCCCAAGGTTTACCCTGAGATTGCGTGAAAAACGGAATTTGGTAGGCGCGATTGGACTCGAACCAACGACCCCCACCATGTCAAGGTGGTGCTCTAACCAGCTGAGCTACGCGCCTAAGGATTGCCCGAGAGGTGCGAGTATAGCAGCAAGCGCAAAACCACTTTTGGTCCACCACATCAGCCCTTCACAAATTCCGGATGAGTGATAATTGACGTTTACGTTAACGTCAATTGTTTTTGGAGATCACTATGGACATTGCAGGCAAGGTATTCATCGTTACGGGCGGCGCATCGGGTTTGGGCGAAGGCACCGCCCGTCTGCTCGCGAGCAAGGGCGGCCAGGTGCTCATTGCCGATATGCAAGTCGAAAAAGGCGAAGCTGTGGCACGGGAAATTGGTGGTGCTTTCGTCAAATGTGATGTAAGCCAGGAAAGTGATGGGCAAGCTGTCGTGGCCAAGGCCGTGTCCATGGGCAAATTGATGGGTCTGGTCAACTGCGCCGGCATCGCCCCAGCTGAGAAGACAGTCGGCAAGAACGGCGCGCACAATCTTGGCGTATTCAGCAAATGCATTACCGTCAATTTGATAGGCAGCTTCAATATGATTCGCCTCGCAGCTGACGCCATGGGCAAGAACGCTCCAGAGTCGACTGGCGAGCGAGGCGTGATGATTTCCACCGCGTCGGTGGCTGCTTATGACGGTCAGATTGGCCAGGCAGCTTACAGCGCCTCCAAGGGTGGCATTGTCGGCATGACACTTCCGATCGCTCGCGACCTGGCTCGCAACGGAATTCGCAACATGACCATTGCCCCAGGTATCTTCGGCACCCCCATGATGTTCGGCATGCCCAAGGAAGTGCAGGATTCACTGGCCGCCAGCGTGCCCTTCCCATCGCGCCTGGGCACGCCACTGGACTATGCGAAGTTGGCCGTGCATATATTTGAAAATGACATGCTCAACGGAGAAGTGATCCGACTGGACGGAGCCATTCGCCTGGCACCGCGCTAGGGCCTGCGCGAACACAGCCGTCACCCAACCGATGACGCGCAAGGCGTCGGTCGGCGTGCGACTGCGCCACAATAGGAACTGTGAGCATTCCCCAAACCTTCATTCAAGAACTGATAGCGCGCGCCGACGTGGTCGAAATCGTCGGGCGCTATGTGCAGCTCAAGAAGGGTGGCGCCAACTTCAGCGGTCTGTGCCCATTTCACAGCGAGAAATCACCCTCTTTTTCAGTCAGTCCGACCAAGCAGTTCTACCATTGCTTCGGTTGCGGCAAGAACGGAAATGCCATCAGTTTCCTGATGGATCATGCGGGGATGACTTTTGTCGAAGCCGTCAAGGATCTGGCCCAAAAATATGGCTTGCAGGTACCAGAAGAAGATGCCAGCCCTCAGGACCGTGCCCGGGCGGCTGAACAGCGACAGAAGCAGGTCACTCTGAACGACGTGCTTGAGAAGGCCGCGCAGGCCTATCGCAAGCATCTGAAGGACTCCGACAGAGCGGTGGACTATTTCAAAAGGCGCGGTTTGTCGGGCGCCGTTGCGCGGCAGTTCGGTCTGGGCTACGCGCCGGAAGGCTGGCGCAGTCTGGCCAGTGTCTTCCCGAACTATGACGATCCCTTGCTGGTCGAAAGCGGATTGGTCATACTGAACGATGAAACCGGCACAGCCGAGAAACGCTACGACCGTTTTCGGGATCGGGTCATGTTTCCAATCCGAAACGTGAAGGGCGAATGCATTGGTTTTGGTGGCCGCGTCCTGGGCGATGAGAAGCCCAAATACCTCAATTCACCTGAAACGCCCGTTTTCAGCAAGGGCCGGGAACTGTATGGCCTGTTTGAAGCCAGAAATGCCTTGCGCGACCATGGATATGTATTGGTGACCGAAGGTTACATGGACGTGGTTGCGCTGGCCCAACTCGGCTTTCCCAATACCGTGGCGACGCTGGGAACCGCCTGCACAACCGAGCACCTGCAAAAATTGTTTCGATTTACGGACGCTGTCATATTCAGCTTCGATGGCGATGATGCAGGGCGACGGGCGGCGCGAAAAGCGCTCGATGGTGCACTTGCCTTTGCCAGCGACGTGCGCAGCGTCAAGTTTCTGTTTCTGCCGTCCGAGCACGACCCTGACAGCTTCATCCGTGAGTTTGGCAAGGAGGCGTTCGCACGTTTCATCAGCGAGGCGGTGCCTTTGAGCAGATTCCTGATCGATACCGCACGTGAAGGCTGCGAGCTAAGTACTGCAG
>Ga0194057_10001295_pt1 | contig 12756 bp, 12 predicted proteins | sample SepL4415m_MetaG_FD_155474 | JGI IMG/M metagenome (GOLD analysis project Ga0194057, IMG submission 155474) | Anoxic zone freshwater microbial communities from boreal shield lake in IISD Experimental Lakes Area, Ontario, Canada - Sep2016-L442-15m | ecosystem: Environmental > Aquatic > Freshwater...
GTTGTCTACGATTTCATCAACAAACTGAGGGCAAATCCCAAAGAGTTGGAGATACTGGGAGACGGCAACCAGAAAAAATCGTATCTTCACGTCGATGACGGCACTAAAGGGATTTTTTTAGCGTTGGACAAAATTTCCGGACTGAAGAATGTTATTAACTTGGGCCACGTAGACTATATCGATGTCAAAAGCGTGGCACGGATCGTTTCTGACGAGATGGGACTGAAAAAAGTGGTGTACCGCTTTTTAGGGGGCTCTCGGGGGTGGTTGGGAGACAGCCCGCTTGTTCATCTAGATCTGTCTAAAATTAAGCAGTTAGGATTTTACCCCAATGTCGGAATAGAAGAGGGCTTACGGCGTACAGCTCGTTATCTTCTGGACAACATTTGGTTGCTGGATATGAGGAAAATGAAGTGAAGATAACTGAAAGTTTCGGATTTGATCAAACGCTTGCGGTTTCGCGTCGTCAATCTAAGACATCTTTCAGTTTCCGGGCATGACTTGAGAATAATTGATCGATATATTACCTTGGAATTCATTAAGGTGTTCGCCATTTGTGTAATGGGGTTCATCCTGGTGTTCCTGCTGGTAGAGATTACGGACAAAATAAAGTACTACTTTCAGTATAATCCGCCTGGAAAACTCATGTTGAAGTATTTCTTGGTGAAACTCCCGGGATATCTCTTTTTTGCCATTCCTCTGGGAATTTTACTTGCGGGGATGCTGGCTCTCCTCATTATGGCTCGCCATTCGGAGTTGATCGCCATGCAGGCCAACGGGATTGACGCACTCAGTATTGCAAGACCCGTATTGATAATAGGCCTTGCGGCTTCCTTTATCATGTTCTTGGCCGATGAAACAATCATTCCGTGGTCGAACAGATACAGCGAGTACATCCAGAATGTTGAAATTGCAGGAAAAGCCGATACGACTCTTGTTAAGAGAGACCAGATATGGATCCATTCATCGGACTCAATTATACATATAGGTAAGTTCGATAAGTCAAGACAGTCGTTGGATAAGGTTTCCGTGATCCGGTGGAATGCAGATTATGACTTTGTCGAGCGAATTTTTGCCGACAAAGGAAAGTGGTGGAATACACACTGGATGTTTTACGGTGCCAATCGGATAGTCCGCTCGCCGGACGGAAAATTCGTGTTGGAAACTCTTCCGTCAATGATTGGGTCCCTCAAGAAAACCCCGGAGGATTTCGATAGAGCTGAAACACCTACTAAAGAAATGAACATGGTTCAACTTGGAGCATACATCGACAAAACCATAGAGGAAGGCCAGACGCCTACACGTTACCTCGTAGATTGGCATGACAAGATAGCTTTTCCGATGGTATGCCTGATAATGGCAGCCCTAAGTGTTCCTTTTGCCATCAAGGTCAGTCCTCGGGGTGGGGGTATCGCTGTGGGGTTAGGTTTATCCCTTGTAGTTGCTTTCAGTTACTGGATCGCGCACACTATGTTTATCGCCCTAGGGCACGGAGGATACATCCCGCCTATAGCAGCAGCATGGGGCGCAAACGTTGTTTTTGGGTTGGGCGCCACAGTTCTTCTTCTTCAGGCAGGCACCTGACGACATTCTTGAGCTTCTCAATTCAGATAATAGAGGGCGTGGGACCGATTACACCGGTTCGTCAAGGTAGGCATGAGGGATAAAGAAAGCAATTCGAAGGAGTTCGCTGATCTGGATTTCGCTGAAAGTCAATGAGAACTCGAACTGGCGGTTGTACTGTCAGTCAGGGAGGCTAAGTTCCATGAAGAGCATCCGCTACGCAGAACAGCTTATCCGGTCTGCAATCTCAAGGTCAAATGTACCCGAAGATCCGCTTCACGCTGAAAATACCTTGGCCTGGGTCCTCAAGCTGATGCCGGAGTCTGACGAGGCTCTTCAACTCGCAGCACTCGGTCATGACATAGACCGAGCGGAAGAGACTCGGAGAGTTCAGAAAAACCGCTTTCGGACCTTTGATGAATTCAAAGCGGCCCACGCCTCACATAGTGCCGAGATCTTGCGATCGATTCTCGAAGAATGCGGCGTGGATGAATGCGTGAAGGTTGAGGTTTGCCGCCTGGTGCGTCTTCATGAGACAGGAGGCGATGAGAGATCAGATATTCTGAAGAATGCTGATGCCCTGTCCTACTTTCAAAACAATCTTCCTCTCTACTTTGCTCGCAATGGCTGGATGGAAACGAAACGACGCGCCATGTGGGGCTATGCGAGGCTCTCTCCGGAACTTCGGCAGATCGTTGGAAAGTTTCGCTTTGAGTCGGAGGATATTAACGCGCTGCTTCTAGAAGTGGTCATGGCTGGCGCCGAGGACCCTCGGGGTTGAGGGCCTTTGGCGAAGCAAGAACACGCCAGTTTCCTCGTTTCCTTCGGTCAATGGAAAACAGACATACTGAGACTCCATTCCAGAGCCAGGGCGCTCCTCAAAAAGGCAAGAAAACACTTATACCATGGACAATCGCTTAGATTCCATCAAGCGCTGATCAAACAGGGCTATCTCGTTTTCGATATCGGCGCCAACGTCGGGGACATGACGGCACTGTATTTGGAGCTTGGGGCCAGAGTGGTTTCCTTGGAACCTCAGGAAGAATGCTTGAGAATCCTAGAGAAACGGTTTGGGCGGAATCCCGGAGTAACTATCGTTCCCATGGCTGTGGGGGCTTCTGAGGGAGAGTTGGAGCTTATGATCAGCGACATCCGATCGCCCATCTCCTCCATGTCCAGACAGTGGATAGCAGCCGTGAAATCAAGTGGGAGATTCCCGTACTATGAATGGAGTCATTCCGTGACGGTGCCGGTAACGACTCTTGACTCACTCATAGCCCAGTATGGAGAACCAGGCTTCTGCAAGATCGACGTAGAGGGATTTGAGCAGGAAGTTCTTCAAGGGGTTTCACGTCCCTTGGCATGCTTGTCGTTCGAGTACCATGCCGAGTTTCTCCAGGAAGCGATTGCCTGTCTGGAGCTTCTCCGGGCGCTCGGTGAGTATCGTTTCAATTACACTATGGAAAACCGAATGGTTTTTGAGTCACCTCGTTGGATGGACGAAGAGGAGATCTCCAGCAGACTTCGATTACTTCCTTTCCCCAGTCTCCAAGGTGATGTGTATGCCCGCCGCCTCGGATAAGATTCCGCGGCCAATATTGCCTGCTCCTTGGAACCCATCCTGTCCTCTGAGTTGCATCTCCGCAATTCCTCGCCGATCCGCGATGGTTATGGCCCTCGATTCAACTCTCGTAACCGATCGACGATTTTCCATTTCGCCAATAGCCGTACCGTACTCGGGGGTACGAGGTTTTCCCAAGGTTCTCCACGCACCATGCGATGACGAATCTCTGAGCCGGTCAGGCCCTTGGTATCAGGAGTCCTGCGCCACATTACCTCCACATCGAGGCCTTGTCCGGTCAGAAGTTCATATTTCCGATCGCCCCACTCGTCGCAGATGGTGATGAAAAACGCAGCCTCCATAGGCACGTAGTACCGGTAGAGTTCCGGAAGATTTATGGGAAAGGGGACCACGGAGAAGGCGTGGCCGACCACGCGCTCTTCGATCAGAGCGGCTTTCACCATCGTGTATCGTTCGAAATACGTGAGAGGATTGGCAAACAAAGTCGACCGAATTGGATCGGCTTGGTCCTCTCGGGATAGGATTGGATCAGGATTCGTAATTCCGACGACAAGGTGGTCACAGCGTGCTTTGCCCGCCAAGAGGTACCTGAGATGATCGTTATGGAGTACCTGAAATCGTCCATGGATAACGCCTATGCTGTGCATTCGTACCACCTTGCGCCGGAAGGTTGACTCTACCGGAACGGGATACCCTCAGTGCATTAAATTGGTTGATTTGTTCGTAGGTTTGCCCCAGACCGCGTAGATCGGATCGCTCGGAATTCCGTGTCCGTAATACTTGTCATCCTTGGGACGAGGTTTCCCTGAGCTTTCATAGTAGCCTTGAATGGCGAGCCGGCCCGATAGGGAGAAGAATCTGCGAACGAGTTCCACCCTTTGCTTTTCGGTGCTCGTCTTCCATACATTCACGGCTTTCGGGGGAAACATCCGGTTTGAAAAAACCACTATGAAAAGACCGTCAGGCTTCAGGACGCGTGACACTTCTCTAAAGACCTCCAGAGGCTGGGTCAGGTAGTCCACCGATACCGTGTTGACCACAACATCAAAGCGGTTATCGGAAAATGGCAGGTGCGGATCACTGTTGAGATCGTGGATTACGTGCTCAGATAAAATGGGATTGGCTTCCAGTTCCGATTTATTGAGCCCGAGTCCCACAATTATCTTGGGATCGCTCACTTTCCCAAGATGGGAATCCGGTCCGGCCATGAGATCCAGGATCGTTGAACCCTCTGGAGTCAAACGACCATAGATCTGCTCAACCGTCTCAAGGGCACAGGAGTCCAGATGGTCGACAAAGCGCGGCTTTGTATAGAAATCCCCGTCAGGGGTCTCATCGTCCCGACCAAGGTCATGAGTGTTGAACCATGAAAAACTAGTGATTTCATCGGGTTCTTCCTTGACAATAAGGTCCTTCAGCGCATCTTCCGACCAGACCGGGGCTGGTCCGCAGCCGCCGCGTGGGTCCATCCGGCAACGGTAGCCCGTCTTCTCAATCCCCTGGTTCTGCAAGGCATCCCAGCTATTCGTGAAATAGGAACAGTCGTCATTGAAACAGATGTGGTGCATCTCTCCACCCCAGCTTGACTCGGGTGGAGTACGAATCGGATCCATTTCTGAGCCACAATAGGCACAAGCGTGTCCTTCGGGCATTGGGGTCTCCCTTCCTTCGTAAGACGGATTCATTGAAACCGGACTCAAGGGATCTGCATTTCCGTACATGGGTGTTTCAGTGAAACTTAATAAGTACATGGCCTCCTAACTTGTGTAAAATACTCGACAGGGATTCTATTGAAGGCCATCTTTCACTCTTATCCGATACCATCCGCAGATCAAAAAGAATCTGACAAACTCCTGACTTGGTCAATGCACGATCCTTGTGTCCTAAATTTCAAAGTGGGTTCGCCAAGGAACTCTGTCAAGTGGAACTCTCGGAAAAATTCTCAACAGATGATTACCTGAAATGAATTCGCCAAGAAGATGGAAACCCTTTTTGGGGAGCCCTATCCTAAACAAATAGCCACAAGGCCTCACCACAACGGCTGTCCATTGACACTTGCGAAGATGGCTTCGGGATCAGTTCAGCCGCCAGATCATGGCGTTCAGGACCCCAGCGAAACACACCCAAATCAGATAGGGCACCATCAGCGCACCCGCCAACCTCGAGACACGCCAGAACGCTGCTGAAGTTGCCAGGATAGCAATCCACAAGATGCCGATTTCGAAAAGAGCCAAGCCCGGGCTCCGGAGACCGAAAAATAGAGCCGACCATCCTGCGTTCAAGAGGAGTTGTATAGCATAGATCCCCAAGGGATATCGCCGCACCCCGAACCCCCCGCGACGCCACACGATCCATGCAGCGATGCCCATCGAGGTGTAGAGGATTGTCCATACTGTACCAATCGTAGCCCCTGAAGGAGTCCAGGCGGGCTTGATTAGGGTCGGATACCACGTGCTGACTGAAAGATCTGTAATAAGCCTGCCCAGAGAGGCAACTCCGAAAGCGACCAACAGACTCACCACTAGTCCCGCAATCTCTTTCGTTTTATTCATGGAAACACCTATACGCAAGCCAGATTTATGATAAGGTCCCGCTGACTCCGAACTTGATCTGCTTTTCCCTGGGGATTATCATCCTTCGTCAAGAGATTCGCCCACTAGTGCGGCGTGAAGCGAGCAATCGGACACAATTAACCCATATCTCGGACTGTGGGTCAAGGACTGTGATGTGAATCAGCCGATCGGCTGACAGAAGAATGTTATTGCCGGGCAAGAGAATGACACAGGTAAGCGATTTCCGAATTCAGAAGTGCAATGCCGCTGAGGTAAACCCCAAAGGTGACTATGTCCTGTATTGGATGATTGCCAACCGGAGAACTCTTTGGAATTTCAGTCTCCAACGGGCAGTCGAGTGGTCGACGCGATTGAATAAGCCATTAGTGATCTTGGAGGCCCTGCGATGCGGCTATCAATGGGCTTCTGACCGGCTCCACCGATTCGTGATGGAGGGCATGAAGGACAACGCCGCAAGCCTCAAGACAACCGGCGTCCTCTATTATCCGTATTTGGAACCTGTCCCAGGTGCCGGCAAGGGGCTCTTGAGAGAATTGGGGGAGAGGGCCTGCGTGATCGTAACTGATGATTTCCCGGCTTTTTTCTTGCCCCGAATGCAATCTTCGGCTGCCCGTCAAGTGAACGTTCTGATGGAGAAAGTGGACTCAAATGGTATTTTGCCGATACACTGGACAGACAGGGTTTTCTTAACCGCTTTCTCATTCAGACGTTTCCTCCAGAACAACATCGAGCCCCATTTACACTCATTTCCAAGGCCTGATCCTCTCGCCGAAGGTGTTTGGCCGTTCACTGATCAACTCTCGCAAAGAATCCTTCGTCGATGGCCACCGGCGCACGATATCCTCGAGTCCATGAATGAAGGATCTTTGGCTTCCTTTCCCATTGACCACTCAGTTCTACCATCGCCGATCCACGGTGGAACGCGTGCAGCGGATCGAACCTTGAAGAGGTTTCTCAAAGAGGTAATCGATCGATATACGGATTGCCGAAACCATCCTGACGATGATGCCACGAGCGGCCTCTCACCTTATCTTCATTTTGGTCACATCTCTGTCCACCAGGTGTTTCATGAGCTGATAGATCATGAAGGATGGTCCAAGGCGAGGATTTGGGGAGGCGGGAGGGGACAGCGTGAGGGGTGGTGGGGCATGAGCAAGAACGCTGAAGCGTTTCTGGATCAGATAATCACGTGGCGTGAGCTTGGCTACAACATGTGCGCTCATCTGCCCCTTTATGACCGATACGAATCCCTTCCGGCTTGGGTACAGGACAGCCTGGCCAGGCATAAGAACGATCCCCGACCCTACCTGTACGGCCTTGATCAGTTCGAGAACGCCGATACCCATGATCCAATATGGAACGCCGCACAAAGGCAACTGAAGAGAGAAGGGCGGCTTCACAATTATCTTCGCATGTTGTGGGGCAAGAAGATTCTCGAGTGGACACGGTCGTCGGAGGATGCACTGGATATCATGATCCACCTCAACAACAAGTATGCACTCGACGGTCGCAATCCTAATTCCTACACGGGAATCTTTTGGATCTTTGGACGATACGACAGGCCTTGGGCTCCTGAAAGGCCGGTGTTCGGGAAGATCAGGTACATGTCCTCAGATAGCACCCGCAGAAAGCTTCGGCTCAAACAGTACCTCAGTGAATATTCGGAATGAGCGTTTTCTGGAATCGACTTCGTCAACTATCTCCAGACCCATCGGGCCGTCAATGGATCTTTGTGCCACACGATCAGCTCAACGATTCCATGGGACCTTTGAGCTGAGAAAGCTCTCGAAACCTGGGAATAGTACTCATCGAGAATCCCTGGAAAGCGGATCGGTGATATTTTCTCATAATATATTGTCCTGAAGGGGAAAAGTGTCAGAATAGATGGACTGAAAGAGGGCGGTAGCTTTACTGAGCGATCGCCCGAACTATGTACGGGCTTGTGGCCCGGAAAAAGGCGTTCTCATGATAGTCTCAGTTATTGTTTCCATCAAGGAGATTGTTGCGAAACACCATTTTTTGTCTTGACACAGGGCTTCCCGTTGGGTCACGCTAAAGCTTCCTGCAGACTTCCTCATCATATCATTCAGTGCAGCAATCGACGGCATCCGCGTTTATGTCTGATGAGGGAGTGCTACCATAGAGCATAGCTTTAATTTTGCAGAGTTCCGGTTGCCTCTGTGCAATAAATCTACCTGTGCCAAAGGGGATGCAAGAATATGTTTGATTCGCTGCATATCCAAAATTTTAGGGCGCTTGAAGACCTTGAGTTGCGGGATCTAGGTTCTGTGAATCTACTGGTCGGGAGAAACAACATTGGAAAGACAACAGTGCTGGAAGCTATCAAGATGAGATGTGCAGGGACAGGGGCCATATGGGAAGTAGAGAAGCTACTAAACTCGCGTCAAGAGATAGGAAGGGAGCCTTCAGAGGAAGGCGAATCCCGTCAACCATGGAGCCTAGAGCGTTTGTTCTACTGCGAAGCAAACGGAACCGTACAAGCGCAATCTCGACGATTATCGATTGGTCCCCTAGGTGCCCCAGAGTCAACTCTTAGACTGGAGCTTGGGTGGATAAGGATGGTACGAGACGAAACCGGTGAAATGACCCGACAAGTTGTGAAGGACATCACCGGATTTGAAAATGATCAAGATATTTTTGAGGCCATTATCATAAACTTTGGTGACACGCCTCGCCGTATACACTCCCCCGGTAAAATGCTTCGCTTAGGCCGGTTGCGTCCCGGATTGGTCGATTCTGAGATCGGCACGGTGAACTGCCATTATCTACCTGCCAGAGGGTTCACTGGAAACGAAGCCGGCGATCTATGGGATAAAATTGTCCTTACGGACTTGGAATTCGATGTCCTTAGCGCGCTCAAGATCATAGAACCAGCCATTGAGCGAATTTCGTTGATTCAATCCGGTGCTAGCGCGCGAAGGGAAAATCGGATGGTGCTCGTCCTCAAATCTGGCAGCCATAATCCTGAGCCTCTGATGAGCCTTGGTGACGGAATGAACCGGATTTTCGAGATGGCTCTTGGCCTTGCGAGTTCCAAAGCCGGGATTTTACTGGTCGATGAGGTTGAAAACGGCATTCATTACAGTGTTCAGCAGGAGCTTTGGTCACTGATATTTGAAATGGCATCACGACTTCGTTCCCAGGTATTTGCTACTACCCATAGTTGGGACTGTATCGAGGCCTTTCAAAAGGCTGCATCCGCCCATCCCGATGCGGGAGTACTAATTCGCCTGGATGAACACGATAACAAAATACTTGCAACCATTTTTAATGAACAACAGTTAGAGATTCTGACAAAAGAGTCAATAGAGGTTCGTTGATGCCTGCGAAATCTACTCGAGTTCTTCTTGTTGAAGGTCGAGATGATAGAGAGGTAGTTTTCCAGATTTGCAACTACCACTCGGTTAACAATCGAGATCTCTTTGAGGTAGAATCCAAGAACGGATATGAAAGTCTGCGGGACGACTTGAAGGTTCGTCCCTTGACCGGATTAACGATTATTGGAGCGATTGTAGATGCGGATGTTGATCCTCATGAACGATGGGATTCTCTCCGCGGCGCGCTTCGTGAAGTCGGATACCGAAACGTCCCGCGGGAACCGTTTGAACGAGGAACCATCATTCCTGGGATTGGACCGCTTCCCTCTGTTGGAATATGGCTCATGCCCAACAATCGACTAGCCGGCATCTTGGAGGATTTCCTTGCTCTTCTGATAGGTCAAAACGACGTGCTGCTTGAAAAGGCCGAGTCCTGCATTGACAGCATTCCAGAGGAGCATCGGAAGTTCAGACAGAATTATCGCTCAAAGGCTCTGATACATACATGGCTGGCGTGGCAGGAGGAACCAGGAACCCCACTTGGATTGGCTATCACCAAACACTACCTGAATGGTGATCATGCAATTATTACCCAGTTTTTGGAGTGGCTGACGCGCCTTTTCCCTTCTCAGCAGTAATCGGATCACGCACATAAGCCGCGCAATTCCACTCACGCAGCGGCGTAATGGTGTCCGCGTCCTGTGGAAGATTGTCCCCGCTGTCAATGACGCCTGATATCGACACGCCTTGAATTCATAAAGGTGACGCGGCCCATGAACATAGTACTGATCATGACCACAACGCGGGCAATTGTAACCTCCAGGCCAGCGCATCTGAAACAAATGGTCCTCACAAGCATCTTCTGTGCAAAACCACTCCTGAAATTCCTACAAACTCAGTGACTCTTGTTTCATTGTCCTGGACTACCTCCATCGGAATGAACAAGCCCTTTACCCCAACTTCGGAGGCAAGTCAATAGGCGTTATATATTATGAGAAAATCTCCCCGTTTCTGTCCATAGAATGTGAAAAATAACACCGCACAGCATCACAAAGCTCTTCAATAATTGATGGTGTGGACATTCGTTATAGCACAATAGGTCCGTTCTTCTCTTGACACGGGAGAAGAATCAATTGCAACTGAAGGTCAGAGCTACAACTATCTCACTCACGGACAAAGGAGGAGATAAATCAGACAAGACACTTACCAAAGCCCTTGGAAGGCCGGTTCCTGACAAACAGAACGTTGTTGAATCCCAAATTAAACTGACAGGTTTTCTCTGATTATTTGGGACAGCCTTCTTTTTTTCATGTTGTTTGGACCGGCATGGTTTGGGAACTCTGCAAAATGTTAAATCACAATAAAATAGTTGGATATAGACTTTCATTACAGTATTATCGATGACAGTTTTGCGGTGACGAATCTCTAGCAAATGGAGGTAACCGAAAATGACAGACAGCAAGAAGAAGTGGGTTAAACCGGAACTTATCATTCTCGTAAGGAGCAATCCGGCAGAGGCGGTGTTGGGAGCGTGTAAAGGGACCGCCCTTGACGGTCCCGGTTATCAAGAAAGTTTTTGTTTATCAGGGCTTCGTGACCCCAAAACTAATGTTTGCAGCGGTTCTCCGTGTCAGGTCGCTGCCGTCTCCTAGCACTTAGCCATTTCAGTCAGATATGTCCGTGAGTTACGGCAGGGTTCCTGAATCCTGCCGATAACACACACTTGCGTCATACAACCTACAGCCCTCTTTACAGTCCATCTATTCTGATATTTTTTCCTGTCAGGTCAATTTATTATGAGAAAATCTCCCCGTTTCTGTCCATAGAATGTGAAAAATAACAACGTGCTTGCGGCAGGACCGCGTGGTCCTCAACTACTTCAGGACGTTTACTTTCGGGAGAAACTTGCTTACTTTGACCGCGAGGTCATCAGAGTAACGGAAAGGAATCCTGAGACACGAGGGTAGATACATGGCTAGGGCTGTTTTATATCTTCTGGTCTATATCTTTCTAGCGCTTTTCCCTGTGACGTTGGCAGTGGTCCAGTTGCCTACTGTGGGGGGCAACTTTCTCTACGAATTGGGCCGAAACATGGCACTGGCGGCCTTTTGTATTCTAGCCCTTCAACCCGTTTTGACGGCTCGATTCTCGTGGGTCGACCGTCCTGTCGGAACGTTGAACTGCTTACGTTTTCACAAGGCAATGGGCGTTCTCGCCTTGGCCTTAGTGCTGTTACACCCCATGAGTCTTGCGGCGGGCGGAGCAGGCCCCAAGCTCTTGACCTCCTGGGACGTCCCATGGTTTGTCGTGGTGGGAAAAGTCGCCCTAATAATCCTAACTATTCACGTAGTTTTCGCATTGGTACGCTCAACCCTGAGATTTAATTATCAGACTTGGAAGAATGTTCACGCCGTGGCTCCATTGCTGATCCTTATAGGTGCGTTCGTACACAGTTGGTTTGCAGGAGCCGATCTGAACATTTTCCAGCTCCAGGCTTACTGGATCGCTCTACTGATACTGGCGGCTGCCGCGCTCTTCCATAAAAGAATCAAGGTGGGCGCCGGCGCGGCAAAGATGAAAGGAAGGCAAGGAAGAGGTGGCAGCCTATAAACTATCAAGCACTGGAGTCGTGAACTTTTTGGTGCTGCGCGTTATTGGGATTGTTCTGCTAGCCAATGTTCTGATTCCGACCGGCTCCCAGGCCGAAGAGTTGCTCCTCGCGCAGGCAAGGCAGTTTTTTCAACCTCTGCCCAAAGATATGGCCACGCCAGAATTCCCGATAACTCCGGAATTGGCTGAACTGGGGCGGGTACTTTTTTTTGATCCACGCCTCTCGTTGGATGGCACAGTGAGCTGCGCCCGTTGCCATCAACCTTCCCTTTACGGCACTGACGCTCTGCCGAAATCTGTTGGAGTTGAAAACCGGCCCAATCCACGAAATGCGCCGACCATCCTAAATGCGGCTCTCCAATTGGCTGCTCATTGGTACGGTGATCGTATTTCCGTGGAGGACCAGGCGGCCAAGTCTTTTCTTGGAAAGGCCAGCTTTGGCAACCCGGACTTCGCAAGCGTAGAGGCCAAAATCAAAGCCATACCATCCTACGAAGGAATGTTCGCCAAGGCTTTCCCAGGTGAAAAAGATCCAGTGACCCAGCAGAATTGCGGCAGAGCCATAGGCGTATACGAACGTACCTTGGTTACTCCTTCTCCTTTCGACAGCTATCTGAAAGGTGATATTACGGCCCTTTCATCGGCATCTAAGGCAGGTTTGGCAGAGTTTCTTGATACCGGCTGCTCCTCGTGCCACGGAGGCATAGGTTTAGGCGGTAGAAACTTTCAGAAGTTAGGCATTCGCGGAGATTACTTGTTAGCGACTGGCGGCAGAGAACTTGACAAGGGGCGGTACAGCGTCACGAATGACGCGGCGGACATGTTCGTGTTCAAAGTGCCTGGGCTTCGCAATGTGTATATGACTCCGCCATACTTTCACGACGGCTCTGTTGGAACGCTCTCGCAAGCGATACGCTTGATGGCAGACCTGCAGACCGGTAGGAAATTGAGCGATCAGCAGGTTGAGTCGATGGTTCAGTTTCTTGAGGCTTTGACCGGCGAACTGCCGGCAAACTTCGCCATGCCCCCTACGTTGCCGCCCGCTGGTTTTCAAAGAAGATAATGGAGGAATCCTGGCGCCTACATGAAG
>Ga0194057_10001301_pt1 | contig 12720 bp, 10 predicted proteins | sample SepL4415m_MetaG_FD_155474 | JGI IMG/M metagenome (GOLD analysis project Ga0194057, IMG submission 155474) | Anoxic zone freshwater microbial communities from boreal shield lake in IISD Experimental Lakes Area, Ontario, Canada - Sep2016-L442-15m | ecosystem: Environmental > Aquatic > Freshwater...
CACCTCCTGGCCGGCGACGGCCGGCGTGACCACGCCGGACACGGTGACCGTCTCGCCGTAGATGACGGTCGCGGGCGCGAGCCCGCAGGTGACGGTGGTCGGGGTCGGAGTGGCGGTCGGGGTCGGCGACGGAGTGGCTGTCGGGGTCGGCGACGAGGAGGCCGCGGCGACGGCCGCGAGCAGGAGCGTCGCGCACAGCGCGACGAGGACGGCCGCGGCAAGCAGGCCGCGGCGGCGGCGGGTACGAGGCGCGCTGTGGCTCATAAGCTCTGCTCCTGCTCTCGCGCAAAGGCGCGTGGCTGATCGTGCGACGAGAGTAGCACGGACCGCGCGCGGCGGTCGAGCCGGTGCGATACCATGAGGCTCGACCAACACGACCGCGAGGAGTCACGATGCTCGACGTGAAGATGGTGCGCGCCAACCCGGACGAGGTCCGCCGGGCACTGGCGCGGCGCGGCGACTCCACGTCGTCACTCGACGAATTCCTCGCCCTCGAAGAGGAGCGCCGCCGGCTGCTCACCGACGTCGAGAGCAGGCGCGCGGCGCGCAAGCGCGCCGGCGACGACATCGCCGTCGTCAAGAAGGCCGGCGGCGACGCCGCCCAGGCGATCGCCGCGATGCGCGTGCTCGGCGACACCATCAAGGAGCGCGAGGCCGCGCTGGGCGAGGTCGAGGAGCAACTGCGGGCGATGCTGCTCGAGATCCCCAACCTGGTGCTCGACGACGTCCCCGACGGCGGCGAGGAGGATTCCGTCGTGCTGCGCCACGTGGGCACGCCCGGGGAGTTCGACTTCGAAGTCAAGGACCACCTCGACCTGGGCCTCGCCCTCGACCTCATCGACATGGAGCGCGGCGCCAAGGTCAGCGGCTCGCGCTTCGCCTATCTCAAGGGCGACCTCGTGCTGCTGCAGTTCGCCCTCGTCAGGTACGGTCTCGACATCGTCGGCGCCAAGGGCTTTCGCCCCGTGATCCCACCGGTGCTGGTCCGCGAAGAGGCCATGTTCGGCACCGGCTTCTTCCCCACCGACCGCGCCCAGGTCTACGAGACCGTCGACGGCGACTGCCTGGTGGGCACCAGCGAAGTGCCGCTGGCGGCCATGCACATGCAGGAGTTCCTCGAGGCCGAGAAGCTGCCGCTGCGCTACGCCGGCTATTCCAGCTGCTTCCGCCGCGAGGCCGGCGCCGCCGGGCGCGACACCCGCGGCATCCTGCGCGTGCACCAGTTCGACAAGGTCGAGATGTTCACGTTCTGCCTGCCCGAGCAGGCCGCCTTCGAGCACGAGCTCATCCTCTCGGCGGAGGAGGAGATCCTGCAGGGCCTCGGCATCCCCTACCGCGTGGTCAACATCGCCGCCGGCGACCTCGGCGCCCCGGCGGCGCAGAAGTTCGATTGCGAGGCCTGGCTGCCGGGTCAGCGGCAGTACCGCGAGGTCACGAGCTGCTCCAACTGCACCGACTACCAGGCGCGGCGCCTGGACTGCCGCTACCGCACCGAGAAGGGTCCGCGCTTCGTGCACACGCTGAACGGCACGGGCATCGCCGTCGGCCGCACGCTGATCGCCATCATGGAGAACTACCAGCGCGCCGACGGCACCATCGCCGTGCCCAAGGCGCTCCAGCCTCTCATGGGCAAGGACGTGCTCGGGGGCTGACAGCCGGAGGGCCTGCGGCCGCCGGCCCCGCGCCGCTCAGCCGACGGGTGCGGCCGCCTTGGCCGCGCCGCTCACTCGACTGGTGCGGCCGCCTTGGCCGCGCCGCTCACTCGACGGGCTCGGCCTCGCCGAACCCCGGCGCCTCGCCGTTCTCGCGCCACGGGATGACGAAGCAGCGCACCTCCGCGTCGGTGAAGGTGTTCTCGAGCAGCGCCTTGACGCGTTGCAGATCGCGGGCCAGCAGCTCCTGCTGGTCGAACCCGAGGCCTCCGAGGCTATGCTCGTAGGCGGAGCAGTCCTGGTGCGACACGAGGTAGATGGTGCGGATGCCGTGCAGATCGAGCTGCGTGCGCACCCAGTCGAGGGCGACGCGCCGCTCCATGCCCGGCCGCGTGAGCACCAGCGGGCCGCCGGGCACCAGAAAGCGGTCGGCGTCGCTCTCGCCCTCCTTCTCCTGAAGGGCGGCGAGCGACGGGGCCACAAGGCCGTCGGCGCAGGCGATGAAGAGAGCGGTCATGACGATGGAGTATGTCAGATGGCGCGCGCCGGGACTAGTCGGCGACCGCGCGCCGGCCGCGCCCGGCCGCACTACCCCGAGCGCCGACGCCCGTCGCGCCCCGGCTGCGCGACCCTGGGCGCCGACGCGCGCCGCGCCCGCTTGCTACACTTGCGCGGCGCGGAGGGGTGGCGGAGCGGTTCATCGCACCGGTCTTGAAAACCGGCAACGGCGCAAGTCGTTCGTGGGTTCGAATCCCACCCCCTCCGCCAGTTTGCAGGGATGTTGCGTCGTTTGAGCCGCACTCCGAGCGCCCCACGAAGTGCCCTCTCCCCGACTTTGGCGCCGGTCGGGCTTCGTATCTTCGCTCTTCACCTGGCGCATGACACGGCTGCGTGTGGCAGCGTCGCAGGCGTCGGGCGCCTCTCGACTCTGCCTTCTGAATGAGGTCAGACCTCTTCGTCGGATCGCTGGTCAGGAATCGCGGCGTCTGCCTCGTCGAGGCGGGCTCTGGCCAGATGCTCGAGCCTCTTGGCCTGAGTAAGGAGCGTTCGCCGAAGCCCCTTGCTGACCTCTCGCTCACTGATCGCGCGGGCGAGGGCCGCGATAGTCGATGCCCTGCGGGCGATGCGCGTATCAGGGTGCTTGCGTTCCTCGAAGACCTCATCCGGAACAACGCGAAGGCGCAAAGACGGTGGCAGCTCGATCGGCTCCGTCGAGGCGATGTCGCCTTCGTTGAGAATCGCCTCATCCTTAGCCACGTTCGTCGGCGCGTCCTCCAGCTCGAAGAACGGCCACATCTCGATCTCGGCCACCTCGAACGGATCGAGGACATTCATCGCTACGGCGTCAGTCCGCTGGTTGGTCAGGTGGCGCCCAATGCGACTGCTCAGGCGTTCGTAGGTCTGGCCCACGTAGATCGGCTCTTCGTCGTAGTCGTAGAAGAGGTAGACACCGTGCCTGGCGCTTGACACGACTCATACCGCTCCGGCATTCGCCGCTCAAGAAGCGGGCGCACGTAGTTCGCGACAAGCCACCGCACCGCGGGCACGCACACTGCGTCTCCGAACCCGAACATCGCCTGAGTCTCAGATACGCCGCCGAGGTCGAAATCGGGCGCTCCTTGAAGCCGAGCGTATTCCCGCGCCGTCATCCAGCGAATTCGCACGCCGCCTGCGCCGGCCTCGACCACGGCTTGCTTCGAAGACCCGCCTCGAGCCGTCCGCAGACATCCGGATACCGCGTCCCGCCGAATCTCCCACACAGGACGACCTTGGCGCGTGCGCCGGTACGCCGTCCGCCAAGTGACCTCATCGTAGGCCGTGAGGCAGGCCAACCTGTCGCGGTTGATCTCGCTGAGGCTGTTGAGAAAGGCTCTCGTCCTGTCTTCGCCCCACCAGCATTCGTCGCTGAAAGGCAACCTCTCAACGATCGCGTCGAGACCACCAACATCAAGATGCGGCGGAGTGAGCGCGAAGGTCTGCGTTCTCAGCTCCGGGTGACGTCCAACGAATTCGCTGTACCACGCCGGGCGCATTGCGCTCTTCGTGAGCAGGGAAGCCGCCTCCCCATTCAGGGGATCGAGAGACCCGACGATGAAGAGGCGTGGTCGCGACTGAGGGACAAACCATTTCGCATCCACGAGGACGAGGTCGCATGTATACCCAAGGTGGTTGAGCCGCTCGAATGCGGAGCGAAGGTCCTCGCCGCCGTTTGAAGAAGAGAAGCCGACCACGTTTTCAAGCAGGATCACCCGAGGCGCGACGCCGTCCATCTCTTCGAGCACGCGAGTGAGCTCCCAGAACATGCCGCTCTGTTCGCCCGCCAACCCTGCCCGGTTGCCGGCAAGGCTCACGTCCGTGCAGGGAAATGACGCCGTCGCAAGATCGATGTCGGGAATCTGCCGGCCCTTGACGTTGCGAATGTCGTCGCGGCGGAACACCTGGGGATCGTGGTTGGCCTTGAACAGGCGTTCCTTGACCGGGTCGATGTCGTTGGCCCATGCGACCGAGATGCCCTCGGCCCGGAGCGCATCCCCGACCAGGCCGACGCCCGCGAAGAACTCGGCCGCGTGATGTGTCCCGCTCACGTCCGCACGATTCGCTGATTCCTTGGGTCTGATGGCGTCTGCTCCCATGGTGCGCAGTATAGATCCTCCGAACAGGCGTCATGCGGCGACTGACGGCCCAGACGGCCAGCGGCCATGTGAGTCCAGCGGCGGGCGTGGACGGATGGACCGAGCGGCGGCCAGACGGAGAGGCCTCGCGTCAGGCGATCCCCCGCCGCGTATTCCGCCGCAAGCCGAACACCGATTCCGCCGGCAAGCCGAACACCCCTGGGGGCCTGCGGCGGAATCGTCAGGGGGCCGCAAGAAGAGGCGCATGGAGAAAGGTCGCCGGACTCTCCTCGACAAGATCGAGACGAGGAGGGCGCGATGGCCTGCGGGAGACTGTCCATGCGAAGGAACAGGGAGATCCTGCGCCTCAGGTTCGAGGCCGGACTCTCGAAGCGCGCCATCGTCCGGGCGATCGGCGTCTCGAACCGGGCGGCTGCGGCTACTCCTGGTTCCGCAAGCGCTACCGCTGGACGACGACGCTATTGCATCGTGATGTCGTTGGTGATCGATCCTGCACGACGCCGCGACGAGTCTCGTCCGCATATTCACGTCAGACATGAATATGGCTTCAACACTGAATATACGCTCGCATCGTCCACGCGTCGGCGACGATATGGCACATATCGCCCAGTGAGTAAGGGCCTGTCCCGCCAGGGATGTGCGTGCGGGGCGTTCGGGGCGCCTCGATGCCGTGCAGGATCATGTTCATGATCGCGATCACGTAGGCGCGCGACTTCTTCTCCTTGCCGTAGAAGGTGCGCTCCCGCAGGGTGCGGTCCTGCGCGGTGCTGAGGTCGGGGTTGGTCGCCTTGAGGCAGTCGTAGGCCTCGCAAGGGAAGCCCGCCGAGCCGACGGCGCCGTCGTAGATCGTCTCGCCGAGCTGGGAATCCGTGACCTTGACCATGGCGCGGATGAGCGGGCGCGGCGTGTAGTGCTCGCCGCCGTTGCGCCCGGCGTCGCCCATGTTGCGGATCCTGGCCTCGTAGAGGTGGCTGAGCTCGTGCTTCCCGGCCTGCGAGCGGAAGCGCAGCTCGTCGATATGGTCGATGATCTCGCGCATGTTGTAGCCGCTCTGGCTGTTGTAGTCGAGCGCGCCGGCGGCGTCCCTGGGCGAGGCCCGGACTTCCCGGCGGTAGGGCTCGTCGAGGATGCAGGTGTACGACCTGTCCGCGAGCGCCGCCTGGTCGGGGAGATCCTGCTCGAGCCCGTCGAGGCACTTCAGGAACAGCAGCCACGATGTCTGCTCGGTGTAGTCGAGCTCGCTGCTGCAGCCCGCCTCTTTCCACAGGACGTCGTCGATGATCTTGAAGGCTTGCTCAAACACGGGCGCCTGTCCTTTGCGCGGCCGTCGGCGGCTGCCGATCGCGTCGCGTGCGGGCTGAGGTCCGGCTCACAGCTCCTGCTCCCCTGTGCTGGAGTCTGCAACTCGCTGGGGACGTTCCGACTGAAGCCGCCTTTCATGCGAGAGCCTCTGAGACTGCCGTACCGACCGCCTCAAGACCGTTGTGGTCCTCGGCGCCCGGCGTGGGATGGATACGGGAGCCTGAGGAGCCCCTGCGCGAACTTGAAGACCGGCCACGGCGCAAGTCGTTGGTGAGCTCGAAGCCCAGCCCCTCCGCCGGGCGACGATCCCGGCGGACGCGTCGAGCGGACCGCCTGGGCGCTATGATGAGGCCGACAGCCCGGCGGGACGCAGATCCCGCGCCGGGCTCCACGCTCACCATCCTTCGACCAGGGAGGACGCCTTGCCCGCGGACCACACAGTCTCTCGCTACCTCATCAAGCGCCTGCACGATGTCGGCATCCGGCACCTCTTCGGGGTCCCCGGAGACTACGTCCTGGACTTTCTCGATGAGGTCGTCGCCGGTCCTCTTCGGTGGGTGGGCACCTGCAACGAGCTGAACGCCGGGTACGCGGCGGACGGCTACGCCCGTCTCAACGGGGCGGGCGCCGCCGTGGTCACCTACGGCGTCGGCGGCCTGAGCATCCTCAACGCCCTGGCCGGAGCGTATGCGGAGCAGGTGCCGGTGATCATCGTCAGCGGCGCCCCGCCGGCCCGCCGCAGAGAGTCACGCGCCATGGTCCACCACCTCATCTCCAGCTACTACCTGCAGCTGGACATCTGCAAGAAGATGACGGCCGACGCGGCCATCCTGACCGATCCCGAGACCGCCCCCGACGAGATCGACCGCGTCGTCGCGGCGTGCATCGCACGCAAGCTGCCCGTCTACCTGGAGCTGCCCGCCGACATCGCCGTCGCCCCCTGCCGCGCCCCGGGAGAGCTGCGCCGCGAGGCGCCGCCCGCGTCCGACGAGGAGAGCCTGCAGGAGTGCGTCGCCGAGGTCGCCGCGCTCATCGACGCGGCGCGGCGCCCACTGATCCTCGCCGGCGTGGAGCTGATGCGCTTCGGCCTGGGGGACGAGGCGCTGCGGCTCGTGGAGACCACGGAGATCCCCTTTGCGACGATGCTCAGCAGCAAGTCCCTGCTGCCCGAGCTGCATCCGCAGTTCGTCGGCATCTACCAGGGCGCCTGGAGCCGCGAGTCGGTGCGCCGGCAGGTGGAGGACGCCGACTGCGTGCTGTCGCTCGGCGTGCGCAAGACCGATCTCGACACCGGGCTGTTCAGCGCCGACCTCGACAGCGCTCGGGTGATAGGCGCCGCCGCCGGCGAGGTGCGCCTCGGCCACCACTTCTACCACCAGATCCAGCTCCGCGACCTCATGGAGCGCCTCGCCGCCAACGTGAAACCGCGCTCCTACCTGAGCTCGCATCCGGCGGAGGGCTATCGCCCTCTGCAGCCCTTCGCGCCGCGGCCGGCGTGCACGCTGACGGCGCCGCGACTCTACGAGGCGCTGGACTACTTTCTCGACGACGGCATGATCCTTCTGGCCGAGCCCGGCGACGCCTTCTGCGCGGCGCCGGAGTTCCACATCGAAGAGGCTGAGAACTTCATCGTCCAGATCTACTACAGCTCCATCGGGTACTGCACGCCGGCGTCTCTCGGGGCGGCGCTGGCGCGTCCCGACAAGCGCCCGGTCGTCCTCACCGGCGACGGGGCCTTCCAGATGACGGCGCAGGAGGTCTCCACCTTGATCAGGGAACGCCTCCCGGCGGTGATCGTGGTCATCAACAACGACGGCTACCTGGTCGAGCGCAAGCTTCACCAGGACGGGGCGTACAACGACATCCAGATGTGGCAGTACTCGCGCTTGCCGGAGGTGCTGGGCGACGGGTCGTTCGTGATCGGCATCCGCGTCACCACGGAGGAGGAGCTGGCGCGAGCCCTGGCGACCGCCGAGCGCGAGACCGACAAGCTCGTGCTCATCGAGGCCTGTCTTCCCGACCGCGATTGCTCCGAGGGCCTCGAGCGCCTCGGGCGCGCCTTCCGGGGGGCGCAACAGAACGCCCCTGGAGGGGCCATGGTCGGCGCGACGCTCTACTCGGCAGACACAAGCGACGCCATTCGCAAGGCGAGCGCGGCCTCACGAAAGGGGCACGCCGTGATCGCCGCCGATCCTGGCGATCACGGGGGCGCCCCGTGAGAGACACCGCCGCCGATCAGCGGGCCGCCGCCGCCGGGCGCCGCGCCCGCGTTGACGTGAGCGAAGCCGCCGCCGCGGGCGCGCCGTGAGCGCCCCCGGACGGCGTGGAGACGCCACAACACCGCCGTAGGGGGGGCCATGAGTATCGCTGACGACGCTATCGCCGCCGCCGCTCCGCGCGGGCGCCGATCGAGCGTGTGTCCCGCGTCGGTCGCGGGGTCAAGGACGCCGGACCGGAAGGAGAACGCCGGAAGGGCCCGACCGACGACGATGAGGGAACGGACGATCGCGTGAGCACCACCCCGATACTCCCGCTCATGGTCGCAACGGCCGTCTCGGGCGCAGGGGACTCGCGCCCCCTGCGCCCTCCCGCACGGGCGGATCGGGACCGGGGCCGTTCTCAGGCCGGTACACCACGTCCTGGGACGCTGACCGATGGTCTCGCAGAGGATGTCGAGCTGGTCCTCGGCGGCGACCTCCACGGGCTCCTGTCCCGGTGAGACATCGCGACCTTGTCGCTTGATGGAGCTCGCTCCGTCCCAACACGGCGCCATGTATCCTCGCGAGAGCTCTGCCTTACAGTCCGCTCATGGCGACATCGAGGGCGTCGAGCACGAACTCCACATCCGCCTTCGTGATACACATGGGCGGCTTGATGCGGAGCGTGTTGGCGCGCAGACCGCCCTTGCCCACGAGCAGCCCCAGATCCTTGAGCCGTTCGAAGACCTGCAGGCACTCCGCCGTCGCCGGCTCCTTGGTCTTGCGGTCCTTCACCAGCTCGATCCCCGTCATAAGACCCAGGCCGCGCACGTCGCCGATGATGTCGTGCTTGGCCATGAGCCTCTGGTACCCATCCATGAGCTCCTTGCCGCGCTCCAGGCAGTTCCTCTGAAGCTCGTCCCGATCGATGACCTCCAATACGGCCATCCCCGCCGCGCAGGACACCGGGTTCCCGCCGAAGGTGTTGAAGTGGACCCGATCCGCCAGCGCGTTGGCGATCTCGGGCGTCGTCACCACCGCCGCCAGGGGAACCCCGTTGCCGATCCCCTTGGCCAGGGTCACGATGTCGGGAACGACCCCGTCGTTCTCAAAGCCCCAGTAGTTCGCTCCCGTGCGGCCGAATCCCGTCTGCACCTCGTCGGCGACGCACACCCCACCGGCCTCCCGGACCACCTCGTAGGCCCCCTTCAAGAACCCCTCCGGAAACACCACGGCGCCGCCGACCCCCTGAATCGTCTCGGCGAAGAATGCAGCCACCCTTCCGGGGGTGGCGTAGTCGATCAGGTTCCTGATCTCCCCGGCGTACTTCTCTCCGGCCTGCGGATCGTCACGCCCCCAGGGTCCCCGGTAGGGATCGGGGTTGACCGCGTGATGGACGCCGAAGCTGTGGGGGTAGTTGTACTTCCAGGTGCTGTGGGCCGTGAGCTGCATCGTCGAGGCGCTGCCGCCGTGGTAGGCGTTGCGCAGAGCCACCGCGTCGTAGTTGCCCGTATAGAGCCGCGCCATCAGCAGCGCCATATCGTTGGCTTCGGATCCCGAGTTGACGAAGTAGCAGACGCTGAGATCTCCAGGCAGCCTCGCAGCCAGCATCTCGGCGTACTTCGCGATGTTCGGGTGAAGGTAGATCGATGTGACGTGCTGGAGCCGCTCTGTCTGCTCCGTCACCTTCCGTACTACGTATGGATGACAGTGGCCGACGCTGATCGTCACGATCCCGCCGATGACGTCCAGGTACCGGCGCCCCTCGTGGTCGAAGAGGTACTGCATGGAACCCTCGACGATCATGAGGGGCTTCTTGTAGTTGGGAACGGACGTCGGTGTCACAAAACGGTTCTTCAGTGTCAGGACCTCCTCGTAGGACGGCCCCTCGTAGGGTTGCGGTTGATGATCGTAGGGCGGTAGTTCTGGTGCTTTCACGGCAAGCCCTTTCGTTCTTCTCTCGCTTTTCAGGTTCTCCACTGCTCCGCTGCTTCCGGCTGACCATCCCCTCCCAGGCACTGATCACGGTCTCTTGCTGCTCCTCCTCACCGGACCGGCAGGTGGTCACGCACATGACCTCGATGTGGAAGGCGACGCCGTCCCGGCGCCCGCGGGAGAAGCATATGCGATGCGCTCGCGCCCGCATAGCCGAGACGGCCCGGGCCTACGTCGCCCCAGCCGGGGCCGGCGAACCCCGGCCGATCCCACTCGCGGCGCTCGCGCGAGTCTCCGACAGCGATCGCCGCCCGTCTTTGCGGCCCGCTCCCGCTGGTCCCGTTCGCGCGGCCGGCCCGCGCCCAGCGGCAGGGGCAACGAACGCGCCCTTGTACACGCAGAGCCGGCGCCCGCGGCGCGCACCGGGTGAGCGATGCGGAGCGCGTCAGAGCAGCGAGAAGTACCTCTTGACCTCCCAATCGGTGACCTGCTCGCGGTACTCGTACCACTCGTTGAGCTTGTTGGTCACGAAGCGCTCGAAGACGTGCTCGCCGAGGGTGCGACGCACGAGCGCGCTCTCCCGGGTCGCGGTGATCGCCTCGTAGAGGTTGTTGGGGAGCGCGCCCAGACCGGCGACCTCGCGCTCGTCGGCGCTCATCTTGTAGATGTTGGGCTCCACGCTCGGCGGCAGCTCGTAGCCTTGCTCGATGCCCTCGAGACCGGCGCTGAGCATGACCGCGAAGGCCAGATACGGGTTGGCCGCCGGATCCGGGTTGCGCAGCTCGGCGCGCACCGTGCTCTCCTTGCCCTGCACGTACAGGGGCACGCGGATGAGCGCCGTGCGGTTGCGATGCGCCCAGCTGATGTACACCGGCGCCTCGTAGCCGGGCACCAGCCGCTTGTAGCTGTTGACGTACTGGTTGACCACCGACGTGAACTCGCGCATGTGCTTGAGCTGCCCCGCGATGAAGGCCTTGGCGAGGTCGCTGAGGTGGTCGGGGTCGGTGGCGCTGAAGAAGGCGTTGTCGTCGCCGCGGAACAGCGACTGGTGCACGTGCATGCCGCTGCCGTTCTCGCCGTGGAGCGGCTTGGGCATGAAGGTCGCGTGCACGCCGTTGTGGGCGGCGACCTCCTTGACGATGAGGCGCGTGATCATCACGCGGTCGGCCATCACGAGCGCCTCGTCGTAGTGCGGGTCGATCTCGTGCTGCGACGGCGCCACCTCGTGGTGCGAGGCCTCCATGGGGATGCCGAGCTTGTCGAGGGTGCGCATGGTCTGCTTGCGCAGGTCGTTGCCGAGGTCGGCGGGCAGCACGTCGAAGTACCCGCCGTCGTCGATCGGCACGCGCTCCGCGGGGCTCTTGAAGTAGAAGTACTCGAGCTCCGGGCCCACGTAGAAATCGAGGCCCATCTTGTGGGCGCGCTCGAGCTGGCGGCGCAGCACCCAGCGCGGATCGCCCTCGAAAGGCTTGTAGTTGCGGTCGAGGACGTCGCAGAAGACGAACGCCGTGCGCTCGCTGCCCTGCGCCCACGGCAGCACCTTGAAGGTGCTCCAGTCGGGCATCGCCACGATGTCCGACTCCTCGATCTCGGCGTAGCCGCTGATGGAGGAGCCGTCGAAGGCCGCCCCGCTCTCGAGCACGCTGGGGAGCTGGCGGTCGGGGATCTCGACCATCTTGAGGTTGCCGAGGATGTCCGTGAACCACAACTGGATGTGCTTCACATTCTCGTCCTTGACGAGCCTGGTCATGGTGGCCCGGTGCTCTGTGCTCATCGTCTTCCTTTCGAGCCGTGGGCGCGCGTCGCGGCGCGCGCGAGGGTGAAATGGGCGGCGACGAGGGTGTGGTGACGCGCGGGGACGGGAGTCCCGCAAGGCGGCGCCGGAGGCCCGGGCGCCGAGTCTGTACGCGCTGTGCGCTGCTTGAGGACGAAGGCGGTGTCGCCGGTGCTGATCATGCCGATCCCTCTCCTCGGAGGTGGGTGTGACAACTGGCTGGGAGGACGAATCAGGCGCGTGTGAAGGTCTCCTTTCGTCTGTGCTCCGGGCGCTCGTTAGGCTACTCTGTCCCATCCATGAACGCGACCGTGTTCATCGCGTCAAGATGCGCTGACGGCAGCCCTCCAGTCCATCAGGCGGAACGCCCTTGAACCGGGAGCACGCCGCCCGCGGGGCCGGCTTCGGGGCGGCCATCGACGGGGCGCCGCGCGGCGACGTCCGACGGCGGAGCCGCCTCACGACCGGCCGTCTTTGTGACATCCCGCACAAGGATTGCCGCGGGATTGTCCGTCCTGTACAGTGTTTTGCAGTCTGAACGGCGCGGAGCGGGGCCTTTCTCCGCGCCCCCGCTGCGCATGACATGCACCATCCCCTTGACAAGGAGCGGTCGATGGAAGAGTTGACCCTCGCGGTCCCGGGCATGTGGGCCGACCACCACGTGCTCGCCGTGCGCGAGCTCCTCAGGCAGGACGACGCCGTCACGTCCACCACGGCGAGCGCGCGCGACGGCGTCGTCAGCGTCGAATACGACGCCGCACGCACCGACCCCCAGCGCCTCACGGCTCTGCTCACCGAGGGCGGCTACGCCTGCGGAGAACCCGAGGCGGCGGCGGATCCTCCCACCGACAAGCCCGCCTGGTTGACGGCGGGGGTGCGCGTCACCACCACCAACGCCGTCGACCTCGCCATGTCGGGCGACCACCGCCAGTACTGAGACCTTTCCGCCGCGCGCGGCGACCCAGGAGATGACCAGTGGATGACGTGAAGAAGGACGGCGCCGTACCGGCCGCCGCCAGGAGCATCGACCCGGCGGCGCTTGAGATGCTGGCGCACGCCGACGAGTGTGGCATCGAGACGGCCTTCAGCCGCGCCGACAAGATGAAGCCCTGCCCCATCGGCGAGAGCGGCGCCTGCTGCCGCATCTGCTCCATGGGCCCCTGCCGCCTGGTCGGCAAGGACGCCGAGCAGAAGACCGGCATCTGCGGCGCCGACATGGGCACCAT
>Ga0194057_10001303_pt1 | contig 12714 bp, 13 predicted proteins | sample SepL4415m_MetaG_FD_155474 | JGI IMG/M metagenome (GOLD analysis project Ga0194057, IMG submission 155474) | Anoxic zone freshwater microbial communities from boreal shield lake in IISD Experimental Lakes Area, Ontario, Canada - Sep2016-L442-15m | ecosystem: Environmental > Aquatic > Freshwater...
CCTCACTGATTGACCTCACTGATTGACCCCTTGGAAGTCCGCCGATAGACTTAGAGGTTGGTTTTCCTCTCTCTTCTGGGAGAGGGGATTTGGATTTCGGCTTTCCTTGGAAACTGAGACTTTTGCGGCGGCGTTTACTGGCATTTTCCGAACTCGTGGTCGGGCGGCCATGAAACTTATGTATTTCAAGCGATATCGGATGGAAATCACGCTGGCCGGTCGTGGTCTGGTTCCCCCGCGGGTGCCCGACGGCTACCGTTTTGAACAGTGGAATCCGTCCTTGCTGGATGCCTTCGCCGAGGCCAAGTATCAGAGCTTTCGCGGCGAGATCGACGTCAATGTTTTCCCCTGCCTGGGAGAATTGGACGGATGCCGCCGCCTGATGCTCGAGATCGCCCGCAAGCCCGGCTTTCTTCCGGAAGCGACTTGGCTTTTGACCTGCGGCCGAGGTTCAAAGCTGCCGGAGTTCTGCGGCACCGTGCAGGGGATCCGGGATGTCAGCGGGCTGGGTGCGATTCAGAATCTGGGCATCGCGTCAGAGCATCGCAACGGCGGCCTGGGAACCCTTCTGCTTTTCCACGCATTGCGGGGCTTTCGCCATGCAGGGATCAGCCGCGTCTACCTGGAAGTGACCGCTCAGAACGAAGGTGCCCTGCGGCTTTACCGGCGGATTGGCTTCGTGACGGTGAAAACCGTTTATAAAACCGTCGAGCATATTTACTCCTAAACTCCCTTTTTCCCCAAGGTATCTACGTGACCGCCCCGATCCTCTCGCATGTTTTTCCCAACGGCCTAGTACTTCTGGGTCAACCGATGCCTTGGCTGCAATCGGCCGCCTTCTCGTTCCTGGTGCCGGCCGGCTGTGTCAATGAGCCGGCATCGCAACAAGGGCTGGCCACGCTGACGTGCGAAATGACCCTCCGCGGAGCGGGGCCGCGCGACAATCGGCAGTTTGTTCTTGATTTGGACAACCTGGGCGTCGAACATCATGCCTCGGTCTCCAGTGCGCTGGTCTCGTATGGCGGGGCCACGTTGGCCGAAAACTTGCCCGCGGCACTGGCCATCTTCGCCGACGTCTTGCAGCGGCCGCGACTACCCGCCGAGGAATTAGAAGCCTGTCGGCAGAACTCGCTGCAAAGCCTGCGATCGGTCGAAGATGAGCCTTCGGAAAAGGTAATGATTGAGCTTCGCCGCCGACATTATCCTGACCCCTGGGGCCGTTCGTCGTTGGGCGAGCAGGAGGCCCTGGAGACGATCGGCCTCGATGATATATGCGGTTTTGTTCAGCGGCAATTTCAGCCCCGAGGCACTATCCTTGGCGTCGCCGGCCACCTAGAGTGGGAGCCGTTAAAGGAACTCGTCGGCACATTGCTTGGCAACTGGCAGCCGGTCGAGGGTGTGACGTTCGACGAGCAACCGGCCCAGGGCGGTTACTTGCACGTGCCGTACGATTCGGCTCAGACGCACATCGGCATCGCATACTCGAGCGTGCCCTATCGCCATGGCGACTATTTTCAGGCATGGGGTGCCGTCGGAGCTTTGGGCGGCGGCATGAGCTCGCGGTTGTTTACCGAAGTTCGCGAACGACGCGGATTATGCTACAGCGTTTATGCCAGCTACCACACGCTGCGGGATCGTGCCGGCGTCTTCTGCTATGCAGGCAGCAGTGCCCAGCGAGCCCAGGAAACGCTTGACGTAACCCTGGGCGAACTAAAGCGGCTCGCTCAAGGCATCGAAGCCAGCGAACTGAGGCGACTCAAGGCCCGCATCAAGACCGAGTTGGTCATGCAGCAGGAGTCGAGTTTTTCTCGCAGCTCGTCGGTTGCCCGCGAGTGGTATCATATTAACCACGCCCGCACGCTCGACGAATTGGAGCGGATCATTGACGGTCTGACTTGTGAGAGCATCAACGACTATCTGGCCAAGAATCCGCCGGGGCAATTTACGATTGTGACCGTTGGGCCAGACGAATTGCAAGTTAATGGCTAAGGATCGGCGCATCAATAAGTGTCGCAAGAAAAGTAGCAGGCACACTCCGCGTGCCGTCCGTCCCCGCTCGGCGAGTGGGCAAAACACGACAGTTATTTATGCGCCGATCCTAAGATCAATGAGTATCCACAAAGAGTACAAACCACGAAATACACAAAACACACGAAAGAAGAAAGACATGGATATCGTATATAAAGACGACAGCTACCGGATTAAGGGTGCCTGCTTTGAGGTTTATTACCCTAAGGTGGAGTACGAACTTATTGTCATTTAGTCCTTATCTTCTTTCGTGTTTTTCGTGTTTTTCGTGGTTCATCTCTTATGTCCATCATCACTATGGAATTTCTTACTCACGTTTTGCCCAACGGATTGGAGATCGTCGCCGAATGCAATCCCGAGGCCTACTCAACGGCCCTGGGGTTCATTGTGAAGACCGGTGCCCGCGACGAGACCGACGAGATCGCCGGCGTAAGCCATTTTCTCGAACACATGGCGTTCAAAGGCACGCCCACACTCTCGGCCGACGATGTGAACCGCGAGCTTGACGAGATCGGTTCGCATGGCAACGCCGGAACCTCGGAGGAGACGACCGTTTATTACGCACCCGTGCTGCCGGAGTATCAAACCCGGGCAACGGAGGTGCTCGCGGACATCCTCCGCCCTTCGCTCCGCGAGGCCGACTTCCAAACCGAGAAGAAAGTGATCCTTGAAGAAATCCAGATGTTCGAGGATCAGCCGCCGTTCGGGGCCGATGAGAAGTGCCGTGCGGCTTTCTTTGGCGATCACCCCTTGGGCCGTAGCGTGCTGGGCACGATGGCCAGCATTGAGGCACTACCGGTCGCGGCGATGCGAGAGTACTTCTCCCGCCGCTATGCCCCGGGCAATATCGTCCTGGTGGCGGCCGGCCGGGTCGATTTTGATCGCATGGTCGCCGACTGCCAGCGAGCTTGCGGTGGTTGGGAACCGGCCGAGTGTCCTAGGATTGTCGAACCTGCACAGCCCCGTAGCGGATTCCATCGGCTTACACGGGCCTCGGCCACCCAGCAATATCTCTTGCAGATGTCGCTCGGTCCCGCGGCACACGACGACGATCGCTATGCGGCCAAAGTTCTTACGATCATCCTGGGCGATGATTCCGGCAGCCGGCTTTACTGGGAAGTCGTCGATCCGGGCATTGCCGAAGTGGCCGAGCTAAGCCACGGCGAGTATCAAGGATCGGGTGTCTTCTTTACCCAGATCAGTTGCGCCCCGGAAGATGCCGATGAGGTTTACCAACGGGTCATGCAAGTTTACGAGACGGCCCATGCCGAGGGCATCACGGAAGCCGAGCTTCAGCAGGCGAAGAACAAGGTTCGCTCGCAACTCGTACTTTCCAGCGAGCGGCCGAGCCCGCGGATGTTCGGCGTCGGCGGCGACTGGGTCTATCGCCGCGAGTACCGATCGCTTCAAGAGGATCTCGATCTGATCGCGTCGATTCAGCTCGATCAGATTGCCGATGTACTCAAGCGATATTCGCTGGTCGAGGGGACCGCGTTGACGATCGGACCGGAGTTGTAGGGTGGCCTGATGAAACGCCGAGAAGCTCGGCAATCTGAGGGCAATGGTGTGTTAGCCGTTTGTTGCGCAGGTTCGTCGCTGTATTCGTCGCGTAGCGACGTTATGATGGTAGCCGTGGGTTTCAACCCACGGGTTGGGGTGCCCAGCAAATTCCGTTCGTCGCGTAGCGACGATTGAGTTCGCGTTGGCAAGTTGGTTCGGCCAATTTCAGCCGTCGCTACGCGACGAAAAATGAATTTGGGGGACGCTTTCCGTGGGTTGAAACCCACGGCTACCGTCACATCGTCGCTACGCGACGGCCAAGTGCCACAACGGCAACATGATCGCAACAAAAGTAACGGCAACAGGTTAGGCGTTTCATCAGGCTAGGCCCCGGCCACCCCCGGATACCGTTCGGCCCACCGAGGTTCCGAGGTTCGCCGGCCCCTGCACTCTTGACTATTTTTTTGCCCCTGCTATCAAACTACGGCCCGCGCGTAGTATAATCGGGAGCGTAGGGGTCGGTGGTGTGCCGCCCCGGTATGAAACCGAATTTGAGGAGTGAAGACGACCGCCGTGCAAGAGCAACGACGATGAAGACAATTGATCGACGCGCGTAGCGTCAAGTTTCTGCTTCCCTGAAATCGACCAACCTGAGCCGCAAGGCTCTTGACTACTGAAGCAGTACTTGGACCCGCGCTCCGAAAGCAAAAGACGTGATTAGGAGAACCCTCGGTCCCACCGTAGACCGTCATTTGTGATACGATCATTCGTAGCTTTCTCGACAACCTCCTTCGGTAATGGGAAACGAGACATGAGCAATTTAGGCAGATTCGCCGGTCAGATATCAATCAACGGGATGTTTGGCGATGCCTCGGGACAATTTCGAGGAGTCGTCTTCCCCGATGGCTCCATCGGCGACGATGCCGCAGGGAGCTTCATGGGCCAGGTCTTTGAAGACGGAACCATCGGTGATGCCTCGGGTCGCCTCGTTGGGCAAATCTTCGAGGATGGAACTATTGGGGATGCCTCCGGCCAACTTGTCGGCCAAATCTTTCCTGATGGGAGCTTCGGTGGCGGATTGAAACTGAAACAAGTGTAAACCTGCATCATACCCTTGGACCATGCCAAACGTGAAGGAATAATCATGATTGCTGTCAAGTGTCCGCATTGTCAAGCAGCTATTCGCTGCGATGATCGCTATGCTGGTCGAGCCGTCCTGTGCCCCACCTGCAAGAAGCAACTTCAGATGCCAGCAGTCGCACAGCCGCTTCCGGCCCATTCCCCGCCTGCATTGCCGGTAACTGCTCAGCAGCCTAGTCCTTCACCCACGGAGCAAGAGGACTTTTCTTGGATGTCAGGCGACTCTCCGGGAGCATCTTCTCATCGTCCCACAATCCGTTCCTACGTTCCTCGGAAGAAGAAGAATACAAACCTGATGCCCTATATCATTGGTGGCGGGAGCCTGCTCGTGATCGCGGTAATCGGGATTGCAGTGATTGCCATGCAGGAAACCGATAAACCGACATCGACAGCCTCCACGAGTCGCACGAACACTGTTAGCATTCCCGCGAAGACCAGCAAGACTGCAAGCAAGTCATCCTCCTCCCAAACTCCTAGCGATGATCTTGAGGCAGCCCGATCACACATAGCTGAAGTAGAGCGACAGATCTCGGAACAGAATAAGAAGAACGCGGTAATGGCTCGGCTGACATCATCCTATGATGCTCGGATAGCTGCGTTATCCAAGAAGCAAGATGAAGAATTCACGCCCCTGAAAAAGGAATTGGAGAGCCTCTACGCTGCTGCTGCAACAGCCAGCCCCCCGGAGAAAGCAAGACTCCGGCCCCGGATTCAGCAATTGGAGGAACGCTTTCAGAAAGTGTCCGCTGAACTTGATTCGGACCAAGCCCAACTTGAGAAGGACATGAACGAAGCCCAGGCTCAGGGCGTGTTTCCTAATCAGGGTCACCCGCAACAGCCGCCCGCCCAAGAACCACCGGCCTCCGCTGATACGGGCAATGCTGAACGGGAAAGGCTCCTGGCGGGAATACAACGCCGGAAGGCTGAAATAGAGAAGGACTTCCTGGATGAATGCAGTTCGGAATGGGAGCGGGTCACTCGAGGATTAAACGCTGCAAGAGCCAATCCTGGCTTTGGCGATCTCTTCAGTAGTTCTGGGCGTCAGAACTATAACGACATCGCTGCCCTCACTCGCCAAGGGAATGAGCTACAAAAGGGTGCCTCTGGTAAATCTGCTCCAGCAGAAAGACGCAGGCAACGGCTGGCTCCGCTTGAGCAGGAACGGAGACAGATACTCACGCGATACCCTGCCCCAGGCGACCAGAAGTTCACCGAACAACAGGGGATGCTCGTCACGGAAGCGGAAATCGCAGAACAAAACGCGCTGCTGCAAAAACAGGAGGCCGAGAAGAAGAAACTGGAGGATGAACATGGGTCTCTAAGGGTAGCATGCCAGGCAGTTATCAAGTCATTGGAGCAGAAGGGAGTCGTTAGTAAACCGACATATGTCGGAACATTCACCGATCCGGAATCCAAAGAGTGGCTCTTAGTCGTCACAAGCCGCAACAGATCAGTGCAGAAGACGCAAGACAGAGTCTTCGTGATATGGAGAGCCTGGGAGGCAATGGTCTAAGTGGTGTCAAAATACCTGGGTCGTATGATGATGGATACGATGATTTCATAGAAGGTTTCGTTGATGGGCATAATGGCGAGTGAGCCCTGGCCTGGGGTTAATCCACCGGCTTGTTGCCGCAATAGACCCGAAGCTCCTACACGCTTCAATAAGCTCTTAGAATTACCAACCGAATCCCCACCTACCCGTCTCCAATAAAGGCTTATAAGCAACCCTACCAAGCGACCGTTGCATTATCGCATTGCAATGCTATGATGAACGAGTAGGCGAGGACATCCTTTATCCGGTGACCGCCTACGAAGTACCGGAACCATGAGGTGAATCGTGGCCAAGAGACCAATCCAGCGATTTCGTCGCAGTGATCCATTGAGTGAGGCGGAACGAGAGCGCTTGCGTGTGATCCGCGAAAGGGTCCAGAAGGAGTTTCCTCCCCGAGATCCACCGCGTCTGATGCCAAGCAATTTCGGTGTCGGAGCACAAATTCGTGCGGCCCGCGAGGTGCAGGGGCTGTCGTGGTATGCGGTTGCCAAGCTCGCTGGCATTCCCAATCCAAGCACAGTGCGCGACCTCAAATATGGCCGTGACACAAAACTCTCCAGCGTTGAGGCGGTTGCCCAGGCGTTGGGTCTGAAGTTGGAGTTGGTTGACGTCTGAAACAATGCTGGCTCTTCCGGTTCCAGGTGCGGAAGAGCCAGCATTTTTCAACGGGTACGGCGGCTCGCGTCAATTCGACGCGCGCCGCCTTTTTTGTCCGCGTCATCGCATACTTCCGAAATCCCGGGCAAATCCAGGTACACTTTATTGGTTTTTCTCTTTTTTGCGAAATCGCCGGTCGTTACTGGTCCCCGCCCAAAAGTTCCATGCCCAATAAAGCTGCTTCATGCAGAACCCGCTTGCGCGCTGCAGGGTCGGCGATGGCGACGGCCTGCGAAAAAAGCCCCGCTGCCTGCCCGTCTGCCAACAGCGATTCCAGGTTCAGCGACTGCTGGGAATCGAGTTCAATGTCCCGCAAGGCACGGAGAAAGTCGCCGAGAATCGTCTCTTGTTCGTAAAGGGACGCCGGCAAGGCATTTTGCCATTCAAGCTCGATGCCAACCGTCCAGACGACGGGCGATGACAGGCCGTGTTCGATCCGTAACCATTCCAGCAACTCGCCGCGGAGTTTACCTCGGCGAAGCTCGGCCACCAGCGGCCCGCTGCCACCGATCGTCCAGGTGACCAGCAGGTCGGTCTTCGATCCTTCGGTGAGGCTGTGGATACGCTGCGTACAGATCGCTTCGAGGCTCTCGCGTTGCGTCGAAGAGTCGATCAATAGCGTTTCGTGCCGCCACTCCATGGCGTTGGTCGCGATGAAGGTCATGCGGGCACGGCCTTGATCATCGACGTGAACCACCGTGCAGCCGTGGGCACTCGATTCGGCCGGGCTGCGACCCTGCGGCGTGCCAGGATAATGGGCGATCGCAAGGGAGTTGAACAACGTGGTTCGCTCGGCCCGGCCGCCTAACGCCCAATAGTGAATACTCCGGGCAGGATGAACTTCCAGCCCGTCGCCTTTCGTGGAATGGGCTTCCAGCCCATTTCTTGTAGGATGGGCTTCCAGCCCGTCAGTCCGCGATTGTAGAGCCGTGGTTTCCATTTCGCCGCAGGCCGCGCCGATCGAGAACAGGCCGACGGCATCGGGCGAAAACTCCGCAGGGTGCAACTGCCGAGAACCGCGGCTGATACCCACAATACGGGCCAACGGTGAGCCATCGTTTTGATGCAGGAAATCGGTCACTCGATCTTTGGCGAAGACTCGGACGTTGTCGGGCAGAGGAAACGCAGTTGGCCAAGCCTCCGGCGGGTCGGATTCGCCCCCAGCCCAATAGACGCTGATTCCCGCTTCGGCCAATCGATGAAACTGTTCGCTTAAAAATGCGGTCCCGCGCGGCCCGGCAAGATCAGGTTGCAGTATATTGCCAGCGAGGATCACGAAGGCGACCCGCTCGGCCAGGGCGGTATCGAACACCCGGCGAGCGGCCGTATAGGGCGCATCGAGTAGCGTATCGCGAAGGTGGTCGGGCACTTCCGTCAATCCGCGCGGCACAACCTCCAGGCGGAAATCGCTAGCATGTAGAAAGCGGAACGATCGGTCGGACATGGATGCCTCGGGGGATAATTACGGCATTCGCCGGGAAACTCACATTCATTTTACCCAATCTTCCGGCTTGACAATACAGCATTTGGGCAAAAAACAATTGACCAATGGCCCGCCGCTGTAGCCTGGATTGATGGTGGTTCTTGAATGGCGAGAAGCAAGCCTGCGCAGGCAGGACGCTTACGCTACGGATTTCGTCATTTGCAAACTTGCACATAGACCATCCGCAACTGGTGCAGCATGGCCTCAATATCCTCGGTCTCCTCGGGCGTGCGATTGCCTTCGGTCTTCTGCTGGAGAACCTCCAGAAGGTCGATCAGGTGCTTGGCCACGGGAAGATTCTTCTCGGACTTTCCGCTGGTGGGATCCGGCATAAACCCCAGGCAGATGGATGCCTGAACAGAGAGCGAACTCGCCAGGTAGGTCAAGTTGGCCGGAGGCGGCTGGACATTGGGCGAAGCCTCGGCCTGCCGCGCTGGTTTGTCGCCGGGACTGCGGGCTGCGTCGCGCTCACGCTGGACCTGGCCCTTCCAATCTTCGTCCACGATAATTTTCTTTTCGGAATCTTGCGTCATGATGAAACCTGCTGGACAGCTAACCGATGCTGCACTGCGGCGCCGATAAAACCGGCAAACAGCGGGTGCGGGCGCGTGGGCTGCGATTTGAACTCGGGATGGTATTGAACTGCGACAAACCAGGGATGCGAGGCAACTTCAACAATCTCGACCAGCGAACCGTCGGGACTGAGTCCGACGGGGCACATTCCCTGGGCCTCAAACTGCTCGCGATAGGAATTGTTAAATTCGTAACGATGGCGGTGCCGCTCGGAGATTTCCTCGGTAGCGTAGCACTTGGCGGCATTGCTCCCCGGCCGTAAACGCGCTGGCTGGGCTCCCAACCGCATCGTGCCGCCCTTCTCGGTAACGCCCTGTTGCTCTTCCATCAGGCAAATCACCGGATGGGGATTGTTCTTATCGAATTCGGTCGAGTGAGCCTTCTCAAGCCCCAACACATTGCGGGCGAATTCCACCACAGCACATTGCATTCCCAAGCAGATGCCGAAAAAAGGGATGCCGCGTTGGCGGACAAAGCTGATGGCATCAACCTTGCCCTCGACGCCGCGTTCGCCGAACCCGCCCGGCACGAGTACGCCGTCGACGCCAGCGAGCAGCCGCTCGGCCCCCTCGCGCTCGATCAACTCACTGTGCAACCGCTGAATGCGGATCTGAGCACGATGGGCCACGCCGGCATGGTCGAGGGCCTCATAGATTGACTTGTAGGCGTCACGATGTTCTGTATATTTGCCTACCACGGCAATCGTCACCTCGTGCAGAGGATTGCGCAACCGATTGATCAGGTCATGCCACTTGTCGAGATTCAAGTCGCCGGCCGCGAGACCCAGCTTTCGCACGATCAGGGCATCCAGCCCATGCTCAACAAGGCTGACGGGCACTTCATAGATGGAAAAATCCTTGTCCTTCTCCTCGATCACGGCCTCGATCGGCACATTGCAGAACAAAGCGATCTTTTTGCGATCGTCGTGGGCCAAGGTCCGCGTGGTCCGGCAAATGAGCACGTCCGGCTGGATACCAATCTGCCGCAGCAGGCCGACGGAATGTTGCGTCGGCTTGGTCTTTTGCTCGTCGGCCGCCTTGAGATAGGGCACGAGCGTGAGGTGGATGTAAAGGCAGTTCTCCTTGCCCACATCGAGGGCAAACTGGCGGATGGCTTCCAGAAACGGCTGACTTTCGATATCGCCCACCGTGCCGCCGATTTCGGTAATTACGACATCGACATCGGGGCCTGCAGGCTTGGCCAGCGCAACCTTGATTTCGTTGGTGATGTGTGGAATGACCTGTACGGTTTGGCCCAGGAATTCTCCCCGCCGCTCCTTATTGATCACGGAAAGGTAGATCTGGCCCGTGGTGTAGTTCGAGTGGCGGTTCAGCGGCGAATTGGTGAAACGCTCGTAATGGCCTAGGTCAAGGTCGGTTTCGCTACCGTCGTCCAGCACGTAGACTTCGCCGTGCTGATAGGGGCTCATGGTGCCTGGATCGACGTTAATATACGGATCGAGTTTCTGCATGCGGACGCGGAGCCCGCGTTGCTCCAGCAGCATCCCGATCGAGGCACTGGTCAATCCCTTGCCCAGCGAGCTGACTACGCCGCCGGTAACGAAAATATGCTTGCTCATTGAACTTCCATCCAGAGGAGGGGGTGCATCATGCCGTAACAGATATGTATTCTAAATGACCTTGCACAATTCTGGTAGGGTGGGACGAACTGGCTGGGACGAACTGGCTTGTTGGGACGAACTGGCTAGAAATCGCCGCCCCCGCACTGTGAGGACTGGTTCCGCCGGCACTTCTCCACGAATACCCGATAATCCTCCGCGGTATCGATCCCGAACGTCGGCTCATTGACCACGCCCACGAGAATCGAGTAGCCCGCTTGCAGGACGCGGAGTTGTTCGAGTTTTTCCACCTTCTCCAAGCTGGAGGGCGGCATGCCGGCCAGCTTCAGGAGAAATTCGCGGCGGTAGGCGTAGAGTCCTACGTGCTGATAGAAGTGCGGCGGATCGGCCGCCAGCAGGGTATCCTCCCACTCGCGTGCTCGCGGAATAGGACTGCGGCTGAAGTAGAGAGCTTTGCCCTGGCCGTCGAAGACGACTTTCACACAGGCCGGGTCTTCCAATTGTCGCCGTGTGCGAATGGGCGTGGCAAGCGTCGACATCACGGCCTCGGGATGCGCGTCGAGAAGTTCGATGGCCAAATCGATCGAACGGCCGGCGATATCAGGCTCGTCGCCTTGAACATTGACGATGATGTCGGCATCCGTCATGCGGCGAGCAACCTCGGCCACGCGATCAGTGCCGCTGGCGGCATTGGGGTCAGTCATTTCCACCCGGCCGCCAAACGCCTGAACGGCCTTGTAAATGTCCTCGTGATCGGTCGCCACGCAGATTCCTTCCGGCCGCCGTGCCTGCCTAGCCGATTCGTAGGTATGTTGGATCAGCGGCTTACCGGTCTCGGCCAAGAGTAGCTTCCGTGGCAACCGCGTCGAAGCTAGTCGGGCAGGAATGATGATTTGACTACTCATGAATATTCTGGATTAAGTGTTGAAATTTGGAAACTGCGCGGTACAATGATACCATCTGTCACTTTTCCCGGAACGCCATGAGTCCACTTGAGATAACAAACATTTCTCGGCATGGGATCTGGCTTATTCTCCACGACAAGGAGTTTTATCTACCCTATGAGAAGTATCCTTGGTTTCGTAATGCTCGCATAAGTGAAATTATTGATGTCGAACTCCTCCACGGATTCCACTTGTATTGGCCAGAACTGGATGTCGACCTCGAAATCGCCTCGCTGGAAGATCCGTCTCAGTTCCCGCTGATCGACACGCAAACCCGCAATAATTAGACCTGTGAGCTTGCCTGTACGATTCGATCGCTGCGACGCACTCAGTCCACGCTTTTTATTACCTGTTGATCAAAACTTGCCGCAATCCGATTTCCTGGCGGCACGACGAGATAGCGATCATCGTCCCAGGGGCCATCCAGAAGCCCTTGTATTAGCCGCATGTCGCCGGAGAGCTTCTCATATTGCCAGCCGCGCTCCTTGGCCTCGGCCTCGCTCTGCTGTTGGAAGCGATCGTCAGGCCCAACCCCCATATCGATGTAGGTCAGCCCGGCGTAGTGACGCATGTTGCACAATTCCTCGTAAAGGAACTGGGCGTTATCTTCGCCGTAGCGGGCCACTAGGTCTTCATACGACTGGGGCAAGGCCGATTGTGAGTGAGTTGTTTCCTGCCCACCCTGAAGCAGGCCAAACCCGCGCTCGATCCATCCGCTGGTTTTGAAGAACACACCCGGATGGTCTTGAAAGTATTCCAGATACCGCTCCTTGCTCCCAAGGAATAGCGTGATGCAATCGTGGGCTCGTGGCAAGACCAGCGGGATCGATCGCGCCGCCAAGCCGACAAGGCCGTTGCTGCACAGGCCATAGCCCAGCAAGACGGCTTCGTACCGGGTCTCGTCAACGCTTGCGAGCACTTCCGCCAACCGGCTCGACATGCCAGCCTGGCCAATGTCGTGCAGGCCCTTGGGAAGGAACTCGACGTCGATCAAGTTTACGCTGCTTGCAACAGCCGCGCACAACTCACGATACATGATTTCGCAGGCAATGAGCTTTAGACGCATGGATGTAATTATAATCCACTGCCTCCGAGTCCAGTAGGCCACTGTTGTGGCCGGTCTCTGACTGAGCCACGCCGTGGACCGAAGGGGCCTTGATCATAACCTTGCCAACTGCTAGCAGTGACGGCAGGCCGTAGGGTGCGTGGAGCGAACCGGCCGGGAAATGGTGGGTTGCGCACGAAGTCGGGACGCTGA
>Ga0194057_10001307_pt1 | contig 12671 bp, 8 predicted proteins | sample SepL4415m_MetaG_FD_155474 | JGI IMG/M metagenome (GOLD analysis project Ga0194057, IMG submission 155474) | Anoxic zone freshwater microbial communities from boreal shield lake in IISD Experimental Lakes Area, Ontario, Canada - Sep2016-L442-15m | ecosystem: Environmental > Aquatic > Freshwater >...
CCTCCGGCGCACATGCAACTGGCGTTCAATGTCAACTACCCGCATCTCTGTGAGGGCGAGCCGGAGAAGCAGTTCAACTGGCTGCCTTACACCAAGACCATGCCGGAGAAGCAGGGCATGCAGCCGGCGTTCAAGGAATTCGAGGACACGAACAAGACGATTGCGCAGGAGTACATCCGGCACTTTGCCGCGAAGGGGTGGACCAGGACCTGTTTCGAACTCTATCACAACCAGAAGGGCGACGGGGTGCAGGCCGGGCGCAGCGGCACGCGCAACAAGCTCGGGTGGAAGCTTGACGAGCCGGTCGCCAAGGCCGACTACCAGGCGCTGGGTTACCTGTTCAATGTCAATCGCTGGTCTTTTGAAGGGGCGGCGGAGAAGAATTTGAAGTTTGTGACCCGGCTCGACATCGGGCATTTCCATTGCAGCAAGATGCTGACTCCGGATGGCAAGAAGGCGGTCTGCTACAAGGAAAAGGAATACGACACGGCCAACGCGGACAAGTACCTCAAGGACACGACCGACCACTGGGTCATTGGGATGGTGCACGCTGAAGGCGCGCAGCCGCTGCTCAAGGACTACGAGGCGCCCGGTCGCAAGATGATGGTGTACGGCACGGCCGGGGAACTTGATCTAAATCAACACTTCGGACAATTTTCTGGCGAGTGCATCCGGATGGCGTGTATGGGCCTTGTCGGCAAGATCATTTACAAGGTGGAACTCCAGGATCCCATGGGCCCCGGTACTGACTTTATTCTCTACAACGGAAAATCCAGCCTTGGGTTCGATGGCGCCCTGGCGAGCCGCCGGCTGAAACTGTGGCGTGATTCGGTGAATACCTACGACTACATCGTGGCGGCGCGGAAGAAGAATCCGGCGGCCACGGATGCCCTGGTCGCGAAGATGGTGCGCTTGGGATTCAGCTCGGACGAAAAGTATCGCACAGACTCCAAGTCGCGTGGCTACTGGTTGAGCAATAATGTTGAGGATTACAAGACGTTCAGGATGAAATTGGCGGAGATCGCGACGGGAGTAAAGCTGGGTGCGGGCGAACTGACCGGGTTTAGCGATACATTCACCCCCTGTGGCTCGGCGGATAAGATTGTCGGGTATGATTAAGGTGTCGGGAGTCGGGAGGAAGCGTGTCAGGAGTATAAGGAAGAACCATGCCGGACAATCCGGCCGAAAGGAAAAGGTAGAGGTATGAAGAAGTTGATGATGGTATTGATGGTGGCGGGTATGGCGGGTGTGGTGCAGGCACAGAATGCGGCGGCACCGGCGGCGGGCGAGACGCTGGTGTTTGGCTTTGAGGATGATTCGTGGAAGGCGTCCGGCAAGTTTGACGCCCAGAACGGCAAGATCATGATTGCGGAAGAGAATGCCACAGAGGGCAAGAAGGCCATGGTGTTGGAGTTTGATCGGACCGGCAAAACGCAAAGTGATCGCCCGACCATCCGGATTAGCAAGTTGACGGCGTTTCAGGCGGCGAAGGTGATCCTGATGGACTACACGTTTGTCGGCGAGGTTTCGCCCAAGACGAAAATCCGCTTTACCATCAAGGCTACCGACGATACCGCAGCCTCGGCGGAGGAAATCTTGACGGCAGGCAAGGCCACGATGGAAGTCGACTTGACCACCACCGACGCCAACAAACTCGATAGCGCGAAGATATGCCTGGACAATTGCGCGTCGGGCAAAGGCAAGCTGTTTATTGATAATATCCGCATAAAGAAGTAATCGAACGTGGATTGAAAAGGGTTCAGGGAGTTCCCCTTCTACCGGAAGTTCGACTGGGGCCTGCCTGTGCACCTCTATGGGGGGTGCCGGGCGGAGCGCGTGGACTGCGACGTGCTGCCCCAGAATGGGGATATCGAGCAGGTGGTGGCGCTGGGGAAGATGGCCGGCGGTGCGGGGAGTGTAGGGTGATCAATATGAATAGATACGAAGGTGAGATCATCGATTGCCACTGGCACCCGGCGCCGGACGCGGAAACGTGGTGCAACGGGCTTATGACGTTTTGCGGGATTCAGGAACAGATCGACGACTTGAGGCGGGCGGGCATCCACCGGGCTTGTGGCGCGCCGATCCGCCAATTGGATGGGGCATCGTTCGCCGGGGTTCGCACCTTGAACGACCAAGCCCTGGCGTTGCGGGACCGTTTTCCCGATTTCTATTTCCCCGGCATCCATATTCATCCCCGGTTCCCGGATGAGTCCTGTGCGGAAATCGAACGCTGTGCAGCTCTCGGTGTCCGCTGGATCGGCGAACTCGTGGGTTACATGATGGGATTCGGTGAGGAGTATGCCACGCCTGCTGCGCTGACGATCATGATGGCGGCGGCCAAGCATGGCATGGTAGTGAACATTCACTGCAGCAATCTGGAGGTCGTGGACCAACTCTGCCGGGAGGTGCCTGACTTGCAGGTGGTGCTGGCCCATCCGGGCGCCGGCAGGGGCGATATCCTGGCGCGGCTTGATAAGGTCGCGGCGCATCCTTCTCTACATCTGGACATCTCAGGGTCCGGGATAGACCGTTATGGCATGATCCGGACCGCGATGGACAAGGCCGGCAGGGGAAAGGTCCTGTTCGGGACGGATGCTCCGATCAACAATCCCGCCGTTTATGTGGGCGGCGCCCGTTTTGAAGCGCTGGATGAAACCGAGCGTGCTGCCCTGTTCAGCGGTAATTTCAGGCGGCTGTGCGGGTTGGATCTGTGCTAATGAATGGACCTATTCTTATCAGTTCAACGACCAGTAGAGCTGAAAGAATGGTTCAGCCGGGAGTCATGTAAATTGACAATAACTGCGGTGGATGACCGTTCCCTTTTTTGCAGATCCTTGGCCAAGGCGCGCACATCATATTTGTATTTCTTTGCTATGGCATCCTTAATGCGCCACACCTGCTCAATGATTTCATCTTTCATCTTCTGTATCCCCCATCAATTCCATTGGCGTGCAAATTTCCGGGCATTGATACCCTTTTGCCGCGCATACACTGCGTATTACAGGTTTCTTTTCGGCATTATCTATGTGCCTGCAGTTCCAGGTAAGTAGGTAATCCACTCCATGATAGGCTGCAACCGCCACATGCATCGCGTCGTCTGCTGCAATCGATGGCAATGCTCCTTCATCCAGCAAGGTTGCAGCCAGGTCTGACACCTCGTCCGTTATGGCAAGTTGATGAATTCCTGCCAAAGCAACAATTCTCCGTTGTGCTGCTTCCGTATCCCCTTGCTCAGCTTCCTCAACAACCAGTTCAGAAGTGAACAACTCAAATCGCGACCGATGAAAAGCCCACCAGTCCTCAGTCGCTTGCTGCCAAGCCGCCGCCAGTATGCTTCTCGACGGCCTTGCCGTCAGGTAGCTGACAATGGATGTTTCAATATACACCGTTTTCATGTTTCATACCGTTGAAATTCCATGAGTAAATTAGCACTCGATGGATTGTGGGTCAATTTTTGTCTCATTTTTGTCTCAATTTAATTCCCCCCGGACGAATATGCTGGGGAACCAGTTGACTTTTCCCTGCGGTAGGTTGTAAAGACAAATGCCGCAGGTAGTGGTCATTGTTCATTGGTAAGCGATAGACCTCAGTTCGTTGTCGAAGAGGTGGCTTGGGGCGGCGAAGTCCATATTCATCCCCAGTGTTAATTTAATGGATCTGTGAAAGGCCAGGTAACCAAATGAATGCTTTGAGGCTTGGATGGGTGTGCGTCATGATGGCGGGCGGGATTGGGGTTGCCGGGAACGCTCCGCCGTCGGGCGATCCCGCGCCGGGCGAGAGCGTTGCGGTGGATCTCAGGGGGCTGTTTTATCCACCTGTCGCGCTGGCGGATCAGGATGGCAAGGTGATTGTGACCCGGCTGGCAGGCGGCCATCTGGCCGTGGCGGATTGGAACGGCGACGGGAAGAACGATCTTGTCCTCGGCTGCCATGCCAGTATGGATACTGCCCAAGCGGAGATTCTGCTGCTGGAAAACGTCGGCACTTCCGCCTCGCCAAAGTTCCGCTGGCCGGCGGGGAACCGCGTCATGATCAGCAAGGAAGAGGAAACAACGTGCAGCCTCCTTTCCAAATCATGCGGCTGCAAGTCCGGCGGTGCCTTCGAAGTGGCATCGTGGGACGCGAACGGGGATGGACGCCCTGACCTGATCGTCAATACCTTCTGGACGAGTGGCGTGGAACTGCTTCTCAATGCGGGAGTCAAGGATGGTGGCCCTGAATTCAAACAGTCCGAGCGGCTTTTTGAGATCGGCCAAAAGCATGGAAGGGGGTCGGGCGGCGGGGACTGGAACAACGACGGGATTCCCGACTATGTCCACCCGGTGAACCGCTATGGTTGGACCGTGCACTACGGGATAAAGCTGCCCGGGGGCGGCATCGGCCTGAACAAGAAAGCGCTCAGTGCTGCCAGCTTCAAACTGACCGGCAACGAATGCTACGGAACGGCGGCGGATGGCACTATCTGGTTTGACCGCACACCGTATGCCTGGAACTTCTCCGGACAACATGGCGCGGGTTCCCCCGTGACCGAGGTGGTTGCCGTTATGTATCAGGCAGGCTACAACGAGACGAAGGACTATGCGGCCAAGAGGTGTGATATCAACCTGTACTTGCTGGACCGCGTCGCCAACACGTGTGTCAAGCAGGCGACGCTGGCGGTGAATGCGGCCGCCACGACACGCCTGGGCATGGGTGACCTTGACGGGGATGGCGTGATGGACCTGCTGTACACCGGCGGCACCTTCAACAAGGACGGTGCCGGCACGAAGTTGTGGTGGCTCCGTGGAAAGAAAAAGGAGTTGGTGACCCCGTGAAAACAAGGCGCAGGAATCTTTTTTCTACTGTGGGCAAGGAAACCGCCCCGCTGGTTTCCTGGGATCATGCGGGAGGCTGGATTTCCCACTGGCTGATTTCCGGCTTCTTCCCCGCCGGCCTGCGGCACAATCCGGATCCCAATCTCTTCGAGGGCAAGAAATCGGCATGCTGGACCAAGGATCTGCTCAAACGCTGGGGCGGGGAGGGCGGGCTTGAGTTGCCGCCCAGGGCTAGCGGTTCACGCGGGGCAGCGCCCTGGCTCCCGGTATCCCTTGTTTACGGGCCCAAGCTGCACCTGAAGGAAGTCCGCCGTCGCCACCCCGCTGTCGACAACGCGCTCGGTGACGCCGATTCCGACTCCTGGAACTGTTTGTGGTATGCCCTGGCCGCGGTTGAGAGCGATGCCGACACAGACGTGTTGATCAGGTTTTGCGGCTGGGACGGTTGCCGGCTCTTTGTCAACGGGGAGCTGGTGTTCGATGAGCACTCCTATCACCACATCATTATTGACAAGGAAGAAATACGGGTGCGCCTGCGGAGGGGACTTAACACCCTGCTCTTCAAACTTGATCGCGACGGCTGCGCGGCGCGGATTGTCCCTGTTCCCGGCGCGAAGAAGCCGGTTCTGCGCCAGGTAGTTTTTGCCCCGCCGGCCCCGGTCCGGCGGCTGTCCACCGAGGAGCAACTGGCGCGCTGGGCGCTGGAGAAGAAGGTGGAGTTGCCTTTCCATGGCCGAACCCCCGCCGAGTTGAGCCGTTGGCAGAAGACGTTTCATGCGCACTACCGGCGTTGCCTCGGTCCGTTTCCCGCAGAGGTTCCCGGCGAACCCGTGCTGGTTTCAACGGAGACCACCGCTGGCGGTGTCGAACGGCGGCTTTACGAACTGCCTTCCGAGGCCGGCGGCGTGCTGCCCTTCTACCTGATGCTGCCGCCGCCGGAAAAGCGACGTAACCGGGTGCTGATCACCGCCCATGGTCATGAGAAGACGTGGCGGGAGGTTGCCGGAGTGGATTGCGGCCCGAGGGCAACCCGGCTCACGGTTGGCGCGTATGCGGGCAACTATGCCCTGCAGCTTGCCGAGCGGGGTTGGACGACGGCGGTTTGCTGCCAAAGGGGGTTTGCGGATCGCAACGATCACCGGGGTCCCGGCGACAAGTGCAACCATGCCGCCTGGATGGCGATGGCCCAGGGGCACACTTACGTGGCGCTGCACCTGCATGATATCCGCCGCATGACGCGGGCCGTGCTCGGACTCCCTGAAACCGCCGGGTGCGGCGCGCCCGGACTGTTGGGTCTTTCCGGTGGCGGCTCGCTGTCCTATCTGCTGGCGGCAACGGATCCGCTTTACGCGGCGGTGGCGGTCTTCTGCTGTATCTGCCGTTACCGTGACTACGCCCTGGGCGAGGGATGCGGCATGCAGGTTCTCCCTCTGCTCTACCCGACAGGAGACGTGAGCGAAGTGTTGTCGCTGATCGCCCCGCGTCCGCTGCTGATCGGGCAGGGCCGTCTGGACGCGATCTTCAGCGTGGTTACGACGCGTGACATTTACAGGGAGGCCGCGCGCGCGTGGCGCGCCGCGGGCCGCGAGCGGGCGGTACGCCTGGCGGTCTACGAGAAAGCCCATGAGGTGGATGTTGCTGCTGCGAACCGGTTCTTTATGGACGTGCTGGCGTAGCTCCTTTCTGGCGAACTTCCCTCACGTGGAGGGGTTGTGCCCGGCTGACCGGAAGGTAAAGGTGTATCATTCTGCAATGTTATATTTGCAGAATGCACAGTACTAATTCTCCCGCGGTTCTTTAAAATGTGAGATAAAACAGAAAGATTGTGATATGAAATCATGCGCCATAGAGGAAAAGTTTCGCAGCCTGTTGGTCGTGGACATCCATCCTGAGGATCAGCTGGATGCCTTTGAGGCCATGCAGCCCGGGGGTATCGTTGTGCGGCGTCGCCATACCCGGAGCCCGGCGCAGGTTCGGGAACTGATACGCCGGCACCAGCAACGCTCAGGGGCGCCGCTGATGGTTGCCGGTAACTTCGAGTGGGGGGTTGCCAATGATGTGCGCAGCTGCCGCTCGTTCTTCCCCGGGGTGATGGCTCTCTCGGCGGCCAGTGGCCGGGATCTTGGCCTGGTTTATGAGCAAGGCCGGGCGATCGGACAGGAAGCCCGCAGCCTCGGAGTGAATACGGTCTTCGGGCCGGCCATCGATGTGATTCAGAAGGATTCGAGCGAAGTCGGCACCCGGGGATTCTCCCGCAATCCGAAACAGGTCGCCGCCTATGCCGCCCGGTATATCGCCGGCCTGCAGGATGGTGGCGTGGCGGCGGTGGCCAAGCATTTTCCCGGTTGCGGCAATGCCGCCACGGATGCGCACCTCGGGCTGCCCGTTCTGCGTGAGTCGCTGGCCGATATCCGCCGGATTGGATTGAAACCCTTCGTGTCGGCGGTCGCGGCGGGAACGGCCGGGGTGATGATGAGCCACCACGCCTATCCCCGGATCAACGGCGACAAACGGCCCGGCACCTTGTCGGAGAACATGGTCAAACTCCTGCGGAATGAATTGGGTTTTGATGGGTTCCTGATTACCGACAACATGGGAATGGGGGCGACGCGGAATCACTACTCCCTGCCTGAGCTGCTGTTGGGACCGCTGCGTGCCGGACATGACCTGGTGCTGGTTCGTAGTGAGATTGTCACCCTGCCACTGCTTGCCGAATGCCTGGAGCTCATCCGGCGTGAGCCTGCGCTTCAGGAGAAGATCGAGGTTGCTTATGACCGGATGGCGCACATCCGCCGGCAATGGCGCATGGGCAAGGCGACGGGCAGCCAGCCGAAGCTGGAGGCCGCCAGTCGCGCGTTGGGTGAGGTGATCAGCCGCAAGGCCGTCACCGTGCTGCGCGATCCCGGGAAATTGCTGCCGCTGACGGAAGCACGATATGGCCGCCTCCTCATTGTGTCGCCCCAGGTCCAGGATGGTTTCCATATTGCCCTGCCGAGTAATTTCGGGTATCTGGCCATGGAGTTGAAGAAACACTTCCTGGAAGCGGACCTCGTCTTTGCCTCCGATTCCCCGACGGCGGGGGAGCAGGCGGCGATTCTCAAGAAGGCCGGGGCGGCGGCGGTGGTGGTTCTTGAAATCCATGACGAGCAGTCGCTGACGGGGCTCGCCAAGGGGCAGGTGGAGTTGTGCCGGAAGCTCATGCGGGCGTGTGGGGAAAAGCTGGTTATCGCCGGCCTTTTTTCGCCACAGTTCCTGGAGGGCTTGCCGCAAAAAGGCACCGCCGTTTTTGCCTTCAGCGCGATGCCGGCCTCGCAGATTGCCCTTGCCCAGGCTCTGCTGGGCGTCAACAAAAGGAGGATAACGTGATGGCGTTCATCATACGAGGTGTTAGACGAAGTGCGTTCCGGGTGCGAGCTCCGTAGACACGGCCGTCGTGCCTGTCCAGCGGCAGCGCATCAAGCGGGTGATCGATCTCGAAGGCGGGGCGCCTGCTGATCTGTCCTCCAATGCGCGTGTGCTGGGCGACATTGCAGGCAAGCTGGGATGCCCGCTGCGGGGCTCACTGCGACCGGATGGCTCGCCAGTGACCTTTCTGATCCCCGTGGCCGGTGCAGGCGCCGCATCAACCGGGGCCTTCTCGCCCGCCGGGGCAGCCAGACTTACGCAGGTCCTGATCGAGCGGCATGTCGATCCCGCCATGCTCGCGCCCGATTACGCCTGGAATCTGGGCGGCCTTGGCGATGCAACGAACGTCTATGCATCGGCGATGGCCATGCTGCGCAGCCCCACGGAGAGCAAGAATGTGTCGGGTTCATCGAATTCGGTGTCGGCTTTCCGGCTGGGCCCTGCAGGGGCGGGTCCGCCGTGATTCAGGCATTCCGGTGTGGAAGTCGTTACTTCTTAGCAAACGCAAAGACCCGCGCATGCACGTACACGCGGGTCTCCTGTCTGTCCATGTTTGATTCTCTTCGTTCTTAGCCTCGCCGGCATCACAAAGTTGAAATGATGAGATAATGGGCAGGGTCTGCATAGACTGGAAGGCAAATGTTCGTATCTGCAATGCATTATTGTCAAATTGCACAGCATCTTTTTAACTATCTTCATCGAAATATGACAGGATCAAGAGGCTGGTGTTGATAGAGGCTGGAATTATATCAAAAAAGGAATACCCATGAATCGAGTAACCGGATGGTGTTGGAGAACGATGGCGGTGATGGTGATGGTTCTGACCGGCGCGGGGCGCGTCGCGGAAGGGGAGACGACCATCCCGATTCCCGCCGAGGCACAGACGAGTCTCTCCCCGAGGGAGACGTTTTCCGAGAAGACGCTGATCCGCATGGCTTATGCGGGCGGGGCCAACGTCGAGATCCCGGTCTTCCGCTACGACCTGAGCGCGCTCAAGGGCGTGAAGATCGTCAAGGCGGTCATGACTCTCAATGTGACAAAGGAGCGGCTGGAGGACTGGACGCTGACTCTGAGGGCCATCGGCGGGGACACGCTCATTCCGTGGGATCCGAAAACAGCCACGTTGAACGGCGCCGGCTCCAAGCCGGGTTGGCCGGTTGGCGGCTTTTTGAAGATGCAGCACGGGCCCGATCTGGGTGAGGGCCCGTTGGCCAAGGGCACGGAGGATGCGCTGGTCACTTTCCCGTTCAGCGAGGAGGGACTGGCGGTCCTGCGCGACATCGCCGACGGCAAGCGGCCGAACAACGGCTTCTTTATCGATCTGGCCCGGCTGGGGAATTTCCAGAGAATCTCGTTCGTCTCGGTACACCAGCGGGCGATCCTGCAGCCGTACTTGAAGGTGACCGTGGTGGAAGAAACCAAGGCGGCCGGCGCCGCGCGTTTTACATGGCCGGGTGATGCCGGTTCCGTGGAGTGCAAAGTGACGTCCGACACCTCGATCTGCGCCCATCAGGACGAGGAACTCGACAACGTTGGCGCCAAGGACAAGGTTCGCATCAAGTACATCCAGCACTTCTGGGCGGGCGCGCTGGATCTTTCGGCCGCCAAGGGCAAGGAGATCACGGCGGGCCTCCTGATGCTCAAGCGGGTCGAAGGCGGTGAATCCGAGGCGCTGGCGATGCGCAAGTTCTGGGTCTCCACGGTCGTTTCCGATTTTGCCGAGGGCAAGGCTGATGACTACGGCGTGCAGCCGCTCAAGATGAAGAATGGCGTCAACTACCGCTTCGCCGGGACCGACAGCCAGTTCTGGGGGCGACCGCGCGATCCGAAGGATTACGCCGTCGACAAGATCACGATGCCCGGCAAGGCCGGCGAACCTGCGACCACCGTCATGAAGCCGGTCAAGCCCAATATCTTCTTCGATCCCGAGCGTCCGGGTGTGGATGACTTCACGGATGCCGTCTTTGGTAACGGTGCCAGCCGTTTCCATTTTGCCAGCGGCGTGGAATTGAACGCGGATGGCTATTACCTGATTCCCATTCCCGGCGCGCTGTTGCAGTCCATCCTGCTGGGCGAGGCGCGCGGGTTGGTGCTTTACGACGGCTCGGGCACGGCGTTGAACTACGACGTGTGGTCCCGTGAATCCAAGTTCCCGCCGAAACTGCTGGTGCAGGTCAAGGCGCCCACCGCGGCGGCGTCCGCCGCTCCCGCGGGCTTCCGCGCCACGGCTGCCGGAGCGCACGCTCCCGGGCTGGCCTTCCTTGAGTGGACCGAAGGCGCGGGGACGTTCGGCTATGAAATCCGCGTGGACGGAAAAGCGGTCCCGGCCTGGCAGGGCATCGCCTGCCAGGGCGCCGGCGCGAAGATCCGCCTGCCGCTCGACTTTTTGGCCGCCGGTGAGCGCGCGATCGAGGTGGTTCCGTTCAATGTGGCGGGACAGCGCGGCACTGCCGCGAAGGCCACGGTGAACATGCCTGCGGCCGCTCCGACGGTGGCGCTGCTTGATCCGGCCAAGCTTCCCAAAGCCAAGGTTGAAAAGCCGGCCGGCGGCGACAAGCCGGTCCGCCTGTGGGCGTGCGACGAACTGGAAATGGTCGATCCGCAGACCGGAAAGCGTTTCCATACCGGCGACGACTCCTACAAGCTCGGCAACTCCGTCTGGGATGGACAGACCGTGCGGCTTGTTTCCGCGCGCGATTCCGTCGTGTGCTTCCAATTGATCCTCGAGCCGGACAAGGCCCGCGGGATCACGGGCGTGCCGGATATCTCCCTCTCGCTGTCCGACTTCAAGGCGGAAACCGGCGGGAAGCTCAAGGTGACGCGCCTGGCCCGTTTCTACACGGCCTGGTATCATGAGACAGCGGCACTCAAGGGCCCCGACGGCAAGTCACGCTGGCTGGCCGATGCCCTGATCCCCGTGGATCCCGAGCGCGCCCCCGCGTTCCCGAACGGGCGTGTGCCGGAGCAGGCCAATCAGGCATTTTTCGTGGACATCCATATTCCGGCCTACGCCCTTGCCGGGGAGTACACCGCCGACCTGACCGTTTCGACGGCCGTCAGCGACGAGGTGATTCCCGTCCGGCTGAAGGTGTATGACGTGACCCTGCCGCAGAAGATGACGTTCCGCCACGAAGTGAACCTGTACTCGGGTGCCATCGTCGCAGGGACCGGCATTGACGGTTACGTCAATCCCGAAGCCGCCGCCTCGACGGTGCAGACCCTGCACCAACTGGCACGCTTCCACCGGCTGGTGGTCAACATGCTGCCCTATTCCCAGACTGGCCGCACGTCGCCCGTGCTGACGCCGTCGATTGCGGGAGTCGGCAAGGCCACCAAGGTCACGGACTGGACGCTGTACGACAAGACGGTTGGACCGCTGGCCACGGGCAAGGCGTTTACGCCTGAGGCCGGCTATTATGGTCCGTTGAGCGGCGTGCCGGAGGCGCATCTATACCTGCCGATGCACGAGACCTGGCCGGCGGACATGTCGCAGTTCTGCGCCAACCATCCGGCCAAGGACCCCGCACTGGAGAAGCTGGATATCAAGACGGCGGAAGGCAAGAAGGCCGCGCGCGACCTGTTCAAGCAGAAGCTCTTCCCGGCCTACCGCATGAACTGCAACGGGCCGGAGGAGGATCTCGGGGCGTTCTTCCAGGAGGCGAACGTGAGTATCGCCGGGCAATTCGCCGAGCACTTTGCCGCCAAGGGCTGGACCAACACGCTCTGGCAGTTCTATCTGAACAACAAGCCCGGCTTCGGGAATGCCACGCTGTACACCCTGGATGAGCCGATTACGGAACTCGACTTCCGCGCGCTGAACTTCTTCCTGACCCTCTGGAAGCGCGGCGTGCAGGAATCCAAGGCGGGTGATAAGGTGCGGTTCGAGTACCGCGGCGACATCTCGCGGCCGCAGTGGCAGTTCTCGTTCCTCGACAATGGCGCGATGAACCTGCACTGCATCTCCGCGGCGTTCTTCACCAAGAACTACAAGGTGCGAACCCGCGCCCAGCGGTTCGGCTGGGAGACCTGGATCTACGGCGGCGGGCCGAATGAATTCGGCAACACCCTCTCGCTCTACGGCGCGTGTGTCAACGCCTGGTCGCTGGGCGCCGACGGCATCCTGCCGTACTACACGGGGCTCAACTCCAAACTGGGGACCTTCGATGATCTGGCGATGCTCTATCGCTGCACGGCGGCGGAAGCCGCCTCGGTGGGCCTCAAGGTGGCGCCGCAGAAGGTGAGCGGGATGAACCTGAAGAACATGTCGGAGGAGTTCAGCTATGTCGGGCCGTTCCCCTCCACGCGTCTGCTGGTGGCGCGATCCGCTGTCCAGGACATCGAGGCGATGAACGCGCTGGCCGAAAAAATGGGTGTCCACCGCGATGTCCTGCGCAAGTCGCTCCGCGCCAGCCTGGACCTGTCCATGCACATCGAATCCACGAATCCGGAC
>Ga0194057_10001312_pt1 | contig 12632 bp, 8 predicted proteins | sample SepL4415m_MetaG_FD_155474 | JGI IMG/M metagenome (GOLD analysis project Ga0194057, IMG submission 155474) | Anoxic zone freshwater microbial communities from boreal shield lake in IISD Experimental Lakes Area, Ontario, Canada - Sep2016-L442-15m | ecosystem: Environmental > Aquatic > Freshwater >...
ATGGGGATTAGGGATTGGGGATTGGGGATTGGGGATTGACAACTGACAACTGACAACTCCCGGCTCATACACCGCCTCGCGTACGACGGGCGGGCGGCCGTTGTGAAGAAAATCCATCGAGAGGTTGGCCACCTCCTGATCGTGATACTTCAGCACCAGCCGGCCGGTGGGCACGAACTGGCCAATGACCGTGGCCTCGACGCCTTCGGACGCACAGAGTGCAATCAGCTCCTCGACCTTCTCCGGCGACACGCTGACCACCATCCGCTCCTGGGCCTCGGAAATCCAGATCTCGGTATAGGAAATACCTTGGTACTTCAGCGGCGCACGATCGAGCCAGACCTCGGCCCCGATCTTCTCGCCCATCTCGCCCACGGCACTGGAGAAACCGCCTGCGCCGCAGTCGGTCACTGCGGTGTAAAGCCCTCGATCACGAGCGGCCAGGAGCACGTCGAGTACCATCTTTTCGGTGATCGCGTTGCCGATCTGCACCGCGCCGCCGGATAATGTTTCGCTCTCGTGATGCAGTTCGGCCGAGCTGAACGTGGCACCGTGGATACCGTCGCGGCCGGTCCGTCCACCGATAGCCACGATCCTATCGCCGGGCAGCGTTTCCTTGAACGACATATCGCAAGGAATCAGCCCCACGGTGCCGCAAAAAACCAGCGGATTGCCCAAGTAACGCGGATCGAAGTAGACGGCCCCGTTCACCGTCGGAATGCCCATGCGGTTGCCGTAGTCGCGGACTCCGGAGATGACGCCTTTGGCCACGCGGCGAGGATGGAGTACGCCGGTGGGAATCTGTTCCGGCGGCGTGTCGGGCGGAGCGAAGCAGAATACGTTGGTATTGCAAACCGGCTTGGCACCCATGCCGGTGCCCATCGGGTCGCGGATCACGCCGCCGATGCCCGTATTGGCCCCGCCGTAAGGCTCCAGGGCGGAAGGGTGATTGTGGGTTTCGACCTTGAAGACCACGTTGTACTCATCGTCGAATCGGATGATGCCGGCGTTGTCTCGGAAGACGCTCACGCACCAGTCGTCAGCACCAAGATCCCGGCGAATCTTCTCGGTGGCGGCGAAGATCGTCTCGCGGAGCATGTTCTGGAAGTTGCGCTCGCCCGACGGTTGGGCAGATTGGCAATCCGCCTTACCGGATTCCTCGCGATAGTGAATCCGGCCGGCGAGCGTCTTGTGGCTGCAATGCTCGCTCCAGGTCTGGGCGACGGTTTCCAGTTCGGCATCGGTCGGGTTGCGGCCGAGCTTCTGGAAATAAGCCCGGATCGTCTGCATTTCAACCAGCGAAAGATAAAGCTGTCCCTGGCGGCTCAAAACGCGCAGAGCTTCGTCGTCCATCGCGAGGATTGGCACAGTGGTTAGGTGGAAGTTATAGGCAGCCCCCAGTTCCAGGTGGCGGAAACCCAAGGGGCCGACGATCACCTGCTCAATGGCGTCATTGGCCAGGACTTTTGCGCACAGAGTGCTGATGGAGTCGGGATCGAGGCCCTCGATCCAGTACTTCTTCAGCGTGCGGACCACTTCGGCCTTCATTCCAAAATCTTCGATCGCCGACATCACGCTTTGGGCCACGGGGTCCATGACGCCAGGCTTGGAAAAAACGTGGACGAGGAAGAAGGGATTGGGGATTGGGGATTGGGGATTGGAGGAGTAGGATGGGATAAGCTCGCCGATCATATGATTTGGCGGGGCCACATTCAGCTCTTCATCTCCCACCTGCGCTATAATCGCTCTTTCGACAACGCGATCCGTGAGCAGTTCCAAGGCGACTTGCTGGGTCTGGCAGCGGTCCCAATCGGCCTGGATCAGGTAGCCGCGAGCGGCGGCAACCTTCAGATTGACGGCCAGTCCAAGTTCAGTAGCCGCCGTGGAAATAGGCCGGCCCAGCAGGTCGGGTTGGCCCGGGGCAGGGTAAATGTCAACTTCCCAAAGCATCTCGGTTCTTCTTCGCCGTTGTGAGGAATCTTTCCAGGGCGGCTTCATCGCTGTTGCGAATTGCCGTATGCAATGCCTGAAGCTGAGCGTGATATTGCTCCAACGACTTCAGCACGTTCTCCCGATTCTGCATGAGAATCTGCTTCCAGAGGTTCGTATCGCCCGAGGCCAGCCGCGACGTATCCAAGAGACCCGTTCCGGCCAGCCGAAAGTAGTTCTCCGTAATCGTATTCGCTAGGGCCGCGGCTGCCATGTGGGGCAGATGGCTGGTGATGGCCAACGCCCGATCATGCTCCTCGGGCGACATCCGTACGACAATCGATCCGAGGCCCTGCCAGAACTCCTCCAGCAGGTCGTAATCTTCCGCCCGGGTGTTCTTCGTCGGGGTAATCACGGCGACGCGGCCGTCAAAAAGATCGGCCGTGGCGTAATTGGCCCCAGTCTTTTCGCTGCCGGCGATGGGATGGCTGCCAAGGAAGCGGCACCCTCGGGGCAGTTGGTTGTCCAGCGCGGCGACGATCTGCTGCTTGGTGCTGCCGGCGTCGGTAATGAGTACTCCCTCGGGGCAGTGCCGCGCCGCCTCCTGCACAAGATCAGCGATCTGGCCCACGGGGGTGCAGACAATCACCAGCTCGGCCTGAGCCACCCCTTTGGCTAGATCGATTGTGGTATGAGTGATGGCTCCGGCTCGTCGGGCAATCCGCAGGCTGACCTGACGGCGACCGATACCGATGACGTTTTCCGCCAAATTTCGTTGGCGCAGGGCCAAGCCGATCGATCCTCCGATCAACCCCACGCCAACGATAGCCACATTTCCAAGTCGTTTCATCAATCGAACCCGGCAGATACGCAGAAAGTGAGACTCCATTGTAACAAAACATGGGCGGTGTCGGGCAGGGGGGAGCAAGGGTTGGGGGAACGACTGGCCCGTTGGGCCGAAATTCCGGCCGAAGGCCCAGGCCAATCCCTGCGTCAACGGCGTTCAGCCCTCTAGCCGCGCAGCGGCTACCTTCCTTCGCGGGGCCAGAACTATTGGGCGTGATCCTCGGTATCCTCGCAATGGGCGTCAATCCGCCGCGGCTGGCCAGGAGGGGGAAGCGGCACGGGAGGCGTGAGGGAACCCAAGTCCATGTTTTCGCCGAAGTAATGCTCCCTCGCCTCGGGATGATTTAACACTTCATCCGGAGGGCCGTGGCATAGCACCTCACCCGCACGAATCACGTAGCAGCGGTCCGTGATTTGCAAGGTCTCGCGAACCTGGTGGTCGGTGATCAGGATGGCAATGCCATTATTCTTCAAAGCGCTAATGATCTTTTGAATGCTGGCGATTGTCACGGGATCGATGCCCGTGAATGGCTCGTCGAGCAAAATGATCTTGGGATTGGAAACCAGCGCGCGGGCGATTTCCAGCCGCCGCCGTTCGCCGCCGGAAAGCGACAAAGCGACCGATTTGCGGAGCCGCTTGATGTCAAACTGGTCGAGCAGCTCGTCGCAGCGGGCGTAACGAGTCTTGCGATCCATGCCCAAGAGTTCCATCACGCCCAGCAGGTTCTTTTCCACCGTGAGCTTGCGAAAGACGCTCGATTCCTGGGCCAGATAGCCCATGCCGCCTTCGCGGGCGCGGCGATACATGGGCCAGCGCGTGATGTCGATGTTATTGAGAACGACTTTGCCCTGGTTAGGCTCAATCATGCCGCAGGTCATGCGGAAGCTGGTGGTTTTGCCGGCGCCGTTCGGGCCAAGCAGAGTGACAATCTCCCCCTGATCGACGCGGAAATCGACGCCGTTGACGACGCAACGCGCACCGTAATACTTCACCAATCCTTGGACTTCAAGCATGGAAACCGCTCCACCCTACAAATTCATCGTACAACTACAGACTACAATCTGCCATTATCGAACGAAATGCATTCTTTGGAAGTAGGGAACGACATTGAACGGCAACGGCACGTAAGGAATTTTCCACCCATGCGGCCAGTAGATGAACAGGGCCTTGCCGATAAGCAGTTCCCGCTCGACCGACCATTCGCCGACCCAAAGCCGGCCATCGCTGCTTTGCGCGCTGTTGTCGCCAAGTACAAAGAAACGGTCCCTTTCCGGGTGGGCCGGATCGGAAGCCTTGAGCTCGATTTTGCAGCTTCTCATGTTGGCTTTGCTGAAGTCATACTCCCAATTCCTGGGGTTGCTCAGATCAGGCGGTGAGATAAAATCTTGAAGAAGTCGACCGGTAGTCTGGGGTTTGCCCTCATTGAACGCAGCGATGTAGTAAACGTCGCGAAGAACCTTGATATGGCTGACTTTGACCGTTGCCTCTTCGGCGGCGATTCCAACCGGCGAAAGATCTTCCGCCGTGGGAACGTGGTTGTTCAATTTCGCCGAGTTATACCGGTTTGGATGCTTTTCCGACTCGGTTTGTCCATCGCTTGAGGGCAGTGCATCGGGTTGGGCCGGATCCTTGAACGCCACGACCTTTCCATCAACCCAGAGGGTCAATTCGTCATCAATGTTCGCGAACCTAATCGAGTGTTGGCCGGCACCGAAAATTGCGGTTGTGGCCTCACGATGGTATCCATCGGCTTCCGGTCCACCACCGCCAATCGCCAATTCGGCCTTTCCGGACGAAAGGTCAAAACGGCACTGGAAATGACGGCCGCCCTTGATCAATTCGGCGACCACCTTGCCGGAAGCCAACTTGGACTCCAACTCAAATTGTACGGCCAAGTCGCCAACCCAGTGCTGGCCGTAGCCCCGTTCAATCAACGATTTAAAGCTCGCTTCCGACTGGTCACTATAACTCGTATTGTAAGCGGTAAAATCCGAGATCAATTGCGGCATGACGCTCTCTTGGAAGGAATCATTCAATCCCGATCCTTTCTCAAAATCGTCTCGTGTCAGTTTCTCGCTCTGCTTGCCAGCGACGACGGCAATCGACCGCCACTGTTCATGTGTCGGCACCCGATGCCGGTAACGAATCCAAGCCTCGCCCTTGGCACTGCCCTCGACCTCGAATGAGGAAAGATCCTTGCTGCTCCAAAAATTGTCTCCTGAGCCTGAATCGACTGTCCAGCGCGCAGGCCAGTGCAACTTACCCGTAATCGCGGGCGCAAGATCGTTATCGTAAACAGGCTGGAGCATTGCCAGCACTTTTTCGGGCGGTTTTCGGGCGATCTCAAAATGTCCCTCCGGTTGGTCCGGTTTGTGAATCCACAAATCGCCGCCGTGAATGTTGATGGTTTCACCGGGCAGCCCTACCAACCGCTTGATGTAGTTCATCGTTGCGTCGCCTGGGTATTTGAAAACGATAACATCCCAGCGTTTTGGGTTGGCAAACTCGTAGAGAAACTTGGCCACCAGAATGCGATCGCCATCGTAACTCGGATAGGACTGATTCTGGGGATTTTTGTGGGTAAGGTCGGCCGTGAAGCGACACATCGGGCAGGTTGCATTGTAGACGTTGGTTGCCACGTCGCTGTTGGGGTGATCGCTCGCGCTCACCTGGTAGCGGTAACGGCACATCGGGCATTCCAAGTCTTTGTGCTTTCCCATCAGGGTTGGAGCCATCGATCCGGTAGGAATCACGAAGGCCTCGGCCACGAAAGTCCGGAAAAGAAACGCCAGCACAAAAGCAATAATTACGGACTCGACCGTCTCGCGTATCGCGGCAGGCGAGAACCAGGAATCGGCGTTCTTCGCCTCGAAAGCCGCCGCCCGGGCAGTTTCAAGAGGATCGCGACGACTTTTCAACTCGGAAGGCTTGCGTTTTGCCATGCTAAAAAAACCTATCGGGTATTAACGACGAATCAACGAATATAGCGAATTCGCGTGAGATCGGGAACGGGAATACTATTCCCCCCCAGAAAAATTTCGCAGGACGGATAAATCACGACGAAAGGCTTGCCCACGAATGACTTAAAGTTGACAAAGCGGTCTTTCGTCCAGGTCCGACTATCTTCGGAAATGGGGCTGTTATCGCCCAGAACGAAGTATTCCTCCGCCCCCAGGACGCCGGAAGACTCGCCGTCAGGCGACGCAGCAAACGGCGATTCCGCATAGTATACATCCCGATATACCCGCAGTCGATCCATGACGATCCCAAGTCCTTGAACGCCGATCGCTAGCGGTTGGTCTGCAAGAGGCGGTGGTCCGGGGGTATCGAGGTTGGAGGTGACCAAGGTCCGCCCGGCGATCGACAACAGAAACTGCCGGTCGAAAAGCGAGACCTCGATCGTCTGACCGCGCAACGAACCGGACAAGTCGCCCGAAGCACCCGCCAACGTCCGACGATTTTTCACCACCGTATACTTCCCCTCCCCGGGATCAATCTGGACCATGAATTCATCGCGGCCGTCGGTCGCCTGCAACCAAAGCAGACCGCGGCCGCGAATACTTTCAATGCGAAGTGACATTGCCACATCGGCCATGGGATGAATAGCCTCATTCCGCTGGAGACGCCCGTGATTATAGAATCCATAATCGGTTATCCGAGCGGGTCCATGGGGATTGTCGCCTCCGGGATTTGAATGGTTATAGACAATCCATCCAATGTCGTCGCCTCGGTTTTCCGCATGGACAAGGCATCCCTGCTGACGGCTCCAGTTGCTCCCAACGTCTTGCGGCCGCCAGCGTGGCGTGGTGCCGGCGTAATCATCGTCATGCACAAGGATTCGCAGCGCACGTTGCTGCCGCAGGGTTTTTCGCTGTATTCGGCCGTCGGCATAAACGTCGCCGTCGATGATTTCGATTTTTTCGTCCGGCAAACCGACAACTCTCTTGACCACGAGATCCTGCCCGCTCCGCCACCGATGAAAGGCGACGACTTCCCAACGTACTGGCCGCCGCACCTGAAAGGCCGTGCGGTCGATCAGAACCCGATCACCCGCGAGCACTCTTCCGAGGTTCGACGGGGGAGTGAATTTTACCTCACAATTCGGGCAGACTGTCTGCGTCGCCTCGCCACAACCTTGGGCTTCGCAGGAGAACGCAAACTTGCAGTTCGGGCATGTCGAATCGACATGGCCGCCGAGCAGGGTTGTTGCCATCGACCCTCCCTGCACAAAACAGAAAACAGGGAACCCCTCGACAAACCATGTGCGAAAAATAACCAATCCCGTTAGAAACAGGATAGTCCCTTCCATCAGGCGGCGAACACGACGGCAAACCAAGGATTGAGCCACGACAGTCTCGCAGACAGGCAACAAGCAGATTCCTCTGATTGTAGCAGCTTGCAGGAAAAAGTGCTGCCGGGGAGGATCGAGGAAAACAGAAGATTCGCTGATCCTTACCTCAAAGCGGCAATAAAGTACCGCATTCCGAATGGACCTGCCCAGGGAACAAGGAACCCGTGCCGATGGCGATCGGGGCATGTTCTTGAGCCTGCTTCTGAACACTCGCCAGAGTATCCATGCGTCGCAGGAAAGCCTCCACGACGACCGGATCAAAGTGGCTACCGGAATCGCGTTGGATAATATCTCGCGCGGTGGCCGCGGATTGCGGGGCTTTGTAGGGCCGGATCGAGGTGATCGCATCATAGGCATCGGCAAGCGCAACGATCCGCGCGGAGAGCGGAATCTCCGTGCCGCGCAGCCCGACCAGATAACCGTTTCCATCGAATCGCTCATGGTGGAATCGTGCGACGGTGGCTGCCATGCTCAGAAAACTGGCGTCCGGAGCGCCAAAGGCCACGTGATCGAGGATGTTCGCACCGATCGTCGTGTGTTGCTTCATGGTCTCGAACTCCTCGGGAGTCAGCCGCGCCGGCTTCAGCAAGATCGCATCATTGATCCCGACTTTACCGATATCGTGCAGTGGGCTGGCCCGATAGATATCTTCGAGAAACTGCTCGTCGATCTGCTCCGTGTAGGGGCCATGGCGGCTGAGTTCTTCCGCGATGATCTGTGTGTAGGAACGCATCCTGGCGAGATGTTCGCCCGTCTCCGTATCGCGCAACTCGGCCACCTTGGTCAAGGCCGCGACCGTCACATCATGGACGTGTGCCATGAAGTGGGCGCGGGCCTTGTCCGCTTCGCAACTGCCGTCATGATGTTGGCCGTAACCGCTGGTCAGCGCAATGGTCTCCAAGGCACCGCGAAGGCGGAAGTGGAGCCGCACCCTGGAACACAGTGTGTACGGTTCAAAAGGCTTCACCACGTAATCGTCGGCACCTGCCGCATAGGCCCGAGCCTGCTCGTTGTGAGACGATCTTGCCGAGACCATAATCACCTGAATCGCCCGTCCGAGCGGTCGCGAACGGATGCGGCGACAGGTCTCGTGGCCGTCAATGCCGGGCATGACGATGTCGAGCATGACCAGATCGGCAGGGAAACTGGACAGCATTGCCAGTGCCTCTTCACCGGAGCTTGCTTCGGCCAGGCAATAGTCCTGGCCAAGCAGACGCCTCAGTAATCGGAGCATTGCCGCGTCGTCGTCAACGATCAGAATTTTTTTGGAACTGCCCTGCATGATCCGTCTCTCCGTCTCAGAAAACTCTAGCACGAGTTCCGTGACGCAAGCGGAAATCTTCAGTTGATTTTCAGGGTTGCGCCCATTGGCTTTAGGTGCGATTATAACCTAGAGTTTCGACGGTGATGGCTCTTTCTTCGTAGAACGGAATAAATTCCGTTTAATAAACAACGGAATAAATTCCGTTCTACGAAGTGGAAAACAACGGAATGCATTCCGTTCCACGACGGGAGATTTACGATGGCTGCGGGAGAAATCCGTGTTCTGGTGGTCGATGATTCGGCAGTAATCCGATCACTGATTGCCGATAGCATCACGGCCACCCCCGGAATGATGGTGGCCGGTACCGCAGAGGATGGGCAAAAGGCCCTGGAAATCCTCGATGCCGTACGGCCCGATGTAATCACCTTAGACGTCCAGATGCCCCGAATGGATGGTTTGGCAACCCTCGATGCCATCCTTCTGAGGCATTCTATCCCCGTCATCATGGTCAGTTCACTGACGAAATTGGGGGCTGAAATTGCCCTGGATGCTCTTGACCGTGGGGCAGTGGACTACCTGGCAAAACCTGATTACGGGGAGCAAACCAGGACCGCGCTTCGCGACGAGCTGCCGCGGAAGATTCGCATGGCGGCCGGTTGCGACGTGCAACGGATTCTGGAAATCCGTCGCGGCCAGAAACTACGCATTGCCCAGCGTGTCGCCCAGCGAGGGGCCAACCCTGCAGGCACAAAGCCGTCCGGCGGCGGGCTGGCGGACGGCAAAGTGGTCTCGAGCTACCTTCCCCCGGAGTTGGCCGGAAAATGCGTTGCGATCGGCATTTCCACAGGCGGGCCGCCTGCGCTAGCCCAATTGTTCGCGGCGATTCGGCCACCCATGCCGCCGATCATCGTGGTGCAGCACATGCCGCCAAGTTTCACAAAACCGCTAGCCTGGCGCCTCGATTCTCTTGGCGAGTTATCGGTCAAAGAGGCCGCCTCGGGAGATGTTTTGCAGCCTAATTGCGTCCTGATTGCCCCCGGCGGCAAGCATCTGCAAGTTCGCCGAGTGGGCAACGCAGTGCGAGCGGTGGTCACGGACGGGCAAGTCGTCAGCGGCCACAAACCGTCGGTCGACGTAATGATGAAGAGCGTCGCAGAAGCCTTTGGCAGCAGTTGTCTCGGGGTGATCATGACCGGCATGGGGCGAGACGGTGCCGATGGCTGCCGCGCAATCCGCGCCGCCGGTGGTTACGTTCTCGGCCAAGACGATGCCACCTCGGACGTTTACGGCATGAACAAGGTAGCCTTCGTCGAAGGGAATGTCGATCGCCAATTTGCCCTGAACGATGCCGCCGCATTCATTGCCCACCACGTCCGAAAGCTCCGCGCCACCGCGCTTGTTTGAAAGCTCGGTTCGGCGCGGGTCTCCTGACCCCGTCGAAAAGTCCGGGCTGCGCTGCGACCCCTTCGGGGTCGAAATGCCCATCGAGCCGCGATACCAGTGGTGGGCTAATTGCTGGCATCCTTTCAGGATGGACCCGGGACTTTACGCAGTGGAGTCTTGACACACTACCCGGTTTGATGCAATGCCAGAAGGATACACGGCCACTAACTATCGCCACCAGAATCGCCACCGCCGCCGCCGCCGAAATCACCTCCGCCGAAATCGCCTCCGCCGAAGTCTCCACCGCCGCCGTCAAAGCCACCACCGCTCGTGGAATCGTCACTGCCGAAATCGCCGCCCCCCAGGTTGTTGGTATCGCCGCCAAAATCGCCGGCACCGGCCTGATCTGCAGGCAGCGAATCCTGGTCGGACGACCCGAAGTCGCCGTGTGACGAAGAGAAGTCGCCCGATGACGAACCGTGACTGCCGCCGCGGAAGAAGGAATCATACATCCAACTTCCTGCTACCCCGCCGAACATGCCGCCGAGGAGAGAGCTGAAAAATCCGCCACCACCACCACTGCCGCCGCCATAACCGGGACCATAGCCGCCTCCCGGCATGCCCCCCTGCATACCGCCATAGCCGCCGCCGCCGCTGCCGCCGCCACTAAACGCACGAACGAGAGCTAGGATCATCCAAAAGACAAGGAGGGCCACCACGCCCAGACAGATCCAGACCCACAGCTTGTTCGAGAAATCTTCTCCGCCGGGTACACCTTGCGCCGGTGGCGTGGCCTGGCCGTTGCGCTGACCTTGACCGGGAATGGGAGTTCTCCGTGGGGACGGCGCGGCCTGGCCAGTACGTTGGCCGAGATTGCGCTCCAGTGTCGACTGAATGGTATCGACGATATCCGTGAGGGCCGGATCGAATTCACTTTTCCCCATGAGCTTCGACACGCGCCTGATCAACCGAGAGCTGTCTTCGAGCGTAAAAGCCCGCATGCGGGTCGATTTGTCGGGTTCGATCTGTAGGTGCCCCGGACTCTTGCAAATCAGGATGTAGATGCCTTTGATGCCTTCGTCTTCGGCACGCGTCACGGCCCAGCGGCGGAAAAAGTCGGCCTTTTCGGTAGGATTGTCGGGTTTGTATTGCGATTTCATGTTCTCCGGGATCGACGGAAAGGTCTCGATCATGACATCGACCTTGAAACGGCTAAAAATTTTTAGAAGCTTCCCCGTTGCTTGCTGGACGGCCGAATCGGAAAAGAGTAACCCCCAATCGTTAATTTTCGCCGCAGCCCCCTCGCTCGGGGATGCACCAATGAACCCGCTTGCCAACACCGCAAAAAGCAACAACCGACCGGAATGCAACATGAATATACTCCTTGAGAAAGTGTTTGATTATTCGGCTCTCCGCCAAGTTTGTGGCGCGGGCGTCTCGCCTGCCTGGTTCAACCACAACATCTTGGGCAGGCGGGACGCCCGCACCACACTTATCCGCAAACCTGGCGGAGAGCCAGTTATTTTTACTCAGCCAGACGGTATTGGCAAGCCCGCCGCGTCGAGGACTTCAATTTTTAGGCGTTCGATTCGCCGCCGCGTGGCATCCAACACTGTAATACGGACGTTTCGCCAGGTCAAATCTTCGCCGATCGTGGGAATGTGGCCCAGTTCGTTAAAAACGAAGCCACCGATGGTGTCGTAGTCAGCGTCCTCAGGCAGGCTGAGGCCGAGCCGCTCGTTGATTTCATCGATATGGACCCAGCCCAGTGATTCGCACACACCGGGGCTTAACTCGTGGACACCTTCTACCTGGGCCGGATCGTACTCATCGACGATCTCGCCCACGATCTGTTCCAAAACGTCTTCCATCGTCACCAACCCGGAAACGCCGCCGTACTCATCCAACACCACGACCATGTGGTTGCGGCTGCGCTGCAACTCCTGGAGCAAGGCGTCGATCGGCTTCGTCTCCGGCACGAAGACCGGTTGGCGGAGCAGCTTGGTCCAGGGATCGACTCGCTGGCCCGGCTGGCGGGCCAACTCCGACAGGAGATCTTTGGCGTGCAGAATGCCCAAAATATCGTCTCGATTGCGGCCGTAGACGGGAATCCGCGTATGCCCGGCGTTGATTACTTGATCGAGCATCTCTTCCCAGGAGAGCGCGGCCGGGATGGAATGCATGTCGGTCCGCGGGGTCATGATCTGCGAGACGTCGGCATCGCCTAAATCGATCACGCCTTCGATCATTTCCCGGGCTTCTTCTTCCAGCAGGCCCTCACGATGACCTTCCGAGACGATGGTGCGGATGTCTTCTTCAATGGAGTCCTCGTCGGGAACCCGTCGGTTGCGGCCGGCCAGGCGATGCAGGGCAACGTCGACGACGTGCGCAAGCAATGCAGACGGCACGAGCAGAAAGCTCACGCCCCACAGAACCGGCCAGGCGAAGAACAGAAATGGATCGGCCCACAGCCGGGCAAAGGTCCAGGGCAACCAGAGATTGGCAGCCAGCAGGGAGAGCAGGCCGACCAGCAGGGCAGGAGCCCACGCACCGATGGCAAAACCAAGCGGTTGGCTATGCTGCCAAAGTGCGATGGCACCGGTCGCGGCCGCCGTGGCCAGGGCGAGGGTCCGTAGCGATTGCATCGCCAAGCCAACCTGCTCGCGCCAATGCAGGACATGGCCCAAGCGATCAGGCCGGTTCCACTTGCGGCAGATATCCTCCAATTCCGCCGGCGAAAACTCGGCCAGTGCGCGGGCACTCATCGCCGCCAGGCAGGTGAGGCCGAGCGAGATGGCGGAGGTCCAGAGGAGGAACGGAGAGGACATGAATTAGGAATTAGGGATTGGGGATTGGGG
>Ga0194057_10001315_pt1 | contig 12626 bp, 9 predicted proteins | sample SepL4415m_MetaG_FD_155474 | JGI IMG/M metagenome (GOLD analysis project Ga0194057, IMG submission 155474) | Anoxic zone freshwater microbial communities from boreal shield lake in IISD Experimental Lakes Area, Ontario, Canada - Sep2016-L442-15m | ecosystem: Environmental > Aquatic > Freshwater >...
TGTGTCGGGTCCGCTTTCCAGGCTGCGGAGTGCTTGGATTGGTCAAAAGGAAATGTTCCAAACCTCGATTGAAGGTCTTTCCTGGTATCCCAATACCAGCGTACGAATGAAAGCGGGCCGCAAGGTGATCGAACGCCCTGCGCCGTTAACTTTCGAGACGAACCGAACGCTGGGTGAGCCGCCCTCGGCAGCCCCACGGCGTTGCTTTTCTGTATTCCCACGTCGAGAACGCTTCTCGACGCCCCCCATCGATCACCGTCCGCGCTCGCTTTGCGCCCGCGTTCGGAGATGGCAAGTGGCGGGGAGGGGTGGATGATTTAGATCGGACCAAGCAGAAAAAAGGCGAGGCTGCAAAACCCGCCTAAAAACCATCGTACTGGTCGGGTCTTAGTTAGCACTCTGCCCCGGTCAGCTTTCTAGTTTCAATGGGATTCAACAGCCCCGCCGCACAAACTATGCGCAATTGTACGCGAGTTGACGGGGCCGTCAAGCTTATAGGATTTTGCAAGATGTCACAGACAGCAATATTTCGAGAATTTTCCGCGACCGAAGTCTACACCCTGGATCAGGTGGCGGCCAAAATGAACCGGCCCCGCAAGTGGGTCTACGACACGCTTATCCGCCCGGTCGATCCAATCACCAGAAAGCGATTAGTGGATGCCGATGGCATCCCCATTCCGGGGATATTTCATTACAAGCGGGGATCGCTTTATCTAATCCCGGGCCAAACCATGATTGCCTGGGTCATGGAACACGGAGAGCGGATTGAGGACTGACAAGCGGGTGGAAAACAGCGGGTGTACGTACACCCGTACCCACACATTTTTGCCCTTTTGTACAGTTAAACGGCCAACCACAGAAAGCAAAGAAAAGCCCGTAATTTACGGGCTTTTCTCGATGTTTACAGCCCGTGTTTGGGATGGTGGTTTTTGCTTTTGAAGACCAGGGGCACCACCAGATACCAATCACCTCCAAGTGCCGTAATTTACGGCGTTTTATCGTATTTAAGCCTGTTTCAGCAATCCGCTTGACACCCGCTAGAATACTCGCATGGTAAATAACACCCGCACAAGCCAACAGGCGGGTTTCCGTGGCACCACCAGCCTTTTACCGAAAGGGGGCACCTGCGCTAAATTCTAGCACACGCCAGACCGTATCGAAACCCCGCCCTGATTTTCCGCGCGCGTCGTTTTCCACGAACCTCTTGCCCACCTTGGCCACGGCCGGCAGCTTGATCCACCGACCCTAATTCCCCGACAAGTATAGTGCGTGTATAATCTAGGTATGGAACTGCCCCACTACCCCCCCATGCAGCGGTCCGATATCGTCGCCTGGCTTCGCGAAACCAACGAGGCCCGGCTGGAAGAGCTTTGGAGACGCGCGGACCTAGTCCGGCAGCAGTCCGTCGGGGGGGAAGTGCATCTGCGGGGCCTGATCGAGATTTCCAACCACTGCATCCGTCTTTGCGGCTACTGCGGTTTGAGGGTTGATCATCGCGAATTGCCTCGCTACCGCATGACGGCCGACGAGATCCTGGCCTGCGTCCAGGAAGGCGTGGCCTTCGGCTACGGCAGCGTGGTCCTTCAGGCCGGCGAGGATCCGGGCATTCGCGCCGACTGGATGGCCGATGTTGTCCGCCACATCAAGGCTGATTCGCCGATGGCGGTGACCTTGAGCCTCGGCGAACGGGATTACGACGAACTGGCACTCTGGCGAGCAGTTGGTGCGGACCGCTACCTGCTTCGCTTCGAGACCTCCAATCGCGAGTTGTTCGAGCGAATCCATCCACCCCACCCGGGCCGAGTTTCCGATCGCATTGCCATCCTGGGTATATTGCGCAGGCTGGGCTATGAAGTGGGCAGTGGCGTGATGATCGGCATTCCGGGGCAGAGCTACGACGATCTGGCCGGCGACCTGGAACTGTTCCGCGAGTTGAATCTCGACATGATCGGCGTTGGCCCGTTCCTCATGCATCCCGAGACGCCGCTGGCCGATCCCGAGCAGCAGCCGGTTGCCGCGCCGGGCGAGCAGGTGCCCGCCTCGGAATTGATGACCTATAAGGTGATCGCCCTGGCCCGTTTGCTTTGCCCGCGGGCGAATATCCCCAGCACCACGGCGTTGGCCACGCTGAACAAGCGCAATGGCCGCGAGTTGGGGCTGGTCCGCGGGGCGAATATTGTGATGCCCAATCTCACGCCGCCCAAGTATCGCGTCCACTACGAGATCTATCCGAACAAGGCATGTATCCAGGAATCGGCGGGCCTGTGTCACCGTTGCATGGAAGTCCGCATCGAGAGCATCGGCCGCACGCGGGGCAGCGGCCGGGGGGACTCGCCCAACTATGTTGCCCGATAAGAGTAGGTCAGGCTTTTCAGCCTGACAGAAAAAATGGTGGGGCTCATTTCACTCGTCCCGCCCTACGCTTTCCATCGACCCTTTTCGCAACAGAAACTAAGTAGGTCAGGCTTTTCAGCCTGACCGTGAACCGCATAAGGTCAGGCTGGAAAGCCTGACGTACGAGAGAATCACATGTCCACCATGACCGAACCCGTCAAGCTCAGCGAAAGCGCACACGACTTCATCGATGAGGCCCAATTGCACGGTCTGCTTGATCGCCGGACCGCGCGGGAAGAGCTTTCCGCAGTGATCGCCAAAAGCATGGCCAAGGAGCCGCTGTCGCTGGCCGAGACCGCCGTGCTGCTGGCGGCCGATGACGAGGAAAGCTGCCAGCAGATCTTCGAGGCGGCCCGGCAGTTGAAACGCGACGTATACGGCAACCGCATCGTGCTTTTTGCGCCGCTCTATGTGGGCAGCAGTTGCACGAATGATTGTCTCTACTGCGCTTTTCGCCGTTCCAATCCCGATGTCGTCCGCCGCACGCTTAGCCCGGACGACTTGCGGGCACAGGTCGAAGCCTTGGAGCGAAAGGGGCACAAGCGGACGATCCTGGTCTTCGGCGAGCATCCATCCTATAGCCCCGAATTCATCGCTGAGTGCGTGAATACTGTCTATTCGGTCAAGGTCGATCATGGCGAGATCCGCCGCGTGAACGTGAACGCCGCCCCGATGGATCACGCCGGGTTTGCCACCGTTCGAGCGGCGGGAATCGGCACTTTTCAGATATTCCAAGAAACGTATCATCACGAGACCTATTCCCAGGTCCATCCGCGGAAAACGCGGAAGGGCGATTATCTCTGGCGGCTCGATGCCCTGGCCCGAGCGATGGAGGCCGGCTGCGACGACGTGGGTATCGGTGCCTTGTTCGGATTGTACAACTGGAAGTTCGAGGTACTCGGACTGGTGGCCCATGCCTTGCACTTGCAGAAGCATTACCATGTCGGGCCGCACACGATCAGCTTTCCGCGGCTGCGCCCGGCCCAAGGCGTGAATATCAACGAGAAGCATTTGGTCGACAATCGCGATTTCAAGCGGCTGGTGGCCATCTTGCGGCTGTCGGTTCCGTATACCGGTTTGATTCTCACCGCCCGCGAGCCGGCCGAGTTGCGGCGCGAGGTGCTGGCCTTCGGCGTATCGCAGATTGACGCCGGCAGCCGCATCGAGTTGGGCGGCTACACCGAGGTCGGCGATGCCCAAGTGATGGAGCGCGAGCAGTTCCAGTTGGGCGACATCCGCTCGTTGGATGAAGTCATGAAGGAACTGATGGTCGATGGTTATGTACCCAGCTTCTGCACGGCCTGTTACCGCCTTGGTCGCACGGGTGAGCATTTCATGGAGTTCGCCATCCCCGGGTTCATTCAGAATCTCTGCACGCCCAACGCCTTGTCGACGTTGACGGAGTACCTCGTCGATTACGCCGGTGAGGAAACCCGCACCGCCGGCATGTTGCTGGTCGAACAGGAATTGCAGCGGCTGCCGGAAGGCACGCGGAAGGCCGATCTGACCGAGCGGCTGCGGAAGATCCGAGAGACCGGAGCAAGGGATTTGTATTTCTGAACAACTGGCTTTACTGGCAAGGAAAACAACTATGTCCATTGTTGAAGTTGGTGATGACGGCGTACTCCACGTGCCGGCCGATTTGCTGACGGGAGCAACGCCACATACAAAGTACGTGCTGGATGTCTGTGGCAATCTGATCGTCTTGCGTCCGGCTGATGATCCGGAGCCCATCTGGAAGAATCCTGATCCGGTTCAGCGGGCCGAGTCTTTTATCCGCTGGGCGGAAACGCCGCGGCCGCCGGCACCTGACATTCCGATCGAGTTGCTTCGCCGAGAACATTTGTACGACTAACAAAATATATCTGGAAGGCGGACCCATGATACGCGACTTGTCGCGATCATGAGGATCCATCAGATGCGTAATTTGCTTACGTTTAATTTAGGCGACTTCAAGTCCTTCGACCTGACGGTCGTGTCACCTGATGAAGTCGCGGCAGGCTGAGCCATACCTGATAAGTAAAGATGATCTCTTTCCGCCACGAAACCGACCTCCTGGGCACCCGCGAAGTTCCCGCCAATGCTCTTTGGGGAATCCATACGCTCCGGGCGATCGAGAATTTTCCGATCGCGGGCCGGCCGGTGCATCGTGGGTTGGTGCATGGTTTTGGTGCGGTCAAGCTAGCGGCGGCGCGGACCAATCACGAACTCGGCTGGGCCGACGAAGCAAAGTTTGCCGCGATTCGTTCCGCTTGCGAAGAGATGATCGTGGGCCAGCTCGACGAGTACGTGGTCGTCGATGCCTTGCAAGGCGGAGCGGGCACTTCGACCAATATGAATGTGAACGAGGTACTCGCCAATCGGGCCTTGCAACTCCTCGGCCAACCGCTGGGTAACTATCAATGCGTCAATCCGCACGACGACCTCAACCGCCACCAATCGACCAATGACGCCTATCCCACCGCTCTGCGCGTTGCGGCGATTAACGGCCTTCGCGAGTTGCAATGGAAGGTGGTCGGGCTGATGGAGGCATTTCAGCAGAAGGAGAAGGAATTTGCCGACATTGTGAAGATTGGCCGCACCGAGTTGCAGGACGCCGTGCTCATGACGCTGGGCCACGAGATGTCGGCCTATGCGGAGGCTTTTTCCCGCGACCGCTGGCGGATCTACAAGTGCGAAGAGCGGCTCCGCGTGGTGAACTTGGGCGGCACGGCCATCGGCACCACGCTCGGCGCGCCGCGAAAGTATGTCTTCCGCGTCGTCGAGCACTTGCGGCAGATCACCGGCCTGGGCCTGGCCCGAGCGGAGAACCTCGTCGAGGCGACGCAGAACACCGACGTATTCATTGAAGTCAGTGGCATCCTCCGTGCGCTGGCCGGCAACTTGCTGAAGTGCTCGAACGATCTGCGTTTGCTCTCTTCCGGCCCGTACGCAGGGTTGGGAGAAATCAAGCTGCCGCCCCGTCAAGCCGGCTCTTCGATCATGCCCGGCAAGGTCAACCCGGTGATTCCCGAGGCCGTAGCCCAGGTGGCGATGGCCGTGATGGGGCACGATCTGATGATCGTGCAAGCAGCCTCCGCGGGCAATCTGGAACTGAACCCGTTCCTGCCGCTGGTGGCCGACAGTCTTTTGACGATGCTTGATCTGCTGGCCCACGCCTGCGACATTTTCGCCCGGCATTGCGTTGTCGGCATCGTGGCCGATCGCGCGCAATGTTTGCTTCACGTCCACAACAGCACGGCTACGTTGACCGCGCTGGTCGAGCGGATCGGCTACGACAAGGCCGAGCACCTCGCCGAGCATCTCCAGCAGACCAAGGGCGATACCACGCAGACGCTGTGCAAGTTCGTCGCCGAGCATGGTTGGCTTTCAGCCAAAGAGTTTGAGGAATTAACCTCTCCCGAGCGGGTCACGCGATTGGGCTCCCCCGATGAAGGAAGCGGTGCCAGTTCGTTGTCGCCGGGGTAAGGACGGGAGGATCAATAACTGTCGCAAGAAAAGTAGCAGGCATACTCCGTGTGCCGTCTGCCCCCGCCCGGCCAATGTCCTAAGGACTGGAGGATCAATAACTGTCGTGTTTCTGTTGCGGAAGGAGTTAACGGGGATGTGTAGGGCAGGCAGATCGCAGCGAATCCCACCATTTTTCAAGCGAATTCTCATGGTGGGGCTCGTTGCGCTCGTCCCCATACGAACCAACTTAAAGATTTTGGGCTCTCCGCCGGGTTTGCGGATAATTGTGGTGCGGGCGTGTCGCCTGCCCAAGATGTTGTAGGGGACATAACGCCATTGGCGTAGGGAATGAATTATTCGCCTTCCACACCAGAACCGGAAGAGCCTATTTTCTGCCCATTCTCTACTTCGCGGGGCGGCAGTAGGAAAGGGTCAACAGCACGTAGCCGGTTACCAGATTCGGATCGCCTTCCAGCCAGCGGCTCTTGGAATTTGTCCAGGAACCGTTGGCTTGCTGCTTGGATGCCAGTTCTGCCACAAGCTCTTTCCGCCAGTTATGCTTCACGCCTTTGGCGTCTTCCAGGGTGTCGCCGCCAAAGGCGGACAGGGCCTTGGCGAAAACGTGATAATAGTAGTAAAGACCATCCGGCCCGATGCCCGGGTTGGTCTTCAGGTCGTAGTTCTCCTGGATCCATTTGGTGGCCGCCTTAACGCGCGGATCGTCGGCTTTCACGCCGCAGTAGATCATGCTCTTCAGGCCGGAGTAGGTCATCGATGCGTAGCTTCGCAGACCGCCGTTGGGCAACTTGCCGGCCTCGCTTTCACCGTCATTCGCCGGCGTGTAGTAGAAACCGCCGTCAGGGTTCTTGGCCGCAACCGGCGTCGTGTTATGTTCGCTTTCCAAGTTCTGGCAGCGAGAGACAAAGACCAATGCCTTCTTCATGGCTTCATCATCCGGACCGTTGCCGGCCTCCTTCAAGGCATCAATCATGAAGGCCGTGTTCGACAGGTCCGGCCGCTTGTGACGGCCATAGCCGGCACCGCCGTAGAACGGGTCGGATTTGTCGATCTTCTTCGTCTTGTCGTTCTCGTTCGGATCCTCGGTCCACTGGGTTGCCTTGAGATACTTCTCCGCATTGCGAATGATCTTCTCATAACGCTTGTCAGCGTTGGCTTCGACAAAGCAAGTCAAGCCAATGCACGTCTCGTAGTTCTTGTAGCCGAGCTTTGGGCTATAGATGCCGCCGTCGGCCTGGACCGAGCTTTCCAGAAGCTTCAGGCTGCGAGCCACCAGCGGGTCGTCCGGCGAGCGGCCGTTCCGCAGTAACCCGGTGGTCACCAGGGCTGTCACGCCAATGCCCGCCTGGGGTGAGAACTCGCCAGCGGGAGACTGGTTTTTGGCCAGATACTCAATCGCCTTGGTCACCAGGGCATCGATCTTGGGATCGGCCACAACGGCTGCGCCCAGGTTGCCCAGGTAGAGCAGTCCGGTCGCTGAAAAGGTCGTAACGGCGGTCGCCGCGGCGAGAAAACGGCGGCGAGAGACGGAATGTTGTTTGGTTCGAGTGTTCATTATGGGAGGACTCCAAGAAAACCGGGATAGGAAGGATGCGGGGCACGGACAATACAGTGCATTCTACGTGCCGGAGCAGAACTAGGGGCAGAAAAATGCACTATTCCCTATACTATAGCATGATTTCCGGCGATTCAGATCCTTTTAATCGTACGCTCGGGTGTCGAACGGATCGTCAGTCGTGTCGAAAAGACCGACATTGCGGAGGTTTTATGTTAGACTTTTTGGCCGTTTGGGGGCTTGACGAGCTGAAATTCGCCGATTAAAATCAAGGTTATTGACCTGCTTTAGAGGGGTTCCGGCATGTAGGATGAGGGTAAGAACCCTGTACACAATCACAAGAAGAGGAAGCCCATGTCCGAAGAAATAGATCGCCGCACATTTGTTACAGGATCGCTTCTTTCCTCCGCAGGCATGGTAATCGCGGGGGCTTCGCACGGAGCGGACGGTTCGCAAGCGGCCACCCCGCCCGCGCCGCAGGCCGGTCTGCCCCGAGGCAGGATCGGAAAGCTCGAAATCAGCCGCCTGATTCTCGGCGGCAACCTGCTGACGCATTTCACGCACAGCCGTGACTTACGCTACGTCTACAATCTTGCCGCCCGCTACAACACGGACGAGAAGATCCTGGAAACACTCGCGACTGCCGAGTCGCATGGCATCAATGCCTTGACCATGCACAATCCGCCGCATCCGATGTCGCTCTTGCGTCGCTACCGCAAGGAGCGGGGTGGCAAGATCCAGTGGATCATCTGCCCCACGGCAGCAGTCGAGCCGGGCCTAGCCCAGTATCGCCAACATGTCGAGGAGTTGATCAAGGACGGCTGTGAAGCGATTTACCTATGGGGCGTGCATGCGGACTCGCTGGTGGCGCAGGGAAAAATCGACCTGGTTGCGGAGGCGGTCGAGTTGCCGAAAAAATATGGCGTGCCGTCGGGGGTGGGCGGCCACGCGCTGGAGGTTGTCCAGGCCTGTGAGCGGCACGGCGTAAAAGCCGACTTCTACATCAAGACGTTCCACAACCACAGCTACCCGACGGCGCCCAAGCCCGAGCAGATCAAAGGGCCGTTGAACGAGTATCCCGGTTACTGGTGCTCCAATCCGCAGGAGACGGCGGATTTTATGAAGGGCGTTCAGAAACCGTGGATTGCCTTCAAGACGATGGCGGCGGGCGCGATTCCGCCCCGGCAAGCCTTCCGCCGTGCCTTTGGGAGCGGTGCTGACTTCGTGCTGGCCGGCATGTTCGACTTCGAGATTGCCGAAGACTCGCAAATCGCCCAGGAGGCGGTGGCTACCCATCGCAACCGTGAGCGGCCCTGGCGGGCTTGAAGCCCAAAGCCAAGCAAAAGCAATCGACAACTCTGAAAGGGACTTTTCATGTCTCCGAAGAATTTTTGGCTGCGCATCGTGAAGCAGATGGTTCTCACCTTGGCTGCGGCCCTCACATTCTGGGCCGGCACGGTACACGCGGACGCCCCCTACACGTGGAAGGGTGCGGTCACTGGTGGAACCTGGTCTACCGATGCCACCAACTGGAAGGAAGCGACGGGGACTCCTTGGGATGACACATGCGGCACTAGCAATATCGCCAACTTCAACACCGCATCCCTGAACGCCACGGTCAGCGACACGGTCTACACCAACGGCATCATCTTTAGTGCCGCCGGCACCCTGAGTGGCGGCACCATTAACCTCGTCGGCACGACACCCACCATCACGGCGAATGCCAACGGGACAATTTCCTCCCAAATTTCAGGTATCGCTGGACTGATCAAGACTGGCACCGGCACTCTGACGCTGACCGCCTCGCAGAGCTACAGTGGTCCCACCACCATCACCAGCGGAACGCTCAAATATCAGCCAGCAAGTTGGGGGCTCGGGGTCCAGTTTCGAGGTGGAGGATATGGAAACCCTGGCCCTGCGATTGGGGTGAATGACACGGCCGGCGTATTTCCCATGAGCCATTGGAACTCGTTTGCGGGGAACATTAGTACCTCAGCCTCCCTGAACGATTCGAGCGGCAATACCGTGGGGGCCGTCCTCACCAGTTTCACGGCACCCGATGTTTACTATACAGACTCCAAGAATCCACTCTTAAAAGGATACCTCGACAACACGTGCGCTGGCGGGATAGAAAATGTTACGATTTCCAACATTCCCTACTCCAGCTACGATGTCTACGCCTACTTTGGCTCGAACGATCCTGGCCGTACCGGCAGTGTGCGACTCGACCCGATCTCAGGCTTGAGCGTCAAATACTACTACACGACACGAGGGGTAGTGGACGACTACCTTCAAACTCAAACAAGTGACGAGAGCGCGACCTATCCTTCGGCGAATTATGCCGTTTGGAGTGGTGTCCATGGGACCAGTTTCACCGTCAACCAATACCGCGGCTCCAACAGCAGCGGCCTGCACGGCATCGAGATCGTCAATACCACCCCGATCTTTGTCCCTGCCACCAACTTCCTACCCACCATCACGGCCCTGTCCATCGACGCCAACGCGACACTGGACCTCAGTGGCGGCAGCCAGCAGGTGGCCTCGCTGAGCGACTCGAGTCTGGGTGGCGGCAGCATCATTAACAGCAATACGGGCACCACCGCGGTCCTGACCCTCAGCCCCACCGGCGGCTCGACCACCTTCAGTGGCGGAATCCTCAGTGGCGGCAGCAACGGCACGATCAGCCTCGTCAAGACCGGCGATGGCACGCAGGTACTCGCCGGCAGCAATACCTACACCGGCGGCACGACGATCAGCGGCGGCGTACTCCGCGTTGGCGTGCTGGCCAACGGCGGCTCGGCCAGCGGTATCGGTGCTTCCGACGCAAATCCGGCCAATCTACTGCTCAGCGGCGGCACACTGAAGTATACCGGCGCAACTGCCAGCACGGATCGGTGCTTCATGCTCGGTACGGGTACAAGCGGAATTGACGCCTCGGGAACTGGACTGCTGAGCCTCACCGGTGGTACCCTCGGTCACGAAGTCGCCTATAGCGGCACCGGTGCCCGGACTCTTGTGCTGACGGGCAGCAATACCAACAAAAACACATTTTCTCTGATTTTGGACGATGGCGCAGGTGGGGCGACGTCGCTGTGGAAAGAGGGCATCGGATCCTGGACTCTCTCCGGGACAAACCACTACACCGGCGGCACGACCGTTGCGGCCGGCACGTTGTTCGTGACCTCGAACACTGCCATACTCGAAGGGACAAGCTTGACCATCGGTGCCGGCGGCGTGTTGCTCTTTGCTCCACCAGCTTCCGGCGGCTCCCTGATGGTCGGAAGGATCCAGGAAGCAATCTCAGTGCCGGAGCCGGGGACACTGGCCCTGTTGATTGCAGGACTTGCGGTAGGATTTGGCCTTTGGCGACGGAGGCAAGGCGGGTAAATTGCCGGGCAGTTCTTAATAATAGGTATAGCATGACGCTCACAGCTTTTCTTCTTGCGCTCGGTGCCGCACTAGGGATGGGTCTACTCATCGGCCTGGAACGGCAGATTGGCCAACATCCGGCCGGACTGCGAACCAACGCCTTGGTATGCGCGGGTGCTGCGCTCTATGTTCTGCTGGCGAGATCGCTCGATCACGGCAGTGAGACGGCCCGGGTGGTGGCGCAGGTTGTCAGCGGCGTCGGCTTTCTCGGCGGCGGCGTGATTTTGCGAGAAGGGTTGACGGTTCGAGGATTGACCACCGCAGCCACACTCTGGTGCAGTGCTGCCGTCGGCAGCCTGTGTGGGGCCGACTTGATCTATCAGGCAGGGATCGCCACGGGTGCCATTCTGGCCACCAACTGCTTCCTCAATCCAGTCAGCCGCTGGATCGACCGAAAGGCCGCGAAACGAGTCTATGTCGACACAAGTTATCGTCTAAAAATTGTTTGTGCCATGGCCGAAGAACGCCATATCCGCCGTATGCTTGCCGACCAGATTGCTGCCCAGCGCAACATGACCCTGCACGGGATCGGCATCCACGCCACGGACCATTCCGACCGTGGGCTGGTAGTAGCCGACGTGGAAATGCATGTCCGCGACGAGCATGTCCTGCAAGAGGTCATTGCTCAGCTCAACGCCGATCCCAGCACATCTTCGGTAAGCTGGGAGAGACATTCGTAGGGTACCGTCAAGCAAAATCCTGATTGACATTGCCACGCATCACCAGTTTTAGTATCTTCTGGCCATGAATATTGCAATCTTCCTCCCTAATTGGGTGGGAGACTTAGTCATGGCTACTCCCACACTGCGCGCCGTGCGGCGGCATTTCGGCCCGTCGGCGCGAATTGTGGGCATTCTACGCCCACAATTGGCCAAACTGCTGCATGGTAGCGATTGGCTCGATGAGCAGCTTCCTTTCGATCCCAAGTCAGGTAAAAAGGAATTCGGCCGTTTGGCCCTGGTCGGCCACATGCGGCGACAGCGGTTCGATGTGGCCCTGCTGCTGACCAACTCGCTGCACACTGCGGCACTGGCCTGGCTGGGCGGAGCGAGGCAGCGCGTCGGTTACGCCCGGGATGGACGATCACTCCTGTTGACCAATCCAGTCCAAGCGGCCCGCGATGGTCGGCAGTTCCGACCGGTGCCGATGGTCGAAAGCTACTTGGCCCTTGCCCGGGCGATCGGCTGTCAGGAGGAGTCACTGCAGTTGGAATTGAACGTCACCGCGGCCGAAAGGACACAGGCCGAGCGGGTGTGGCATGATTTAGGGCTGCGAACCGATGGGCGGGTCGTAGTCCTCAATTCGAGCGGGGCCTACGGTGCGGCAAAACTATGGCCGGCCGAACATTGTGCCACACTGGCACGACAAATCGTCGAACAACTCAATCACGACGTACTCGTACTCTGTGGACCAGGCGAGCGCGACACCGCCTGCCAGATTGTTGCCCGTGCCGGCTCGTCTCGGGTTTTTTCCTTGGCCGCCCAGGCCGTCAGTCTCGGTCTGACCAAAGGCTGCTTGGCCCGTTGCCGGCTCATGGTTTCGACCGATAGTGGTCCGCGGCACATTGCGGCCGCCTTGGGTAAGCCGGTCGTTACGCTGCTGGGACCGACGCTGCCGGTTTGGATCGAGAACCCCAGCGTCCGCGGCCCGATGCTTCGCGCCGAACTGGACTGCCTGGGCTGCGGCAAGCGAACCTGCCCGCTGGGGCATCACCGCTGCATGCAAGAACTGACTCCCGAGCGGGTTCTGAGAGAAGTGGCTGCGCTGGTGTATACAACAA
>Ga0194057_10001321_pt1 | contig 12608 bp, 8 predicted proteins | sample SepL4415m_MetaG_FD_155474 | JGI IMG/M metagenome (GOLD analysis project Ga0194057, IMG submission 155474) | Anoxic zone freshwater microbial communities from boreal shield lake in IISD Experimental Lakes Area, Ontario, Canada - Sep2016-L442-15m | ecosystem: Environmental > Aquatic > Freshwater >...
ATTTCCATTGGGAAGCTCCTTCTTCCAGTTTGTTGGGATGTAACACCCACTGGTTTAAGGACTTCCCGCTTTTTTTACAAGACCAAAAATCTTAAGTTGGTTCGTATGGGGGAGAGTGAAACGAGCCCCACCAAAAGCGGACCGCAACAGAATTGGTGGGGCTCGCTGCGCTCTCCCCACCCTACAATTATTCGCGCCGGACTGCGGGGGAATCTCGCTTATTCTCCGTAGAGCGGTATTCATTCCGCCGCGAACGGATTGAAATCCGTTCTACGAAAACCCCCAGCCCCTATTGTCAGGGGTAGACGCGTTGTACAATCAACCTTGGTCCGGCCGTGCCGGCCCTCTCGCGTGAAGGAGCTATCTTATGTCGGATTCCGACACCTCGGCGGATTTCTTCATCCGTCTGAATGACGGCACAAGTTCGGCCGTGGAACAGGCGGTCAATCGCTATCGTGACAAGCTGTGCGGACTGGTGGCGCGGGAGATGGGTTCGCGGTTGGCGGCCCGCGAGAGTGCGGAAGACCCGGTCCAGTCGGCCCTCGCCTCGTTCTGTCGGGGCGTGCAGGAGCATCGCTTCCGTATCGATCACTCCGGCGCGCTGTGGTGCCTGTTGGAGACGATCACGCGGCACAAAATGCTGAGCCACATCAAGACGCAAGCGGCGGATAAGCGAGACGCCGCCCATGAAACCGGCCGCGCGGGAGATTGGATGCTCGGCCGGGAACCCTTGCCCGAGGATGCCGTGGAGGTGGCCGATTTCATCGAACGCGCGATCGACGGACTCCAGCCGCCGGACCCCGAGATATTTCGCCTGCACCTGGAGGGTTTTACCTGCCCGGAGATCGCCCCACGATTCGGCTTTACCGAGGCCCCCGTCCGCGGCAAGCTCGACCGCATCCGCGCCCGGTTGGCCAGGCTGCTGCCGAGGGAAGATGGAGAATGACTAACGACACCGACCATCCCGAGCCACAGTGGGACGACGAGACATGGTCGCTGGCCCTCTCGGCCATGCAACGCCTGGAGGCAGCCTGGCGGGGCCCAGGTCTGCCGAACCTGGACGATTTCGTGCCGGTATCGCGCGACGATCCCCGCTTTGTGGCCATGCTCGTCCGCCTGATCGGTACGGACCGCCAGTGCCGCTGCCGAGTGAATCTCCGCAAGGAACCGGCGGACTACCTGGCCGAGTGGCCCGAACTTGAAGGGCTGGCCCAGTTCGCCGCCGCCTTCGACGATACGGTCGATCGTGGCACGGGCTTCCAGCCCGTGTCTCCGCGTGGTTTAGGCTTCCAGCCCGTGTCGCAGTCCACGGGCTGGAAGCCCGTGCCACAGGATGCCCAGCCACTCCAGCCTTTCGCCTTCCGCATCCACTGCCTGCATTGCCACAACCCGGTCGAGATCATCGACCAGGACCCGCTCGTGGAGATGAACTGCCCATCGTGCGGCAGCAGCATGAGCCTGATCGCTCGCGGCGTACCCGTGGACCGCTCGATTGCCGGGCAGGCCCGCATCCGCCGCCGGATCGCCCATTTCGAGTTGATCGAGCAGTTGGGCGTCGGGGCCTTCGGTTCGGTGTGGAAGGCCAAGGACACCCTGCTCGACACGGTCGTGGCGTTGAAAATTCCCCCAGCGGGCAGCTCGATGCAGACGAGGCGGATCGGTTCATCCGCGAGGCCCGTGCCGCCGCGCAACTACACCATGCGAACATCGTGGGCGTGCAGGCGGTTGGCCGCGACGGCGAGTTGCTTTACATCGTCAGCGAGTTGATCGACGGGCTGCCGCTCGACCAATGGCGTGGAGACCGGCATCTTAGTTCCGACGAGGCGGCCAAGCTATGCGCGAGGATTGCCGACGCACTGGACTATGCCCACGAGCATGGGGTGATCCATCGGGACCTGAAGCCGCAGAACATTTTGATCGACGATGGTGGCGAACCGCACGTGGCCGACTTCGGCCTGGCCAAGCGGGAGGTGGGCGAGATGACCATGACCGTCGAGGGCCAGATTCTGGGCACGCCCGCCTATCTCTCGCCCGAGCAGGCGGTGGGGCACAGCCACGAGGCCGACCGGCGGTCGGACGTCTATTCTCTGGGGGTGGTGCTTTTCGAGTTGCTCACGGGCGAGCGGCCCTTTCGCGGCAGCCTGGCGATGTTGCTCCGTCAGCACATGGAAGACGACGCCCCCAGTCCGCGGCGACTGGTGACCGGCATCCCCCGCGACCTGGAGACGATTTGTTTGAAGTGCTTGGAGAAGGAGCCGCGGCGGCGTTACCCGTCGGCCCGCGAGCTTGCGGCTGAGTTGCGGCGTTTTCTCGCCAAGAAGCCGATCCTCGCCCGGCCGATCAGCAAGCCCGAGCAGCTTTGGCGGTGGTGCCGGCGGCAGCCGGTCGTGGCAGGACTGGCGGCAGCGGTCGCGCTGACGCTGGTGGCAGGAACGGTGATTTCGTCGATTTTCGCCGTTCAAGCCAACACGAACGAGAAGCAAGCATCTGCGGAAAGGGACCGCGCGAATACAAACGCTGATCGCGCCGATCAAAAGGCGGACGAATCGGAGGAAAACGCGAAACAGGCCAAGGCAAACGCCCAACGCGCGGACACGAACGCCCAACTCGCTGAGCAAGAAGCTAGGGAAGCCCAAGACGAAAAGAAACGTGCCGACGCGAACGCCATCGAATCACAGCGAAAAGCCAAGGAGGCATTAGACGAAAAGCAACGCGCGGAAACACAACTCCTCCTCGCCCGCACGGTGCAATACGCAATCCAAATCGGCTTAGCACAGCGAGATATAGCCGAAAATAATTACGCGGACGCGGAAGACCTGTTGAACCGTTGTGCCTTGGATTTCCGTGGGTGGGAGTATCGCTATCTGCGAAACCTCATCAACAAACAAAGGACGGTCTTCAAGGGGCACACGGGTCGTGTTCATTGCGTGGCCTTCAGTCCTGATGGCAAACGGATCGTAAGCGGCGGTTATGACAATTCGGTAAAGGTCTGGAATGTGGCGACGGGCCGGGAAACGCTTAAGCTCAAGGGGCACGCGGGTTGGGTTCAGAGCGTGGCCTTCAGCCCGGACGGCCGGTGGATCGCCTCGGGCGGCAATGACAATGTGGTGAAGGTCTGGGACACTGAGACCGGCCTGGAAACACTCACGTTAAAGGGGCATACGGCAGGGGTCAGGAGCGTGGCATTCAGCGCGGACGGCCGGCGGATCGCAAGCGGCTCCGATGACAAGACGCTCAAGCTGTGGGACGTGGCGACAGGCCAGGAAACGCTCACGCTCAAAGGGCACACAGGAGAGGTTACGAGCATCGCCTTCAGCCTGGACGGCCGGCGGATCGCCTCGGGCAGTTGTGACGGAACAGTGAAGGTATGGGACGCGGCGACTGGCACGGAAATGCGCACGCTGACGGCGCACACCGCTCAGGTTTGGGGTGTGGCGTTCGGCCCGGACAGCCGGCGGATCGTTTCGGGTAGTGAGGACAGATCGGTGCGGGTCTGGGACGCTGGGACCGGCCGAGAATTGCTCGCGCTCATCGGGCACACGGAGGCGGTTCAAAGCGTCGCCTTCAGCCCAGACGGCCAGCGGATCGTCTCGGGCAGTAGGGACAAAACGGTGAAGGTGTGGGACGTGGCGACGGGCCAGGAAACGCTCACGCTCAAAGGGCACACGCTTTGGGTTTGTAGCGTTGCCTTCAGCCCGGACGGCCGACGGATCGCCTCGGGCGGTGCTAGGGGCGACGGAACGGTAAAGGTCAGGGACGCGGGGCCGGAGGAAAGTGGGACTAGTAGGAAGACACAAGTTGTACATAGGGGAACGCTGGCCGTAGACGAGGTTGCGCCGACGACGCCCAAGAAGAAGCCGGAAATGCCGGCCAAGCCGGCCGAAGCGGACAAAAACGTCTCCTTGGATGGTCTCGTACTGGCCGGTGACTTGCCGCAGCCGGGCAAGGGTGCCAACGACGCCGTTTCTCTCGGCATCCCCGCTCTCGATCCCAAGCTGACGGTTGACGTCGAGTTGATTGGCGGCGCCGCGGTCGCCAAAGGCAATCCTAAGTTTGAATTGCAAAAAGAGAGCGACGGGCCAACTCCGGGTTGGTTGATCCAGATGACCAACAAAAACAAAGACCCCGTGAAGATTGCCCGAGTCTGGCAGGAGGAGGGCGAGTGGAAAATCCAATGGACCGCCGATGCGAAGGAAAAGGCCACACTGGTTCGCTACTGTGGCCTGCAGTTCTCCTGTAAGCAGAAGACTCGCTTTGTTCCTTTGTGCCTGCCCAAGACCGTTCAGCCGCTGGCGATTAACGTCGATACGGGTGTTGTCCGGGTACGATTGATCAAAGATATTCCCCTGCCCGACCCCAGCGTACTCCGGCTGCAGATATTGCCTTTGGATAAATCAATGCCGAACCACGAGATCAAGATCATGGAGGCCAAAGGGCCCAGCCGCCCAGCGAAAGGGAAGCCCATCGAGCCGGCTTCCGGAAACACGGTGCATGTCAAGGGGCGTGTGATTGTGACGCTCACGAAAGAGAAGACCCCTCGCGTCTTCTTCGGAATCGGGTTTGATACGAAAGACAAGGAAGTCCGGCTCGACATGCAAGCAACCTGTGATATTTCGGGTAAGGAGCGTCCATTCAACATCAGAAGTATTGTGGGAGCTATCGCTGAGGTCGATACGTGGCTCAAGGTAAACGATTCAGACAGTACTCCCAATAACGCAAAGATGAATGAACAGATTCAGGCCGCCAAAACAGCCAAGGAACAACTGAAGGCCCTGGGAGAATTGGCGACCGAGCTGAAGAATACTTCGATTCCGTTCCGCGTCTACGCCGTGCTGGGCGAGGACGACGGCGAGGCTGCCCCTCGGGTCGTTATCTTCCAGAGTGGTCAACCTGATAACCCGTAGGCCGCCGGTACGAAGAAGAACCCCAAAGCCAAATAACCGAAGGGCCGCGCCCGAAAAAGATGAGTTGAAACTTCAGTGAAATCGCTCGCTGTTCTGATTCGTTTTCTGCCGCCGTCCACTGCTATCAGCCAGTCACCGAGTCGTCTCGGGCTGTTGGAACGAGCCGGCCAAGGTTCGGGATGCGGGGCCGAAGGAAGCCTCGGCCGATCCAAATCGCCCGGAAGACAAGGAGTAGAGACCATGGCTTCAGTGCATCCGCTATCCGCGACATCCGTGTCGAGCACCGCGATTGCGTTGTCGGCGGTTCTTCTCCTGTTGAAAAGGCGATTCTGTTGCTAAGGACCGGCGCACCAATAACTGTCGTGTTTTGCGCATTCGCCGAGCGGGGGCAGACGGCACACGGAGTGTGCCTGCTACTTTTCTTGCGACACTTATTGATGCGCCGGTCCTAATCTCCAAATTCTTGCGATTTTTCTGCGCTGGCCTGCGAAGAGATTCGGCTTATTGAAGTGGAGGAGACTCCATAACACCCATCACTTCAAGCACAGGAGAAACGCAATGTTCGGTCTGAAAAGGTTTTGCCCATCGGGAACTGGACGCTATGCGTCTTTCCGTAAGGTTATCGCGATTGCTTTTTTGATGGCGGCTGGAGCGGTACTCTGGTCGGCGCACACACGCGGGGACAATATCTTTGTCGTCGATAACAATGGCAGGAAGGGGGGAGGGGCTGGCGAATACACCACGTCGGGGGCAGTCGTGAACGATGGTCTGTTCGGCGATGACGTCGCCAACCCCGATGCTCCTGCGAAAGACAGTGCTAAGCCTGCCGCCGTTAATCCGTTTGACGAAACAACGGCGCCTACCCCGAAACCGAATGCTGACGAAGCAAGGGCAATCGCCGAAATCGTGAAGCTGGCCGCCGCAAAAACCGCGGCGCAGAAACGGACCCTCGCCAAGACGCTGTTGCAAAAGAGGGAGTCATTGACGAAATCCGGGGACACGAACCGATATTGACAATTTAGGGAAGATTCGGTATACTCTGGACGGGTGCGAATAATACTAACCCGAAGCGCAAGCGAGTCGCGTAAACCGTTACCTCGCTTGCGCTTCGGGTTAGGATGCTGATGGCGGAGAGCTGAAAAACCCAAAGTTTCGGGGTGTCATTCGGCAACGAAACGATCGAGCGAAACGGCCTCGCTGGAAAACTCGCGCAATATCCGCTTATCCAATTCGTCGAAACTCTTCCGCATTCACCTGATCATATTCTCCCAATGAGAACAACCCATGAAACATACCCTCCACGCCCTCGCTGCGGTGCTGCTGGTGCCGCTGGCCGCGCTGCACGCAGCCGACGAGTCGAAACTACCCACCAAGCCCAATATTATTTACGTACTCTGCGATGACTTGGGCTACGGCGACGTCCATTGCCTCAACCCGCAGCGAGGCAAGATCGCCACGCCACACGCGGACCAACTGGCCGCACAGGGCATGATGTTTACCGAAGCACACGGCGGCTCCTCGGTTTGCACGCCCAGCCGATATGGCATTATCACGGGCCGGTACGCTTGGCGGACAAAGCTTCAAGCAGGGGTGCTCGACGGCAACAGCCCACCGCTGATTGATGTTGATCGGCTCACCGTGCCCAAGTTGCTGAAAGAACAAGGCTATCACACCGGCTGCATCGGCAAATGGCACCTCGGCATGACGCTGCCCGACGCCAAACGACTCACCGAACCAATCCAAAACGGCCCAATCACGCGCGGGTTCGACTATTTCTACGGCATCAGTGCCTCGCTGGACATGCCACCCTATGCGTTCATTGAGAACGACCGCTATACCGAGGCACCGACTGCCACGAAACAGTGGATCCGCAAAGGCTCCGCTGCGCCAGGCTTTGAGGCGGTGGATGTGTTGCCCACGCTCACTCACAAAGCCGTCGAGTATATCGACCAGCACGCCGCGGAGAAGAAGCCGTTCTTCCTCTACCTTGCGCTCGCCTCGCCACACACGCCCATCGTCCCCACGAAGCCGTGGCAGGGCAAATCCGGCCTTGGCGCCTATGGTGATTTCGTCATGGAAACCGACTGGGCACTCGGGAAACTTATGGAAGCGATCGACCAAACGGGCATCGCAGACAACACGCTCGTCATTTTCACTAGCGATAACGGTTGCTCACCGGCGGCCGGCGTGGACAAACTCGAAAAACAGGGGCATTTCCCCAGCACCGACCGGCGCGGCTATAAGGCCGACATATGGGATGGTGGTCACCACATCCCTTTCATCGCCCGTTGGCCCGGCGTTGTCAAGCCCGGCAGCGCGTGCAGCCAACTCACCTGTCTTACGGACTTGATGGCGACCTGCGCCGATATCGCAGGTATAAAGTTGCCGGACAATGCGGGGGAAGACAGTGTAAGCATCCTGCCGCTCTTCAAGGGGCAAGATCAATCGGTTCGGGAAGTCGTTGTGCATCATTCAATCAACGGCATGTTTGGGTTGCGCCAGGGCAATAATAAACTCATCTTTGGTGCCGGCTCCGGCGGTTGGAGCAAAGGCTCGCGTGACGACGGCCCCATCCAGCTTTACGACATGGCGCACGATGTGGGTGAACGCCGGAACCGACAGGCCGATGCCAAAGCCGACTTTGCCCGACTGACGCAACTGATGGAGAAGTACATTACCGAAGGCCGCAGTACTCCCGGCAAGCCACAAAAGAACGACGCAACCATCAACCTCTGGAAACAAGGGCGGCCCGCCCCCAACACCACCGAATGAAAGGGCAATCCATGAAACGCATATTTTCCATCCTGACTGGGGTGCTGCTGGCACCCTTGGCCGCGATCCAGGCCGCCGAGAAGCCCGCCCTATCGGCCAAACCCAATATCGTTTTCATCATGGCCGATGACCACGCGGCCCATGCCATCAGTGCCTACGGCAGCCGCATCAATCAAACGCCCAACCTCGACCGTCTCGCCCACGAAGGCCTGCGCCTTGAAAACTGCTTCTGCGTGAACTCCATTTGCACGCCAAGTCGGGCCTGCATCCTGACCGGCAAATACAGCCACAAGAACGGCGTGCCGGTGTTCAACCATATCGACAGCACACAACCCAACGTAGCCAAGTACCTTCAGGCATCCGGCTATTACACGGCCATGATCGGCAAGTGGCACCTCGGCAGCGCACCAACTGGGTTCGATCGCTGGATGATTCTGCCGGGGCAGGGCGTCTATCACAATCCGGCTTTCTTTGACTCTCAGGGAAAGCACGTTTTTCAAGGCTACGTTACCGACGTCATCACCGACCTGACGATCGACACACTCAAACAGCGGCCGAAGGATAAACCATTTTTCATCATGTGCCATCACAAGGCCCCGCACCGCAACTGGGTGCCGGATGCCAAACATGCTGAAATGTACGTCGAGCGCGATATCCCTGAACCGCCGACCTTGCGAGACGACTACGCAACCCGCACCGACGCCGCCCGCGAGGCGACGATGACAATCGGCAAGCATTTGACTCGCACCGATCTCAAAATGGATCCGCCGCCGGGCCTCAGCGGCGACGCCTTGCTAAAGTGGAAATACCAACGCTTCATCAAGGACTATCTCCGCTGCATCGCCTCGATCGACGACAACATGGGCCGCCTCTTGAAGTATTTGGACGACAGCGGCCTGTCGCGGAACACCGTGGTGATTTATACCAGCGACCAGGGCTTTTTCCTCGGCGACCACGGCTGGTTCGACAAGCGGTTCATTTACGAAGAATCGATCCGTATGCCGTTTCTTGTTCGCTGGCCTGGGGTGATCAAACCGGGCAGCGTCGAGAAGGCGATGGCCCTGAACGTCGATTTCGCACCGACTTTCCTCGACATGGCCTGTATTGCGGTGCCCGGTGATATGCAGGGCCGCAGCATCGCGCCGCTGTTGCGCGGCGATCTTCCGGCCGATTGGCGCAAGAGCTGGTACTACCGTTATTACCACGATCCGGGGCACCACAACACCCGGGCCCATTATGGTGTACGGACCGAGACCCATAAGCTCGTCCACTTTTGGAAGAAGAACCAGTGGGAGTGCTACGACCTAGTTCACGATCCGCAGGAACTGCGCAACATTTACGAGGATCCGGCCCAGGCAAGCCTGATTGCCGAACTAAAGAAGGAGCTATATCGCCTGAAGAAGGAGTTGCAGGACAACGACGAATTCGCCGAAAAGCAGCCGCCCGACGACGTCGACGGCCCGCCGGGGGCGATAAGCAAGAAACGCATCCCTGCCGACGCCTCTTGACAACAGTATCAATAATGGTATCATTTAATAATGGCTGGCATTGATGGAATTGTCGATCAAATGCTACGGAGTCCGCAAGGGATTCGTTTCATCAATCTGTGTCGCGTTTGCGACCATTTTTTTGGACAATCTCGTCAATTCGGTTCAAGTCATCGGATCTACAAGACACCGTGGGAAGGCGACCCGAGGGTGAATATCCAGAACGCCAAAGGAATGGCCAAAGCATATCAAGTTCGCCAAGTCCTCAAGGCAATCGAGAGGCTAAAACGTGAAAACGAAAAAGAATGACCATTATACTTATCGCGTAACGTGGTCGGAGGAAGACCAAGAGCATGTCGGCCTGTGTGCTGAGTTTCCGAGCTTGAGTTGGCTGGATTCCACACCCGAGGCGGCTTTGCGGGGAATCAGGACAGTCGTCGCCGAGGTCGTCCAAGGCATGCAAGCCAATGGGGAATCAATTCCCGAGGCACTTGCTTCGCGTCATTTCAGCGGAAAGTTCATGGTTCGTGTGCCACCGGAAGTTCATCGGCAGTTGGCTGTTGAAGCAGCGGAGGCTGGCGTTAGTCTCAATCGATTGGCCAGTGCCCGGCTGTCCTGATTGCTGTTCCCGATTTTTCTCCAACTTCTTGGCCTTCGTAAAATCTCTTTTCGCGCGTGACGCTTGCCCCTTTTCTTGGTAGCATTTGCCTCGGCCCCGGTATGCCTCGGCATATCTTGGATCCAGTCGAATCGTTTTCGTGTAATCCGCGGTCCAATTTGCTGCGGCGGCCACTGTTTCGGACCGGCGAATCAATAACTGTCGTGTTTTGCGCACTCGCCGAGCGGGGGCGGACGGCACACGGAGTGTGCCTGCTACTTTTCTTGCGACACTTATTTCTGCGCCGATCCTTACGCTACGCCGTCTTGCCGGGTGCGGGCATGGGTGCCGCGGGCGGCTTCTTCGGATTGACTTCGATGCCAAGCTTCTCCGTGGTCAGCAAGCTCAGCAACGCGCCGAGCATGCTCGATTGACCGCCTTCGCTGCCGCTGCCAAAATTGATTAGTTGTGACGGCACGAGCGGCTGCTGGCTCTGTCGCAATTGATCGGCCACGATGGAGACGGCGTAGAGCCGCGGATCGCGATACGAATCAATTTTGAGTTGCAGGACCTGGGCCTCGGACTGGCCGATGGCGGCAATCTTCTTGCCTTCACCCTCGCCAATCAGAGCTGCCTTCTTGCCTTCGCCTTCGCCCACCAGCGCGGCTTGCTTGGCCTGGGCTTCGGCCACCACGAGCAGACGTGCGGCCTCGCCTTCACCTTGTAACCTGGCCTGCTTGGCCGCCGCCTCGGCCTGGACGACCGTTGTTTCCGCAACCTTACGGGCCTTGGCCAGTTCGGCATCGCCGATGTTCTCGGAAATGCGAATCTGTACCTGCGACTTGGTCAGTTCGGCTTGCAATTGGGCCTGAGCCAATGCCTCATTGAGCGACTTCTGCCGGACGGCCGCATCCTGCTGCTTCTGGAAGGTTTCCACCTGCTCGACGGCAAACTGCCGCTGCCGCAACTGTTCCAGCAGGTTTTCGATCTTCGTGTCGCCGGCCTTGCTCTCCGGTCGGCCGATCAGCACATCGACGCATTGGACGTCGAAAATCTCGAACCTGGAACGCAGTTCCTCTTTTGCCTGCTTCTGAATATCGGCGCGGCAACTGATGAGTTGCAACATGCTCTTCTTATGGGCTACGTCGCGAAAATAGGCACTCAACATAGGATCCAGCGTCTGCGTGATCAGTTGCTTGACGTCGCCAAACCGCTGAATCACCGAGGGTGCTTTCTCATAGTCGATGTGTACCACCACCGATAGCGGCAGCATCGGTTCGTAGGCATCGGACGTGATCAGTTCGATCGATTTCAGCGAATCGTCGAAGTGATGGCTTTCGGATCGGCCTGTGATCCAGTGCAGGACGAAGTTCGTGGTCGGCACCTCCACGACCACGCCCGCCGCCGTGTTGAATGCGTACTTGCCGGGGCCGAGGGCCGTTTCCCAAACGCCTTTTTCACCTTCCCGCACCCGCTCGCCGTGGCGGAACTCTTTGCCGGAGGTGTCGGCCCCTTTTTTGCCGTAGAAACTGACAACCACTCCCACATAACCGATCGGCACAACGCACTTGGAAACCATCTCGACCGTGGCGAACCAGCGGTTGATGAAATAAGTGCCGTCGATCAGCGGTGTATACTGCACGCCGCGGCGCCCGCCAGCGCGGAGGAATGCCTCGATATCTTGATAGACATTATGGAAGTTGGGCTGGTCCTTGTCAGTTCCCACGGCCGGTGCGATCAATTCACCCGGCGGTAGCGTAGGACCTTCATGGACCGTCACGATGCCGATTTCGTCCGACTTGCCCGAAATAATCAACGGGCTGAACCCGCTCAGTTGCCGGAGTTGATGCTGCCATTCTTCCAGGCTCTTGGCATATTCCAACGTAAAGACGCGGTCTTCAGTGATCACATTGAACAGCGATATATTAATGGCATACACGCCTTCGCGGAGGATGCCCCGCTGCCGACCTTTTTGCCCGCCATGGGCGAGGAACTTGCGGGCGTCCTGGAAATTATTACATTCGACGACTTCGGCCAAGGTCTGCGACGGTTCGAGTTGTTCGCCGCCGCGGGAGAAGACATAGCCGATCTTGCCCTGCTTGATGGTGATCAGCGGGAACTTGTGAATGGCATATTGCCATCGCCAGAGTCCGAAGTGGAGTCCGCCGCGGAGGATATCGGCCTGGTAGCCGGCCTCGCTGCGTAGGGCGATGACCGCGCCTTCCGTCAGCGACCCCGTGGTGGACCAGAGTTTTTCCACGATGCCGATGCGGTTGTTCGGGATATAGCGCGTGGTTAGCCAAGCAACCACGAGCAGTACGAAGAGTATCGGAGCAATGTAAATCGCGGTGGTAATTATCATGGAAATCATGGAGGTTCCTCTCTTTAATAAATATCTTTGTAGAACGGAATTTATTCTGTTCAAACGGATCGAAGTCCATTTTACGAAGAAACTGCGAACCGCGGAATTGTTCTTGGACAGGCACTAGTCTACCTCATGCTGTGGCGATTGCAATACGGAGACACCAGGCTAGTGTTGTTCATGGTTGTGGCCGGTCTCCGACCGAGCCACACGACCGACCAAAGGTCTCCCTTTTGCTGGGGAGACCTGCGGTCAGTTGTTTCGGGCCTCGATTATAACCTTGCCAACTGCTGTCGCTGCTAGCTCGACGTAGGGTGCGTGGAGCACGGATGCCCGCGAAATGGTGCGTTACGCGAACCGGTCTATTTCAGGGTAGACGTTCTCAAAGTATTGAGTCCGTGCGCAACGCACCATTTCCCGGGTGTTGGTTCGCTTCACGCACCCTACGGGTTGCCGTCACTGCTGGCAGTTGGCAAGGTTATGAT